>Ga0182013_10003648_pt1 | contig 19039 bp, 18 predicted proteins | sample 612S2MmetaG_FD_120487 | JGI IMG/M metagenome (GOLD analysis project Ga0182013, IMG submission 120487) | Permafrost microbial communities from Stordalen Mire, Sweden - 612S2M metaG | ecosystem: Environmental > Terrestrial > Soil > Wetlands > Permafrost | place: Sweden: Stordalen | collected... | reverse complement strand
CCCATCAACCAGGCCGCCAAGGCGGTGGCGGACGCCTGGGATCCCGCCCGCGACGAGGCGGCGAACGCGCAGTGCCGGTCCTATGGCGCGGCCGGCCTCATGCGCGTGCCCGGGCGGCTGCACATCACCCGGGTCGACGACCACACATTGAAGGTCGAGATGGACGACGGCATGCAGACCCGACTGTTGCATTTCGATGCGCCGCAAGGGGCGCAGGCGCCGCCGAACGCGCAGACGCCGCCGTCTTGGCAGGGCTATTCAGCCGCGTCCTGGGACGACGCCACGCTGAAGGTCTTCACGGACCACATGCGCCCCGGCTACATCCGCAAGAATGGCGTTCCCTATAGCGCCGAGGCCAAGCTGACTGAATACTGGGACGTCTTCAAGGAGTCGGACGGCGCCGAGCGGCTGGTGATCACTAGCCTGCTGGAAGATCCGGTCTATCTGCAGGCGCCCTACGCGTTCAGCCCGATTTTCCGTCGCGAGCGGGATGGATCGATGTGGGACCCGACCCCCTGCAAGTCCCAATGAAACAAATAGCATGCGCCTCGGGAGTTGCTTCATGACGATTGGTAAGAGCCTGCCATGGATACGGTTCGTGCTGGCGTGCCTGATGGCGGGCCTGTTGGCCGGCGCGGCTGAGGCGCGCAGCGTGGATGAGGTGGACCTGTCGGGCTATTGGGAGCCCGTGCTCATGGAGGACTACCAGAGCACCTACGTCGGTCCCGATGCAGTCGATTTCACCGGCCTGCCTTTGAACGCCGCGGCCCGCGCACGGGCGCTGAGCTACAGTGACGGCCTGCTCGACATGCCCGAGCGGCAGTGCATGTATTACGGAACAGACTACCTCGCCATTGGACCCTTCGGCTTCCGAATGACGCCGGAATCCGATCCCGTCAGCGGCGATACAGTCTCCTGGCGTATTTCGCCGTGGATCGACCGTCCTGAGGCGAGGATATGGATGGACGGCCGGCCCCATCCGGGCGTCGACGCCCTGCACACGGTCGCCGGCTTCACCACCGGTGCTTGGCAGGGTCACACCTTGACGGCCCAGACCACGCACTTGCGTGAAAGCCCCCTTCGGCGAAACGGCGTGCCGCGCAGCGACCAGGCGAGCATGACGATACACTTCTCGCGTCATGGCGACTATCTGCAGCTGACCGCGATCATCACCGATCCGATCTACCTAACCGAGCCCCTGGTGCTCAGCCGGCTGTATCGGCAGAATCCCACCGCCTACCTGAAGAACGATATGGTGTACCCGTGTAATTCCAGGGAGCAGTCAGCTGACGCGCGCGGGGTCGTGCCGAACTACCTGCCCGGGAAGAACCCGCTGGAGACCCAGTTCGCGCAGAGGTACGGGCTGCCGCTCACGGCTGCGCTCGGGGGCGCTCAGACCATGTACCCCGAATACCGGCACGCGCTGGAAGGGGTCTACAAGCGCCCAGACAAGATGTGCGACCGCTATTGCTGCGCCTGGGGCGACGCGCGCAATCCCGATTACTACAACCGCTACGTCGCCCTCAAATGCCCGGGCCTGAAGCGCAGCTCGCCTGAGGTCATCGACCTGATCGGGAATGGCGCGACCCAATAGGGACAGTATTGCGCGCGCTGCAGCGTCCTCTCCCGCCTACGGTTGATCGCGCTTGTTGTCTTTGCCGTCACGTTCCTTGATCACGGACGCCGCTTCCGCGAACCCCGTGTTCGCTGCCGGCACGCCGGCGTACACCGCCGTCTGCAGCAGCGTTTCCTTGATCTGATCGACCGTCAGCTCCCCCTGGTCGAGCCCCAGCTTCACGTGCAGCCGAAATTCCTCCCAGCGGCCCAGCGAGGCAGTCATGGCAAGGACTAGGAGCCTGCGCGTGGGATGGTCCAGCCCTGGCCGCGACCATATCTCCTGCCAGGCGTACCGCGTGACCATGTCCTGGTAGTCGGCGTTAAATTCCGTGCGGTTTGCGAGCGCCCGATCGACCCAGGCGTCGCCCAGGACCTTGCGACGCACCTTCATGCCGGCGTCGTAGACGGTCTGGCGCGCCCTATGGACGGCGCCCCCATCCTCGAGCTCGTCGACGAACGAGATCACTGCGCCGGCGAAGGCGGCCGGCGCCTCCAGACAGGCGAGCCGGCCGGCGTCCAGCGCCATGCGCCGGACGCCCGGAATCCCGGCGAGGATATGCGCTGCGGCCTCTGCGGCTGGCGCCGCCGGATCACGCCGGCCGTCGATCGCCAGCGTCGGCGCGGCGATACGCGCCGGCTCCCGCGCCGTCTTATCGCCGATCGCGGCGCAGGCGGCGGCGTAGCCTTGTACAGGGCTGGCGAGCAGGGCGGCCTTGGCCGTGGCCACGATCTGCGGATGCGTCGCGGCGAACGGCGCGGAGAAGCTTTCGGCGAGAATATCGTTCGCGACCGCGGCCATGCCGCCCGACAGCACGGCTTCGCCCCGACGCGCCCAGACCCGCGGCTCCACCACGCCGTGGAGACCGCCCAGGACAAGGCCCACCACACGCGCCGGGGCCTGGGAGCCGAGAGCAAGGCCGATCAGGGAGCCCAAACCCACGCCGCAGACGAAGGCGACGTCGGCGCCAGCCGCGTCCAGCACCGTCAGGGCATCGTCGGCGAGCGTCTCGGCCGGATAGGGGCCGGCGGGCGCGTCGGAGGCTCCCTGACCCCGCATGTCCATGCGGATCACGCAGAACCGCTCCGAGAGCAGCGGCAGGACGCGCTCCCACAGGCCCATGTCGGCGCCGACGTCGTTGAGCAGCAGGAGGGCGGGCCGATCGGGGACGCCGTCCTGGCGCCAATAGAGCCGACAGCCGTCGTTGATGGCGAAGGGCATTATTGGATTGTACAAGGCCGATGCAACGCTTGTCTCTCGGCGTGGGCGAGAATTGTTCCGGCTTTTGGAATTTCAAATTTGTGATTTGCGACTTGTGAGGACGGGCGCCCGTCTTAGTGTGTTGCGTGCGTTGTTCGCGGTCGGCCGACACCCACATCTTGTTCTCTATGCCAAAGATCGGTCGTGCGGCGCGCACCGCCGGCCTCGCGGCGCGGGACCCTGCGAGGGCAGGCGGCGCGGACGCCAAAGATATGAGCGCCGTCGAGCGCTTGGACTGCAAGGCTCTGATAATCGGAACGGGTAGCAATGAGCATCGAAGCCCTCGGATATATCGGCATCAATTCGGAAAGGCTCGAAGACTGGGCCGCCTTCGGTGTCCGCTTCCTGGGCCTGCAGGTGGTCGAGCAGACCCGTGACGTCGTGAAGTTCCGGATGGACGATCGTAAGCAGCGTATCATCGTCAGACGCGGCGCCCATGACACGGGCGTGACGGGCTGGGAAGTCGCGAACGCCGAGGCTCTCGACGCCCTGGCCGCGCGCTTAGACGCGGCAGAGGTGCGCTGCGAGCGCATAGCCGCCACGGAATTGGCTCTGCGCGGCGTCGCCGGAGGCATCCGCCTTTTGGACCCGGCCGGCCACCAGCTGGAAGTGTTCCATGACGCGGACAGGGTTGGGTCGGCCTTCGTACCGTGACGGTCGATGGCGGGCTTTCGTACGGGGCCGCTCGGCGTGGGGCACATGGTGTATCTGACACCCGACATGCGCCCGCTGCGTAGGTTCTACGAGGATGTCCTTGGCTTCCACCTGAGCGACTACTGCACCGCGCCGTTCCAAGCCTCTTTCTACCACGTCAACCCCCGCCACCACAGTTTGGCCATTGCTGAGGGGAGCGCGTCACGCATCCATCACCTGATGATCGAGATGAACCAGCTCGACGATGTGGGACAGGGCTACGATATCGCGCTCGCCGAGCCGGGCCTCGTGCCGACGACCCTGGGACGCCACATCAACGACCTGATGATGTCCTACTATGTACGTTCTCCGGACGGCTTTTTCATCGAGTGCGGCTGGGGCGGCCGCTCGATCGATCCGGTTACCTGGGAGCCGTTTGAGCTGAAGCATGGCACCAGTCTCTGGGGGCACGATCGGGACTGGCTTGGAGCCGCCGCCTCCGCCGAAGCAACCCGGCTTCGCACTCGGGCTGTCGACGCTGGCATGCGTCAGCCGGTCCAGGTCGAGGAAGGCAATTATCAGCTGGGCGCCGCTCCGAGAGCGCCTTGGGAAGGGGCCTAGCCGCCTGGCGTCAAATTGGGATGCGAGGCCTGACCGCCCGGCCTCTGCGACGCCGACTTTGTGAAGCACACTCGCGTAGGGAAGGCGTCGGGACGTTCGAACCGAAGGGTCAGCGGCCGCTCGCCGCCGTGCTCGAAGGCTTCTGAGAGGGCCAGACGGGGGGCGATGTCAGCGGCCGAGCCAATATGAGATTGCTGTCGATATTGACGGCGCCGAGCGTGCTGACTTCGTAGAGCGCCTCGAACGAGCCATCGCCAACCTTCTGGGAAAGTCTGCGGAGCTGGTGGACGTCGGCGACGATCTCGGCAGCCTGAACCAAGCCAGTTTCATTCGTACCGGAGATAACGAGTATCCGGTTGCCGGTGGGCCCATCGAGGCTTGCCAGATAGGCGTACTGCCTCCGAGGCGTCTGGATTTCGCCGGCAATGGGTTTATCGGCGATGAAGCGGCGTCCGCTTGCCTTGTCGATCAATTCATCAAAGTGGTCGCCGAAGCGGAACCCCGATGTCGCATAGAGCGGGTCACGAATCAGCCCCAAGGTGCCCAGAAAGCCGATATAGATGGTGTCGCCCGTTCGCAGGAGGTCCGGCGAAAGTTGCGAGATCATCAGGGGCGCGCGAAGCGCTTTTTCCGGCGAAGTTCTGGCGATGATGGGCAGCACCTCGGCGAGCGCCAACGCGACGCTCACGGGCACATAGTGGACGCCAAGGTCAACGTAGTGGCCGACTTCATTGGGATTCGCAGCGAGATAGGCTTCAAGATCATCTGGGGAATTGACGTCGAACCGTCGGACCAGATGGGTCATCTCCATACTTCCGGGCGATTCCCCGAAGAGATAATGGTCCCCCATCACCACGATCACCGGTCGGTGGGGGATAGACAGCGGCTTCCAAAAGGCGGTCGAGCCCACGTTGTCGGATGAGATTCTCGCCGGTTGACCCGTAAAGACGAACCACAGGCCTAGGTTGACGGCTAAGAGCAGGACGGCGGCGGCGCCAATCCACGACCGACCACGCTTTCTGAAGGGCGGACTGACGAGTTTGACGAGGAGCGGTTCGTCGGCGAGCGTCAGGCGGTATTCCCCGCGAAGCAGCACGAGGCGATCCGTCGCATCGCCCAGGTTTGCGTCCGCGTCGGTGTAGGCTTCCTCCAGCTTTCGGCGCAGCCGGTGCACATAGGTGCGCACGGGGGCATCCTGTCCCGCGCGGATCTCGCCGCTTTTCTCGAATACCTCGTGGGCGATCTCGATTTCCTTGGGCGCGCGTCCCGATAGGGAGGCTTGCAGCAGGAAATCGAAGAGGCGGATCAACAAGTCCGAGCGGCCAAGCGCCCCGCTGGCGCGCAGTCGTTCGGCTTCAGCGGCCAAACGACGACGATAGTCTTCGTTATCGGTGTGCATCTTCATGCCCAGCAGGAGCAAGCGGACGCGTGAGATGGTGTCCGAAGTCCGTGGCGAGTATCCGGTCGAATCGTCGTCGCTCGCTTGTAGATCGCACGTTTTCCATGACTGGGCGGGATTAGATAGCCGTGCTCTCGCTTGTCAAACCAATTTGCCGGCGGCCTCTGGGCAAACGCCGCCGCTTCCCGGTTCAAGCGCTGCGAAGTGATTCCGTACGGTTGCAGTAGCGGACCGAACGGTCCGAATGACCGTCCCGCAGTTGAAAGGTATTCGCGCGCCCTCCAACCCTTACTCGCGATCAGGATGCGCCTGGCTCGAGGCGACCGATCTGAACCGAGACCGCGCTTTCGGCGCGGCGGTGAACGGAGGGAACGACAGCGTGCATCCTTGCATGACACTTGCCCGCAATCCGCGGAGGCGGACCGCTCGCGTCTGTCCCGCGCGTGGCGCCCGTGAGGCGTTTTTGACTGAATCGGCGAGAACGGCAGGTGATCGCGTTGTGCTAGCTCTCGCGCTGGCCTTTCTGGCCTGCGCCAGCGGACAGACCCGAGCCGCAGCCCAGACCACGAGTCCGTCGCTCGCCCCTGAGGAGAAGGCCCGCCAAGAGGAAGCTGCGCGCATGGAGGCCCATCTGCGGGCTGCTGTCCCCCCGCCGGAAATCGTCCTGCCGCCGCCGCCCGCCGATCCAAAGCGGATCGATGGGACTTGGATCATGGACCAAGTCACCCCCTTGCACATGACCCACGACGCCAGCGGCCATGATATCCCGATGACGGACGCGGCGAACGCGATCCTCCAAGCAAGGCAAAGGGCCGTGTACGTCGATCACGACCCCATTGTCGCCACTGGCCCCCAGTGCCTACCGCCCGGACAGCCCTGGCAATTCGGGCTGCTGACTCCGTTCCAGATCCTTCAGACCCCCGACAGCGTCACCTTCGTCTTTTCGGAATACCACACGGTTTGGAGCGCGCCGCTCGGCGTCGCTTCCCCAGCCGCCGGTCCCCGTCAGTATATGGGCCAGTCGGCGGGGCGCTGGGAGGGCGACACGCTGGTGATCGAAACCAGCACCTACAAGCTGCCGCTGTGGCTCGAGCCCGATGGCATGCCTGCCTCGAAGGATGCGCGCGTGACCATGCACCTACGCCGCATTAGCGACCATGGGCCCGAGCTTGAGATCGCCACGACCATCGACGACCCCGAGATGTTCCATGCGCCCTGGACCTATGTCCACACCTACGCCTGGCGTCCGGATATGGAGGTGTTCGAGGAGTATGATTGTGAGGCCCAGGCGGCCAGCGCGGCCCAGGGACAGGCCCTGAAGACCAAGGAGCAGCATTGATGGGCCGGGTCCGGGCAGGGAAGGCGGCGGCCTGCGCCGTCCTGAGTGTCGTCACGCTGCTGCTGGCGCATCCCGTTCAAGCCGCGCCCAACGACATGGAGGGCGTCTGGCGGCTGTCGAGGCCGCAATCGCTGCTTGTCCCCGGAGGGGGCGGCCTGCCGCCCTTCACCAAGGAAGGGCGGGCGCGGTTCGAGGCCAATCGCAAGGCGGCCGCCCGAGGGGATTTCCGGTTCGACGCGGTTCGTTCGAGCTGTGCGTCGCCCGGTCAGCCGCGGTTGATGCTGAGCTCGCGGCCATTCGCGCTGTTCGTTCGGCCGCGGGTCGTGACGCTCGTCTACGCCTGGAACCACACGTTTCGTCAAATCACGGTGGGCGAACCGTTGCCCAATCCGGCGTCCGGTCCGCACTGGTGGGTTTTCGGCTCCGCCCAGGGGCATGCGACGGCCCGATGGGACGGCGACACGCTGGTTGTAAAGACCGACAGCTTCACAGACGGACGGCTGCTCGACGCATTCACGCCCACGAGCGACAAACTCACCCTGACCGAGCGCCTACGGCTGCGCAGTCCCAAGGTGCTGGAAGACCGCATCACGGTCTCTGATCCAGGGATATTCACACGGCGTTGGGACGCGGTGCTGACCTATGCGCGCGCCACCGACGCGAAGCTGCCCTTTGCCGAAGATGTCTGCCTCGACCGCCTCAAGGCAGGGCAGCCGGCTTGGCCATGAAACATGTCCTGGCGAAGCGAGAACACATCAGCTGTTCACAAGACCAAATCGATAAAGGGGGAATGACAGTGCACGCAATGAGGGCGCGTTTTCGTCTCGGCGCAATCGTGGTCGCCGCCCTCGTCGGACTTGGCGCCGGGGCCCGTGCGGGCGAACCGGTCGTCGGAGCTCCCGATCCGGACGCCCTGTTCCACAGCGCCGACCCGCGGCTCGAGGCCAACAAGTCGGTCGTCTATCATCTGCTCAAGGACGTGGTTCAGTCCGGGCGGCCGGACCTCGCGCCGCGCTATCTATCGGATCGTTTCATCGAGCACGATCCCGCGGCAGCGCCGCTACGTCGGGCGAAAGCTCGGCATGGTCCGGTCGCGCGGCGTCTGCAGGCGCCGGTCGTAGCCGTGCTTGCCGAAGGCGACTACGTCGTTGTGGCGCGGCCGCGGACCGTCGGTGGAGGGAGCGGCGGACCTTCCTACACCACGACATGGTTCGACATGTGGCGCGTGCTTGGCGGCAAGGTCGTCGAGCACTGGAGCGTGGCGACGCTGGCGGACGCGCCGTCCGTCCGGTCCATCGCCGAGCCGGTCGTCGGCGCGCCGGACGCAGACGCGCTGTTTCATATCGCCGATCCCAGGCTCGATGCGAATAAGCAACTCGCCTACCACTTCATCAAGGACATCGTCGAAGCCGGCCATTGGGCTGACCTCACGCCCGTCTATGCGACCGAACGCTATATTCAGCACAATCCAAACGTTCCCACCGGCCGCGACGCCGCTATCAAGTTGTTTGCGGAACAGCTCAAGATGCCGGTCACCCCGATCGCAGATCGCCTGAAGATGAAGATAACCGCCGTCGTCGCTGAGGGCGACTACGTCGCGGTCATCCTGCCGCGGCCCGTTGCGGATCCGATGAATCCGGCCAGAAAATTCACTACGGCCTGGATCGACATGTGGAAAGTCCGTGATGGAAAGGCTGATGAACACTGGGATCCATCGCTGCGCGACGAACATTTCTAAACATGTCTAAAGTAATAAGGACAGCTATAGTGAAGATAAAAATTTCAGGATGGGCTGCGGCAATCGTGTTGCTTGTGGCGCCGATTTCGGTTCCCGCGAATGCGCATCATTCTACCGCCAGCTTCAACTACAGCAAAAACTTGTCGCTGGCCGGTACGGTAAAGGACTTCAAGTGGACCAATCCTCACATGTATATAGACGTGCTTGTGGCGAACCAGCAAGGCGTGCAAGAGGTTTGGTCCATCGAATGCGGCGTTCCTAACATGAACGTGCGCAATGGTTGGAAGAAAACCGATATCAATGCAGGCGACAAGGTCAGCATGGTTTTTCATCCGATGCTGGATACGTCGGTTAAAAGTGGCACTTTGGTTAGCGTGAAGCTACCCGACGGGCGGACTTTGTACGGCCCCGGCGGCGACATCGTCCCGGTCGATCCGGCCAAGGCGGCACATCCATGATGATTTGGAACGATCGCGCCATGATTGTCAGGTCGATGGCCTGCGCAGCCGCCTTGGCGCTAGGGTGCGGAGCCGTCCAGGCGCTGGCTCAACCGGTCTACGGGCTGAAGCCCGACGCCAAGTTCCTTCATCCGCTTCCGCCACTTCCGCCTGGCTCCGCGGCGCCGGTGAGCGATCCGCGCGACTTCGGGGGCGTCTGGTACAATGTCAACGGCAACCTGGACGTCCCGGATGGCCCCGGCGCCGCGGCCGCCAGTGGGGGCGGACCCGCCTATACCGCGTCCGCGCTTGCTTACCGTAAGCATGCAGCGGAGATGGAGGCAAAAGGAACTCCGCTGGGGGGGCCGGAGGCCTTGTGTCGCCCATCGGTTGGCGCACGAGGGACCTATATTCCGGCCATGATCGTTCAGTCGCCTGACGAGGTTCTGATCATCGGAGAGGCTCGGCGCACGGCCTGGCACATCCACCTCAACCGTGACCATCCGAAAATTGTCACGCCGAGTTTGTGGGGCGATTCCGTCGGCCGTTGGGAGGGCGACACGCTCGTCGTCGATACGATCGGGTTCAACGGCAAGGAGCCCATGATCAGCCGCGAGCAACACCTTGTGACGCGGATGCGCAAGACCGACGACGGCGCACGGCTCGAGATGAAGTTCCTGATCACGGACCCAGTCAATTACCAGACGCCGCTCGAACGCACGGCGGTCCTTGCTTGGCGTCCCGATTACGAAGTTCTCGAAGACCAATGCGAGGAGAACCCGGAGGGTGCGCGCGAAGGACTCTACTTCGAGAAGCCGCAGTAGCACTTTGATCGCCAACAGGAAAATACCCCGATGGACGTCCGCCCTGGGCGGGTCGGCGGCCGGCGCGCGCGTCGCCGGACTGGTTTTCGCGAGTCTGGCCGTTTTCTCCCCCGCCGCCCAAGCGCACCACTCCTACGCGATGTTCGATCAATCCAAGGCGTCGTCACTTCAAGGCACAGTGGCGAAGGTGGAATGGGGAAACCCACACGTCTTCGTGTGGGTGTACGTGCAACAACCGGGGGGGCGTTATGAGCCCTATTCGTTCGAGAGCGGCAGCGTCAGTACGCTCTCCCGTGTGGGCTGGAGCGCGAACACGTTGCGCGTCGGGGAGAAGATCACTGTGCAGTATTTCCCGCTGCGCCTGGGGGGGAGGGGTGGATCCCTAATCCGGGTCATCCACGCAGATGGTCGCATTGATACGGCCGACCCAAACGCTCCGGGCGGAACGACATACTCGCCGTCTCCGGGGAATGGTCAATGAGGGTCCTGGGACGGTGGTTCAGCTTGGCGCTCGCGACCTTCGCCTCCGTCGTCGGGCTCGATTGCCATGCTCAACCCTCGTCCGCCCCGCCCCATGCCGCCTCCATTGAATTGCGGACGCCGAATTGGAGCGGTTCCTGGTCCACGTTCTTCGGTCCGCTAGAGGCCTCGTCCGCTCTCGAAAGAGCCATCAGGCCGGAAAAGCGCGCGGAGTACCGGGAACTCATCAAGCAGTATCTTACCGCCCAGGTGAATTTTCGAGACCTCTATTGCCGCCCCTATCTGTTTGGAGGGTTCAGCGAAGGCGCGGAAGGCGACATTGAATTCACCTACGCCCCAGGCGAGGTGGTGCTGCTGTGGGAAGGCGGCCTGGTGAGGCGCATCTACCTCGATGGCCGTGGGCCGGATCCGAACCAACAGATCGCAAAAGCCGGGAATTCCCGTGGCCTTTGGGACGGCGATACGCTGGTTGTCGATACGGAGCTCAACCCCGACGCGGGGCCTTTCCTAGGCTATTTGAACACCCCGACAATCCGAGTCGGCCGAAATGCTCACCTCGCCGAGCGAATCCATTTGAAGGACGCGGATACGCTAGAATTTGACCTGACGCTGATCGCACCCGAGTTGCTCGCGGATCCCGTCAAGATGACGGTCGATTACCATAGGGATCGCGGCTACGTCATGGGCGAGTATACGCGCTGCACGCAGTCGGACCGCTCTTTGGACGCCAAGTCGGGGCGTATCGGATACGACACCACCCCGCCTGCAGATCTTCCTCCGCCGCCGAAATAGACAAAATCTTCGCAGCCGTGGTTGCGGCTCACTTGCCGTTAATCGTGGCCCCGGACGGGGGCGGCGGGCGGTCTTTGGGCAAAGGCGCATCGTACCATTCTTCAATTTTTCCGTCTTTCACCCGGAATACGCTGGCCACTTGGACCAAGGGCGAATAGCCGACAAACCGGTCCACGCGTTCCGCCAGAACCAGCGTGTCGGTTTCTCCGCCGACGGCATAGAGCCTCGTCACATTCAGGGATTGGATGGCCTTGATGAAGGAGCCGACAATTTTGACCAACCGCTCTCGTCCGTGCTGCAGCGGCTGGGCGGGATCCAGTCGGAACTGCACGTCGTCGGTCATATAGGAGGCGATCACGGTTGGATCGCCGCTCTTCCAAGCTGCGGCCCACCGTTCGACGACTTGCATGGCCTCCCGTTCCTGCCGCGTATAGTGTCCGTTCCGCGATTCCCCCGCCGTCTGATCCCCCTGCGTCCCGGATGGGGTCGGAGCCTTGCCCGCAACCGCGTACCCGCTCGGGCTTAAGGTGGCGCCGAAGCATACACCGTACAAAAGTAGGCTCAGAGCCGCAGAGGCTAATCCAGATCGTATAGGTGTCAAACTCAGCTCCTGGAATTGTGGACAATATGCGAAAAAGCGGCTGGTTAAAACGTTATATTAGTGTGAATGCGTATCGTATTATGTCCTTTAAGTAAATAAGATGGCGATTTCGGCCATGATATACAATGGAATGTTATCGCCAGTGCTCGTGTCTCGAGGGCGGATTGGGCGGTTCTTGTTGGCTGGCGGTCATGGGGGGCGAATTCGTGGCGGGGTCCTGGCCGCTGGGGCTGGAAGGGATTCCGAACGGCTACAGAAACAAGCCGGACGGTCCGAAATGACCGTTCCGACGTTGAAAAGGTTCGGCCGAGGTCCCAACGTTTTCGTTGTCGCAGGGCGAAGCGCGTTCCTTGGGACATTAAGCTAAGACCGGGCTCGCAGTGCGAGCGGTCCATAGGGAGAAACCTGATTGCATTCTCGCATGATCCGCGTCCGCGAATTGCGGACGCAGACGGTTTTTGTCTGTCCGTATCCCCACGCAAAGAACGCGTTTCCGACAGGATCGTCGAGACCGATGAAGGGGCGGATCGTGCCGGCCGCCCTCGGCGCGCTCGCAGCTGTGCTTGCGCTCGGGGCAGGGCGCGCTTCGGCGGCCACGCCCGATCTCTCCGGCGTGTGGATGATCGAGAAGCCGCTCAACGAGCTGAGGACCAGTCAGGGCGCGACGCCGCCGCTCAACGCGAAAGCGGCGGAGACTTATCAGCAACATCGCGCTCAGTTGCTGGCAAATGACCGTTCGTTTGATCCGACGACGCGCTGTATATCGCCCGGCCTGCCGCGTATTCTCACGCTGGCCTATCCCTTCAAAATCTTTCAGAGCGACCGCATGGTCCTGTTCAGCTTCCAGTGGAACCGGTGGTTTCGCTATGCGAAGCTGACGGGAGAGAAACAAGATCCACCCTATCCGATGTCGATGGGGACGGCCCGCGGTCATTGGGAAAACGATGCCCTCGTGATCGAAACGGATGGGCTCAGGGCGGATAACACGCTGCTCGATGGGGCCGGGATGCCGCACAGCGAGTCGCTACACCTCATTGAACGATTGAAGCTGGTCTCTGGCGATACGCTCGAAGACCGCATCACGGTGTCCGACCCAGAGACCTTCACGGGCGACTGGGAGACGATCCTGCGCTTCAAGCGCCAACCGAGTAATACCGAGATCAGCGAAGACGTTTGCTACGACCGGACCGACAAGGGCGAACCTGCGGTCAAAGGCGCATCCTGACGGAGGCGTTGTTTTCGCGCCGACATACGCGGCGACTACGACTTGGCGCAGGGTGACGGTGCGAGCAGACGCGCTCGAGCCCGCCGGTGAAGTCATGGTCAACCGCTTCGAGCCCGGGGCGACCAGCCCGTTTTTCAACTGGTGGATCTTTCTGGAGAAGTCCAATGCGACCATTATCTGCTGCCCGTGCACTGGGCCTTGCAACGCTCAGCCTTGCGGCTGCACCGGCCTTCGCCCACCACTCCTTCAACGCCTACGACATGAGCAAGACGGACTCCGTCTCGGGAACGCTCAAGGAGTTTCGCTGGGGCGCGCCGCACTCCTCAATGGTGTTGCTTTATAAGGACAAGAGCGGCAAGGGCACAGAGATGTCGATCATCAGCGGCAGCCCGCTGATGTTTTCCAAGCAGGGCTTCGTCCCGCACGACTTCCATCCGGGCGACAAGATCAACGTCGCCTACCACCCCAACATCAATGGCGTTCCCGGCGGGTCCATGGCGGCCCTAAGCCTGCCGGATGGCAAGACCTATTCGGACGCGGAGGCGGCGAGCGCCGTTCCTCAGGGCGCGCCTCCGGCCCAAAGCCGGTGAGGGCGATCCCATGACGGAACTGCATGGCGTCGCCAGCGCGCGCAACAAGACGCTGATGAGGACTGCGATCCGCAAGGCGAGACGGGTGACCGTCGGCGTGGTCGCCTTCACGTGCGTGGCCCAGGCGCCGGCCTTGGCCAAGACCACAGTGATGGTGAACGCGATCGGCCCGGCGTCCAGTTCGCTCTATGTGGCCAAGGCCGACGGCTCCGGCGAGCGTTTGCTCTTGGCTGATCCCAAGTTCGAGTACGACGCGTCCTTCTCCTCGGACGGCAAATGGATCGTATTCACCTCGGAGCGGAATGGCCCCGCCAACATCTACCGCGTGAGGATCGACGGCTCGGGCCTTGAGCAACTGACCCACCACAACGGCTTCGACGACCAGGGGGCCCTATCACCGGACGGGCGCACCCTGGCCTTCGTCTCCACGCGGAAGGGCGGCGTCGCCAACATCTGGCTCGAAGACCTCAAGTCCGGCAAGCTGCGCAACCTCACCGGCGGACTGCCGGTGTCGCCCGGTAAGCTCCACAGCTACCTGCGGCCGAGCTGGTCTCCCGACGGCCAGTGGCTGGCATTCTCCTCCGATCGTAACACCCAGCTTGAGCGGCATGAGATTCCGGCGCCTGGGTGGGAGCATCTGCAACGCTCCAGCATCTATATCCTGCGCTTGGACGGGACGGGCTTGAGGCGGCTGAGCGACGGGCATGAAGCCGCGGGCTCGCCCAAATGGTCCTCGGACGGCAGGCGCGTGGTGTTCTATGCGCTGGCGCCCGAGCAGACCTTCGCGGCGCGCACCGTCGGCATGGCGCTCGAGGGGCAGGGGAACGCCAAGATCGACACCCAGCTTGTCAGCGTCGGTGTAGACGGTGGCCAGCGACGCGTGCTGCGCGCCATCCCTGGCTTCGACGTCTCGCCGCAGTTCGTCGGCAAGGACCGCGTCGGCTACCTGCGCAAGGGGGCGGATGTACTGGAAGGCCGGCTGGCTTATTCCGACGCCGGTTCCGACACTGAATCCGCCGTCGGCCCGGCGCCGGGGGACATGCGCAATCCCGCCTGGTCGAGCGAGGGCGTCCTCGTGGTCTATCAGAAGTATGGTTACGGCCTGAAGCAGGGCCAGCCGCTCTATAGCCCCGACCCGAACCTGCAACTGCGGTTCTCCGGCGAATTTCCCGCCGTCTCGGCCCAGGGGAAGGTCGCGTTCACGCCCTTCCCGCACGAGAAGGGCCAATCGCCAAACGTTCCGGTCGATGTGGCGAACCCCGACGGCACGGACAGACACACCGTCTACCAGTCTGCAGGCGCCGCCATGGGCGTGACCTGGTCGCCGGACGGCCAGCAGATGGTCGTCAGCCAGGGCGTGATGGTGCTGAATTCACCCCTGCAGCTGGCGCTAATCAATGTCGCCGATGGCGCTGTCATCCGCACCCTGACCGACAAGAGCGTCAGCGCCGCGTTCCCCAGCTTCGCGCCCGACGGCAAGCATGTCGTCTACCGCGTAAAGGGTAAGGACCAGACCGGCCTGCGCATCCTCGACCTTGATGACGGCCAGACTCGCGCCCTGACCACCGGGCATGACAACTTCCCGTTCTGGTCGCCGGACGGGTCGCGCATCTGCTTCACGCGCGACGTGGGCGGAGTGCAGGCCTTCGACATCTTCACCGTCCGCCCCGACGGTTCGGAGCTGCGTCACCTCGTGAATGCCCCGGGCAACGATGCCCATTGCGGTTGGATCCGAGACAGCCGCAAGATCATCTTCAGCAGTTCGCGCTTGGGTTATCGCGACGAGGCGCCGCTGTACGACCGGGCCCTGGCCCAACCCTATTCCGAGCTGTTCGTGATGAACGTGGACGGCTCCAACCAGCATCCCATCACCGACGACAAATGGGAGCAGGGGACGCCCGCTGTCGTTCCATAGGAGGTTTCATGAGCAACCGTCGCAAATTTTTCCAAGTCGCCGCCCTGGGCGCGGCCGGGATGGCCCTGTCCTCGCGGGCTGAAGCCGCCGGCTCAGGTTATGTGATCCCGGCCGAGGGCATCCCGTCGCTGCCGGTGGTGGGCTCCGCCGCCCGCTTTCCGGTTCGGCGCATTTACTGCATGGGCCTGAACTATCCAAATCACGTCGCGGAGGGAAAGGGAGGCTTCAAGGCCCCGCCCTTCTACTTCCAGAAGGCGGCGGACATGATCGTGCAGAACAATTCCCAGGTCGACTACCCGCTGCTGACCAAGGATTTCGAATACGAGCTGGAAATGGTGGTCGCGCTGAAGAGCGGCGGCAAGAACATCGCCAAGGAACAGGCGCTGGACTGCGTCTACGGCTACGCCGTCGGGCTCGACATGACCCGCCGCGACCTGCAGGGCGAAGGGATCGACAAGAGGATGCCTTGGGAGCCTGGCAAGTCGTTCGACCAGTGCGCGCCATGCTCGGCGATCACGCCGGCGTCGAAGGTGGGCTACCTGAGCCAGGGGCGCATCCAGCTCAAGGTCAACGGCCAGGTCCACCAGAACGACGACATCGGCGCGATGATCTACGACGTGCCCTCGATCATTGCCTTCTTGTCCAAGTCGGTGGCGCTTGCTGCGGGCGACATCATCTATACCGGCACGCCGGCGGGCTCCGGCCCGGTGGTTTCCGGCGATCGCATGGTCGGGACGATCGACCAGCTGGAAACGCTGACCATCACGGTTGCCTAGAGGGGAAAGGCAGACGGACAGGACAAGCTGAAGCAGGGCGGCTTGGATGCTGCCCGGCTTCGCTGGCCATTTGGGGCTCGGGCGGCGCAGTGCGCTGCATGCCTGAGCCCCAATGCCCAAGGCGGGATGACCGAAGCCTTCCTGGTCTATCCAGACTATGTGCTCGGCCCCACGCTCATGTCTGGCGACCTCGTGGCGCTGGACAACCTGCCCCACTACAGATCTAGCGAGGCCTGCTTGGCGATGCCGGCCGGCCTGTAGTCTTCGCCGCCTTTATGAACGATCTTGCCCAGCAGTTTCTGGGCGGGCTATGGCTCGAAAGCTATATCTTCACCCGTGATCCACTCCGGGCGCCACGAAAAACTCGGCCTGAGCGCGGAGGCTCAGGCCGAGTGAAAGTCGCTATAGGAGCTTTGTCCCGCGGGAGGCTTGTCCCGCTCGTTTGGCAAGGCCCAGAGTTGGGTGGACTTGGGAGCCCATCCAACTCTGTCCTGAGACGATCAGAAGTTCACGTTCAGCACGACGCCAAAGGTGCGCGGATCGTTTAACTGCGGCTGGTACGCAGGGCTTCCGCTGGATGTGTCGAGCGTTATCAAGGTGGAATACTGGAGATTCGCCAGGTTGCGCACATAGGCGCTGATCGAGACGCGCTCGTTTGGCATCCACGTCGCGAACAAGTTACCGATCACCGCGGAATTAATATTCACGTTGGATGCTAGGCCAGCGGCTGCGTCCGCTGCATTGTACTGTCCGCCATGGCCCGACGAATACAAGGCCTCGCCGCGCAGCGACAGTTTCGAATCGCCTGGCAGCGTGAAGATGTGCTGGTAAGCCAAGGACGCGCTGACCGGAATGGGCGCCGCTCCACCTGCCTGTGAGGTGTTGGACACCTGATTCTCCGCAACCCATTGGGCGAAAAGAGCCGGCTTGTTGACGTAGGTCGAATTAATCCAACTGAAGTTGAAGTCCACAGTATCCACCGGCGTGACTTTATAGTGCGTCTCCAGTTCCACACCGTAGGAGGTCATCGGCGAAGACAAGGGGGCGAACGAGGGCGGCCCGGCAAGGGCCACGTTGATGCCCCCGGTCTGGAAGGCCCCGTACGAAGAGTAGAACACATCGCCGTTCACCTGCAGCGTGTTGCCCAAGAAACGGTTCTTGCTGCCCAATTCGTAACTCGTGAGCGTCTCGGCGTGGAGGTCCAGGGGGCACGGCGAGGTGGGGTAGACTGACGCGGGACAGGTTGAAACGACGACGACGTCGCCCGGTGAGAACCCTGTCGACACCGACGCGTACAACAGGTTGGCCGATGACAGATCGTGTTCCAAACGCAGCTTGTAGGTAAAGTTGTTGAATGTGCGCGTGCCCGCGGAGCCCGACAATACAAAGGGCGGGGGTATGGGGGCGGGGGGCCCCGGAGGGCCTGGAACAAACGGACCATCTGTGAGGATAGCCGAGGACACCACCTGGGTATGGTCGTAGCGCACGCCGGCGGTGACGCGCGTATCATCGGTCACCGGATAGGTCGCTTGCCCGAATCCGCCATAGGCCTCGGTATGCTTGTCCTCATTGACATTAAACGCCATTTCCTCCGTGGGGCCGAAATCGGACTCGTTCGTACTGTTCAAGTCGTTCTTGTAGTACGTCGCGCCCACCTGCCAGATCAATTTCGAGTCCGGATTGGACGCCAAGCGCACTTCTTGAGTCAGGAAGTTGTCTTTGGGCGTCGTGATCGGCTGGTGTAGAACACCGATCGGCGTGTCGCCGTACAGCACGCCGGCCTGATTCCAGGTGCGATAGGCCGGTTGATAGGTCAGGGTCGCAAAACCAAGGTTGACATTGAGCTCCGCCCAATATTGGCGGAAATTATTATTGATCAGACCCACCGGCACGTCGATGTACGTCACTGCCTTCGAGGTGCCGATGACCTGACCACCGTTGTGGGCCGTGTTGTTCTCAAGGGCCGCGCCGACCAGGAGCGAAACAGTGTCGTTGGGCTTGTACAGCACTTTGATTCTGGCATCGTTGCTGTGACTGTCGCCATCGGCGCCGTTGATGAAGCCATCGCGTTGGTAGAGATTGCCGGCCAGGCGCACGGCCAGCTGATCGGTTATGATCGGCACATTCACGGCGGCGGAGTAGTGCTGCAGGTTGAAGTTGCCCGTCTCCAGCGTCGCGTCGCCGCCGAAGGAATTCAGGTTGGGATTGCGTGTGTTGATAGCGACAAGACCGGCCGTGGCGCTGCGACCGTAGAGCGTGCCTTGCGGGCCGCGCAGCACTTCGACGCGGTCGATGTCGTAACCGCCGCCAATGCCGCTGTAGATGCCGTCCACATAGATCGCCGCGGCGGGCGCCGTGGAGGTGGTGGAGCCGCCCGCGCCAACGTTGGAAGGAATGCCACGAATCACCAGACCGGCAGCCGGATTGTCGGTGCCGGCGCCGGCGACGGTGCCGGCGGTGCCGGTTGCCGCGCCGCCGGTGAGGCCCGGAACGTCCTCCAGGATCGATCCCAGCGTGAACCTGCCTTCTTTGAGCAGATCATCGCCCCGGCGGACGGTGATCGCGGCGCTCGTTTTTTGGACGTTCCCGACACGGTGTTCGGCGGTGACGACGACTTCGGTAAGCGTGGCGACCGGAGCGGCGCCTGTTGTCGCAGCAGCGCTTGGCGCGGTTTGCGCAAGGGCGATAGCGGGCGCGAGCGTCGAAACGAGCCCAAGCGACCCGGCAATAAGCGCCGTGGAACAGAGAATTCTGGTGCGTACAGACATTTTGACCTCCCCAAAATCAGCCAGTT
>Ga0182013_10003646_pt1 | contig 19046 bp, 20 predicted proteins | sample 612S2MmetaG_FD_120487 | JGI IMG/M metagenome (GOLD analysis project Ga0182013, IMG submission 120487) | Permafrost microbial communities from Stordalen Mire, Sweden - 612S2M metaG | ecosystem: Environmental > Terrestrial > Soil > Wetlands > Permafrost | place: Sweden: Stordalen | collected... | reverse complement strand
TCTTGAATTGCCCCGAAAAGGCTGCTATCGCGAAATTCATCCTCGACCGACAAGATCACGAAACCATGGAGATGTTCAACGTCGCCTCATGAGGAAAACCTAGAAAAACTCGCCACTCGTGAGATCATAAGAAGAAGTATTATCCAACACGGCGTGATGAGGAAGCCGTTAATCCAGACGGCTCGCGCTTACGACCAGGTGGCTTAACGACGCTATAAGGGCATTGAAGCCCCAGAATGAGTACCGGAGAGTAAGGCAAACATATAGACTCGGGCGCGACTTGGAATTAGGGCGATCGGGCTCCGACAGCTGGAACCCGCTCGCGGGCGACAAGGATGTAACGGCCAGAGTGAAATTCTCTAACACGAACGGAACTTCCGGGCGCAAACTCCCAGCACTCCGTGTTCGGATCGTAATCTTCGGTCGGGAGGACGCTATACCAGGTCCGCTTGCGAGCAGAGCACCCTGCGTAGGTCTCACAACATCCGTGCCCTCATCAAACAAAGGGATGTAAATGGTCTGAGTGGCAGAATTGGAATTCTGGTCCGACATTGCTTACCTCGACGTCATTGAGGTTGCTGTCTGAATCTCACGGCCCGATTGAATATTCGTCCACGACCTTCTGCAATCCGCGGATTGCTGCCGGGAGGGGCGATTGATTTATCGGTTCATCAAAAATGTGCTTCTGCGTAACGGGATCCGGCGTAATATCAACACGAAACGCTATCTGTCCGAGCTTATTCATCTCGAGTGAAAACGCGAGTACGCCTTCGTAACTCTCGAACTCGGCATTTCCGCGCCCGCCTGCGCGGCTGGATCATAGTCGACCTGGACGAGCGCCATCTTCCGTTCGCCGACGCGACCCAGCCCGGAGTTTTGGATTATCCCGACGACGAGATCCTCGCGCGCTGGCTCGCCCAGACCTGGCGCGCGCACAAACCCGCCGCCGAATTTCTCGGGCTCGATGCGCTTTCATGAGCGCGCTGCAGCCCCAAAGCGACACCGCCCTCGATCGAGTCGCCAATGCCCTCGCGAGCGAAGCGGCACGCGCCGAACTCTATCGCTACGCAACCGGCGTCGCCGAAGTTTTGCCGCCTGACTCATCAAGCTGGTTCGTCGTCGGCGCCGTAATCCAAGTCAACGCGATAACCCGCAACGAACTCGTGGCTCTCAGCGCCGTCGTGAAGAAAGGCGGCACAATCCTTGCGGGGCTCAACACCCTCATCGAGTGGCTCCCCGGCTACGGTCGCAGCGCACTCGCGGCGGCCGCGTGCATGGGTATTACGGGATGCTTTCTCACCGTCTGGTTATGGACCAACGCGTACAACGCCGGATGGAATGCCAGCAACGTCGCCGGCTACGCCCCAATCGCCACGCAGGTCTGCAAGTCGTTGGCCAACGTGCGTCATCAACTCGCGCTCGTCAATGAACATGCCGCCGTCGACCAGATGCAGTTCGAGATGACCGGACGCCGGTGTCCATTTACACCGCCCGTTAAGCCCCCACGTGCCATGCCGGGAGCGGAGCAACGCCCTCCGTCGGTCGGGTCCACTAGCGTAGCCGGGGGCATCAAGGGCCGCTACGCTCGGCCTTCGGCCGCCCTTGACACCCCCGGCTGTCACGACCCGGGCGACCGACGGAGACGGGCAGAGCGAGAGCGGACGATCGAAGCATCGTCGGGCTTCAGGCCCCGGGGCGTTGCCCCGGACCCCAAGGGCTTACTCGGGTCCGGGCAACCTCGACACATCACCCCTGCGAACGGATGTGCTCCCAGAGAATTCGCTGGATCAGGTTGCTCCGCGTACGACCCTGCGATTCTGCCAGCTGATCGATTTTTTTTAGCAAGGGGGCACTTAAACGAATCGAAATCGGGGCCGTTGGATTTGGCGCCTTCTGCACCACCTCGGCCTCGTCGAACCGATCAGCAAACGACTGCTCGAGGAAGGCTTCTGCGGCTTGCTCTTTGGTCGACGGGTTAACGCTACTCATTGCTTTTTCGCCCTCTCAAAGCGGCGTTTTTCCGCCTCATCCATGTCCATGGCGTGGAAGACCCGAAACCGGGAGCCGGCAAACGTGTCATCGCTCCTCACGAATTCCCCCACCATTTTGAGCAAGCGCCCACCGCCAGTACGGCCCAAGATCGCGTAGTTGTCACCGTCGCGGAACTGAAAATATTGTGTGTCCTCCCCATCGATCCCGAAGAGCACTTCTTCGACTTCATCGGGGGTGACTTGGTGGCTGTCCCAGAGATGATCGGCATTGTTATCGTCGTCGTCCCAGAACAGGGGCGCGCGGATTTGAGGCAACTTCGCTCTTCTAAGTGTAATACATTGTATCACAACGAGGCCCCGTGGGCAAGACCCCGCTGCCTCGCGAACGGTGTAGACAAGTCCCTGAGGTCGGAAGGCGTGTCATCAAGCATACAGATCCTGTTTCGGGTTGGTGGCGCCGGTTACAATCAGGACTGTTCAGTGACCTCCACCCGTGTTGTCACGCGCTGTTGTTGCAGATCAAGATGAGGCGTCTTGTGTTGCACGTGGACTGGGTTGCTCAAGCACGAACGGGCGTTCCGCGTCGACGGCGATTGAGGACTCTCTCCACTCCGTGCGGTCTAAAAGGCACCACCGTTAACCGTCCTCGGCCGAGCGTTCGTGGCGTTGCCGGCCAATGCCGTACATTTTCTCCAACGCGAAGGATGGGCGGTTGACATCGTTCTTTCCTATCGGCGCCGCCTTACTGAGCGCGCCACTCTATCTCGCCTTCGACGCACAGCTGCACGCGACGCGTCATCCGGTCGATATCACGTCGATCGACTTCGAACGCCTGCGCCTGCACTACGAGAAGCAGGCGGCGAACGTGATCGCCGCGTTGGCGGCGGTACTGCTGTTCTTTAGCGCGCACCGCATAGGCGGCCCTTGGCAAGCCATCGTCGTGACCGTTTTCTTCGTTGCGGGAACCGACATGTGGACACTTGGCTCGCAGGCCCTCTGGCAGCACGGTTCCGTAAACCTCACGGTCCTTGCGCTGATCTATGCCTTGATATCCGCCGTGGATGCACCAACGCCGAAACGAGCCTTGGGCCGGCTCTTCGTGGCCGGCGTCTGCGCTGGATTTTTGCCCGTGATTCGGCCGACGGCAGTCATATTTCTCATCGCCGGAGCGGCATTCGCTGCCTGGGAATTCCGGTGGCGCGCGCCGATCTTCGCCGCAGGCGTGGTCTGCGGGCTCGCCCCCGGGATCGCCTGGAACGAGGTTTTCTTCGGCACACTTGGCGGCGGATATCAACCGATGTTTAGTAGCTACTCGTTGACGTTTGGGCAATTTGTCGGTGCGTTTCCAGGCTTGTTGCTAAGCTAAGTCCCGGTAGAGGACTCTTCGTGTATTCACCGCTGATTGGATTCTCCATCATCGGCATGTGGTACGCCGCTCGTTCCCTCGGTGCGCACGGCCGGCTCTTGGTTTGGTTCGGAGCGGCCTCGGTCGCGCTTGCTTTCAGCTACGGATTCTTTCTACGCTGGTGGGGCGGCACGTGTTTTGGCTATCGGTACCTGTGCGACGTTGCCGGGATCGCCGCGCTGCTACTGGTATTCGTCATCCCCGCCGCACCGCTAGCCTTCGTGCGCCGAGGTGTGCGGGAGGCTGCGGCGGCCGCCGCGTTCGTCGTTCTTTTGGTGTGGTCGATCGGCGTGCAGTTCGACGCTGAAAGAGGCCGCGGCTGCGGCCTCTTTCGTTATTGGTATTCCCTAAAGGCTCGTCCCCTGGTTGCGGAAGAGCCGGTCACGCTCTCCGGCGCTCGCTCGTTCGAGCCCGGCCTGAGGTTTGGACTTCGGGTCGCGGTTTGGCGATTCGTCGGCCTTATTCGCGGCATTCGCCGCGGCGGGCTCTGCAGCGTAATATCCGTCAACGCCGTGCCAGGCGCCGCGATCAGCGTAGTCGACTTGCGCAACCTCGCATGTGGCGTCGGAGAACTCGCTCAGCGCGTCGGCGATTGGGAACGTGTGTTTTACCTGAACGCCCGGGCTGAACATTCCCTTGTCCACGATACTATGCACGTCATGGCCGTTGCTCACCAAGAACGTAACGGCAGTGACCGGGGCATCGCTCTTATTGACGAAGCTCAGCGTGATGTACCCCGAGTCGAGTTGAGCGATGAACTGCGGCGCGTCGGCGGCTTCCCCGCCGAGCGATGCAGGCGCGTACGCCGCGTTCACGCTCACGGCGGTTATCGCGACCGGCGACGATGATGTGCTGTAAGCGACGATTTGCGCATTTGCCAGCGCCGGCGTTGCGACAATCGCTGCGACTGCCGCGAAATACTTGAGGGTTCGATTAGGCATGAGACTCTCCGTATGAAGATTCGGTGTGGGTAAGGCATGGATCCGGCTGATCTTGTGGTTTGTAGCTTTATGATGCAGCGGCGACGGTCGCGGCGATCAGGCACGCGTTCCGCGATACTCGAGCGTAGGGCGCCTCTCGCTGAAACAACCGCGAAACATTGCGCTCAGGCATAGTCCCGCAAGCAGCACAGTCCGTACGAGTCCGGTTCAGCGTATTGAGCACACGGTTGAATCCGTTCCCGTTTGCCGTTATCTCTTGACTCTCGCCGTAAGCCCAGGATATGCCGGTCTGCGGCAATCGTCCATCGTACTTTGGTGTCGGTTTGCAACCGCTGCCGCCACGAACGCGCCGTTCCGCCGTAGCAACTTCTCGACCTACAGGGGATTGGCGACGTCGAAACCTCGTAAGCTGCTCGGAGTACGCGCGAAAAGTCCGTATCGCCCGACGGAAAACACAACGACGCCGCCGTGCAATGAAACGCGGCGGCGCCAGTTTACGTCTTATTTCGACATACGAGCGGTCCGTAACGGGTCACTCTGCCGGAGCACGTGCGAGACTAAGTCGTGCGTGCATTTTCACCAGATCGGCGAGCGAGTCCGCTCTCATCTTTCGCATCAAGCTACCTCGGTGCGCCTTCACTGTGATCACACTGATGCTTAGCTCGTCGCCGATCTGTTTGTTCAACAGGCCCGAAACGACGAGTCCCATGACTTCCCGCTCGCGCGGGGTCAGTGTGGCGTAGCATTCGCGAAGCGAGCGGAGCGCCGCCTCCTCGCAGACGGCGGTCCGGCTGCGATCGATCGCCCTTCCGACGGCGTGCAGCAACACATCGTCGACGATTGGTTTCGTCAAGAACTCAAAGGCGCCGGCCTTCATGGCCTGAACCGTTATCGGCACGTTGCCATAACCGGCGATGAAAATGATCGGCATGGAGAGTTGGTCGATGGCGATGCTCGGAACTCAACTGAGCGAGGGGCGGGTAATCAAATTCAGTCGATCGTCGCGCCGACATCGCCAGTGCTTTGACAGCGAGGGACACGTGCCCGGTGCTTGGTCCAAGATCTACGGCGGCGAAATGTGCGTCGACGTCGTCTACACATGCATGCGAATCATGGGCGTGAACAGCTACGACCGCGACAGTCCGCTCGAAAAGTTAATGCGTGAAGCGCTTTGTTTTCCGATCTACGACGCCGGCAACATCGGGATGCAGCGACGCAAGATCCACGGTGTCATGGCGCATGAATCGTTCAACCCACGAGCATTCCTCGAGAGCGAGCCGATGATTTTCACGAAGGCGATGGATGGTATCGACACCTCACCCAACATCGAGAAGGTCGAAGTCGTCCGGGGCGAGGCCGAACCGACGCGGATCCTCTCCGGCGCGGGTTAGGGAACCGGCACGATTCGTGAAGCAGCCGTCGGTGTACAGCGGAAGCTGCGCGCCGGCGGCGCTCCCGGGTCGCTACCACCCTCCACCGCACTCCTTACGACGACTGGCCGTCCGTCAAAAGTGCCGTTCGAATGGCCCCGGGGCCGGGGGCATCCATCAGGCTCTCGCCTTTGATGGGAAGGTAAAATGAAAATGTGGCGCCTGGGCCGTCATTCGGTGCTGCCCATAGGCGGCCGCTATGACTTTCGACGATCGAGCGGCTGATGGAAAGCCCAATCCCCATACCGCCGCTCTTCGTTGTATAGAACGCCTCGAAGAGTTTGTCCTCAGCCTGAAGCCCGAGACCCACGCCCGAATCTTGCACGCTCAGCCGTACACGCTCGGGTTCGTCGCGTTCCGTTCGGATCAGCAGTTGACGCGGACGATCGTCGACGCTGCTCATTGCTTCTGAGGCGTTGAGCAACAGGTTCAGGATAACTTGCTGAAGCTGGACCCGGTCGCCCGTGACAGCCGGGAGGTCGTCGGCAAGTTCGGTCCGGAGGGTCGTTCCGCTTCGCTGGAGCTCGCTCCACGACAGCGCAAGTACTTCACGCGTCGCCTCGTTGAGGTCGACGGGTTCGGTCGCGGCGTCCTTTTTCGTGAAGAGCGCACGCAACCGCTTGATCACATCTGACGCGCGGTGGCCGTCGCGGATCGTGCGCTGTGCGGTTTCGCGCGCGCCGTCGACATTTGGAGGATCGGCAGCCAGCATCCGCAGGCAAGTACCGGCGTTGGTGATGATACCCGACAACGGCTGGTTGACTTCGTGCGCAATCGACGCCGTCAACGCTCCGAGGCTCGTGACCCTTGCCACGTGCGCGAGCTCGGAGCGCACCTTGCCCAGTGTCTCTTCCGAGAGTCGGCGTTCGGTAATGTCCTGAACCGCGCCGATATACTCTACTCGACCATCCCGATCCCGAGACCGATGCGCTACGATGTGGAGGTGCTTCACCGAGCCGCCAGGCATCAAGAGGCGGCATTCATAGTCAAGGTCTCTGCCCTCGGCTGCCCGGGCTGCGACCTGTCGCATGAGCGGGGCATCCGCGGGATGAACTCGTTCCAATATCCGCTCGAGGGTGATCTTGGTTGTGACGTCATATTCAAAAATGCGGAAAGTCTCGTCGGACCAAAAGTGTTCGTCAGTGGAAACACTCCAGCCAAAACTTCCGGTTAGACTCAGTTTTTGAGCCTCAGCCAGATAAGCTTCGCTGCGCCGCAGCTTCTCTTCCGACTGTTTGCGTTCCGTGATGTCACGGGTAACTCCGAGCTGCACCACGGATCCGTCGTTGATTCGCAACGGCGCTGCGTGCGTTTCCATCTGCCGGCGATCGCCCTGCATCCCGATGATGTCGAACTCGAGGAAGCCTTTTTGCCCGGAGCAAATTCTTTCGTTGAAGTCACGATATCGGCTGCGATCTTCCGGCGCGAGGAAGTCGTAGAAGCTTCGCCCAACGACGTGGTCCGTAGCGTCCGCCCCCGCCATGGCGAGTCCAGCCGAATTAACGCGCAACAGGGTGCCGTCAGGTGCGACAAGCTTCACGCACTCAGGTGTGGTTTCAACGATTGCGCGGAAGGTTTCTTCACTCTGTTTCCGCTCGGTGATGTCGCGCAGGTAGCCGGTGAAGGACGGCGGCCCGTCCAAGGGGATCCGAGTGATCGCAAGTTCGACCGGGAATTCCACCCCGTCAGCGCGGAGTGCCGTAATCTCGATGCGCCTCCCGAGCACTCGCACCTCGCCTGTCGCCAAATAGCGCGCGAACCCCAACCGGTGCTTCTCCCGGAGTGACGGCGGGACGATGACATCGGCAAGTTGCTTGCCGACGACCTCATCTCGCCGATACCCGAACGTGCGCTCCGCAGCCGGATTGAACTCGGTGAGACGCCCTTCGTGGTCGATTGTCACGATACAGTCGAGTGCCGAATCCAGGATTGCCGCCTTGCGCGCTTCGCTGTGCTTGAGCGCCGCGTCGTTCTGCGCTCGCTCGACGGCAATGCTCACGATGTGTTTGAACTGGTCGATGAGGGCTTTGTGCTCGGGCGTGGGCGTTTTGGGCACTTTGTAGTAGATTGCGAACGCACCCAGAATTTTGCCGGTCGAGGATGAGATGGGCGTTGACCAGCACGCCTGCAGCCCGTTTGCCAAGGCCATCGGGCACCAATCATACGCCGCCCACCTTGTCTCTAACGTCAGGTCAGCGGCAATGACTTGCTCGTTTAAACATGCCGCCATCGCAGACGGACCCGCATCGACGCTGACGGGCCGACCAACAATGGAGGTGAGAAAGCTCGCCGGAAGGCTCGGCGCGGCCCCGTATTCAAGACGCGTTCCGCTCGGATCGGTTAACACGACGCTGCAGTAACATCCGCCATCCGTGCTTTCGACAAACTCACAAAGCGCTTCGAGTATCGCCGGCATCGAAGAACCGCCCGCGACCATTTCGAGAAACCGCCTTTCGCCGGCAAGCAGAGCTTCGGCCCGCTTGCGGTCATCGATGTCCGTCTCTAGAACGTACCAGCGGGCGACGCGACCTTCGCTGTCTCGAAGCGGCAGACCGCGTACGTGGAACCAGCGATACACGCCGTCGGCGCGGCGCATGCGGTGTTCGACCTCGTATGGCTCCTCGGATTGTACCGATCGCATCCATGCATCAACCACCGTGGGAAGATCATCCGGATGCACGAGGTCGGCGGTCGCCCAACTCTTGATCTCATCGAGCGTCGCGCCGAAATATTCCAAGGTATGGCGGTTGGCGCTTTCGACTGCCCCGGCCGGCGTCATGATAGCAAGCAGGGCCGGGATGCTATCGGCAATCGAGCGATACTGGTCCTCGCGCGTACGCAGGGCCTCCTCGGCCTGCTTCCGGTCCTCGATATCGGTGCTCGTTCCGCACCACTTTACCAACTTTCCGGAGGCGTCGGTTAACGGAGCGGCCCGGAAGCGGAACCAGCGATACGCTCCATCGGCGCGCCGCAAGCGCGCCTCGAATTCATACGGCGCGGCGGAAGTCATGATCGATCGCCAGCGTTCGCGCAGTTCCGGCAAGTCGTCGGTGTGGATCGCGGTCTGCCAGCCGCGGCCACAACCTTCGTCTGCACCAAGGCCTGTGTATTCGCACCAACGTTTGTTGAAGAAATCGATTTGCCCGTCGGGAAGCGCACTAAAGACCAAGTCGGGAAGCGCATCGACCACGCCGCTTAAGTCGCTGTCCATTGCCGTCCTCTCGTGGCTGCCGTGACATGAGGATATGCCAGGCCACGACGAACGTCCAGCGGGCTTCGTGCAAGCGCGCCGCCGGAGGCACCGCCCGCGCTTGCCGCCGGCGACAACTCGGCACTCGGGTTACTTCTCCAATGCAAGCTCGTGGAACAAGGGACCCCGGGCTCCGTCGCGTCGCGCCGCGAGAGTCTGAGAGTTTTTGGGCTGATCTATTCAGTCGGTAATTGCTTCGTCGTCCCGCTTACAAGACAAGCTCTTTTCCGGCCACCAAGTTGGAGCGTAGGCAATCGAACGAGACTTCACCCGCCCTTGTCCACTCAAAGAACGCCGGAACACCAGAAGGCCCACAAATGCGTGCGCGCAGCCTTCCGGCGGCGCCGATCCTTCGCTCAACTCTCGGGGCGAATGACGTTAACGACCGCCAGCGCCCAGCCGCGCGGCGTGCGCGTCCGCACGAGATACCCATAGCTCGTTCGATCGTACACCTGAAAGCCTGCCCGCAGTGCCTCGCCGATGGAAGAAAAGACCATGATGCCTGCCATTGAATTTGCCTCGCAGTCGTTAACGGCTTCACCGTTCACGCGATCTAAATCGCCGTTGTCGGTACGCCGACGCCAGCGGCGCGGATCAGATATCAGCCAGATCGTGGAGCGATAGTAGTTTACTCTCCGGCGAACGTCCATAAGACTTTAGTGTCGATCCGCGCCACAGCAGCACCAGGGCGTACGCAAACTTATCGACGCGCTTCGCTGCGCATACCAATGGCCTAGTACAAAACAGGGGCACACATGGTCGAACGAACCGACGTTCGCGCTGATTGCTGCCCCACTTCGCATGGCTCGAAGCGAACGGTGCACGGGAATCGCCGGAGCTATGACAGGGTGACTTCACTTCGTGTCTTTCGCAGAAGCATGAACGCATTGCTGCCGCGGGAGCGGTGGATGCTGGTACGAACGGCAGCCACAGAGCAACACCAAAGTACGATGGACCCCTTACCGTAGAGTGGCCTATCCTTGTCTTGCGGCGCGGGCCACGAAAAAAGCGGAACGCAGAACGAGTCTGTCCGCGTCATCGTTGTGCTTCGCGAATCAGCCCTGCTGCGCAGACACCGCCGGGGCCGGCGTGGTAAATTCTCCGCCGGGGACTCGTCCGCTCGGGCACGGCGCGCATACCTGAATCAAGCCAATCGAAACGCAAGGAGCAGGATCTATGTCGAACCCCATTCTCAAAGTTTGCGCGGCAGCCGCATTGGTCGCCACCGCGCCGGCCCTGGCACAAGCACAGAACGTTTCCTACGCCGTCAAATCACCCATATCGATCACGTCGTTTCGCGTCAACGAACTTTATACACCGGGCACAATCGGCACCGACGTCGAGCAAGCCCCGCAATTCGTCGATACGGACGTCAGCGTCAAGTTCGTCAATACCGGCAACGTCGCAGCTACGGTCGTGAAGTTCTCGGTTAACGCCGGCCAATCTACGCAGCTCATCGTGGACAAAGGAACGTTTTCCCACGGCGCGCAGATCAGACACCATTTCGCGATCGCCGACCCCGTCGATGCTTCGAACGCAACCTGCAACGTCGCGGAGGTCACTTTTGCCGACGGGAGCGTCTGGCGCGCCGATCCGGGTATTGCTAGCCGTTAACGCCGAGCACAGTCTGGGATCGCCGGCGCCCTCGTTTCTGCGACTCCCTGCCCGGCGGCATCCCGACCCGAACGCATCTAACGGTCGAGTGCGGCGCCGCCACACGTAGAGCTACGTGCTTTCGATGTTGCGCGCGCAGCGGTAGTGATCGGGCGCGACCACTCACGTCACGTTCTTCCAAAGGACATCTTCATGAAATTAAAAGTTCTCGCTATAATTGCCGCACTCGCCGTAGCGAGCGCGAGGCCTGCCTTGTCGCAGGCGACGAACGCACCGTTCGGCGATGTCGCCGACCATGTTATTCGCGTGGACGGGGTGCGCTTCCATTACGTGACCGCAGGCTCGGGGGCGCCGGTCGTCCTGATCCCCGGTTGGCCTGAGAGTTGGATCGCTTGGCGCAAGGTAATCCCTCTACTCGTCAAGGCGGGACGCCAGGTCTACGTGCTCGATCCGCGCGGCGTTGGCGACAGTGACAAGCCCGAAGGCGGCTACGACCTCGACACCGCGGCCCGCGACCTGCATGGCTTCCTCGCGGCGACCGGGCTCAGCCGCCGGGCCGGCGGCGTCGACGTCGTGGGGCACGATGTCGGAACTTGGATCGGCCTTGCCGACGCCGAGGTGTATCCAGCTGACGTCAAGCGGCTTGTCCTGACCGAATCGGCGCTGCCCGGCATCTCGCCGCCCGGGCCGGCGGGCGTGCCAAGCGAAGCCGCGAACCTCAAAAGCTGGCAATTCGCGTTCAATCGGCTAGACGATCTGCCCGAGATCCTCGTGCAGGGGCACGAGCGCGCATATCTCGCCTGGCTGTTCGCGACGAAAAGCTCGCGAAACTACGCCATCGAGCCGGCCGCGCTCGACGAGTATGTGCGGGTCTTCTCCGCGCCTGGAGCAGCGCGGGCCAGTTTTGCATGGTACCGAGCCGCGCTCAGCCCGGAAGGCCTTGCCCAAGCCAAAGTGCGCGCCGCCCAGCGGCTGCCGATGCCCGTGCTAGCGCTCGGCGGAAAAGACGGCGTCGGCGACGCCCTGCACGCGACGGTCGCAACGCTCGGCGACCGTGTAAAGGGCGGCGCGATCGGAGACGGCTGCGGACACTTTATGCCCGAGGAATGCCCCGACGAACTCGCCGCGGCCATCCTCTCCTTTTGGCGCGAGACGCCCTGATGAACAAACCACTTGAAAGCCCACCCTCGCCCCCGTGTGATGCGGACGAAGGGGGCGAAAAACGGGGAAGCAGTGGTATGGTGAAAACGCGCGGCAGTAATCGTCGTCGCTTTGGCGGTGCTTGCAGCGGCGACGGTCGCTGCAAGCACGTTCGGCCTCATCGCTTACACGGAAAGGTCCGAAGCCATGGGCATATCTCTCGCAACAAATGCGCAGTGGAAAGAACGCTGTTCGTCCGTTTCGAGAGCATGTTGGGGAGGCTGCTCGGCGACGACTATCCTGACCGCTCCGGGATTTGTAAGGATAAACGCAAGTAAGATAACCTCAAGATTGTTCAACAAGGCTTCGAGGCGTTCGCGGCTGGAGACATTGCCGCGCTTACGAAGTTATTTCACGCGGACGCCGAGTGGCACGAGGCGCCGAAGGGCGTCATCGTGGGAAGCTACCACGGACGCGACGCGATCTTCGGGTTTTTTTCGCCAACTGCACCGCGAAACGGCAGGGACGCTCCGCGTCGTCTGGCCGGGGTCCACTGTGGCACTATCAGCGGAAGTTCGGGTAAACTTACTATCGCGCTAATTTGGCGGGCACAGTGGGAGGCTGCTCGTCAGAGGCCGCCGCCCAGAAGCTTCTTCAGTTCAGCGGCGTTCGCGGTCTCTTGATTCAGAAGCTCCTGCGCCATCGCCTTCGTCTTGGCATCTTTGCCGTGCGCGATCTCGCCCTTTACCATCGACATCATTTCGCTATTGCGCACCATGATCGCCTGAACGAAATCTTTGTCGACGTCTCGGCTCGCGCTCGTAGCCTGCGTTTGCGCAACCACCGCGGAGTTCGCTTTCGCGGGTTGGACAGCGGAGTTCTTAGTCGCAGCCTGCGCACCGTTAGGTCCTGCCTGCGCCCAACCCAACGCGAGCCCGGCAGCCAACAGGAAACAGATTGATCGAATCGGACGATTCATCTTCAGCTCCTCGATACGAATGAATAAATATACAAGAGAAATGTCGGGGACGTTGGGGGTGCGATACACGTATTGCGGGCCCTTGCGGAACATCGGCAGAGGCCTCGTTGTGAATGGCCGACGTGGTCTCCCATTCGCTTGGAACAGCTTGACGTTTGATCTTGACTCGCGCACCAAGGACTGGCCGGGTGTGTTTGATCTTACGCCGCAAGGGGACCCTTCGCTCAGCCAGGCTCCTCGTTACTCCACCCTTGCCGTGAAACCACGATATGCCACTTGAGAGCGGCCGTCTATCATACTTTGGTGTCGGTCTGGCTTTGGGAAGCGCGTCCCCGAAAGGCGCGCGCGGGCGGGGCGTGCTGTCACACCATCGGCATCCGCGCCGGTGTTCCCCGTGCACCAACTGAGGGGGATTTGCGCGCAAGGCGGTGAGTGCTTCTCTCATTTATTGAGCACCAGTGGACCGCTGACGAACCGATTGCCCCGAACGTAGAATCGCAGTGGACTGTCGGCCGCGCGCGTAATGCCGATCCGTTTGCTCTGCCCGATCTCGTCCGACGCCTGACCGTCCGATCCGAGCCATAGCGGGCCGACCTGACAGAGGTCGATCCCGTCCAGCCGGCGGTCGATCGCCAAGGCCGCGCTCAACCGTCCTGGGCCTCGCGCCAAGTCGCGCAACCGATCGGTGCCGCGATTCTGCTTCATGAGTGCGATGCCATCGGTTGGCTCGATCGCCCTGATCAAGACACCCGCGCCCAGGCCGCACGCCTCGCTAGAGACGTTGAGCATGAATGAGCTGCCATAGGCGAGATAGACGTATGCGTGTCCGCTCTCGAAGAAAAGCGCCCGACTGCGCGGGGTCATGCCGCGATAGGCGTGACCCGCGGGGTCGCCGATGTCATAGGCCTCGGTCTCGACGATGCGGCCGCCCGCCGCGCCTTCGGCCAGTATCCGCACGAGCAGTTTGCCGATGAGAAAACGAGCGAGCTGGGCGGTATCGACGGAAAGCTCTGCACGGTCCAGAACGCGGGACACGATTGCCGCGCCGATTTTATTCCATTCGCTCGACCCATTGCGCGCGCGAAGGTCCGGGCTCGAACGGGTCGGCAAAGTATTGGGTCTCGCGGGCCACCTTGCCATCCTGGAACTCCATGATGCTTACCGAATACGACGGCCGGCCGTCGTACGCGAGAATGAACTCCGTGACCCACAGCTCGCCCATACCGACGATGCGCCGCACCTTGAAGCGCTTGGAGTTCGGCTGCGCGGCGCGCGAAGCCTGGATGTTGTGCCGGCCCTTGATGCGCTCGCCCGATTGCGGGTACTCGAGCAGTGCGTCCTCTCGGTATATCTCATGCTCGACGTCGAAGTCATTTGCATCGGAGGCAGCCCAGTGGCGATTAAGTGCCTCTCGAATGTCATTCTCATCCACGCTGTTCTTCCCGTTCCTGCTCATTGAAGCCCGACCATTGCGTGCCAGCCGCCCACGCGAGTCCGATTGCGAACGCCCTGGCGAAGGGGAACATCGACAAGCCACCATTTATCGGGTAGCGCGTTACCACGTTGGGAATCGTAGCTGATTGGTTGGTGACGTCGCCGTTGCGCCTCGCGGAAGTACCATAGCGGCTAATGTAACGGCGACTACACGGACGATTCTTGCTCGGGCCACGTCACGCTGATCGCAGCGATCTAAAACCAGCGCTAATCTCTTCGGAAAAGATTTGTGGTTGCTCCCAGGCTGCAAAGTGACCGCCCTTTTCCGCCTTGTGGAAATAGATGAGCTTGTGGAACGCGAGCTGCGCCCAACTGCGCGGAGCCTCATAGATCTCATCGGGGAACACGGTTGCGGCAGCCGGGATGGCGACGTTGGCGGCGTTGATAGGGCTGGTCTTATTTTCCCAATACGAGCGGGCCGCGGAAATCCCGGTATTCGTCAGCCAATACAGGGTGATGTTGTCGAGGACGTCGTCGCGGGTCAGATCTCCTGCGGTATGTCCGTCGGTCGTGCGCCCAGCCACCGCGGAGACTACGGCAGCCGCCGGTTGGCCGTTGCCGTCGCCGTGGTCCAGAAGCCAGGCCGCCAGCCCCACGGGCGAATCAGCCAATCCGTAGAGCGTTTGCGGCCGTGTACGCATGAACGCGGCATAGGCGAATTGCTTCCCATACAGGAGCTGTAGCTGCTCGTACGCGTGCTTTTCGTCGGCTGAAAGACCGCTCGGCGCGGGGGCGCCGCAGGCCAGCGACTTTGCAATGGCAGGCGGAACGGTTGCCGGCAGGCTCGTGTGAATGGCCAGTAATTCCGGCGGGGCCTGTTCGCCCATCAACGTCGTAACCACCGAACCGAGGTCGCCGCCTTGCGCGACGAAGCGCGTATAGCCGAGGCGTTTCATCAGCACGACCCAGGCGCGTGCCGTATGCTCGGTACCCCATCCGGTCATGGTCGGCCTGCCCGAAAAACCGTAGCCCGGTATCGATGGAACAACGATATGGAAGGCATCCGAGACGCTTCCCCCATGTGCCGTCGGATTGGTCAGCGGCTCGATGATCTTCAATTGTTCGATGATCGATCCGGGCCAGCCGTGCGTGACGATCAACGGCAGCGCGTTTTCATGTTTCGAACGAACGTGAATGAAATGAATGTCCAGCCCATCGATCTCGGTCAGAAATTGCGGCAAGGCGTTCAGCTTCGCCTCGCACTTTCGCCAGTCATAATTCGTCGCCCAATAGGCGGCAAGCCCCTGAATCATCGCCAGCGGTACGCCTTGTGAGTCATCGGCGACCGCTTCTCGGTCGGGCCATCGTGTCGCCCTGATGCGCTTGCGCAGTTCGTCGAGGTCGGTGTCCGGAAAATTCACTTGAAAGGGACGCACCGTGGGAGGGTCCTTGAGCGTCCGTTCTGCATCTTCAGCCATGGCCTTAGGCGTTTCTTCAAAACCCAAAAGACCGAGCGGACTGGCGACCATGGTTGCCGCTACGGTACCGAAAAAGCCACGGCGACTGAGGACGAAATTTTTTGACATTGGAGTCACTCCGGACATATCGACGACGGAATATTGGTTTCATGCACGCATCGTGCTACGCGGCAATCGCCAATATCATCGCCAATATCGAGGATGCTTGTAGAATTCGCGGAGGAGTTCTTTTCCGGCCCGCAATGCCGGCACAAGTCTGGGTGGACACACCGACGTGCTGCAGAAATAGCAACGGAAGTGCGGAGCCCTTTCCAAGATCGGCACTAGGCGTATCGTTCGCTTTCCCACTTTGAGGAACGTAGTGCGGCAAGCACATCAGGGCGAGGGTGAGTAATGAGTGAAGACGAAGTCCTTAGTCCTAGCAAGCTGGTGGCAGGGAAGGCAGGTTCGCAGGACCGTCTCATCCGCCGGTTTGCCATGCTTTTTCATTATTGGCCTCCCCCAGCTCTAACCGAGCTCGCCCATTATAGGCACACCTGTGCAGTGAATGGGACTATACTTAGGTATAGGAAAATCGCCCCCAAGAATAATTGCAGCCTGTGCGTTAGCGTGTTACCTTCCTGGGTGTGAAGAACGCACCGCCGAAGATTCAGCTGGTCGCCGTCGTGGACGATGACGATTCCGTGCGCAGCGCGATCCACAGCGCACTGAAATCAGTTGGCCTGACGGCTCATTCGTTCGGATCAGCGGAAGAGTTTTTGAATTCGGGAATACGGAACGAAACTGGGTGCCTGATCACCGATATCCAAATGCCGGGAATGAGCGGTCTTGAACTACAAGCGAAGTTGGCACACGATGGTGACCGAATCGCGATCATCTTCATTTCCGCATTTGGAGAACCGTGGATGCGAGCGCAGGCCATGCGAGGCGGCGCGATCGAGTTCCTGGACAAACCCTTCGATGACAACGTCTTGCTCGAGACTGTTTTCAAAGCCCTGGAAGCGTGACTTCACGGGCCCTCGGGAGGGCCGTTTACGCAAAGCAGCCGCACCTCAAAGATATCGGAGAATGATGGTTTCGACGCAGCGCACTCCTCGACTGAAATCCGAGGCGACAGTTTTCGTGGTTGATGACGACGCTTCGGTACGCGAGTCATTAGAATTGCTGATCCGTCAAGCGGGTTGGCGCCCGGAGATATTTCCTTCGGCTCGCGAGTTTCTCGCCCATCCTCGGGTGAACGTTCCCAGATGTCTCGTACTCGACATAGGCCTACCCGATCTCAACGGGCTTGAATTGCAGCAGAGCATCGCGACGGATCAGACGTACGTGCCGATCATTTTTGTCACCGGCTACGATGACGTGCCAATGACGGTTCACGCAATGAAGGCTGGTGCCTTTGAGTTCCTGACGAAGCCCTTTGTTGAAGATGTGTTGCTCAACGCGATCCGAAGCGCGCTTGACCGCAGTGAAGCGGCAGTCAGCCAGGAGATGGAACTCCAAGGGCTTCGCGAGTGCTACGTCTCGCTGACCCCTCGCGAACGCGAGGTCATGAACCTCGTCACTTCCGGTTTCTTGAACAAGCAGATCGGTGACGAGCTCGGCATCAGCGTGATCACCGTGAAGGCCCACCGCGGCAGTGTGATGCGAAAGATGGCAGCCGACTCTGTTGCGAACTTGGTGAAGATAAATGCCAGACTCGGTGTCGCATCCCCGAATGGTCAACGCGCTGCGCGCCGCGTTGGTCCGGACTGGAACCGCGAGCGTGAGCCGCAGCCATTCCTGCAACAAAGTGCCTGTGTCAGCCGTTAGCGCGGTTCGCACGAGGGCATAAAGTTCTGAAAGAACCACTGACACGTGTCACGACTGCGATACAGATATGCTAGGCGACGATCCGACCAGACGGAATTCCGAATACATAGTTCACCGATGACACGATGAGCAGGCGTTATCGTCGTGAAACGGCATGTCAACGTCGAGGATCAGACATTCGTAGCGTGGCGGTAGCGTGCCTGGTTTCACTAGCTAGCAGTATCAAGGCCGGCCGTACCTTCGGCTGTGCACGGGATGGAAAATGAGAACGTGGCTCCCGGACCTTCGTTCGAGGAGGCCCAGATTCGGCCATGAAGACTTTCGATAATCGAGCGGCTGACGGACAACCCGATGCCCATGCCACCGTTCTTCGTGGTATAAAATGCCTCGAACAGTTTATCCGCATCTTGAGGTGCGATCCCAACGCCCGTGTCCTGCACCGTCAGTCGAACGCGATTGCCCTCGTCGCGTTGGGTCTGGATGACGATTTGCCGTGGACGGTCCTCGATACCGTTCACGGCATCTGAGGCGTTTAGCAGCAGGTTCAACACGACTTGCTGAAGTTGAACGCGGTCGCCGTCGACGGGCGGGACATCCGTGGAGAGTTCGGCCCGCAGTACTACCCGATTCGCTTGCAGGTCGCTCGACGTAAGCGCAATGACTTCTCGCACCGCCTCGTTCAGATCTATCGATTCACTAGTGCTGCTCTTCTTCGCGAAGAGTGCACGCAATCGCTTAATGACATCAGAAGCACGATTGACGTCACGGACGATACGCCGTGCGATTTCCCGTGCGTCACCGATGTTTGGAGGATCCGCTGCCAACAGCCGCACACATGTGCCGGTATTGGTGATGATCCCCGCTAGCGGCTGGTTGATTTCGTGTGCAATCGATGCGGTCAATGCTCCGAGACTCATGGCCCTCGCTACGCGTGCGAGCTCAGAGCGAACCTTTCCAAGCGTTTCGTCCGATAGTCGCCGTTCGGTGACGTCCTGAGTCGCACCGATAATCTCCAGCCGACCGCTCGGGTCTTCGCTCCCGTAAGCGACCGTGCGCAGGTACTTTATCGAATTGTCCGGCATCCGCAGCCGGATCTCGTAATCGAGGTCGTTGCTGCCGGCTCGTGCCTGATCGATCTTTTTGGACAACAATGGGATATCTTCGGGGAGCACTCGACCACGGATCTGTTCCAGCGTCACTGGCACATCCCGCTCAAAGGCGAAGATGCGGTAGAGCTCTTCCGAAAACACAAAGTCGTCCGTGTCCACGCGCCAGGAAAAGCTGCCGGTAGCGCTTAGCCGCTGACCTTTCGCGAGGAAAGCCTCGCTGCGCCGCAGTTCAACCTCCGCTCGCTTGCGATCCTCGATGTCGACGTTGGTTCCATACCATTTGACGATATTGCCCGCATCGTCGCGCAAGGGGTTAGCGCGAAACAGAAACCATCGATAGACCCCGTCGAAACGGCGTATGCGGGCTTCCGTGTCCACCGGCGTGCCGGAAGCCAGACACGATAGCCAATAGTCGCGGAGCCCATCCGCGTCATCCGGGTGAATCGCCGCTGCCCAATTCCAACCC
>Ga0182013_10003645_pt1 | contig 19046 bp, 30 predicted proteins | sample 612S2MmetaG_FD_120487 | JGI IMG/M metagenome (GOLD analysis project Ga0182013, IMG submission 120487) | Permafrost microbial communities from Stordalen Mire, Sweden - 612S2M metaG | ecosystem: Environmental > Terrestrial > Soil > Wetlands > Permafrost | place: Sweden: Stordalen | collected... | reverse complement strand
TTGATCCAGTTCTCTTTGAGCAGCGGCAGCAGCTCGGCGCACAGCGCGTCGGAATAGCGCTCGCGCTGAATGGTGATCGATGGCTTCAATTGCGCGTTCATGTGAGACCCAGCGTCTGGTATTCAAAATCATGCATCGTCTGATGGACATATTGCCAATCATAAAACTGGTCAGCCGAGCCGAAATCGACCTGCGAGAGGTCCGGCGCGACGGTCGGCGACTGGCCCAGCAGAGTATAGGAGTAGTTGTGCATATCCGCATGGACCTTAAGCCAGTCTTGCAGCGCGGCGGGCACCTTCTGGCCCGCTTTGCCGTCGCTCATCAGCTTCAACCACGCATCTTCCGCGATCTGGCTGTCAATCCCGAAGGTCGAAAAGGGTACATTGAACTTCGCGGTGAGCGCGGTGGCCGTCTCCAAATGCACGAAGCGATGCACCAGCAAAAAGTTCTGCAGGCCCTGCCGGTCGTTAAATCCCGTGGTCGCGGATAAATCGATGTTCATGCGAGGATGTTCCTATCGGCCTTGCCACGCAGCGCGAGCATATTGATCTGCGTCATGTCGGTCGACCCCGCCACCGTCAACCCTAGGTACTGCGCGCCCTGCGGCGCGGCATTATTGGCGAGCGTCACCTCAAATTGATAGCCCGCGGGCGCGACGCTCACCGCTTGCGCGAGATTGCTCGACAACTCGGTGTCGACGCTCACCGCCACGCCGGTGGTACCGGCGCCGACCCATACGCCGCCGATCGCCGCATTGATCGACTGCTTCTCGTGAGTCGGCGAGCCGCCGTCCCAGAGTTTGGTCTTGAGCAGCCATGGGCTCAACGTCGCGGATCCAAACATCGTGTAAATGGTGGTGGTGACGCCGTTGGTGCGCAGCGCGTAGAGCGTCTCGACGCCGCCGAGAGGCACCGACGCCATCGCCGTGGTCAGCAGACCCGCGCCCGTCGTGTAGGGGAAGGAATACGCCCACCAGCGACCGCGAAAGAACAGCACGAACAGGGGGCGCGTGGTGCCGCCCTGCGTGAACACGTCAGCCACCAGAAATTGCAGTACGGCGCACAGCTCGCCGCGGATCAGCGCGGAGCCGCCGTAGACTTGCAAGCCGCCAAAGGTGTTTTGGATGATTCCTGAGATCTTCTCGGAGATCTTCTCAGGCGTCGCACCCGCGAGCAGATAGATGCCCGACGCGTTGTAAAAGATGATCGCGCGATAGTAGGGAAACACCGAGGCCGGCGCACTGCAGCCCACGGACGCCGTCACATTGATGCGCGAGAACGAGGTCACACCCGAGCTCACCGTCACATTCGAGAGCGCGTCGATCGACGTATCGCCGAAAATGTACAGGTAGTTGTTCGCCGAATAGAGCACGGTGATGTTCGCGTGCAGGTACGAATCAGAGATGGAGAACGAGCCGCCGACGCCGCCGAATGAATCATAGGTGTCGATGTCGGTGAAGTAGACCGTGCGCCCAAGCCCGATCCAGACCCTGCCCGCATAGGTTGCAATGCTGGTGCCGCCGATAACGTCGCTGGAGGCCACGCTGAACGTGTCGTACAGGGGCGTGCCCGCCGCGCCCGTGTCGGTCAGCGTGTAGGTCGTGCCAATGTAGTTTAAGCCGCGGGTGACCACGGTCGCGGAGATGGCTTTGATGCGGGTGCTGAAGGTAGCGCCCGTGCCCACGCCCGTCGTCGCGATCACGGTTCCAGTTGGGCCCGTCGCTGAACTCACGGCAGTTGCGCCCGTGGCAATCGGCCCGGGATAGTCGCCGCCCGTGGAGAGCGTGATCCCGGTGATCGGCCCCGTCGCCGCGCTGCCCGATATCGAGGCGACCACGATGCTGGCATCAGTCGTCGGACTCCCGTCCGTCAGAGTGATCGTATCCCCAACCGCATAGCCCGTTCCGGCTGTGACCAGAGTCACGGTAGATACTTCGTAGACCGCCTGGACGCTGCCCCCGGTGGGCGTGCCCGCGCCCGTGAGGGTTGCGTAGACCGTGGAGCCACCAGCAAACGTGTTCGCGGTCACGAGCGTGGACGTAGTTAAGGAATTGTTCTGCGGCGTCAGCGTACCCGCCGTCGTGACATTCCAATCCCAATAGCCCGCGGGGTCAACAATCAGAAGGCCCTGGTTGTTGTAGGGCGTCGCATAGGTCTGACCGGAGGTGAGCCCCGTGATGATTTTCTGCCATGAAAACGCGCCCGACAGCAGCACGATATAGCCGTTGCCGCTCGCGGCGAACACCACGAATTGATAGTTGACGCCACTTTGCGTGAACGTCGTCGTATAGGTGGGGCTCGTGGCCTCGTTCACCGAGGTTTGACTCGAGACAGTGGGTACCGGATAGAGCGCTCCCGCGGCCACGGGGATTGCGTTCTCGCACCAATAAAATTCGTTGTCACTGATCGCTTCGCGCGCCGCGATGTTGTTCATGCCCTCGAATTCACGCAGGATGAATTCGGGGTTCTGGCCGCCTGCATTGGCCGATTTAGCCGCCATAGACGTCCGGCAAACGGCCCGTGTAAACGGAGGTCACCTCGCGCACCCGGCGCTGATACTGCTCCAAGAACTGCTGCGCCTCGCCATAATTCTGCGCATTGTTCTTGGCGAGATACGCGGCATAGAACTTGATCGGATCCTGGCTCATCGGCGGGATGGCGTCCGCCGTCGTCGAATCGCCGATCGCGTACGGCGTGGGCAGGATGATCGAATCGACTTCGATGGCGTAGGACTGATCCGGGCAGGGCCCCACGAAAATGCTGTTGTCCCCATAGACCGCCCAGGCCACCGGCTGGCGCTGGTAGGAGGCCGCCAAGAAGGGGCGGAACCAGGCGGAGAACATGCGCCACGGATACCACTGCAGCGAGTATCGCTCGGTGCCCCACAGCAGGTTGACCGAGAGAATGTCGTACGTGAGGACCGAGATGACGCCGACTTGCGCCGTGGCGCCGGCGCCGGCGCCTGAATCAGTGATCGTGGCAACAGGGGCTGAGGAGTAGCCGCTACCGAAGTTCGAAAATGAAATGGCGTTGACCGCGCCTCCACTTACGGAGACTGTAGCGGCTACGCCTGAACCCCCGCCTCCACTGAAACTAATCGCAGGAGCTGAATAGCCTGCCCCGGGCGTAAGAACAACCCCACCGTCGACGGCGCCAAATGTGTATTGCTCAACGCCGCCAGTGACGTACGAATTCTGGAGCGTTCGCAGACAGCCAGTATCCATGACAGTTTGTTTGCGCGCTTCATTGATGTAGCCGTCGATCTGCGATTCCGTCCAACGATTGCCGTTGGGATCGTGGAGCAGATCGTAAACCTGGAACTCATAGGTGCCGGGAGTGGTCGCGGGCGCGAGGAACGTCATGCATTACGCGGCTTCGGATTTGCGCGTGTGCTCGAGCATCGAGGACTTGGAGACCATCACCGCCTCATCGAACACGAAGCGCGCGAGCTTCTTCACGCCGTCGAGGTTCTCGACGTAGGTCTTCTTCTCCGGATCGTAGGTCATCGACCAGCCCAGGCGCACCAGCGCCTCCGACTTGTCCGGCAGGTTGAAGGCGAATAGGTGGGTCGCCGCATCGCTCGAGATCAGCACCCGCTCGCCGGGCGGGAAGACGAAGTCCTCGCCGTCATAGCGGTCCTGGTGCACGAAACTGTTCTTGTTGGTCACGAAAATCTGCTTAGCCATAGGTCAACTCCGGCTTGGATGCTTCACATGCCATGCCCACCAGCGGCGGGCCATGGCCTCAGAACGATTGCAGCTTGACGACATCGGACGCACCGCCCACCACCGGGGTCTGCACCGCCACCGTCGTCACCGTGCCGGCCGCCAACTGCGTCCCCAGCGCGAGCGTCGGCACCGCCTGGATGTTGACGCCGCCGAAGTTGTTGCCCGACAGGGTCGTGATCCCAGTGGTCGCCGCCGTGACGGTGGGCGGGAACTGCGGATTGGAGATGCGCTGTGCGAATGACACGGACGTGTTGGCCGCCGGGGTCGCCACGGTCACGCCGCCCTGAAACAGGGCATACGCGCCGGTGTAGCCGACGCCCGCCGTGGTGTTCGTGATCGAGGTGATCGTGAAATTCATGATCGCGGTCGCCGTCGGCGCCGGGTTCGACGTGCCGCCGTAGGTGAAGGTCGGGACCGCGGTCAGGGCCGTGCCGTAGTAGGCGGGCCACATCGCGAGCACCGAGCCCGTGCCGGTGTTGCCGTTGTTCGCGGCCAGCCACCCGATCAGCGCACCACCGCCGGTGGTATCTCCGGGCTGCGGCACGATCGTGATGCCGGGAAGTCCCAACAGGCCCGCACCCTGGTCGATCACGGTGATCGCATTGATCGCGCCGCCGGAGATCGTGCACACCGCGGTCGGCAGGATGTAGGGCTGCAGGCCCTGATTCGCCGGCGGGGAGAAGACGATGATCGGCGGCTTGGTGAAGTTCGCGCCGGCGCTGGCCGTCGCCGACCCTGCGGTCGCGCCGAACGTGCCCGTGATGCCGTAACTGCCGTTGTACACGGCGCCGGAGAACGACATCGTCGCATTGACCGCGCCGCCGATGATGGCATTCCACAGCGATCCGCCCGCGGAAGGCGTGATGGTGAACAGCGCGTTGCCGGCGGTCGTGATGCCGTTCTGAATGGTGATCGCCGACCCCTGGCCCTGGCCGAACTGTGAGTAGCCGTAGAACCCGTTCGTGCCGCCGGAGCCCGCCGCCGTAATGACGGCGCCCACCGGGCACCCGGTCGAGTTCGCGATGCGGTAGCTCACGCCATCGGAGGATACCGACACCTGACTGTAGGGCGTGACCTGGACGACCTGCCAGTTCTGCGTACCCTGGTCGAACACCTGTAGGTTGCTGTACTGGCCCAACTGCAGGTTGAATTGCCCGGTGAGCGGGTTGTTGGTCGCGATCTGCGGCGCGAGCACGCCGCCAAAGGCGCCGACCACCCCCTGACCGACCGGCAGGTTGAAGTAGGACCCGGCCGGCATACCGATGTTCAGCATCGGCGGATTGGCGCCCTGGCCCGAAATTTGATTGTAAGGCATGGGTCAGACCTCAGATGGCAACGAACGTGAAGCCGGTAACCACGGTGGTTACCTTCGGCTTCGCGAGGACGAGTTCGAGCAGCGACAAGACCGCGCCAATATAGCCGATCTGGAAATTCGACAGCGTCGACTCGAAGCCGGTGAACGCGAACGCGGCGCGCTCGTGGATGTAGAACGCGAGATACCCGGTGTTGAGCAGGTACATCGTCCCTTCGGGCACGTACGGGTCCATGTAGATCGGGATCCCGGAGACCATGCAGGCGCGAAACGCGGAGCGCGCGCCCCAAGGTTCGTCGTCGAAGCCTTTTTCCGGCGTGACCACGTAGGATTCGTTCGCCAGGTAGTCGTTCTGCAACGTCTGCCAGGTGGCCGGGCCCATGATGCCGAAGGTGGGCAGTTCGCCGCCGTACTTGAAGGTGCCCGTGATGTACTGCGCGACCAGCGCGCGCGTGGGGTTCACGCCGCCCGCGGCGTAGCGCTTCGCTTTCAGCCATGGATTCGTGGTGCGCGACTGGTTGCCGTACAGCACCGAGTTCGTGCCGTCGTCGACGGCCGCCGGCAGACCGATGATCTGATTCGTGTTCGACACGTTGTTCAAGAGCGCGGTCGCGACGCCATCGCAGTACACGTTGCCGGCATCGTTCATGCGCGCGGCGAGCAAGGGGATGATTTCGTGCGCGTCCTGGATCAGGCCTTCGAACCCAAGATACGGGATCGGGATCACCGCGCCCTTCAAGTTGAATTCCAGGTTCGTGACCGCGGGCTGCACGGCCGGCTGGTTGAACGAGCCGTCGTAGCCGACCCACTGCAGGTTCACGAACTGTGCGCCCTGCGCGGGGATCGTGACCGAGGAGACGCCGCCACTCGCGGGCTGGGAGTTCGCAATCAGCGCCGCGGCCAAGGGGCTCGTGTTGTAGAGCTGGACGACGAGCTTCTTGACGAACGCTCTGCGTACTACATACTGCAATTCCTGCCCGAGGCTATTAACGCCCCCACCCGGAAATACTCCAGTCCCCAATACCGGCATGACATCGCTCCTTCAAGCAGTTTCTAGATGTGCCGGTCAAACACGCTAGAAACGTAAATTACAAGTTCAGTCTAACCAATCCTGATCGTAAATGCTGCCGCCATACAGCGACAGAATCTCGTGCGCGTACTTCAACTTGTCGGGAATTCGCTGTCCTTTCGGATTTCTAGAACTCCACAACTCCAAATTATCCTCACGATTGTCTGCACGGTTACCGTTTTTATGGTGAACCGTTTCCTCCGGTAAAAGCGGACGCCCGATCATCTCTGCCATGATGAGCCGATGCTCGCATTCATGCTTGACGCCCCGTTTACCGGAGCTCACGAGCACATACCCATTCTTGTCTAAATATTTTCCGGTACCGAAATTCGTGTTGGCAGATCCACGCTGATGTTTTGCGCGATGAAATGGGCTAACTTTGGCTGCAGCACTGACTTTGGCGCCAAACTCTAATGGGCGCTTCGTTCCTTTTGGCACCGTAGGTTCCTGCAAAGCACGTTTCTCGCGAATCTTCGCGCGATATTCTTCATGCTTGGCTGGATCAAGTGGCAGCATGTCAGTTCGCTTTGCCCGCTCCGAGGCCGGGCACCTTGCCACTCGCAATCTCGTTCCAGGCCTCGAACGCCTGGCCCATCGCAATCTTATCGAGCGCCGCCTTGTTGCCCAGGCCCTTCCCCCAGACGTCCTTCTCCGGCATGTCGTAGGTGGGCGGGGCGAAGGTGGCCGGCGTCGGCGTCGCGCTCTGACGGGACGCTAAGTACACGCGCGCCGCCGCGTCGTGCGTCCAATTCACTTCCTTGTCCTCGACCATGAGTGCCTCGACGCCCTCGACATCGGCGTCGGAGAGTTTGTACTTGGCCTTGATCGATGCGCGGCGCTCTTTGACGTTATCGCGCGCGTCGCGTTCCATCATGGCGCGTTCGAGCTTCTGGCGCTCCTCGCGCTCGGTCGCAATCTCGGCGCGCACTGACTGCTTCGCGTCGTATTCCGGGATCGACAGATCGGGGCGCGCCTTCTTGACGAGACCCTGCCACGCTTCGCGCAGAGCGGGGTCCTTGGCCATCGCGCTCACGAGCTCGGCGGCCGGCTGCGCGGACTTGGCGTAGGCCAAGAGTTCGTCGACGGTCAGGTCTTCGAGGGTTTTGGCCATGGCCTAACTTCGGCCGCCCATGGGCTTGGAAATCGTCAGCGGATTCTTCTGCGCAATGCGCGCCGGCTTGTCGAGGCCACCGTGTTCGGCGTAGCGCGGCGGATTGATGATCTGGCCGTTATCCTTGGACGGATCGGTCGGCTTGCGCAGGCCAGCGGTTGAAGGTTCGAGATAACGAGCGGCCATGTTTCAGTTCCTCTTCAAGCGGACGGCGCCGGCTGCTGTTTCGCCTGGGCCATCTGTTTCATGATCTGTTGCTGCACCGCCGTTCCACCGCCCATTTGCGGCAAGCGACGCACCATTTGCAATATTTCGGCGGGTACAAGGTCCGAAGTGTCCTTCTTTCCGATCATCGAAGCAAGGATATTCAAGGCCTTGATGATTTTCGAGCCTTCGGGCGACTCACTGCCGTAGGCGGGAAGCGCCTCTTCGAGCATGTTCACGGCGATGTGCACGTTGGTCTGAGCGGCGGCTTTGACCCCGCGCTTATCCTGAGGCGTCGACATGGGCGCGGCGGCCGGCGACTGGCCGGGAGGTGCGCCACCGGGACCTTGAGCGGCGGCTGCGCCAGGTCCACCCGGGCCAGGCATCGCGGAGGGCGGTTGAGCACCACCGCCGGGAGGCGGTGCGCCGCCGCCCCCGCCTCCCTGCATCATGCGCTGCATGAGTTCCGGGGGTACAGCCATCAGACGCTTCGCGGAGTGCGCTTGCCGCGGCGCGGCTTTTTGTAGCCCCGGTTATTTCGTCCGATTTCCAACATCGCGACCTACTTCCGCTTGTGACGGCGCTTGTGACGAGCCATTTCGCATCTCCTATTCAGAGCGGCCACTTTTACGATGGAGCAGCCATACCATCAGTCAAATCGAACTCTACGCCAAAAAATCTAGCTGCGTGCGCTTTTGCTGCGCGAGCTCTTGGCGCGCGCCATGCGGACCTTGAACTTGCCGCGCGGCGATTGGTTGAAATCGCGCTTGTACGCGTGGCCCGGCTGGTGGGAGCCTTCGCCGCTCGTCTTGCGGCCGATGCGTGGTAGACCTTCCATCAGTGTTTGCCCTTTTTCGGTTTGGCGGGCGCGCCGCCATGTTCCAGTTCCATTTTCTTCGCCTCGAGCTCCTGCTTTTCCAACTTCTTCAAGCGCTCTTTCAGGTCTTGCAGGTTCGGCGGATCAAACATATCAAGAAGCGTTTCGCGGTCGATCGCGTGGGCTTCGAGCAAAGTGATCGCATCGTGCTTTCGATCCTCGACAAAGATCGGGCTCGAGCTGTGCGCGTCGACCTTGACTTCATAATCCCTTGTGAACTGTTCGGCGGTAAAAGTCAACTCGTGCATCCCATCCGGCGTCTGGATTTGCGCCTGAAAGCGCTGCTCGGAGTGATCTTGCACCAGCCGCAGGATTTGCCCGGCGACCTCTTCGGCGGACTCTTCGACCGCGATGGCGCGCTCTTTCGGCCGGCTGCTCCCTAAGCGCGCCATCAGGTCCGCCTGGCCGCGCGAGCGCACGCCGGCCTCACCCTTACCCTGCAGCACGTGGCCTAAGCCCGCGGTGTCGTCGAACATCGCATCGATCTGTGAGAGTTCCGCGAAGATATCGGATGGCATGGTCGGCGCGTGCGTCGTCACTTTCGCGTTGGGCGTGGGAAATGACACCCGGCCGCCGGCGGCACGCAGGGCGGAGAGCTTCTCCTCGGCGATCCCCACGCCGCCCGTGATTGACATCGGCGGATCGGCTTGCTTAGAGAGGATCTGGCGAATCTGGATGGTGCGATCGGTGCGCCAGTCCTGCAGCCAGGTCAGTCTCGCGACGAACGAGTCGCCCCAAAAATAATCGTAGAGGTTCAGCGCCGGCCGGATCACCGAGAACGGCGCGATGCCTTTGACATGGCCCAACCAGTTGGACGGCCGATCGTAGATCGTCACGTCGGGGGCGGCGCGCGTGACGACCTGATAGTCCTCGCTGTCATCATCCCAGACGTACAGGTCACACATATCGATCAGTTCGACTTCGATCTTGGGGGCGTAATCGTATTGCGGGCCGCGGCCACCACCGCCGGTACCGCCATCGATGCCGGACATCTGGCCGGGAAGCGCGATCGATCCCGGGATGCCGCCCACCGGGGAGCCGACGATCAGGCGCGAGAGCCCTGATGACATCGGCGGCAGCTGCTCGCTCATCGAGCGGCCGACGCGGCTCAAAATCGAGGTCTTACGCGGGTTGCCGGCGAGACTCGCCTCGAGCTGGGACTTGGTGATCGTGTAGTGGTGCGTGAACGCCTCCTGGTCGGCGAGATCAATGATGTCCTCGCGTAAGACCCCGAACTGGTGCGGCTCGACCAAGTAGCTGCGGACGCGGTTTTCCTTCCACAGCGTCTTCATCAGCATCACGCCGAACACGTTCGACCAGCGAATGCCAATGCCGAACATGATGTGCGTCTTGCTCACCCGCCATTGCTCGGTGACCTCGCGCGAGAGCGGCACGGACTTGGCGATGTCATCGACCGGCGCCTCGGTGCCCAAGTGCAGACTGAAGCGCAGCGTGTCCGGCGAGTAGATGAAGCTCGAGAGTGTGTCGACGGTCGAGCCGATCTTGTTGTACGGTGCGCCGCGCGCGTCCGCCGAGCCGAACAGGTAATAGTTGCGCAGCGTCTGATAGACGGTGAAGCGATCGGCGCGGCTCGCGGTGCACTGTCGCACCAACTCCTGACAGAGCCGATTGCGTTCGACGAGGTCGCTTGGGAGTTTCACACCGTGAGCGCTTGGGCTTGCGCTTTCGCGCCCGCATCGCCCTTGTGCGCGGAGACCTCATGCGCCTGGGGCAGCCGGCGGCGCGTGATGCCGGCGATGGTCGCGGCCTCGCGCATGCCGTTGTTGTGTTTCAGGATCACTTCGCCGCCCGCGCCCGTCAGGGGCTTCGCCGCGATCTGTGTCAACTCCGAGAAACTGTGCCCCAGCACTTTCTTCGACTCATCGCCCCACAAGACTTTGGTGCCAATCGTGGGATCCGCGCGGCCCTCGAACGAGGTATCGCCGGCCTTGGCCGATTTCCAATCCGAAGCACCATACATGTCGGCGGACTTGCGCATGCCGGCATCGAAGCGCTTGCGAAAATCGGTGCCGATGCCCACGGGCGTGCGAAATTCCTGGTTCACGTGCTCCGAATCGCAGCCGTAGGAGGGGCAGATCGGGTGCGTCCCGTCGAACTCGCCGTGCTCGAGACAACTCCATTCGCGCATCACGGCCAAGTTATATCCCCTTCAAGCGTGGTCCCAAGGTCGTCATGTCGATGCGCATCCCGATCACCCGCGCATGGGCTTGCGGCCGCGGCGCGGCATCCACTTGCGCCAGTGTTTGATCTGTTCGGCCGATAATTTGCCACTCACCGCCCACCTGTGCCTTGACCAGTTGCCCGGCCTCGTACGCCTTGAAGAACCGGGACCACTCTCGCTGCCAGCGCTCCGGCATCGGCGCAGCCTTACTTGGCGGCGGCCGGTCGCGCAAGCGGTGCTGCATGCGGGTCATGGTCGGAAACCACAGGAACACCTGGTTCTCCGTGGCGCCAATATACCGCGTTATGTCGCGCAGGCGCAAAATGGCATTGTGGGGGTTGTCCGGGGGTAATTCGCGGCGCAGGTGCGCCTCGCCCTCGCGCACCTGGCTCAAGCGTCGGGAGATCTCGGCGAGCGATAGGACATCAGGTGAGTCCACGGACGTGGATTCCGTTTTTGGTCAGGTAGTTGATCACCGATTTCTCGACCGGCGAGAAGGCCTTCGCCTCCTCGGCGCTGCGATTCTCGCGCGCCCAGGTGCGCTGGTTCGCCTGCATCTCCAGCATGATCCAGTCATTCCAGGCCACCGTGGCGATCGCCAATGCGATCACGCGGTCATCCTTCGCCCGGCCCTCGCCGCCGATCTGGTCACCGTTGCGATGGATATTCCTGAACTGCGTCAGGCACGCGGGCGAGTTCAGTTCGATGATCTCGCGCTCGAAGTAGCTGCGCAAGGTCGACATCATGCGGATTTTCTCGCGCGGGTTCGTCTGCCACTGATACGCAAAGTTACCGTGAATGCTGTCTTGCTTTTTCCAGAGGTAATCACGTATCCGGCCAATAACGTCGAAGGCTCCAGCGCGAGGATCGCCTGGAGGGAGCGAAGCTGCTTGGCGTTTAAGATTGAGTAATTCATTGAACACCGCGGCGCCGGGCCCCTGCATCTCTAAGTTCAGCATGCAGTCGCCGTACCAGCCGCACAAGTGCGCGATGGCCCAGGCGAACTGTTGATCCGTCCAGTGGGGCGTGCCGAGCTCGGCCACCTGCACGATTTTATCGGCATAGCAGCGCAGCATGCACGCGGCGAACTCATCCGCCCACTCGGAGGAGCCGTAGGCCGGATCGCAGCCCAAGGCATAGGAGCCGGCGCGATCGCCCGCTTTGGCGGCAAGCACCGGGGTCTCCCAGATCGTGACCTCCGCGTTCTCCTCGGTTGTCTCGACGAACTGCGTGTCCTCGAAATTGAGGCCAAAGATATACCGGAAGTACAGGCACGGCTCTTTCAGCGCACGTTGATACGCGATGTTGACGCGCTCGGCGGAGAAGAACTTCGAGCCGGATAGCTGAAACGCGTATTCCTCGGTCGGCGGCATCTCCTGAAGAGCCAACATCTCATCGCCCTTCATCTGCTCGGCAACGTACCAGCGCCACCAGGCGATTTGTTCCGGCGCGATCTCGACGCTGTAGCGCTCGTAAATCTCGCCGATCCACACGCGTTCGTCGCCCGTGGGGCTGCCGTCCCAATAGGTTTTGAACTCAGTCGACTCCGCCGGCCACGAATACAGTTCGTTGCGCCACCAGCCCACGAAGATGAATTTCTGCGTGTGGCTTTTCTTCGCAACCTCGCACGTCTGATAGAACATGTTGTAGCCGCGCGCGGTCGACTCATACACGTACAGGCGATTCGGATTCTTCTGCGCGAGCGTGTTGGTCAACGACAGGAACCCTTCCTCATCGCCCCAGCTCGAGCACTCCGTTGCCAACAGGAAGTTCACGTCCTTGGCCCGCCCCAGGCCGCCCGACTTCTTGGTGCCGGCCACCATGTACATGGCTCTTGAACGATTCTTCAATAAGAGCTGCGTGCGGTTGTGCCGCCCGATCGGCGCCTTCAAATGCTTCGGCAGCGATTGGATGTACTGGTCGACGTAGGAGCGGAACAACTCGCGGTTCTCGTCCGTGTCGGTGACCATCGCGCCCTTCAACCCTTTGTGCTTGAAAAGCCAATAGATGATCAGCGCGAGCAGCACCGTCGAGATGCCCAACTGGCGGCCCTTCAAGATCACGAAGGTGTGGATGCCTTCGGCAATCCCCGCGGCAATCTCCTGCACCACATAGCGCTGCGTGCCTAAGAAGGTCAGCGGCATCTGCCCGAATTCCTTCGAATCGATTTTAAGCTCGCCGCAAAAGCGCTCGAAGCGCACCGGATCGAATTCGCGCCGCTCCGCCTCGGTCAGGACCGGGCGGATGATGAGGTCGGTCACTTGAGCCGCGTGTGCTCGAACTTATCGACGATGTCGGAGGCAATGAACTTGCCCACGCTCGAGGCGCCGATCGCCGCCTCGTACACCTGTTGCGGCACCTCGTGGTAGGCGTACACGTGGCCTGAGCGAAACTCCACCTCCATCGTGCCGCTCGTGCCCGAACCATCGGTCGCCGCTTCCCAGCCGATGCCGGCGATATTCGAGGAGGAGACTGGGCGGCGGATCATATGCCGCTCCCTTCGGTCACCGGGTAAAGGTCGCCTAACCGCGCCGCTCCGTCCCAACCGTGATTGTCCGACTGCCAGTCAAGCCAACTCTGCGGCGCGGGCCACGGCCAACTCATCGTTTTCCGCGCGTAATTGCGTATCACTTTTCGGAGTATCTCGCGCCGTAAATCATCAGGACACCAACTTGCCATCACTGCCGCCTCGGCACGAAGTTAGCCGGCACCGAGCCCAACGCCACCGCGGGCTCCGACTGAATCCGCTGCGCCGCCTGATTCTGAAAGACCTGCATGCGGATCTGCCGCTCGATGTGCCGCTTGGTGGGCGCGTTCAACTCAGAGTCTTCGGGGAGCGACTTCATGAGGCCGCGCTCCTGCGCCTGGGCGAGCAGCTCGGTCGCGAGATCGAGCGCCAGTGTCGCGGTCTCCCGCGGGGCGCCGTCGAAGATCGCATCGCCCGACGCTTTCAAGAAATCCACCGCGAGTTTCACCCGCAGGTCGAGTTGCACGCCGTTCGCGAACGAGCCCAGCACGTCGCCAAAATAGATATCGGTCATGAATTCGCTCGTCCGTGGGTAGTTGAAAGGATCAGTTCAGCGCATCGCCAAGCGGTGCACGTGACGCGGGCTTGCGTTTCGGCGCAGCGGCGGTCCGCGGCTCGAAATCGAAGTACAACTGGCCCGACGATTCCATCAGCACGCGGGCCTGGCGCACCTCCGGACTCGCCTCCCCGTGGCGCTGCGCGACCTCATCGAACCAGCCGAATTGGTGGTCGTGCTTGCGCAGACCAAGCTTCGGGCGCCCCAGTGCATCGGATAGCGGCGCATCGCCATTCTCCTCATCAACCTTGCGCGTCAAATGCGTGAGCTCATGGTCCACTAAGGCGTCGCGCTGGCGCTGCGAAAGGGCAAGCCACGCCACCCGCTCCACCACAATCACCGCATCAGCAACCCCCAAGGTTCGGTCCTTCAAGGGCGTGATACGCACGACCGCGGCGGCCGGATAGCCTGCGTGAGTCAGCACCGCCTTGCTCGATTCTTCGTCGTCGTAGACGAACAGCGCCGAGACGGTGACGTCCATCAGCTCCCCGTGGTGGGCCGCCTGGATTTTCTCGATGCAACCGTCGACGTCCGGCGCGTGCGAATAGGTCTTCATGTGAGTCTCCGTTGGGGTTTCAGGTCCATCACGCCACCCTCCAAATTCGTGTCCACCCGGGCCGCATGGCGCGCACCTTGAAGCGCAGCGCCTGATTCCCCCGCTGGCGCACCCGCCAGATGAATTGCGTCGTCGCCTTCAATGACCGGTTCACATCGAGCGCCTGGCCGCCCGGCTGCATCGCCAGCAACGCGTCGCCCAATGCCGCGTTGCGGCCAGGACGACCACGCGGTGCGGGCCCCGGTAGCGGCGCATCGACGTACTCGATGAGGATGGCGGTTGGACAGGTCGCGAGCGGCATCTACTCGTTATACGCCATGTTAGGGAAAAGTAAAATATTTTAGGGGTGGAGCGTGGGGGTCACCCCTCTAGACATCGCTGGACCCAAGGAATCCCTTAGAAATCGCATCGCAACACGACATAACGTGACTTTACATAATGGCTATTATGCGAAGTACACGCGTAACCTATTGATTATAATAGACTTAGTGTCTCTGTCATAACGCAAACACCGTAAATCATAGGGTTTTTGCATTATGTCTCACTGGATTATGTCATGTTGCAGTGCGTATGTTACTGATCGGTACCACTAGCACACGAGTCTAGTGTTTCACGTGGAACACGGCTCTTCTGCACAATCTTCTGCACAAAGTACGCACAAAGTACGCACAAACTGCACAATTTACCCCCCTGCACCTGCGCACACTCTCTCTCCCCCTATGTATATAGGGGAGAGTGTGTGCAGTTTGTGCAGTGGCTGAGCGTGTGCGTGAGTTACAGGACGACCAAACCGAAGCGCGGGTTGCGGTTTGAGTACTTACCGACGACGCCGCGTTTCAGGCGTCCTTCGCCCATGAGCCGGTTCATGGCCTGGGTGAGCTCCTTGCGGGTGTGCTGTTGAGCGAAGCCTTTCGCCATAATCTGTTTTGGCAGATAATCGGGCGAGGTGGGGCCATCGGTGGCAAAGATCCCGACTTGGGTGAGCTTCATCAGCGCCTCGAGCACCACGCCGTCAGCGCGATCGAAACGGAACATTTCACTGACCGGGTTGCCGGAGTCGGTGATCTCCGGAATTAGGACACCATTGTCGAACTTGAGTTTTCGCCAATCCTTGGCGGTGTAGTTGGCTTTGCGCCGGGCGAGATACACCACATCGCTGTCAGCCGGCTCGTCCTCGGCGGTGATCTCCTGATCTGGCAACGTGGGGCCTACGTACCAGCGCATCCGCACGGCGTTCTCCCAGGCCGCGGCGCCGGCGAATTCTGAGCCGTGGGCGCGCGCGATGTGGCCAAGCATGACGGGCGCAAAGGGCCGGTCTCGCACCAGACCCGCCATGGCGTTGACGAAATAGGTCGCCTGATGGGCATCGTTCGCGTTGCCACCGAAGAGTTGCGCGAGATTATCCAGCACCAACACTTCGGCCTTCAAATCGTTGACTTGTTCGCGCAGTTGCTCGAGCAGCGGCGTGAACACTGGCTTCCCAAAGGCGACATCCAACAGCGTGTTCTCGAGTCCCTGCCGCGGCACAATGCACAAATTACCCAAACTCTCCATCGACAGCGTGAAATAGCGATTGATCGCGAGCTGCTGCCGCCACACTTCGTCGCGCGTCTCCTCGCACAGCCACATCAGCACTTTTAAGGGTTTGCACTGGGCCTCGAGATAGGGGCGTCCGGTCGCTAACGAGGTCGCAATGGTTTGCCACAGTCGCGTCTTTCCCGCGCCACCTGGCCCCGACGTCAAGGTAGGCCACGGCCCTAACCAGTCCTGGATCCACCACGTGCGCGGCGGCGGCTCGCCCTCGAGGGTCGACCAGTCGAGCGGCGGCTCAAGCGGCGCGCGTTGCTTAGCTTCGGGCCCGCGCCAGTTCGCTTGCCGTTCATTCGCGTACGCCTCGAGCGGCGGCAGCTCCCCGCCGGTGGCATCTTGTTCAAGCGTCGGCATAAAACCTCGCTCGCTCGGGCGTGCTGGTGCGCCACTCCCGCCATTCCAACTCCTTGATCCATTGAATGGCGCGGCCGATGCTCACCATGTCGGCGAGCTCGGGATCGTTGTGCAGCGTGAATAATTCCTCATCGTTCATGGCTGCGCCACGATGCGCCGCACCTGCTCGACCGACAGGCCGGTAAGCTCCGCAACGTGGGCGTCGGTCTGATGGCTTTGAATGAGCCGCTTTACCGCTTGGGCTTGCTCCTCCGTGTTGAGCAAATGGAAATAGCGCAAATGCGCGCCCGTGGGGGCCTTCTGGGCTCGGTACCGCTTCATGGCTACGGCCGATCCATCCAGCCCGGCTCCAACCCTAGGTTCTGCTCGATACTGCGCGCTAGCTTTTCACCCATGGCGCGCTTAGGATGATCGCCGCCCAACACCAGCAAAAAGTGGGGCGCCTTGCCGGTCCAACGGGCGAGCTCTTCCCACGAACCAGCCGTTTCTTTGCAAAAGTTCAGATTCTTGACCCGGGCGCGCTGCACCGCTTCCAGTGCTTTGTTAGCCGCCGCTCGATCGCGTTTGGTTCGCATATTGACTTTACCCTAAGTGGTCAGCGATGATAACAATATGACAGAGCCAAAAGCGAGCGGCGAAGCGCTGAAAGAATACGCCGACAAATTTCTGACCGCGCTTGCTCGCATTGCAGCAGCCATCGAAGGGAATCGAACCTATGATGCGGTGCGCGGCGCGCCTTCTCAGGATCCCCCTCCACCACCACCACCACCACCGATGATGCAGCCGACGGTGGCAGTGGCCGTTGACGTTACGCCAGCAACGGCGCACGCCATTACCTACGACCAAATCAGCGCCGCCGTGATGAAGTACTCCGACCGCTTCGGTCACGAGGCCGGCAAGGCGCTGGTCAAGCGATTCGGCGCGACCTACATCAAAATGATCAAGGTCGAGGACTACCCGGCGGTGCTGGCTGCGATCGAGGCGGGGCCGTGACGTTTCTGAGCGCGGCGGCGGTCTCGCGCTGGCTCGTCTGCGGCGGATCCGCGGCGCTCGAGGAGACCGAAGCGGCGCCGGCGGAGCGCATCTTGGAAGCGCTGCCGATCGTCGCCGAACGCAAGGCGGCCCTAGAGGCGCAGGGCGCCGCGGTGCAGGCAGCGCTGGGTGTCCGCGTCGATATCGGCATCATCACCGGTGAGCGCGGCGCCACAGCGATTATCCAAGGGCTCCTGATCGCTGAGTGGGAAGATCACAGCCGCGTGGAAGTGCACGGGCACGAGCTCGTCGAGGCCCAGCTGCTGACCCTGGCCGCCCTCATCAAGTACAGCCTGCTGCACAACTTCACCGAGACCAGCGTGGGCAGCGTCGAGGAGTTGTACGCGGTTGGCCAGCGGATGACCGAGGCGGCCGCTCTGGCGCTCTCGCTGCGCGGCGATGTGAGCGCGCTCTCGCACCTCACCGAGGGGCCGCAATGCAGCGCGTGCAGCGCCGCCTATCGCTGCCCACAACTCTCCAAGGGCGTGTTCGAGGATGTCTTCGGCGAGATCCAGGCGCCCGACGACGTGCACTTGCAGCCGGTGCTGCCGCGCGTGCGGGTGGGGCCGCCTGAGGATCTACCAGCGCTCATTGCCGCGGCGCTCGAACGTATCCCGATGATTGAGGACTGGTGCGCCTCGGTGCGCGATCACGCCGTGCTGTTGGGGCTCATTCCCCGAGCAGCCACCGTACCCCGTGTAAAACGACAACGCAAAAAGCGAAGAAAATACACCAAGCGAGCAAAGACGTCGCCACCGTAAGTCCGATAATTGTTCGCCGCCATGGGTGGAAATGGCGGCGGCTCATCGGCCGGCGATCCGCTGACGCACACTTTGCACGTGGTTCATGACGTCCTCGCGCGTGCGGACCGTGCGTACTGGGCTGCCGCGCCATTGAGCGATAAAGGTGCGCTGCGGCGGTGTGTAATCACCATCCTCAGTTTTGAACTCGACCAGCTCCGTCGCGCCCACCAACCCGACCACACAATCGGGGAAGCCAAAACCCAGCGCGTGAGTATCGACTGTCGTGCAGCCTAGGTCGCGGTAGAGCTTCATCAACTCGGCGGCGTTCTCATCAGGCGCGCCCAACGCGGAGCGGTATTTGTCGCGGGCGGCCATCACTTATTGCGCCGCACATAGACCACCAGCCGCTCAAGCCCCAGCGCTTTTAAAATCTTGTCGCCGGGCTTCTTGCGATCATTCAGCACGTCAGACAGGTATTGCGGGCTGATCTTAAGCTCGCGCGCAACTTCCGCGTTGGAACTGCCCTCTACCCGCTCTCGTAATTCGCTGATTGGATTCGCCATAGTGCACACGCTATCACATAAAATATCGAACGTACACAAAATAGAGTTGACAGACGCTGATTTGCGTATTACGGTGGCAACATGAATCATCCGCACCGAACCCGCCTCGATTACCTCATCGCCCGGTTGAAGGCCAACGCCGGTAACCGCGATGTGCTCATCGCAGAAATCGTCAAAGCCTATAATTCACGCCCTGCGCGGCGTGCGAGCGATGCCCGCGTCAAGGGCTGGCATTATGTTGAACCAATTTATTAAACCAAGGTAAGGAGTCTCTGATGAGTGAAAAAGTTGTAAGTGGGCCCTGGGTTATCGGGCAAAACTATCTGATTCGCACGGTCACGATGATCGACACGGGCCGCGTGACCGCGGTGTATGAGCATGAGATCGTGCTTGAGGATGCTGCGTGGATCGCCGATACCGGCCGGTTTCAGGATGCGCTCAAGATGTGCGAGTTTTCTGAGGTCGAGATGTTTCCGGTGGGCCCCGTTATTCTGGGCCGGGGGTCCATCATCGATGCGGTACCCATCACCACACTGCCCGCGAAGCAAAAATAGGGTCGCCATGAACGCCTGCGTGGCCTTTGCAGGATGGTCGTGGTCGTGGTCGTGGTCGTGGTCGTGGTCGCGGTCGTGGTCGTGGTCGT
>Ga0182013_10003642_pt1 | contig 19057 bp, 14 predicted proteins | sample 612S2MmetaG_FD_120487 | JGI IMG/M metagenome (GOLD analysis project Ga0182013, IMG submission 120487) | Permafrost microbial communities from Stordalen Mire, Sweden - 612S2M metaG | ecosystem: Environmental > Terrestrial > Soil > Wetlands > Permafrost | place: Sweden: Stordalen | collected... | reverse complement strand
CCATTTGGGTGACCTCTGAGAATTGGTTCGCGAAGCTGCGAACTTCGCGTCCCTACTGTTGTAAAACAGGATTCTCAGGGGTTGCCAAATGGCCGTGTGCATAGTTCAGGTAATAACATCCCTCTTCGCGGCGCCCATCCTCGAGGAGATAACCCAGCACTGTCAGGTCAGGAAGATTCCAGTAACTCGCGGCAGTTTTGGAAGGGCGATCACACAGCTGGATACACACCGCTGAATTCAGTCGCGAGCATCAGGCAGATCACAAGTCCGACGGAAGTCGACCACTACCAGATTCGGCGCGTGATCGATGTTTATGTGTCAACCAAAACGGAAGCCCTGCAAGGCGTAGGAAGCAAAATCAGAAAGCTCCTGGCGGACACGAAAACCGATAAGAACACGGTGTTGAACTTGCGCGGTGCCGTTGTCAGCATGAATCGTTCGTTCACGGAGTTCGGACTGGGGCTCATTGTTTCGGTGTTAATGGTCTACCTGATCCTGATGGCTCAGTTCAGGTCATTCGTTGATCCTTTCATTATTTTGATGGCCATTCCACCGGGACTTGCAGGGGTCGTGATGATTCTCTTGCTCACAGGCAGCTCGCTGAACATTATGTCTTTGATGGGTGTAATCATGATGACCGGGATCGTGGTCTCAAACAGCATCCTGATCGTCGAATTTGCCGGGACCCTGCACAAGGAAGGGAAGAGCCTGTTAGATGCAGTCGTGCAGTCGTGCAAGATCCGCCTTCGTCCGATCCTGATGACGTCTTTGGCTACGCTTCTTGGGATGATTCCGATGGCTCTCGGAATGGAAGCGGGCAGCGAGCAGTATGCTCCTCTGGCTCGCGCAGTCATTGGTGGCCTTGGTGTCTCGGTGATTGTGACGGTCTTTCTGGTTCCGGCTGTCTACCTAGTTGTTCACGGCAGACGTCATAACGCTTCTGCAGTCGGGGGTGGGTCTGATGCCGAAGTTTGCTCTTAAGAATCCTTTCTTCATTATCATGCTCTGCCTGATGGTCTCTCTGGTGGGAGTGGTCAACACCGTGCGTATGCCGGTGGATCTATTTCCAAGAATTGACATGCCGGTGGTCGTGGTTGCGACCTTTTACAACGGCATGCCTCCGCAGCAAATTGAAGCGGACATTACAAATACGTTTGAACGGTTTTTTACACTCGGCGCCAATATTGATCACAGTGAGTCGCGTTCTCTAACCGGCGTCAGCCTGATCAAGATTTACTTCAAGCCTGGCACTGACCCCAACTCAGCGTTGAGCAATATTGCCAATCTGGCTATGGCGGACCTTCGGCGCCTTCCGCCCGGAACGTTGCCGCCAGTTGTATTGGGTATGGACGCCTCGACTCAGCCCGTGTGCCTGGTCACATTGAAAGGCCAGGGGCTAAACGAAACGAACCTCAAAGACATCGCGCAATTCCAGGTGCGCAACCAGATCTCAAATGTCCAGGGCGCTTCGGTCCCACAGCCCTACGGGGGAACCTACCGCCAGATTCAGATTTATGTTGACCCACAGAAGATGGAGGCGCGTAATCTCAGCCTCAACGATGTCGTGAAGTCAGTCAACAATTCAAATCTTATTCTGCCGGCCGGGGACGTGCGTGTGGGATCGAAGGACTTCAATATCTACGCCAATAGTCAGTTTCCCGACGCAAATTCAATGAACCAGATGCCGCTCAAGTCGGTAGGGAATGCATCCGTGCTGGTGGCCGATATCGGCAAAGCCGAGGACTCGGGCGCGCTCCAGTACAACATCGTTCGCATTGATGGACAGCGTTCCGTTTACATCCCAGTGTTCAAGCAAGGTGGCAACAGCAATACCATCACCATCGTCGATGGAATGAAGGATGCCATCAAGCATCTGGTTGACATTCCCCAATCGTTGAAGACGGACGTGGTCTTCGACCAGTCGGTATTTGTGAAACTCGCGATCGGCAATGTGACCAGAGAAGCGGGTATTGGATTGGTATTGACTGCAGTAATGATTTTGATCTTCCTTGGGAGTCCGCGCGCGACGATCGCCGTTTTGTTGTCGGTCCCGCTATCGATGGTGGTCTGTTTGCTCATTACCAATGCAATGGGGGGATCAATCAACACCATGATTCTTGGTGGTCTGGCTCTGGTGTTCTCCCGCCTCATCGATAACGGCGTTATCGTGCTCGAGAACATTTTCAGACACATGGAGATGGGGGAACCGCCGGACGTTGCTGCCGAGAGAGGTGGTACAGAGGTCTCGATGGCGGTGCTTGCTGCAACCTTTACGACCTCCATCGTGTTTTTCCCGGTCACATTCTTTAGCGGCATCAGCAAATACATCTTCACTCCATTGGCGATGGGCGTGGTGTTTTCCATCTTTGCATCGTACTTTTTCGCCATGACGGTTGTGCCGCTCTACTGCGCGAAGTTTATTCATTTGCACCACGAGGGTGAAGAACTCAAGAAGAAAAGGCCCGGCATTTTTGCCCGTTTTGAGAGCAGCTTCAACGATAAATACGAACAAATGCTGAACTGGTATGAACGTCTTGCGAAGCGAGCGATGGGACGACCCGGCTGGACGGCAGGAGCGATCCTGGCCGGCGTGGTACTTGTGCTCTTGATCACGGTCCCATTTCTAGGTCGAGCTTACTTCCCGCGCACTGACCCCGGGCAATTCGTCATCGATTTGCGCATGCCCAGCGGCACTCGACTCGAGGTCAGCAACGACTATGTCGCCAAGGTCGAGAATGTTATTCGCGGCGTAGTCAAGCCCGCTGACCTCGATATGATCGTCTCGAACATTGGAGTATATCCCGACCTATCTGCCATTTACACAACCAATGCCTCGATGGATACCGCGTTCGTGCAGGTAAGCCTTAAAGAACATCACAGCACCGGCAGCTATGTGTACATGCAAGAGGTGCGTGACCAACTGGCACGAGAGATGCCTGAACTTACGACGTACTTCCAGGCAGGCGGTCTCGTGGACAGCGTGGTGAACCAGGGACTGCCGGCACCGATTGACATCCAGGTGAGTTCGATGGATCTGGACGCGTCATACGCATTGGCGAAGACGCTCTCGCAAAAGATCAAGTCGATGCCGAATGTGAGCGGCGTATATATTCCTCAGGATCTGGACTACCCCGGAATAGCACTGAACATAGACCGGGAGAAAGCCAGCCTGATCGGCCTCTCTGCCAAGGATGTAGTGGACAACGTAGTCACAGCTATGACTTCAGACGGCATGGTCGCTCCCAGCTATTGGATCGATCCCAAAAGCGGCAATAACTACATGGTGACGGTGCAGTATGCGAACAAGTTTCTCAACAACATGTCCATGGAGAGCTTCGAGAACATTCCTCTGCGAGGTGTTCGGCCACCCGGTTACAGTCCGATGCAGCAGGCTCATGAAGAATCCCGCGAAGTATTGAGGGGAGATCACGCCGAGGGGTATACACCTTTGAGTTCGGTCGCGGACCTGAAACTAATCAACACACCGACAGAAGTGGACCACTATCAGATTCGGCGCGTGATTGATGTCTATGTTTCCACGAGAGCGGAAGCTTTGCAAAAAGTTGGAAGCGAAGTGAGCAAGCTGTTGGCGAACACCAAGACGGACAAGAACACGGTCTTGAATCTGCGCGGCGCCGTAGTCAGTATGAACCACTCTTTCGAGGAGTTTGGAATTGGGCTGATTATTGCGATTCTCATGGTCTATCTGATTCTCATGACCCAGTTCACATCGTTTATCGATCCGTTCATCATCCTCATGGCGATTCCGCCGGGACTGGCCGGAGTCGTATTGATCCTGCTTGTGACGGGAAGCACGCTGAACATCATGTCCTTGATGGGCGTGATCATGATGACCGGCATCGTGGTATCGAACAGCATTCTGATTGTTGAATTCGCCGGCACTCTGCATCGGCAGGGCTTGTCTCTGTTGGAAGCCGTAGTGCGATCATGCAAGATCCGGTTGCGCCCGATCCTGATGACATCTTTGGCGACGTTATTGGGAATGATCCCCATGGCCCTTGGAATCGAGGCGGGCAGCGAGCAGTACGCTCCTCTGGCACGAGCAGTCATCGGCGGGCTCGCCGTCTCTGTGGTTGTGACCGTGTTTCTGGTTCCTGCCGTATACCTTATCGTCCACGGGCGACAAGAAAAAATCTCCGCGACTGCGGGGGAGGCATGACGTTCATGAAAAAGCTTGAACTTCTGCGAGCCTATCTTGGGTTCGTTGTCGCTGTGATGGTTGTGGGAACCGGCAGCCTCACCGGCCAGGATCCAAGCACGAAGGCACCACTTCCAGACGCTCCGCGGGCTTCGCTGACTCTTCTTGCGCAGCGAGCCGCGGGCCCTGGGGCCCTATCGGTCGATCAGGCGCCCTCTATGCCGTCCAATAGTTCAACACCCGCCGAACACCGGTCGCTTACTCTGTCGGATGCAGAAAAGATGGCCATCAAGAATAATCCGCGCGTGAGCGTGGCGCGTCTCCTTGCAATGGCGCAGCATCAGGTGATGCGAGAGACCCGCTCGGCTGAATTGCCGACGGCGCATGCTGCCATCACCGCAATGCAGGCCGAAGACGCGTCACGCATTTCTGCAGGCTCCCTGACAGCTTCTCGCCTGTTTACCCATGCCGGGGCTGGCGGTGGATTTACGCAACTCCTCACGGATTTTGGCAAAACCGGCAATCTGGTAGCTTCATCGAAGCTTCAGGAGAAAGCACAGAATGCGAATGCGCTCGCAACGACGGAAGACATAGTCATTGCTACCGATCAGGCCTTCTTCGATGCGCTTCAGGCACAAGCCCTGCTCAAGGTTGCGACCCAGAATACATCGACTCGGCAAACAACTCAGTCCCAGATCAGCTCGTATACGAAGAACAACTTGAAATCAACTCTCGACCTTAGTTTTGCGGATGTTAACTTATCGCAGGCGAAGCTGCTCGAGCTTAATGCAAAAAGCAATGCGGACTCCACTATGGCCGCACTGGATGCCGTTCTGGGCCTTGACAGGCAGGTAACATACGACCTGGTAGAGGACACCGACCCATTGTCCGCGCCCCCCGCGGATGCCGAACAGCTCATTCAACTCGCACTCCAGCAACGTCCCGACTTGCAGGCCCTGGATCTGAATCAACAAGCAGCGGTCAAATTCAGTCATGCGGAGCGCGATCAGAAGCTCCCCAGCATCACTGCTGCTGGAACCGCAGGGAGCGTTCCGATCAGGCCCGAACAGTATTACAACCAAAATTGGTGGGGGGGTATTGGGGTCAACATGAACATTCCCATCTTCAACGGCTTCCTCTACTCCGCACAAGAAAAGGAGGCATCGATCCGCGCACAGGCCGACTCTGAGCAGGCCCGCGAGCTAAAAGATCGCATAGTTCGGGATGTTCGCACCGCGTGGCTGGCGGCGAATAACGCATATCAGAGCGTTGCCGTGAGCCAAGAGTTGTTGAAGGAGGCAAACCTGGCCCTCTCTCTTGCTCAAACGCGGTATAAGCTCGGATTGAGCTCAATCGTCGAGCTCAGTCAGGCCCAGTACCAGCAGACAGACGCTGCCATCGGCTACACAAATGCCCAATATCAGTACCGCCTCGCTCTCGCGAACATCGCTTATCAGACGGGAGCGACTCCATGATCGAGAACTTCAAGTTGAAGGTGTTCCGAGTCGTGTCGGAGTTGCTCAATTACCGAAGGGCCGCCGAGGAACTCCATCTTACGCAGCCCGCCGTCACCTCACAAATTCGATCCCTTGAGGAAGGTCTCGGAATCGCCTTGTTCGACCGTATCGGACGCGAAACCAGCCTGACCCCGGCCGGAACTACACTATTGCAATATGTCCGACAAATTGAAGCAATTGCCAACGATGCAATTGCAGCGCTCGCGCCCTTCGGAGGGCAGGAAGGATCTGAGCTCAGCATCGGAGCTTCCCACACCATAGCCGTTTACCTCTTGCCGAAGCTCCTTGTCCAGCTCTTGCGCGAATGGCCCCGGCTAAGAATCCATGTCATTGGTGGAAGCACGAATGAAGTTGTGCAAGCTTTAACCGCTCACCAAATTGCCATCGGATTGATTGAGGCGCCCGCACATCGGCCGGACCTTAAGGTCGAGGTGTTCGGAGAGGACGAGTTGACGCTCATCGTAAGGCCAGATCACATCTGGGCGTCGAAGAGAACTGTCAATGCAGCGGAGTTGGTTCAGGAACCGATTCTGCTTCGGGAAGTTGGCTCAGGCATGCGCCAATTAGTGGAGGACTATCTCGAGCGAAACGGTGTCCTGAGACAGCAACTCCGCACTGTTGTGGATCTGAACTCGACCGAGGGAATCGTCGCGGCGGTTGAGGCGGGCCTTGGCATAGGGTTCGTCCCTTACATGTCAATAGAAAAGTCCTTGGCTTTGGGAACTGTGAAAGCAGTTCAACTTGACAACGGTCCTATCCGACGGCAATTGAGCATCGTTCTCCTAAATGGTCCGGACCCGCGAGGGCTGGTGGGACAGCTGGTGGACCTTCTGAGAGCCTTTGATGCGCCATCGTTGCATACCGCGCCGAGGATCGTCAGAGGTGAAGGTCTCAACAACGTCGTGATGATGGCACCTGCGACTAACCTCGACCGCGAAAGAACGGCTTCCTGAATGAATACCCTTTACTTTTCCCTGGCAATCTGTACGACTTCGATCTCGGCCGGATTCCTCGGGGCACTGACCGGGCTGGGTGGCGGTGTCGTCATTGTCCCCGTGCTGTACCTTCTTTTCAAGATTGACCTGCATTACGCCATCGGGGCATCGCTCGTCTCCGTGATAGCTACTTCGTCTGGCGCCGCTGCAGCATATGTTCGCGATGGCTACTCGAACATTCGAATTGGGATGTTTCTGGAGGTGGCGACGACGTCGGGCGCGCTACTCGGTGCTTACCTTGTCGCGAAGGTCTCTGCAAGCTGGATAGGTATTGTTTTTGGAGCTGTACTTCTCCATTCTGCGCGGGCGTCGCTGCACCATGTGGATCCCGTCCCCCAAAATCATGAGGAGAGCGCATTAGCCCCACGCCTGAACCTTAGAGGCTCCTACCCAGTAAAGGGGAGAAGAGAGCAGTACGCTGCCGACCACGTACGGGCCGGCTTCGGCATCGTGTTCGTTGCAGGTACTCTGTCCGGGCTCTTGGGTATCGGCTCGGGAGCAGTGAAAGTGCTGGCCATGGACCAAGTGATGAAACTGCCCTTCAAAGTATCGACGACAACAAGCAATTTCATGATCGGTGTAACAGCTGCAGCGAGCGCGGGAGTCTATCTGAGTCGCGGCTACATCCTCCCTGAACTGGCGATGGCGGTGTTGCTTGGTATGCTCGGCGGGTCCCTCGCCGGGTCCCGCGCGTTGATCGGCGCAAGGGTAAAGACGTTGAGGCGGGCTTTTGCTGTCGTAATTGTTGCGCTCGGAGCTGAAATGATCTTCAACGGCTTAACCGGGAGGTTATGAGGTATGGGCACAACCGATCAACGTCTTGAAATCGCGATGGGGCAAATGTTGCGCGTCGGTGTAACCGCTGCCGCCATTGTAGTTTTCGTCGGTGGGGTTTTTTACATTTGCCATCCGGTTGGGCCGCATCCCGACTATAGCCAATTCCGCGGGGCTTCCGCCGCTGGCTACCACATTGGCTCGATCGTTTCTGGATCCTTTCACTTTGAGAGCAAGAGCCTTATCGAGTGTGGGATTCTGCTCTTAATTGCTACGCCTATCTGCCGCGTTTGTTCGGCGTGGTAGGGTTCTCCCTTTTCAAGGACTGGCTCTACGCTGTCGTGAGCACGCTTGTGTTGACAGTCCTCTTAGTAAGTTTCTTGATGCGGAGATAGATGACATGCCGATAATCGACGACACACCCGAGTTGAACTTGAGTGCAGTTATATATGCGACCGATTTTTCTCTCGGCGCACAGAATGCGGGTCTCTACGCCTCGCGCCTTGCGGGATATTTCTCGGCCTCGCTTATTGTGACCCATGCCTTCACGCTTTCACAAGCGGCTCTAGAGGTGGAGATCGACAGGATATTGGTCAGCCAGCAGAGAAAGGACTTAAAAGCACTTCTGGCTCATAAAGCCGCCGAGTTGGCAGGTAAATCAATTGAGGCAAGTCCGATTTTGCTGGAGGGCGATCCGAAAGATGTCATTCCTGCGTTGGCGGAGAAGAATCAACCCGCAATGATCGTCTTAGGAACACATGGAGGCGGTCGTTTCGAGCGGGGAATCATTGGCTCTACCGCGGAAAGGATTCTGCGCTCTACACGCTGGCCATCCCTGACCGTTGGTCCAAAGGTAAGGCCGGCTTCATCGAAGACACTTCCATTCGAGAGAATCCTCTTTGCGACTGACTTCTCAATGGCTGCCGCTCATGCAGCGCTCTTTGCTGTTGCCGTTGCCGAGACATTCCGGGCGAAACTCGACATACTCAATGTGATTCAACAAGCCGCAGTCGTGCACCCCGATCGGCTCTCAAACCTCCAGAACGAGTTCTACGAAACTCTTGACAAGCTTGTGCCGGAGCAGGCAAGGCAATTTTGCGATCCACGAATCTTTGTCGAAGTCGGTAAAGCGCACGAGCAAATCCTAGAGCATATTCGGGAGCACTCCACCGATCTGCTCGTGCTCGGGATTCGCAAGAGTTCGCACCTCAGCATAGAGACCAGAATCTCGCGGGCCTTCCAGATTATTGCCGATGCGGAGTGTCCGGTTCTCACAATTCAACATTGAGAAGCTTACATGCAAATGGGGCTATTGGTGAAGAAGAAGCAAAAACAGGAAGATGATGGTACTAGGGCGACCTCCCTGGCGCTGATTATTGCATTTCTCGGCGGTCTCGGAATCTACATGTATGGGGAGAATCTGTTTGGCGATATTCAGAGTGGCGGTGACCCCCATGGTTCGAGCCTGGGTAATTGGCAGGTTCACATGGGCGCGATCTGTTTGGGAACAGCGGCATTTGTAACGATTTTATTTCTGATGGAATTGCCGAGTCGACAATCGAGAACAGATGCCTGGCGAACCAGTTGGCCCTGGCTGCCCCTTGTCGGGGTGACTGCGACGGCGACGGTTATCCATATTCCAACATATGCTGTCATCGTGGTATGCGCAATTGAGTGCACTTGGGCTGGTTTAAGAACTCGCAGGGCGGTCGCTGAACGTCCGACAAGATAGGAATGTTTGGCTTGTGTCGGGAGGCTCAGGTGAATACGGCTAATTCCAGAACCAGTTTCTGCTTAGTTAATCAACTCCCGGGCTGCTCAACCCCCCCGAGGTTATTTGAGATTAAATACTGGAGATTATCGAGATCATCCTCAAGCAATCGTCCATCAAAACAATTGCAGTTCCGAGTCTAGTGTCGGTCCTATACTGAGTGGTCGATGCTTGCATCTGCCGACGCAAGAGGAAGTGCGGAGATGTGAATGCACGACCCGCCGCTAGTCGCACTTTCACTATGTTTCGAGACCCGTCTTCAGGACAGGCTAGCAAACCCCTGAATGAGGTTTCTGCACAAATCACAGTTCCTGCAACGGTAGAAGCACACTTCGGCGAATTTGCATATAACCTACGCGCCTAGAGTGGTGGGGTTGAGAATGAATGTTACGGGCGCGAACTCGGTCATAGTCTACCGTGGTGCGCCACGCCTCCCGTTCTCGCCATCCGAGGGTGCTAATCGGCCAAGGCGGCCTTTACCGTTAAAAACCAGCCCGCAAGACTCGCTCACGTCCCGGTCTCACCTTCGGAATTTGGTCCGACCCATGGGTGTACTCTTTATCGCCCTCGCGCTGGCGGTCGCATTATGGGGGTTCGGATACAAGTGGTCCCTCTATCAATCACCGCTCAACCATCCGTTGCAGGTGTCCGTTGCAAAGATGTGGCTTGGACCTGAACGACAGCCGAGCTTGAGTGGAAACAACGCGACTAGATTTCACTTTGGCCCAGCACCCTCAACGCAGATAGACTTGGCAATTGCGGCGAGGCCTACGTCCCGGAGTGGGCAATCTCGATGGCCGCTTTCTGAGGCGACATTCGCCGCAACAGGAGTTTCTTTCCAGTCTGGTTCTCGCTCGCCTCCGTCACGGATCCTGTCGATGCGCAGTCTGGTCGTGGCATAGTCCCCGCAATCGTTGGAGTGTTTTACCAGGACGGTCACGACATCATTTCAATAAGTCGTCGTGCACTTGAGGAGAGCGGATCATGTCATTGTCCTGGATTCTAATCGCATTGCCGTTAGCTGCACTTTTGTATTTTGGTTGGATTATCGCCTGTCAAAAGCCAATACCACATTTGATGCCGCTTGCGCCTGCAAGTCCCTCACCTGCCGTCGCGTGGTGGAAATCGCTGCAACCCGGACGAACAGTCAAGTGGATATCGTCAGCCAAGCTAAAGAGAATGACTCGTCCGTTTGAGGATGTGATTGTCGTCGATCTGCGTCTACGAGACATTCCGGAGCCGGCGCCCTTACCAGAAGCCGATTTTCTGGTCAACTTGCCGTTGCTGCGGATAAGCAGCCTACCGGACTGGCTGCCCGACAGATGGAAGGCCGCACAGAATGTGAGACTGACCCGCTCTGCCCAAGAACGCGAGTTTGGTCGCTTGCCATAGAAGTCCCATTGAGACGTTCGAGAAAGGACTGCCACCTTGGGAGTAATTGGTTGGACTAACGCTGTCCAAACTGGAGATGTAGGGCGTGTTCACCCTCGCGCCGCTGGCATTGCCGCCTTCCAGCCCGTAGGAATACATGAGCCCCCATCCGCCGCGGAGCACCGTCTTCCGGGCGCGGAACCGCGTCTTGTTGGGCTCTCGGCCCATGTGGAAGCGCAGTTCGCCGCCGTCCAAGATGTCGGCGTGCGTGAACCACGAATGGGTGAGCGGTTTGCGGTTCAGCTCGACGCTTTGCACGTACAAGTTCTCATCAGAGTTGTTGTGGGCGACCAGCCGCTGACGCTCTCCTGGGTACGGTAAAAACTCGCCCAACTCGTGGCGCTTGAGCGTGCGCACGAAGAAGAAACGCAGCGCGGTAACCTAGCCTACCATGCGGCCAAAATCGATTCAAATTGGATATTTATCACCAATTACAGTGAAGTTCGTGTCCACACTCGTATCCATCCTTATTAAACTATTGATTTTACAAGGCTAATTGGTCGGGGCGGAGGGATTCGAACCCCCGACCCTCTGCTCCCAAAGCAGATGCGCTACCAGACTGCGCTACGCCCCGACGCTACTTCGATTGTATCGCGACTCCAGTTTATTTTCGCATTGCTGCATCCATCAGCGCCCTAGCAACAAGCCATCCCTGGCAGGAGGTGCTCGCTCAGGACTTCCATGGCGCGGCTGCCCTGACCCAGTTCATCGGCGATTGAAACAACTTCGGCCATCGAGCAACGCCTGGTGGTCTCGAAGAGCTCATAGACGCCGCCATCGTATTCTCCGGCAAGTCTCCCCCGGTCACCGTCATGGGCCGGCTGTCTGACAGAAAGGAATCTTCCACTACCGGAGACCTGTTCAGTTGCCGCCATTGGGAAGGAGTGAGATTCGCATAATAGCCAGTGAACCCCTTCGGCATGACCAGAGCCAGATGGATCATCCGCTCGGGCGCCCGGTACGGATAAGGGTCCAACAGGATGGCGTAGACAACGCTGAACACGGCAGTCGTGGCGCCAATGCCCAGGGCCAGCGAGATCACTGCGGTGAGGGTGAACCCCGGCATCTTAAGCAGTTGCCGTAGTGAGTAGCTAAGATCCTGCAGCAGCGTTTGCACGTAGGCTCCTTAGGGTAAAGGTGGTCTTGCCTCGTTCACGTTGCTACATTCTAAGATAAGATCCGATGACTGGATAGGAGAGGTCCTTCCGACAGACTACACGCGGAATCTGGTGCTCCGGTTCGCTTGCCAAGGACGGTCCGAACACGTTTAGACCAGTACGCAGTCTGGAACCGCCGCGTTCCCCGTCCCCATTTCCACCATTTTTGCCAGGATTCCGACGGCTGGCAAGCCTTATCGCAATCGTGCTGCGTGTTTTGACGAAATGAGCGTCTGTTTGTTTCACTGCATACAACATCAACAGGGCGTAGTCCGGCACTCGGTCATTCAATCGAGGTCAGTCAGTCGTTCACTCGTCGCCGATGCAATTTGCGGGGCGGAAGATATTTGGCACCTCCCCTTCAAGACGTGCATCCGGCACGGAGGGACTTAAATTAGAACAGAGGCAGTGGAGTCTGGTTTTCGGCGAACTCTCGCCTCCGACACTTGGGCAGACTGATCTTGATCTACGGCCCCGCCTTCGTTGCGGTCAACGCTCGACCAAGCTAAATCCGGTTTTTGGCGGGGTTATCTTTTGCGATAGAAGATAAGCGTCGAACTGGGAGCATCCGGTAACTGCACCTGGAGATGCCCCAGCTCGCTTCCTTTCATCTTCAGGATTGGAGCGCGCTCGTAGGTGGTGCGAATTTCAACGTCGTATGTGGCAGCGGCGTCAAGGTGCTTTGGACGCACTTCAATCGACGCGAAGGGGCTCTTCGGGCGGCGCAGCAACATGATCAGCCCGTCTTTCATTTCCGGGCGATCCCATTGCCATGCGGACCAGGACTCGGCATCGAGGCTGTAGGGTAGTAACGGATAGAAATCACCAAAGATATACGGTTGAACCTCACGATATTCGGCCAAGGCCTGTTTGATCCATGACACCCATTCTTCGTTGTTCACGCCTGCTGCGCCGGGTCCAACGCCAAAGCCTGCGTTGTAGCCGAGGCGCATGAGATACAAGCTCTCCGGCGTGGAATATGGGCCAGGATGCGTCCAGGGGACATCATGCCCCTCGATCGCCATCGAGTAGGTTTCGAATCCCATATTCTCAGGGACCCAGTATGCGAGAGCCTGTGTTTGCGCCTGTTCGGCGAGCGTATCTGTAAATCCATAATCAGTCCGCCAAACCGCGAAACTCCTCGACATCATCTCGATGTCCAGACGCCTTCCGCCGCTGGCACAGTTATCAATGTGCAATCCCGGATGACTTGCCAGCAGGTCGTCCCACATCTCATACAATCCTTCGATGTGTCCGATCTCAGCGATACCTATGCGATCAGGTTTGTCCGCCGCCTTCCAATAGTTCTCCGGGCTGTGATTGAAATCCTGGCGATACCATGTGATTCCAAAATCGGTAATGAGATCGGAAACCATCTTCGTAATGCCCTGGCGGGCAACCGGATTTCCAAGGTTAGCCTGCAACTCGGTTTGATTCATGCCCGGCGCCGTCGGCCGATCGATGAACCAGTCGGGATGGTCTCTGGCAATCTTCTTGCCGGACATGGTCGTCTCCGGTTCGATCCAGAGTGAGAAACCAATTCCTGCCGCTTTGAGAGCGTCGCCGAGCGGCTTGATGCCGTGTGGATAATAAAGCGGACTGGGAAACCAGTCGCCGCGATTCTTCCACCAGGGATTGGTGGGGTCCATCTCCGCACCAACAGAGTCACCGTACCAGCCTGCGTCTACAGCAAAAACATCCACAGGTATTTTGTTGTCATGCACCCATTGGATATAGGCGAGCTTGTCCGCGATAGGCTCAGAACCCCAGCCGCCAAAGAGGACAGGACCACGCATGGGCTTGCCATTGTCTTGCGGTGTGTAGTGCGCAAGCAGGAGGCGGCGCCAGCTATTCTGCGCTTGCCCCCAATCGCCCCCACTCCAACTCATCAGCACGATCCGCGGCGTCCTGACCTCTTCGCCGGGATGCAGCAGAAAATGAGTCTGCTTCATGCCGCCGGCCAACCGGATTGCCTTGCCATCCTTATCTAAGGAGAAATCCGCTCTCCAATTGCCCGACCAGCCGATTGCTTCGATTAGCCCATGATCGCCGGTCTGAAGATTGAAAAAGGGAAGCGTCATGCCGCTCGATGACCTTCCATACTCTGGTTCAAAATACTGCTCTTTACCAGGCTCAACGCTCTCCATCATGGGCCTGAAGTCTTCAGCGTTGGCGTCGCTGCCTTTGGCATGGCGGATCAGCAGATTGCCTTGCGCAGCAAGAAGCTCCGAATCGAGCGGCAGGATGTCTTCGAGGATTGGAGTGTCGGAAAGTCCATTGTTGCGAAAGCGGAGTACCCAATCGACAACACCGGGGAACTCTTCATAGTGCCGGACTTCAGCAGCTACTTCAAGGTGAGTTTCCGGGTCTGTGTATAAATAGAGGTGAACACGAGCATCGGTTTCCGCGATCGCGTCACTATCTGTTTTCCATGTCTTCAGAAAGTCGGCCGAATTCTTCCCGGCGTACTTGAAGGAGAACGGAACATGATCCGGCTTCCAAAGCTCAGGAGAAGAAAGGTCGCCTGCCAGCGTCTGACTCGATGCGCATGGGTAACCGCCTGCAAAGAGCAATAAAATCAAGCCAATTCTCATCAGGAGTTCCTCTTCTATCGTGTCTGCGACCCAGCCAATCGCAATCGCCCTTTGGCGGAAGACCGGCTCATCGAGTTACCATTCGATCTTGACGACGCAATACGCTCGCACGCCCGGGAGCGAGAAGGTTGCATAAGCGTCTCTCATCGCAAAGTCGATTGGCTGCACAGTCTTTGTCTCCGGAGCGCGAATCGTTATCTTGAGTGGCTGCCGATTCTCCGGCAGACGGACACCAACCTCGATCGCTTTGGAAGTTGGGGCGCCCGAGCGATCATAGTTCACCACATGGATAAAAATATGTTGCTTCGTCAACTGGGTTGTGCAATTGATCGCAATTCCTCGAAGCGCATTGAGCCGGATGGGCACTTGATCCTCAGTTGCCCAATTGACCAACTCGATAAGGTCCTTCCAGTTTTTTGGCCGCTTCCAGAACTCCTCCCCGATTGGAAAATATGGCTGCATAGGAGGAAGTGCGCCATCGAAACCAATCGCCGGAAGGTACCCCACTCGCCCTCGGCCAAACTTCATCCTTGTCGCGGTCCCCGCTGGCTGAGTACTGGCATCTGCTTCCTGCTGGTACTCCTTTGGGCTTTCCTGGCTGCCTATCATTCCTCCCAGCCCAGGCGTAACTCGAACGCGTCTCCACTCGTCATAGAGCCCGGTCTGGCCGATCACGACCAGCCCGCCTCCGCCTTCAACATAACCGCGAAGAAGTGAAATCTGGGCATCGGAAAGACACTCGCAGTTGGGGAGAATCAGAGCCTTGTATTTTGAGAGATCCTTGAGCCCCTCGTCGAAAACCAGATCGAAGGGAACGCCCGCTTCGATCAGACTCTGCTCCGCAAGTTCAGTAGAAAGCTGCACGTCAGCGTTGTTATAGGCAATTGACGCATACGAACGCAGGAGGCCGACATTGGACATGTCCACGCTGTCCACGTACATTTCTCTGTTCTGCCGATAGAACTCTATATACTCCCCTGTCACCTGCGAAATGGGATAAACGCCAACGCACCCGAGCGTTTGATTGAATGCAAGCGCTTCTGAAAGCGCCAACGCGTCGTCTTGAAGGTAAGCCAGCAGAACATTTGAGTGGGCCCTGGCCAGTTTGTAGCTGCGAATCCTCGTCACCAACCGGCCGTCTGAATGGTAGCCGATCACTTCATCCTCTTCGCTCCAGAACGCATTCGTGAATTTCAGAAGTCTCGCGTGATCGACTCCCGATTCCCAGGCGCGGTTGTTGCCGGTTATCCCTCCCGGATTGATTTCCAAGGCAACTTCCGGGTTCAGCGACACTGCATAATCGTGCATCTGCTCAAGTGCGTCGGCCATTGATTGACAGCGATAGTCGATCCATTCCTGAATAGCAGGATCGAAGATGATCTGCATCCCGCCAGGCGGGTTATCTCGATTCCATTGAGGAGGATTCACAAAATCCACACGCTCAAAGCCGAATCTCTGCCGAAGCTGCTCGTCACTGTACCTTGCCTTCAGACGCTTTCTGAATCCCGCTGTGCACGCGGGACAGTGGCAGGAATCCGGTTCGGCGTTGAGATCGAAGTTGTCGAAATGGATAAAGTCCGTCTTCACCTCAACGATCGCGTATCTTATGATCTTCTTCAAGTAATTCAGGTAGTCCTGATTGCTGAAGCACGGTCGATATCGAAATGATTGCTGGTATCCATAGTCCAGAAGGATAGGAAGGCCCGCGATGTCCCGCTGTATCCAGTCCACAGCTTTGGGTTCCTCGGCGAAGAACGTCTCATACATCATGCTGTTCCACTGAATATAGGTATCGGCTTTCATACCCAGGCGGTGCGCAATTGCCACGGCCTTGCGCGTCTCTTCCATTTCTTCCCGTTCGGCCTCCATGCCGAAGCCCTTGTACAGATGCGTGTGAAACACTTCCACACCCGCGTCGTGGAGCCGGCGAATCATCTCTTCGCTTTGCTGCGAATCACACACTTGTCGTGCATCAATGCGCTGTCCTCCGCGGCGGACGATGAACATATAAGGTTCATGAGAGCCGCCTGCATCGATCAGTCCCCGCTTCATCCAGTCTTGCGCTGGAGGAGCAGTGTCCGAACCTCCGATCGGCAGGCCATTCGCAAGTCGTGAAGCTGCAGCCAGGGCGATCGCTCCGCCAATGAAATTCCGCCGGTTTATCGTCATCATTCCGTTCCGCCTTGATTGTCTACGACCCTGATTGCAGGTTCTTACGCCGCTTCAGCAGCGGAAACCCGCGCTACAGTTTTCAGGCCGATTGTCCAGAGGGCAATCGGCCTGATCGTCTTCCATTTATAGTCAATTCTGCTAAAACCGGTAGACAGCGGATAGCTGAATCTTCCGCGGTCCGGAGGCTGTACCAGTGATCTGTCCGAAGTTCGCGGGGTTAGCGCCAATGTACGAATTGGGCTGACCGTAGCTTGCAATGTTAAAGGCATTGAATGCGTCGGCGCGGATTTTGAGGCTCTCTTCCCTGACCGTCGCAAAGTCCTTGGAAAGCGACAAATCATAGTTCTGGAATCCCGGGCCACGCTCGGTGCCGACATGCGCGGTTCCAAAGTCCTGCTTGGGCCGTCCATAAGCGCATTCGCTGCCGGCCGGTTGAGTAACACTTCGCGACGCGCACGCTTGAGCCGTTGGGTCGGTACCAAACCACAAGAACATTCCGCCCACAGTGCCCCGTCCCGCGATCTTCATGTTGCTGTACTGGTTCGCGAACCCGAAGTAGTCCTGAGTTCCGGTCGAGCCCATGGCGCAGTTGTTGTTGCAATTGTTGCCGTTCTGGTGAATCGTCACCGGGTAGCCGGTATTGAGCTGAGCATTCATGGAAAACTGCCACCCGCCAAACGCTTCATCCGTGATGACATTCCAATTGGAACCAAAATGCTTTCCACGGCCGAAGGGCAATGCATAAATCGCTGTTCCGGTTATGCTCTGCCGGGCATCGAAGGTTGAAGGACCGTAGTCTCCCCTGGGGTTATTTACATCCTGCCAGTACGAATCCGAATCGCCGAAGCCGTCAGTCCCGAAGTATCCGGGATTGTTAGTCATTGCCTTGCCGAAGGTGTAATTGACCAGAAACTCCAAGCCATTAAACTGGTGGTGCTGCAGCGTGGCCTGAAGGGAATGGTAGTTCGAGATGCCGCGGGATACTGTTTCTTTAAGTGCGCCTGTGCCTGGGTAATCACTCGAGTTTTCTGCCGCCGTCGCGGTACCCACAAGGGCAAAGTAAGGCTCGATCGATTGATAGCAGGCATCCTGCGCCGGCCCGGTAGAGATGGAATTGCAGGCGCCGCCGTGGTAGGCTTTATCGTCCGCACTGTACTGGTTGATCCACATGGGAACTGCCAGGTGCTGGCCGGTCTGGCCCACATACCCAGCCTGAACCGAGGTATGATTGTCGATCTGATACTGCACGCCCAGGTTAAATTGCTGAATCACAGCCGGGCGCATATTCGGATCCCATGCGTAATATTGCGCGCCACCGCCCGTGGAAGCTAACGGGTTGTTCAGGGCTCCTAATCCGGGAGCTATGCTTCCCGAGAGACCGGAGCCAAGCGTAAACACTCCTGTGGGAACTCCATTGACCAGCCCACCAGGGCCGGCTGAGCGATTGTTAATCGAAGGCTGGAATTGCGCGTTTTGCGTCATGCGCAACGAAGTGCCCGTGGATTCCAGATCGTCGGTGCTTCCGTAACCGCCGCGAACCACGAGCTTGGGAGTCACCTTGTAGGCAAAACCTATGCGCGGCATGAAGCCGAGGCGATAAGGGTTCATCAGAGCCCGGCTATTTACCTTGCCCGTGATCGGATTGTACCTGCCGGCGTACAGCAGCATTGAATCGATCGGCGTCCCGGCCGGTTTTCCCTCGGCGTAGGGCAGGTTCACATTCACCATTTTGTTGTTCACTTCATAATTGGGCTGCTCGTAGGAGTAGCGAAGGCCCAGATTCACGGTCAGATTCGGAATGACCTTCCAATCGTCCTGAACATAGATCGCATCGCGCCACTGGCGCTGACCGAACGGTCCGTGGAGGCCGGTGATCTGCGCATTCGCTGCCTCATCAAGCAGGAACTCTGCAAATCCGAAGCCCCCGTCGTATCCATTCGGGTTATTGGGGTCATAAGCCCCGTTCCAGTTCGCGGTAGCATTGCCGTTGTAAGAAAACGATCCCAGCAGTCCGCCGGTGTCGCTGGTGCTTATGTAGTCCTGCTGATAGCGCAGGAATTCAACTCCAAACTTGGTGATGTGCTTTCCGTGTTCCCAGTTCAAGGTATCGTTGTAATCGAAGTTATTATCGACCGCAAATCCCTGGATAGCCGGCTCGGCGCCGAAATTCTGTACGTCTCCATTTCCCACGACACTCTGGATATAGGAGAATCCGGCCAGAGTCTGGGTCAGACCTGCCGGCATTCCAATACCCGCCGTGCTGTTTCCCGTCGTCCCGAAGTCCTTCGAAAGATCGACCGGAATATCTCCGTTCAGAGTAATGCGAGTAAAGCCTGCGCGAGCGTTGTCCACGATCCTCGGAGAGAAGATGTGGGTCAATCCGAGGACAGCGCTGGTAAAGGGGTAGTCGTCCGACTGCGGGATTACGGCTGGAACGGCGCTCATGGTCGGAAGATCCCATGCGTCGCCATAACTATATTTGGCCAT
>Ga0182013_10003640_pt1 | contig 19068 bp, 7 predicted proteins | sample 612S2MmetaG_FD_120487 | JGI IMG/M metagenome (GOLD analysis project Ga0182013, IMG submission 120487) | Permafrost microbial communities from Stordalen Mire, Sweden - 612S2M metaG | ecosystem: Environmental > Terrestrial > Soil > Wetlands > Permafrost | place: Sweden: Stordalen | collected... | reverse complement strand
GGTGAGATTGCGATGGAAAGAAAACTGGACGGGAGGCTTGCTTCATGACGCGGGAGTGGGGAAACTGTTTATAATCGGGAGATCCCGGCACTTGTTTGCGAGGAGTTGCGGGGAGGGTTGGAGAGATGGCCGAGTGGCTGAAGGCGGCGGTTTGCTAAACCGTTGTAGGACCAAAAGTTCTACCGGGGGTTCGAATCCCCCTCTCTCCGCCATGTAGTTTAAGTTATTTATTTTCTCTAGGTTATATCGAGAGAACCGCGCTTTTTCGGGCAAATTCCGCGAGTTTGCTCCACCAGAGAATCTCCGTTCCCGCCGGAATGCCGCCCTAGATACGGCCTTTTCTCTGATCGGATTCTTAGAAGTCCGGTTTTTTGCAATTTACCCCAAAGCACAGGCACTGTCTTGCTGTGGCAAGGTGCGTCAGGCGACCCCAATAAATGACGGCTTCTTCAATCAGCCAGAATCTTCGACGGTTCACTCCAAAGTCAGAGTCTGGTTGGGGGCGAGGGCCACGGGAGTTGCGAATTTCAAAGTTGAGACATGATCATTGGAAGCAGCGGTCGAGGATATATGACGAGCACCAATCCGCGCAGATCGATTTGGTAGCGGCAGTCTCAGGGATTGGAAATGCAGGCTGCCGTTGATGCATGAGATCGACAGGGCTTTTCCGGTGCGTGCGATGGTGCCGAAGCCTTCGGCGGTCACCCATGGGGCGCGAAAGTCACCGGGAATGGATGGCAGGATGCTGAGTGTCTTATTCGGCGCGTCGGGTTTGAAGCCGGTAGCAGCCAGGAGAGTTGCCCAACTGCTCATGGCTCGCGAGTAGTGGCCGCCGCACTCTACGTGGTTCCAGGGTTGGCCCGCCCGCATGTAGCGCCGGTGGACTGCCTCCACGATCTTCACACCATCGTCATAGCGGCCGTGGTCCATGAGGAAAGAGGCGAAGGCAAATTCGATTCCTGACCAAACACCACCGGCTTGTAGATTCGTAATCCTCAGTAGACCCAGGCCTCCGCGCGGAGAGGTCGCGTTGTGGACGCCGAACTCCGGGTTAAAGTTGTTTTTGAAGATGCTGCCGACCGATTTGGCCAGGTTCTCTTCGGAAATGCTTGTCGGCAGACCAATCAGGTGGCTGAACCACTCTCCGGAGATCTGGTCGGTCATGCAGAGTTCATCGCGGAGAGTTCCGTCTGCCCAGAGGCTGTAGTACTCGCCGTTGAAAAGCAGCTTGTCGAAGTTGGCGGAGGCTTTGACGAGGAGATCCGACCAGCGCTTGTGTTCTTCGGGATGCTGAGCGTCTGCGGCGAGACGAATGGCGGCGCGCAAAGAGCCGATCCAAAGCGAGGCGATGTAGGAGGGGGTTCCCTGCATGCGCCACTGATCGTAAGTCTGTAGGCCGGTATCGCGATCTGGGAGGCCGTCGTTGTTTGTGTCGAGGGATTCGGTGAAGGCCATGGCCTTGACGATGTAGGGCCACATGAAGGTGAGGTAGTCCTGGTCGCCGGTCCAGAGGAAGTCGCGGCACACCATCATGACGAACTGGGAGTTCATGTCGACGCGGGCGAAGCCGTTGTCCACGGCGTCGAGGTCTCCGCGATAGTTGTGAGGGACCTGGCCGAGAGCGTTCTGGTAGCCGATGATGTGCTTCATCTGACCGAGCTTGAGCGCGGGGAAGAGGGCGACTATGGGGAAACTGCCCTGATAGTCCACGTCGGTGGTGGACAGGCCACAACAGCCGAGACCTTCCCACATGGCGTACTCATTTTCTTTGGTCCACCAGGTGTTGAAGACGGCAGTGGAGAGTTGACTTGACCAGGCAAAGGCCATGGGTTCGCCGAGCGAGGTGTCTGCGAGGGCCCGGGCAAAGGACTCGGTGGCGTTGCGGTGTTTTGTGTAGTTGGCGCAGAGGAATTGATTGACGTTGTGGGAGCTGGTGAACCAGTTGGCGTACATGTGGCCCATCTCGCGGCCGCGGGCGGTGAGGTGATGGGGGAAGTACCAACTCAGAGTAAAGCGGACCTCGGTCTTTTCTCCGGGTGCAATCTTTACGGTGGAGGCGAGTGCACCGGTGCCCCAGACGAGTCGCGGAGTGGTGCCCTTGCCAAGGAGATTAGTACGGACTTCCTTGAGTAGATCCTTGCCGATGGTCTGGAAGGTATGTGGGTCGGCTTCCTTTGCGTCCGAGAATACGCGGTTGAGGAGTGGGTCAGCGGAGAGTTCGCGGATCTTGCTTTGGACATCGTCCAGGGACATTGCGTCGATCTCCGCTTCGGTGGGGAGCTTGAGGCTGGGATCGGTGGCGGCGGTGGAGTTCGGGAGGGCTCCGGTCCTCACGATTTCGTCGAGGATGTCGAGGAGCATGTGCTGGCTGCGGCGAGTATCCCAGTGGAAGACGCCGGGAAGGGCATAGTTCTGGAACGTGCCGGCGATATAGGAGTGTTGGCCGCCGGTGACGGAGAGGCACATGTCTCCGATGCCGGATGGGAAGTCGGTTTGGGCGTCGGTGCTGAGAGAGAGGCTGGTGACACCGTTGTCCTGCGAGATGATGTTTGTGAGGCGGCGCTCGGGGAGGGCGGAGGCGAGGGGATTGTTGAGGAAGGCGGAGAGCGAGACTTCTATATCGACCGGCGAGGTGTTCTCGAGGGTAAAGGCGAGGTGGAATCCGGGGGTGGCGGAGTCGCGCTCGTTTCCGGGCATGAATGGAGAGAAGACGAGGGCGGAGACGCGGACAGGGATGGTTGCGTCGTTGTAGCGGAGTTGGGTGATGGGGAAGGAGGCCTGGTAATCAATGGACTCGATGTCCTGCACGTAGGGGAGCGTGTAGTTGTCGCCTTCATCGGAGCGGAGATAGAGGCGGCGGATTTGTGGGACGGTGTCGGACTTGCTGTGGGTGCGGAGGAGGAAGCGGAGATACTGTGGGCCGGTGCTGGCAGGAGCGGTGGTTGAGCGGGCATTCTGTGCCCAGGGGCCAGAGTTAAATATCTGCCACTCGTGGAAGCAGCCGTCGGGGCGGAGTTCGATGAATCCGGTGCCGAGGCCGCCGAGCGGGGAGCCGGATCCCATGGGCATGGAGGAGGGGATGACGGTGTTCACGCCGGAGGGGAAGAGGCGGTAGTTTTGCGATACCGGGTGTGCGGCGGAGGCGCTTGAAGTGGGCGGCGCGGATGCCGATGCGTAGGGTGTGGCGAGGGCCGCTGCGGCAGCGCCGAGGAATTCGCGGCGAGAGCTTGTCATTATCTGGAATCTCCTTTTTTTGCGCCGATTCCAGGAATTGTATCGCCCCTGAGGCAGATTATAAGGCTAAAAGAACGTTGGCGCCGTAAAGCCACCCATGAATGAGATGAAGTGAAGCTTCCCGATGAGAAACCGCCGTCGCTTTTACGGTACATGGCTGTAATATTCACGGTACAAGTGATCTCCAGTGATGATCCGTGCCCGTGCATGGCGTTTGGCAAGATGTCTCGCTCTAGGGCGAGGCTATATCTGTGTCAAGGAGTTTGCCAGACATAGGTAACTGTCTGCCGGAGGTTTGAGCCCACGGGGCGCTCGACAATACGCTCGGACTGAAGTATCGCGAATGTGTCCGATAGCGAGCGGATGTTACGGGAGAAGAAGGCGGGCGCGGAGGTAATACCTGCATTCCGGTTGAGACCGGTTGCGGTAGCGTTCCCAGAACCGCGCGCCTGATTGTTGGTGCCGTCGATGAGCGACGTTAGCTGGATGTAAGGAGCGCGCTGGCTGGAGTGATTGAAGACGGCGATCGATGTGGCGGGAGTGGGTGCCTTGTCGGGGGGATTGGTGACGAGATTATGCAGAAGTTCAAGGAGCAGGGGCTGATCGTCTGCGAGAAGGACAAGGTTTCCTTGCGCCGGCGTTGATGAAATCGCGAAGAAGACTGGACGCGGGCTGGCGAGGGCATAGATGGTGCTGCCAGCATTATCTGTGGGCTGGAAATTGATGCCGATGGTGGCTGCGGTCAGAGAGCCGCGGAGGGCTTGCTGGAGCGCGAGTGCCATGGTTTGCGAGTTCCAGGGGTTGGCTGCGTGAAGGATAACGGCGGAACGAATCGGGACCCAGAGACCGTTTGACTCTGGCGGACTTTGAGCCGAAGAGAGGGTGAGGACGGCGTCGATATTGGCGGTTTGGAAGATATGGGTAAGGCCGTCGGTGGAGGCAGAGGGTGAGACAGGAGGTAGAGTATCGATCCGGGTTTCAAGATCGCTGGCGGAGCCGGATTGTGGAGCCTGGAGGCTTGGATCGGGGGCGTATTCGGGGTCGGTTGGCGGGGCAGTGTAACTGCCGAGAAGTTTCTCCTGAATGGCAGTGACGGCAACGGAGGGATCTTGAGTCGCAATGACGCGGAAGACACCGGTCGAGGGTGGTACGAGGGCTGCCAGAGAGGCGATGTTGAGTGGGGTGGAGGGCTGCGATTCGGGAGATTTTGGGAGTAGGACACGTTCTTCCCGGAAGCGTGTCGGCTCGACATAGAGGTCGGAGGCAGCGGCGCGAAATTGATGCGTCCAGGTGATATTGCGCTGGATCCAGTAAGAGCGGAAGTGAGGATCGACAGCTATGCGATCCAAATTGAGCACCATGTGCAACACGGGCGCAGGATTTTCCGCGGGGAGCGCGGCGGAAACGTCGCGGAACCAAGGCTCCTGCCTGATAGAGTTGGCGGGCGAGGCCGCTGCGATGAGCGTAAGGGCGTTCGCGATGAGATCTTCGCGCGTGGCGAGGACGACAAGTTCGCCGGACGGAGCAGGGACCAGAGCGAAGGCCACGGTGCTGTAGTCGGTACCAGAGGTCCGGATGTAGAAATCGGAGTTGCCGGCGTGGCGGCGCTGGAAGCTGCCACGCGACTTGAAGAGCTGACTCTGGTCCGCCTGCGCGGCGGGCATGCGCGTGATGTAGAGAAACTCGAGCTTGCCAATGTCGTACCAAGCGAAGACGGACTCTTTGCCGGCGATACCGTTGAGGAGGTCGACGCCGGTGGGGATACCGGCGGCCTTTGCGAAGCTGTCCTGGGCATCGCTGAGGCGACCGAAGAGACGCGAGTTCTGGAAGACGTTGTAGTTGTCGGAGGCGAACCAAGCCTTGCACTCAGTTGAGCTCGTCCATTTGTGCAGGAGCGAGGCGAAGTCGGGCGATTCGATGGTGAGTAGAGCATCCTGCGGGACGTAGGCGGTGAGGGATCTGAGCTCTGCTGGCCGTTGGGCAGTGCGGATTTGGTACGCGATAGCGACCAGGGTGGTGACGAGCAGGAGAGCAAGGACGGCACGGGCTTTCATTGGCTTTCCTCCTGGTAAACGGTGGAGGCCGTGAGATGCGGACGAACCTGATTGGATTGATCGAGTTGGGCGCGCAGAAGGGGGCGTCTGAGACTGTTGCGTCGAGCGAGTAGAACAGCTGTTTTGAGGTCATCGCGACGATGCATAAGCTCAGGTTGCGGAGATTCTTTGGCGAGGCTAACAGCCAGCTCGGCGTAGGCCAGTGCGGATTCGAGGTTGCCGTCGCGCTGGTTGGCAGATGCCATCTGAGTAGCGAGGCGGATGCGCACAGGTAGGTCGAGTTTATAGACTGCCGGCGGCAAGAAAACTGGTGGGGCGGTGACGTTGTCCGGTGAGTCTATGGCCGCGCCACGGGTTGCCGTGTCGGGTTCGTCCGGAACCTGTCTCATGGCCGTGTCAGCATCTGATTCGGTGTCGTTTCGGTTGGCGGAGAAGGAGTACATGTTCTGTGAGCTTTGTACGGGACGCAGGATAGCGAGGGTGGCGGATGGATCGGCGGTGGCTTGTTGGAGGAGTAGGAGGTCGATGCGGGCATGGTCGGCGTCTGGGCCATCGGGGTTGATAGCGATGGCTTCGCGGAGGAGGAGGTCGCGATCGGATGGGGATGTCGAAGCCGCCGCGGCAGCGGCGATGCGGGCTTCGGCAAAGTAGGGTTGGCGGGCGGCCGCGGGGGTGGATGGGTGGGCGATGAAGGATAGTTCCTTGCTGCCAAGTTCGACGGATTGAGATATCAACGGCGTGAGAGCGCGAGCGGCCTGGACGCGAAGATCGTACGGCGCGGAGGTGTCACGTGCGACGGCGAGCAAGTCCAGCTGAGCTATATCACGGGCGTTGGAGGCGAGTTCGGCTTGGGCGAGGCGGAAGCGGTAGGACGAGTCCCAGGGAACTGACTTGATGAGCGACTGGAGGAACGGTATGGCCTCGGTGGGGTGGTGGTTCTTCTCGAGCAGCGAGGCAGCGTAGTCGGTATTCACAAAGGGGGATGGAACATCCTCCCAGTGATAGGTCACCTCGACTTGTTCTCCGCTGTAGAAGCTATTCTGTCCCGGGAAACTGATTGGCCCGTTCTGCGAGTGGTTTGGCGGTTGAAGGGCGAGTCGATGAAGAAGCTGGAGGGCTTCGGGTAGATCGCCGACGTCGATGCGAGTCTGCGCCAAGGCCAGGAAGTCGGTAGGAACAAGGGTGTGGCCCTGGTCTTTGTGCTCGAAGATGAACTCCTGCAATGGGCGAATTGCGGACGGATCGGGCTTGTAATCGGATGTCGGCTTGCGGAGGTGAAAGAGGGCTGAGTCGAGCTTGAACTGCTCGGGGACAAGGTCAGGATTCGCACGCCACTTGTCCAGCAGAACTTGCAGGTGGTTGTTGCGGGTGGCGAGGATGATGTTGTCGATATCTCCATTGGCATTCGTTGCCTTGTTTGCGATGGAATCAAGTACCGTCTGCGCCTTCGTCAATTGGTTTTGGTCTAGATAAAGGTCGACGAGTTCGTACTGAAAGCCAAAGCCCGCGTCCATCTGCGGATCAAGGCGCGCAAGTTCAATCTGGCGAAGAAGGATGGGCTCGCGTGATTCGTCGGCAAGCCACGGCTCCCGGTTGAGGTCTTGGAGGATTTCGTTCGGGTCGGAAGCTGAATTTGCGACCGTGATGATGAAGTTCGTGCCTTCAGCGGCTGTGGCGGAGGCTTTGTAGATGGACTTGAGCAGTTCGTTGGAGCGGTAGTTGCCATCCTTTGCGAGGTAGGGTTCAAGAATGGTTTCAATCTCGGGACGGCAGGTCGCTGTGAGGTGGTACTCGCCGAGATGACGGGTGACGGTTTCGAGCGAGGTAAACCACGACTCCGGGTACATGGCGTGCTGTTGCATACGACTGAGGATGGCAAGTGAATTGTGCCAGTGGGTGAGAGCTTCGTCGTGCCGGTTAGCGCGGTAGAGAGTTGTCGCGAGTTCGTCTTCGATGGCCGGATTAGACGGGGAAAGTTCAAGGGCGTGTTCGTACTCGGCGACTGACGCGCTGACGTTGTGGGCTTCGGAGTAGGTACGGGCGAGGTTGAGGTAGGCCGTAGGAGATGTCGGGGCCCTTTCGAGTTCACCTGGGAGGAAATCTTCGGCATCGGGTAGAGACTGGGTGGAATCATGCACGGTGGCGAGGAAGATTCCGTAGCGGCTGGCGTAGTAGAAGAAGGCGTCGCCGGTGAGCTGGCGCGAAGGGTCGGCGGCAGTAGCGAGCCGGTCGGCAATTGTGGAATTGGCCGCGAGCGATTGATTAAAGTCGGCCACGTTGACGGGGTTCGACGCGGGACCGGCGAAATAGGTTTGGACGAGGGATGCCGAGGCTGGACGCCAAACCGGATTGAGCAATTGCCCGCGATTAGCAACGGCGGCCAGAGCTTGTGCCTCGGGGCCGTGGGCGACCGTATAGTTGAGGGCTGCATCGGCGAGCTTGGCATTGCTGTTTGAGGCGAGCGCGGTGAGGGCGGTGGGATCGCGGCGCAACAGGAGGTCGAAGAAGCGCTCTTGAATCGGGGAATTGTTTCTGAGCACGAGGGCGCGGGCGAGGCGAACTTCGTCAGGAGTGTCGCCGGCGTCGCGGAAGGCCTTCGCTGCCTGGGTCAGGATGGGGTCCTGGCGCCGGGGCGATAAGCGAGCGGCGTAGGCTTCGAGGGTGTGGGCGAGTTCGGAGAACTGCAGGCGGGACTGCTGGAGGATTGCATAGGCGTCTACCGTAGAGTGATTGACGTCCCCGGTGAGCAGGCTCTGTTTACGCCACTCGGCTTCGCGATCGGCGAGGCCGGCTGCGGCTGCGGCCTGAATGGCTAGATCAGGGTTGGAGTTGGGCTGGCTGGAGTCGTGGAGCTTGTCCAGAGTCAAAGCCAAGGCTTGTTTTTGCTCCGGCGTGTAGTAAGTCTGGACAGCTTGCCCGAGGGCATGGATTGCGGCTTTGAGGGTCTGGTCGGCGGCCTGGCGGTGTTGCGTGGAGAAATTCTGACGGAAACCGGCGGCTTCATCGCCAGTGATGTTTTCACGGGCGAGTTCGGCTGCGAGGACAGAGGGAGAGGTTGCGGAGGCTTCGGCTGCGTGGCGAGCAGCGGTAAGGGTAGCGAGGGCCTGGTCAGCCTGTCCCACGCGGGCGAGGATGCGGGCGTATATGATTGCACCGGTCTCCGGCTGCGGGGAGGTATAGACAGTGGGCGGAGTGAGGAGGTCGGGTCCAGCGAGGGCTACGCCTTGCTCGGCAAATGTGCGGGCTTCCGTCAGGAGGTTCCAGCTTTCAAGTTGCGCTGCAACCGTGAAGAAGTCGCTAGCGGCTTTAGCGTGACCGTCGATATATGCGGCCTGGAGTGCTTTGACAGCATCCGCGGGGCGTTGCTGGCGGGCGCGAAGCTCCGCGAGGCGGACCATCCAGGAGGGATCGTGGTACGTGAGCAGGTAGAGCCTCTCGTAGTCGGCGGCGGCGAGTTCCGATTGCGCAGAATCGGTCTGGCTAAGGCGAGTTTCGATGTCGGCTCGTGCGGTATACAAGTCAACGCGGTCTTTGCGAATGTTGATAGCGAGCGAGTATGCGGATTCGACTGCCGGAAGGTCATCGAAAGTGGTTTCAGTCCTGGCAAGCAGGACCATGAAGCGGGAATCGCTTGAGGATTGCTTGACGGTGGTGCGGAGGAAGTCGAGAAGCTGAGACTGGCGGTTGTGTTTAAGGGAGTAGAGGGCCGCTTCCTGGCCGAGATTCGTGTCTTCCGGAAATGCTGAGAGTAGTGCGATGTACTGGTCAATTGCGCCGGGGAAGTCTTTGAGCCGGGTGAGTGCGGGGATGAGGCCGCGGCGCAAAAGCGCAATGTCCTGCTTGCGCGCGTCGGCTGTTAGATCGGCAGCGCTGCGGGCAGCGTCAAGTCGGGCGAGGTAGAACTGTTTCAGGCCGGCGTCGTCGTGCGCACGAGCATAGCTGGTGGCGATGATATCGAGGACACGGGCGTCGTAGGGAGTCTGTGCGAGCAGGCCAAGCGCCAATGTGCGGGCCCGTACTGTGTCGTTGGCGTCATTGGCGCGGTTGGCGGCTTCGAGCGTGAAGTCGCGGGCCAGCGACGGCGTCGCTGCTTTCGCAGCATCGAGTAGCGTGGAAATGGCGCGCGCAGGTTGGTCGGTTCTAGCATAGAAATCCGTAGTGGCCCGGACAACTCCGAGGATGCGTGGGTTGGCCGCGTGGACGGAGTCGATGATCCGGGTAGCGCCTGCAATGTCGTCATGGGATTCCAGCGAATGAACGAGCGAGTATTGGAGCTCAATTTTCTGCACTGGATCCAGGGTCAATGCGGATTGTTTGGCGAGGGCGCGCTCGTAAACCGGGGTAAGACTACGGGCCTGGGCAAGTGCGCCGACGGCATCGGCCTCGTCGAGCGTTGAGGCGTGGTCGAGGGCCTGGTTGAAGAGAGTAGTAAGCAGTGGGGTTAGTTCGGGGGCATGATGCTGCGCAGCAAGGACGTCAGCACGGAGAGTAAGCGCGGCAGTGTTGGCGGGGTTGTCGGCTACGGCTTTCGCGGTCGCGGCGTCGACGCTCGCTTTGGTGGTGGCACGGGTCGCAAGTTGGATCAGGCGTGCGTTGGATTCTTCTGATCCTAAGAAGCTCTGCGCCGTGGAACGGAAGTTGCTGTTGCCTGCATCGGAGGGCGGCTTGAGCCACGCATCGATTACGCCCAGTGCAGAATCGAAGTGGCGAGGAATTTCAATAGGTTGGATGACGGCATTTGTGTACTCGGCGACGGCTGCCGAAAGGTTGTGACGGTTTTCTTCGATGGCACCTGCCTCGTATCCAAAGAGCGTGGGCGAACGGAAGCGGGCGCGCGCGGCGGAGACCTCGGCGAGGGCAGCGTCAAATTGGAAGTAATCCCAGAAGATGGTGGAACTGGTGAGAAAGCCCTGGGTCGAACCAGGATGAAGTTCGGGAATACGGTGCCAGTAGGGGGTTGCAGATACAAGGTCTTCACCACCTGTGCTGGTGGCCTCTGCATAAAGGTCTCCGAGCGTGGCAAGACGGTCCGGACTGTCGGGTGCGGCGGCGAGAAGGTTCTGTTCGAGGGCTACAGCGCGCAGGGTGGAGGCAGGCTCCGGGTCGAGGTAGGCGAGCGAACGATAGAGCGAGATGGCCTTGTCGCCGATGTCCGGGTCTGCGGGGTAGAGATCTGCAACGGAGCCAAGAAGTGGAGCGGCTTGTTCAAAATGAGAGGTGAAGATATCGATCTCAGCTTGCTCGCGGAGAGCGGCTGGGTTTGAGATGCCGGAATTCGACTGAGATGTCGAAGCCTGGCGATTGAGTGATTCGAGTTGGGCCAGTTCGGCCTGGAACTTCCCGGTACGGCTGAGGTAGGCGAGGAATTCGTCGCGCAGATCGTCGGATTCCCACCATTGGCGGCGAAGAAGGGCTTCGTAAGCGGCGGAGTCGCGGGTCGCGGTTGCCTGATAGACATTGAGAAGATTTCGCGTAAAGACGAGGTCGTGTGGAAAGCGCTTCGCGGCGTACAAGTTCAATTCAAGCGCGAGTTGTGGGCCGATGGGCTGGGTGGGATTGACGTTCGCGAAGAAACGGTCCAGGTCGGTTCCGGAAAAGATATCGGTGACCTGTCGCGTGAGCGTGGCAAAGGCCTCACGCTTCCGCTCACGAAGATAGAGACGAGCGAGTTTGTCGTAGTACGAGGGTTGCTGGAACTTCGAGATGGCTTGCTGGAAGACCTGCTCTTGCTGCGCAGAGAGGTTGTTTTGCTGGAGGAAGGTCTCGACTCGCTCGTAGAGCAGAGGGTCGTTGGGGTTGCGGTCGAGCTGAGCCCGCAGGACAGTGAGGGCACGGGGGAGTTGGCCAGTAGCGGTTAGGCGGCCGAGGTAGCGGTCGAGAACACGGGCGTAGGCGGTTCCTTCTGGGAGTGATCGGCGCGAGGGAAGCTGCGCGAGGCGCTGGGATTTGAGCTTTTGAGCAGCGTTGGCGTCACTGTTGACCGAGTCGGGATCCTGCACTCTGACATAAAAGTTCACGGTGCCGGGTTCAGGAGCGGGCGGAGGTGCCGATGCTGAGGAAGTCAGGGGCAGGCCAGCGGTTTTGGCGGCGAGTTCATTGAGTTGGGATTCGTAAAGGGCGAACTCGTCGGCGGTGTCGTTCTCACGCGCGTAGGCATCGGCCATGAGGGTCGCTACATCAAGACGCTCGGAAGCCGATGGGAAGGATGCGAGGAACTCTTTGCCGGCGGAGACGACAGTTGCCGGTTCGCCATACTGGGAGAGCGCGCGAATGAGTTTGGCGTGGAGCCCGGGTCGCTCGGGTGCGCCGGGAAAGCGCTTATCCAGGTCGGCGAGAAGCTCTGCAGCCTTCGATCGATGGAAGTAGCTTTGAGCCCTGGAGGTCTCAGACTGATATTCGCTTTGAGGGCGATCGCCATTGAGCCAGAGCGAGAGGATGCCGTTCCAGTAGCCGGGGCCCTGGTCGAGGGTGGCTATATCGCGATATAGCGTAAGGTTCTGGGAACTGATCGCGAGCGGCTGCTCGGGGGCTTCGAGAAGGATGTCGATGAGGCCGGAGAGACCATACTGTGCGGCGGGTTCACCGTTGGGCACCACGCCCTGTGTTGAAGCCAGGGCGTAATCGTAGCGCGCGGATTCCGCGTATGAATGGATGACCTGGCTGAGAGCCGCCATGGTGTATAGATCGGCAGGCGTCCAAGTTGCGTTGCGAGCATCACGAGCAATACGGAAGGCGTCGAGTGTCTGCCGAGCGGAATCAATCCGTCCTGATTGCTGGTCATAGTAGAAGATTCGGGCCAATGCATTGAGGGCTTCGGGGCCATCAGGGTGCGCGGCCAGCTGTTCGCGGGTCTGGGAGACAAAAGCGCGCTGGCGGTGAGTCTGGTTGAGCAACGAAAAGTAAGACTGGATCAGCTCCATTGGCCAGAGCGGCTGGAAGGCATGGTCGTAGACGGCGAGGGCTGCGTCAATGTTGCCGCGGCGAAATTCGAGTAGAGCCTGAGCGCGTATGGGAAAGACCTTGTCCTGTGGAAACTGCCGGCCATAGCGCTCGATAAGGGCTTCGGCGGCGGGCCAATCGTGTTGTTCGAGCTGAAACTGCAGAAAGGCAGCATAGACGGCGGGTTGGTCGGGATATCGAGTGACGAAGTCGCTGAAGGTGGAGGCGGTTTGCGTTGCCGGCAGACCTTGTTGGTAGATAGCGCCGAGAATGCGTTCGAAGGCGAGCCACGAGCGCTGGTCAGTGGGAGCGATGCAGTCATCCGAGGGGATGGGTGGGGCTAAGGCTACTTCCCTGAGAGTTGCGATCTCCTGCGGAATCAGCAGACGGCGCTGATAGAAGTCTGCAAGTTCAAGCTTGGCAGCGACGGGATCCGGGGCGTGGGCAACGTAAAACTTCCAGTCCGATTCGGCGGCAGCTACATTGAGGGATTGCTCGTCGGCGCGGGCGCGCAGTTGGTAGAGTTCCGCGTTGTCAGGATTGGTGGAGATGAGTTGAGCGAGTTCGGTCTGAGCCTCATTTGGTGGACGTGGGTAGAGGGCCTGAACAGCGGGGAGCTGCATCGCGCGATAGAGAGCGGACTCGATGCTGGAGGCACCGACGATGTGCTGCATCCAGGATGGGAGGGTTGCGTTGGCTGTTACAGTGAGTCCGCCGAGAATGATGCCGGCACAGAGGATGCTTTGTCCAGCCAGCCATCGTGATGACAAATGTACCCTGCGCGCTGTTTTAGGGGATGACATCGATGGAAACCTCCTGACTACCCAGGTTGTGGGCGATGTCTTCGGCGGTGACCGTGAGGGCGTAACGACCAATGGGCAGATCGCTGGGAATGGTAAGGCTGCCCGTGTTGATCTGTACGCGGGCGTTCCAATGGAGTGTCGCTGGGGCAAGGCCATCGATGTGGGCGGTAAGGGTCCGAGTAGAAGATGAAGCGGCCGCTCGAATGTCGAGGGTCTCTCCACGGTGTGCACTGGTTCGCGAAAGTTGGAGTTTGACCACGGGTGGAGTACTGGCAATGACAAAGGTTTTGGCTTCGCGGTAGGTGTTGCCATGGGTATCTCGGAGAATGAGCCGGACGCTGTAGGTGCCGTCCTTCATCTCCGGTGGAGCGAGAAAACGGGTCTCCCATAGGCGGTTGGCCTCATCGCCTGGCGCCTGCAAATCTTCGCTGGCGAGGTGTCGGAGCGGTTTGGTGAGCCCGAATGGGAAGAGTGCGATGACGGATGTGATCTCAGCGTCGGTACGGACTCGCAGAACAGGATCGCCGGGGCGGATAACCCGGGGTCGTAGGAGCGAGCGGGGAACGGCGAGGAAACTTGTGTAGGGGGTAACGAATTTGTACCGTCGTGAGAGCCGGATGATCTCATCGATAGCGGCTTCCGATTCGCCTTCGTTGTCAATCTGGGCGAGGAGGGCGTTGACGCGGGCCTGCGCCCAAAGACGTGGAAGCTGGGGATGAGCGGAATCACTTGCCGGGAGTGGGGTTTGGGCTGTGGAGTTGAGCGGGGTTCCGTCGCGAGTTGCATGCAGAGTAAGGGTGAGCGGTGTCGAGGATGGTCGATACTGGCCGACCCACTGAGCGATTGATCCGGGGTAGATCGCATCGTCGAGAGGGTAAATAAGCGATGTTTGGGCGGCTGGTGAGGGGGTGAGAGTTATTCCGGCGACGGGGTTGCGGGTAAGCTTGGAAGTCCATGACTGGAGATGGAAGTCGACCGGCTCGGTGGAGAGGACCGGCTCGAGAAAGCCGTTATTTTGGGAAAGTTTGCGGAGAAGTGGAATGTTGGCATCGTCGCCGACGGCAAAGACATCGGTCTGTGGCTGATGCGGAGACTGCTTCCAGAGAGCGGCGTAGCGAGCGGCAATCTTGCTGTCGATCACTGTCTCTCCGCGGTCGGAGCCTCCGTCGGAGAAGATCGCGAGGGATGTGTTGGGCTGAGTGGATTGGGCGAGTGCGGCGGTGAGTGCTTTGAGTAGGTCTGTTCCGCCACGAAGCTTACTGGAACGAACGAACCCCAGGGCCTGCCGGATCGATTCGGGTGTAGCGGCGACGGGCTGCGGCTGGAAGGTTGCCACTTTCTGGTTGAAGAGGAGGAGGTTGAAGTGGTCGACGGGTTTGAGTGTGTGAAGGGTTGCTTCGAGAGCGGCGTAGCTGCGTTCGAGTTTCTCCCATTGCATGGAGAGGGAGGTGTCGAAGAGCAGTATGACGGTTCGGGGCGGGGCCTGGGTGGGGGGCGTGGATTGGTCAATGCCCTGTGGATCGGCGAGCAGGAGCTGCGCCTCGAAGAAACCCGGTTCGGGGGCGGTCGAGCGTCGTGCCGCGACAGGTTCACCGGCGGTTGGCAGCGGCGTGAGTGGGTTGCGGTGAGTGATGATTTCGAGCTTGTCGGCGGATGTTTGCGAGAGAAGCCAGGTGGCCCCAAAGTCTTCATCAAACGAAAGATTGGAGGCGCTGAAAGTTCCTTCGACGGTATGCGGGTCGTTGGTCGTGAGTGTTAGGGGAAACAGCTTGCATGTCGCAGTGAAGGCCTCGAATGGATGCGCGGAACGAAGTATGAAGTGGAGGGCAAAGTTTCGGGCGGATTGCTGCTGGCCGGCGTCGGGCTTTAGTGGGAGGTAGCAGGATTGCTTGAAGTTCGAAGCGGTAAGGCGCTCGTGGTATTCGATCTCAATGCGCTTGGTGCCGTAAGCGGGTATGGGAACGATCTTTGCCGTGAATAGAGAAGTAGTGCCGGGGTTATTATCCTCGCGCTCACCGGCTTCCAGTAGCCCCGGGTCGATGGCCTGGAGACGGGCCTGATCGTATACCTGCTCGGCGCGTTTGCGCTCGAGGATGACTGCTGGAATACGCACCGCTCCGTCCCAAACGGCGAAGTCGGAGACTGTAGACCCACTGGGAAGTGCAAAGCGGTAGGTGCCCTCTTCGATGTTTGGAGTGTGGTTGGTGAATATCTGAACGATGGAGACGCGTGCGTCGCCATTGTCGATAACGATGTCCACGCGCATCTCGTCGAGCGAAAGGATCGATGGATCGGGCGCTTGTTTATTGCGGGGCGTAAGTGTGCCAGAGTCTGGCCTAGCCGGAACTGTAAAGCAGACGAGAACCAACAGAAGTGTGAGGGCCTTCATGGGATGTTTGCCTCGGGAATCCGGACGAGGCCGTTTTCTGTGCCAATGTAGATATCTCCTGCACGGGAAGCAAAGGCAGTGACATTGAGCGATGGGAGGCCACTGGTGATCGCGGACCACCTTCCTGAAGAGACGGAATATACAAGCAGGCCATGGCCGAGGGTGCCGGCGTATATGTGTGAGGAAGTAGTGAAGACAGCGTTGGGATTGATGACCAGATCGCTCGGTGTCCCTGAAGGTACCTCGATAGGGGCGAAGTGTCCCTGGTTATCGAGGGTTTCGAGACCTGCACCATACGTGCCGACGAGCACGGTGGAATCTGGCATTGGGAGGAGAGCTGTAATCCAGTTGTGCCCGAGGGCTGAATTGGTGACAGTGAGGTTGCGCTGGACAGCGTTCGATTTGAGGATAGAGATGCCGCCGAGGGTCCCGGCGACGAGTTCGTCCGAATTACCAACAGAAGCCAGCGTGTAGACGTGGTTATTGACGAGACCCTGGAAGGCATAGAGGCTTTCTGTGCCGGATGGGCCTATGAAGGTAATGCCGGCCGGGGTGGCAAGGGCAGTGCCGGTGGACATGAAGGCAACGTCGGAGACGTGATCGGAGATGAGACCGTCGCGATGGGTTAGGGTTTGCCGCGGAATGCCCTGAGCGTCGAATAGGACGAGGCCATTGGCTGTGGCGGCGGCAATAGTGTGGCGCTGGGGATCGAGCACCAGGCGGTTGATGCAGAAGAGATGATCGTCTTCGATGTGATGGACGGCGCCTTCTGGGCTCAGGAGGTCAATACCACGGTCGAAGAAGCCGACGTAAAGAGTGCCATCAGGCGCGAAGGCCAGGGCAGAGATATTGCTGTCGGTGAGGGCCCCGGGTTCAGGTGGGAATGCCGGTATCCAACCTCCGCCGGTTCTGCGAAGGAGCGTGCCACCGGCCAGGGCATAGAGTGCATCGGGAGACGTAAGAAAGGCGTCAACTCGCTGGAATGATGGGCTTTCTGGGCCTACGGAGATCGAGGTGCGGAGGAGGCGCGGACGGTTTCCCAGTGGGACTTCCTGGATTCCCTGATCGAGGGTGCCTAAGGTGAGTTGGTGTTCGTCGAGTGCAAGCGCATGGCTGAATATCCCTTGAGCGAGGGTACGAATCGGACGAAACGACGGAGCATTAAGGTCAAACTCGGCGGTGCCGACAGGGGTTCCGACGTAGGCGTGAGCCGAACCCTGGCCGGGGGACACAGCGATAGACTCGACTTGGTCGTCGGGCAGACCGGAGCTTGAGTCGACGTGGTCTACAGTGCCGGCATGGACGTAAAAGACGCCGGAGTTACACGTTCCGATGAGAAAGGATGCAGAGTCGACGGCAGCGAGGGCTGTGATCTGGAGCGAATCTGGATTTACGTTGGGGAGAGTAAAGCGAAAAGTCGTCAGAGTGACGCCATTGTAGAGAAGAACGCCGCGATGGCGGGTCCCAAGGAGTACATCCCCAGTTGCTAGCGGAGCGAGCGCGGTGAGGTCGCGCGCTTCGGAGTCGGCGGGAATGAGCTGGTGGATTGTTGGGAGTGCGTGGGCGTTAGGTTCAAGCAGCATCAGGCCCGCACCGCTGGTGGCAAGAAGAAGTTGCGGCCCGCTGGTTCCACGGAGACGAGAGCTGGCAATACCAACGATGGCAGCGACGGGAAGCTCAAAGCCTGCGCGGAGGTTAATGCGGGAGGTGCCATCTGAGTTGATGACGGTGAGGCCGGATTGCCCGGCGAGGTACAGGGCGTCGGCGAAGAAGGCCCCAGTGGTGTAGTCGGGGCCTGAGGCGACGGATTCAGACCCGAGTCTTGAAGACTGGTTGAATGATGGATCAAGGGTGCGAAGAGTAAAGGCGAGTTGGCCTTCGCTGGCGGCGGCTTGAGTGGCACGATTGAGAGCCCGGCGGGCGCTGAATACGACTGCTAACGTGACCGTCAGCACAAGGACAAGAGGGATTACCAAAAGCAGAATCCGTTTCGTCCTTCTGGGGCCGCTGGTAGCGTGCGGGGATTCCATCGCGAGTTCGAACCTTCACTTCGCCGAAATACAAGATGGCAAAGTTGACACAGCTTAGCACGATTCCTGATGCGAAAAAATCACACGGTCGAAACATCTGCAAAATCCTATGTAATGCAATAGCGGGACAGCGACCGATCGGTGATCTTAGTGGACTGGGCAAGAAGGCTATCAAGAAGTCGATCCGAATCCCTGTATCAGGGAATTGTTATTCCCTGATAGCGCCAGTGACCGGCCGTTAGTTAGCCGCTCGCATGGTTCCATCGCGCTGAAGGCACTATGCGAGCCGTGATAACAAGAAGGCGAATGGCTCCAAGAAGGCTGTTCCAGAAGCTATGGATTAGGGAACACGGAGAACGCCGGATGAACCTATACCAGAAAGAGACAAATCAGTTCCCGGACGAACCCTAACCGAGCACCGAGCCGGGTTCTGATCCTGTCTTGAGGTAGACTGTCACAGGCCGGTGTGACCTTCACACTTGATTTGACTCCTCGCGGTGGTGAACTCCATGATTCATCCTGTGGGAGTGAATGAAGCGGGAGAGCGGTTTGGATTGGCGTCGGCCAAAGTGCTTGAATAGCTGGCCCGGGGCGTCGCCGATAGGGGGATCATCCATCGATGGCCGAAATCGAAACGAAGTCTCTTTCTGAAAACGCCATACCTTCCCCAGGAGTTTATGCGAGTGCCTCGGGCGAACATCGACTTCTTGCCCATCAAGCACGCCTGGTTTTCCGGTTCGATGAACTACATCGGCCGGGCGCGTAACGCCGACGGCACTCCGCAATACGAAGCGGCCTACGAGATCAATGCTTCGTTGCAGATCTCATATCCGGAGTTTGAGCAACTCGTAAGTTACGAGGTTGTACTGGGACACGTCACCACCTTTGCCTACCTACAGGACTTGTATGTCCGTGAAAAAGTGGGCTTCGAGGCCACGGTCCTCACCCATGAACACGCGTGCCGCCATACTGTTTGAGGGAATCGCCAACAATGCGATTCTGATCGCACATGGCGTCACCGAAGTCGACCGGTTGCCCGACGACGACTTGCAGATCGGCGTGCTGCTGGCCCTGTTGCAGGATGATGCAAAGAACCAGTCGTCGTATCTGACCTGGGGCGAAGGAAGGCAACAGTCCGAAGTGCAGGCCACGCTGCGGCGCGATTTCCTGGTTACGGAAGAACGCGCTGATACACTGTCCGGCACCTGGGGACGTCATCCCATGATGGGCCGAATGTATCTTCCGTCCTACCGCGCTGGAACAGAAAAGGTCGCTGAGCTCCGGCGAACATACTCTCCGGGCAAAGTGCTTCCGGCAATCTACGGATGCAACGGTTTAGTCGACATTCAGACGATCGATCAGATGCTGAAAGGCGAGAAGCCATCTGGCCATCTCGCATAAGCTAGACCACGCTCCCTCAATTGAGCGCACCCTATGTTGCTGGGCAGTCGATACGCAAGCCGCCAAACAGAAGGCGCGGTGGGCGAAGGTGCAGGCTAGGCCGTATCGACATATGCACTTTGCAGCCGGGTTGATAGCTGTTGAAGTGGGTATATGTCCACTAGCCGTTATGAATTGAGTGATTTGCAGTGGGAGAGGATCAAGGATTTTCTCCCTGG
>Ga0182013_10003637_pt1 | contig 19076 bp, 22 predicted proteins | sample 612S2MmetaG_FD_120487 | JGI IMG/M metagenome (GOLD analysis project Ga0182013, IMG submission 120487) | Permafrost microbial communities from Stordalen Mire, Sweden - 612S2M metaG | ecosystem: Environmental > Terrestrial > Soil > Wetlands > Permafrost | place: Sweden: Stordalen | collected... | reverse complement strand
CCAGCGGCTCGGTCGACGGGTGCGCCAGCTCAACCGTCACGTCTGTTCAGACCTCATCTCTCGGTCGTCAAACGAACTCTATAAGCGAATTCTAAGAGCAGGTTCCGGTAGATGGGGGGAGGCCGACTCATATTGCTCGGATTAACCGGTTCGCGTCGCGTTCGTTCTCGATCCGGGCCCCGCATATCCTGAACTCGTGCATGGCGACGGTGACGGATGGGTGGTATCCGACAACGGCGCTCACTTCTGGGGCCGGCATGGCGCGGCTGGTCTATTGCTACGTGCCCCGCGGCCCGACGGCACCCCCGCGGTCTTACTGCAGCATCGGGCAGTGTGGAGCCATCAGGGCGGCACCTGGAGTTTGCCGGGCGGTGCTCGAGACAGCCACGAGACCGCCGAGGAGACCGCGGTCCGTGAAGCCCGCGAAGAGGCCGGGCTGACGGCCGACCGGCTGTCGGTGCGAGGGACGGTGGTCACGTCTGAGGTGGCCGGGATCGGCGGTATGGCGTGGACCTACACCACCGTCGTCGCCGACGCCGGCGAGCTGCTGCAGACGGTGCCCAACCGGGAAAGCGCCGAACTGCGCTGGGTTGGCGAGAACGAGGTGGCGCAGCTCCCGCTGCATCCCGCCTTTGCCGCCAGCTGGCAGCGCCTGCGCACCTCCCGGGCGCTGGTTCCATTGGGCGAGGAGGACGAACGGCGCCGGCGCTTGCCGCGCACCATGGAGATCGAGGCCGGAGTCTTCGTCTGGTGCATGCCCGGCGACGCCGGTCACGCGCCGTCGCAACTGAGTCTTCGGATCAGCTCGCTGCTGCAAGCGCCGACTTGAGACGTTCGGCCGCGGCCCGCGGGTCGTCGGCCGCGGTGATGGCACGCACCACCACGACCCGTCGGGCACCGGCGTCGAGCACGGCGGGCAGCCGGTCCGCGTCGATACCGCCGATCGCGAACCAGGGTTTGCCGGTGGTGATTTCGGCGGCGCGCCTCACCAGATGCAGGCCCGGGGCCGCGCGGCCTGGTTTGGTCGGGGTGGGCCAGCAGGGGCCGACGCAGAAATAGTCGACGTTCGCGGCCCCGGCCGCGGCCACCTGCTCCCCGTCATGGGTGGACAGGCCGATTAGGCAGCCCGGCCCGACGATCTCCCGCGCTACGTCCAGCGGAAGGTCGCCCTGCCCCAGATGCAACACGTCGGCGCCGGCGGCGCGGGCGATATCGGCGCGGTCGTTGACCGCGAAAAGGGCGCGATGGCGCCGGGCGGCGTCGGCGAGGACCTCGAGCGCCGCCAACTCGTCGCCCGCTTCGAGCGGGCCGAACCGCTGCTCACCGACCGAACCCTTGTCACGCAGCTGGACGATGTCGACGCCGCCGGCCAGCGCGGCATCGGCGAACTCGGCCAGATCACCGCGTTCACGCCGGGCATCGGTGCACAGATACAGCTGTGCCGTGGTTAGTCGGGCGAGACGGGGTTCGTGCACACGGCGACGCTAGCCGCTAGCGTGTAGAGGCAACACGGGAGTCCCGGGCGGAGTTTCTGCGGGGCTGAGAGTGGGCTAAACCATTTTGCAAGCCAGCTTGCAACCTGGACCTGCCCTTACCGTCACACCTGATCCGGGTCATGCCGGCGAAGGGAGGCCAACTCATGTCGGGGTCGCTCGCTGTCATCGGCGGCGGTGTCATCGGGCTGTCGGTGGCGCGCCGGGCGGCACAGGCCGGGTGGTCTGTGCAGCTACACAGGACCGGCGATCGAGGCGCGTCCTGGGTCGCCGGCGGCATGCTGGCCCCACACAGCGAAGGTTGGCCCGGCGAAGAGCGGTTGCTGCGGCTGGGTCTGGAGTCGCTGCGGCTGTGGCGCGAGGGCGGTTTTCTGGACGGACTGCCGCCGGGGGTGGTTACCGCCCGCGAGTCGCTGGTGGTGGCCGTCGACCAGGCCGATGTCGCCGACCTGCGGACCGTTGCGGACTGGTTGTCCACCCAGGGGCACCCGGTGATCTGGGAGTCGGCCGCCCGCGACGTCGAACCCCTGCTGGCACAAGGGATACGGCACGGCTTTCGGGCGCCAACCGAACTGGCAGTGGACAACCGCGCGGTCCTCGACGCGCTGTCCCTGGACTGCGAGCGTCGAGGAGTTCGATGGGCGCCCCCGATTAACGCCCTGTCCGATGTTGAGGGCGACATGGTGGTGATAGCGAACGGCATCGACGCCCCTACGCTATGGCCAGGCCTGCCGGTGCGACCGGTGAAGGGCGAGGTGCTGCGGCTGCGTTGGAGAGACGGTTGCATGCCGTTGCCGCAGAGGGTTATTCGCGCCCGAGTGCACGGTCGGCAGGTGTATCTGGTTCCGCGCGCTGACGGCGTCGTTGTCGGCGCCACCCAGTATGAGCATGGCCGCGACACCGCGCCGGTCGTGTCGGGAGTGCGCGACCTGCTCGACGACGCTTGTGCGGTGCTGCCGGGTCTGGGTGAGTACGAGCTGGCCGAGTGTGCCGCCGGGCTACGCCCGATGACGCCCGATAATCTGCCCCTCGTGCAACGCCTGGACGAACGTACTCTTGTTGCCGCCGGTCACGGCCGATCTGGATTTCTGCTGGCGCCGTGGACAGCCGAACAGATTGTCTCCGAGCTTCTTCCGGTCGGATCACGGTGGTAATCAGTCTGGTGATCGTCTTATGATCGTCTACGTCAACGAACGACAGGTCGAGGTCGACGAACAGACCACTGTCGCCGCGTTAATGGAGTCGCTGGGTTTCCCGGAGCGCGGTGTCGCCGTGGCCTTGGACCTCTCGGTACTGCCACGATCCGGCTGGGCGACACGGCTTTCGGAGCTTCACGGGCCATCCGGCCCGCTGCGATTCGAGGTGGTTACGGCGGTGCAGGGTGGTTAACAAATTAGCGATCGGCGACCGCAGCTTCTCCTCGCGGCTGATCATGGGGACGGGGGGAGCGACCAACCTGGCGGTGTTGGAAGAGGCGTTGATCGCGTCGGGCACCGAGCTGACCACCGTCGCGATCCGCCGGGTCGACGCTGAGGGCGGAACGGGATTGCTCCACCTACTCAGCCGGCTTGGCATCACGCCGCTACCCAATACCGCGGGCTGCCGCGGCGCTGCCGAGGCGGTGCTGACCGCACAGCTGGCTCGCGAGGCGCTGAACACCAACTGGGTCAAGCTCGAGGTGATCGCCGACGAACGCACGCTGCTGCCCGATGCGGTCGAGTTGGTCCGGGCGGCAGAGCAATTGGTGGATGACGGGTTCGTCGTCCTGCCCTACACCAACGACGACCCAGCGTTGGCCCGCCGGCTGGAGGACACCGGGTGCGCCGCGGTGATGCCGCTGGGCTCGCCGATCGGTACCGGCCTTGGCATCACCAACCCGCACAACATCGAGATGATTGTCGCCCGGGCCGGCGTTCCCGTGGTGCTCGACGCAGGCATCGGCACCGCGAGCGATGCCGCACTGGCGATGGAGTTGGGATGCGACGCCGTGCTGTTGGCCAGCGCGGTGACCCGGGCCGTCGATCCCCCCGCCATGGCCGCCGCGATGGCAGCTGCCGTCACCGCCGGCTATCTGGCACGCCGGGCCGGCCGGATTCCGAAGCGCTTTTGGGCGCAGGCTTCTAGTCCTGACCTATGAAACGATATGTCGCACTGGGTAGTTCGATGGCCGCCGGCCCGGGTATCGGACCCCGCGCCGTGGGTGCACCCAGATGGTCGGGCCGATCGGCGCGCAACTATCCACACCTGGTCGCGGAACGCCTGAGCCTCGATCCGGGCCCGAACTTTGTTGACGTCACCTTTTCCGGCGCGACCACTGCCCACGTGCTGGTCGATCAGCAGCGCGGCGCACCACCCCAGATCACGGCGCTGGACGGATCGGAGACGCTGGTCACGGTCACCATCGGAGGCAACGATGTCGGCTACGTTCCACTGCTGATGGCCGCCGCGCTGCCGGTCGCGGCGCGTCGGCTGCCGCTGCTTGGTGGCCGGATATCTGAGCTGCTCGACCGGGACGCGCGCGACCGCGCGCTGGCCGACGTGTTCGATTCGTTGTGCGCGGTCGGGAGCGCGCTGCGTCAGCGCTCCCCAGCCGCGCGGATCTTCTTCGTCGACTACCTGACGATGCTGCCGCCCGGGGGTGCGCCCGCCGCGCCGCTTTCCGAAGCGGACGCCGATGTGGGCCGCCACGTAGCCGAAACCCTGGAACGGGTTACGGCCGACGCAGCGGCTGCAACGGGCTGCGAGGTGGTCCGTGCCGGTGCGGCGAGTCGGGACCACCACGCCTGGTCGGCCGAACCTTGGACCACCCTGCCTGCCAGATACGGGGTGCCGCTTCCGGGCCGACCGGCGCCGCTGCACCCCAATGCCGCCGGGATGCGCGCGGTGGCGCAACTGGTGCTAGACCCGCTGTAGCCCCTGCGGATCAACCGTTGGTCCGCCACCACTGGTAGAGGGCGGAGACGTCGCTGTTGGATGCACGCACGTAGGCCAATATGTTTTTGGCGTCAATGGTCCAGATGATCTCCGCGGCGCTTTGGTACGTCCCGCACGCGACCGTTCCCCCGCCGGCGGTGCCCTGATGCCAGGGGGTCGGTGACTGGCCGGCGTCCCCGCACGCGGTCAGGGTGTCGTCTTTGATGCTGGCTTTGAACGAGCCCGCTAGATCGGCGGGACCGCTGAAAAGAACGTATTTGGCCTGAGCAGGCCCGCCGGAGTCGGAGCTTGGTCCGCAAGTGAGCACGGCCAGTTGACTACCGGCCTGACTCCCGGTCACATCCTGCGAAGTGCAGTTATTAAGGCTGTAGCCCTTCGACAACGAGGCGGCGAGGGTGGTGATAGCTGGCGAGTTGCTGGTGGTGGGGTCAGCGCTCGCGGCGGCCGAACCTAGGCAGGCGAAGCTGCCCATCAGCGCCGCGGCCGTCATGGCGCGCAACGCATTGCTGAGGTGAGACATCTCAGGAGTGTATTTGCGCGCCGCGCACTGCGCCGTCGGGACCCACGTCCGGTATGGTAGGCACCGCTGTACGTCCAGCTAACTTCTCTTGACTGGAGAATCCATGACTGCACAGCCACCACCACCCGCTTACCCGCCGCCGCAGCCCGCAGGGCAAGCGCCGAAGAACTATTTGGTGTGGTCCATCCTGGTGACACTGTTCTGCTGCCTCCCCCTCGGCATCGTGGCGATCGTCAAGTCCGCGTCGGTTAATGGGTTGTGGGCGCAAGGCCAGTTCGCGGAGGCTCAGGCTGCCGCCGACAGTGCCAAGAAATGGGTGACCTGGTCGGTCATCGTTGGATTGATCGTCAACGTGATCGTCATTGGGGTCAATGTGGCGACCATGAACTCTGATACGAATACGGCTGCGGCCGTGCTGTTTTCAGCATTTTAAGGGCCAGGCTAGGCTAGGCAAGGGTGATAGTCCGCCAACGGTCGGTGCCGCTTAGTCTCGGCGCACCACTGCTGGTGGTCGCATCCGCAGCGTGCGTCTGTGCGGCCGTGTGGGTAGGTGATCCAACCACCCCGGGTGGTCCGCTGCCGTTATGCCCAACGAAGGCCCTGTTGGGCATCGACTGTCCGGGATGTGGCACCGCGCGGATGCTGTACTCACTCATGCACGGCAATTTATTGGCGGCCGCCCGGTTCAACGCTCTGGGTCTGCTGGCGGCCATATTGTTGGTGTGGGCGTACCTGGCCTGGACCTACGGCCGCGTGACGGGCCGCCAGATCAGGAGCTGGCAACACCATCGCTGGGCCGCGGTTGTGACGCTGTCGTTGGTGGCGGTGTGGTTTGTGGTGCGAAACATTCCCTTTCCGCCATTCAGCGCGCTGCACGTCTGATTCTGACAACCGCGGTCTAACCTTGGCCGAGATGGTGCACAAAGCAATGACGATCCCAGTGCTGCTCGCCGTGGTTGCCCTCATTTTATTTCTGACCGGCTGCTTCAATCGGTCGTCGCAGCAGCCCGGCAACTCCGCCGCGGCCGAGTTCGCCAGCGGTTTGCGTAACCGGGTAACCATCGACGCGATGATGGCGCACCTGTCGAAACTTCAGGACATCGCCAACGCCAACAACGGCACCAGGGCGGTGGGCACCCACGGCTACGAAGCCAGCGTCGACTATGTGGTAACCACTTTGCACAACAGCGGCTTTGACGTGCAAACGCCCGAGTTTTCGGCTCGTGTGTTTCACGCGGACAAGGGGTCGGTGACGGTCAGTGGCAGGACCGTGGAGGGCAGTGCGGTCGAGTACAGTCTCGGCACTGGGCCGGACGGGGTGACCGGCCCGCTGGTGGCCGCGTCCGCCGGCGACAAGCCGGGCTGCACGGCCTCCGACTACGACGGACTGCCGGTGCAGGGCGCGGTGGTGCTGGTGGACCGTGGCGGCTGCCCGTTCAACCAGAAAGGGAACACTGCGGCCGGAAGGGGCGCGGTGGCGATGGTCGTCGCTGACAATGTCGACGAGCAGCAAATGGGTGGCACCCTGGGCGCAGATGCCGACGTCAAGATCCCGGTGGTCAACGTGACCAAGTCCGTCGGCACGCAGCTGCGCGCGCAGCGGGGGCCGACCACGATCAAGCTCAACGCGAGCACGCAAAGTTTCCGGGCCCGCAACGTCGTCGCGCAAACCAAGACGGGGTCGCCCACCGACGTGGTGATGGCGGGTGCGCACCTGGACAGCGTGCCCGCGGGACCGGGCATCAACGACGACGGATCCGGAGTGGCCGCGGTATTGGAAACCGCGGTGCAACTGGGTAACTCACCGCAAGTGCACAGCGCGGTACGGTTCAGTTTCTGGGGCGCAGAGGAACTCGGCCTGATCGGATCGCGCAACTATGTCGAATCCCTGAACCTCGACCAACTCAAAGACATTGCGCTTTACCTGAACTTCGACATGCTCGCTTCACCCAACCCCGGTTACTTCACCTATGACGGAGACCAGTCGCTATCGCTGGATGCCCGTGGCAAGCCGGTGGTACCGGAAGGCTCCGCCGGCATTGAACGCACACTGGTCGCCTATCTGAAGGCGGCCGGCAAGACTGCGCAGGACACCTCGTTCGACGGCCGCTCTGACTACGACGGCTTCACCCTGGCTGGCATCCCGGCCGGCGGGCTGTTCTCCGGGGCGGAGACCAAGAAGTCTGATGAGCAGGCCAAGCTGTGGGGCGGGGCGCCCGACCAGCCGTTCGACCCCAACTATCACCAGAAGACCGATACTCTCGACCACATCGACCGCGTCTCGCTGGGCATCAATGGCGGAGGCGTTGCCTACGCGGTCGCTTTGTATTCGCAGGACCTCAGCGGTCGAAATGGGGTGCCGGTCGCCGACGACCGCACCCGCCACCTGCTCACCAAATCATGATCCGTCGACTGGGCGCGGCGATACTGCTGCTGACCGGACTGTTGGCGGGATGCTCGTCGGCGCGGCAGGGGGCGCCCGCCACGGCACCGGATCTGGGTCGCGAATTGGCCGAGAAGGTAACCGGGGAACGGTTGTTCGCACACCTGCAAGCACTGCAAGATATCGCCAACGCCAACAAGGGCAACCGGGCGGAGGGCACACCGGGTTACGACGCCAGCGTCGAATATGTGGCAAAAATGCTGCGCGGCAAGGGCTTCGATGTATCGACGCCGCAGTTCGACCGGTTGTACTCAGTGTCGCCGGGCAACCCGGCGCTGACGGTTGCCGGCCGCACCTACCGGGTCGACCAGGCATCGATGCTGGTCCGGACGCCGTCCGTTGGCCTGACTGGACAGCCGATCCGCCCAACCCAACCGGCGGGCTGTGCACCCGGCGATTACCCTGCCGCCGTTCCGAAGGGCGCGATAGCCGTCGTCGACGACAGTCGCTGCTCCGTTGTCGACAAGCAGAACAGCGCGGTGGCCAGGGGAGCCGCGGCGCTGATCGTGATCAGCGCGCCCAACGGCAACGGAGCTCCGGCTACATTGTTCAATCCCGGCTATTTCAAGCAGCTGACTGTGCCGGTCGCTGTTGTCGGCACTAGCGGCGCCGCTGCGCTAGTGCGCACCACCTCGCCGGTCCGCCTCGTGCTGGACGCCGAGAACATCAAGATCACATCGCGAAACGTGCTGGCGCAGACGAAGACCGGCTCATCGAACGACGTGGTGATGGTCGGCGCACATCTCGACAGTCCGCGGGACAGCCCGGGCATCAACGACAATGGGTCCGGGGTGGCCGCGGTGCTGGAAACGGCGCTGCAGCTCGGCCCCCTGCCGGCACTGAGTAACGCGGTGCGGTTCGTGTTCTGGGGGGCCGAAGAGAATGGGCTTAACGGCGCCATGGATTACGTCTTCGGGATGGATCGCGATCAACTCAACGACATCGCGATGTACCTGGACTTCACCATGCTGGGTTCACCTAACGCCGGCTTCTTTACCGACGACGGCGACCAGTCCGGACCGCCCGGGCCCGGTGTGGCATTTTCAGACGTGCCCGAAGGTTCGGCCGGCATCGAGCGCACCCTGGCCGGGTATCTCTACCTGGCCGGGAAACGGCCCGCGGACATGCCGTTGAACCCCACCAACGACTACCACCCGTTCATGGTCGCGGGCGTGCCGATCGGCGGTATCACCGCCGGTGCCTCGCAGTTGAAGACCACTGTGCAAGCGCGACTCTGGGGCGGACAGGCCGGCATGGCGTTCGATCCCAATTTCCAGAGCGCCCGGGACACGGTCAACAACATCAACCGGGACGCATTGGCGGTCATGGGTTCGGCAGCCGCATTCGCGGTAGGTAGCTACGCGGAATCGATCGGGGGCGTCAATGGTGTCCTGCCGCATGACAAGCGGCATCGCACCCGGATGCCGTAAACCAACCAATCTAGAATGACGCGCATGCGTCAGTTCTGGATTGCCACGGCGGCGGCGGTGCTGGTGGTGGCGGGGTGTACCACGTTCGTCGATGGGCGGGCGCTGTCGACGCTCAACGACCCGTTCCGGGTGGGGGGCCTGCCCGCGACCAACGGTCCAAGCGGAGTCCGCTCCAATGCACCCAACCCGTCCGGCACGGTGATCAACACCAACAACGGGGCCATCGACAAGTTGTCGTTGTTGTCGGTCAATGACATCGAGGAGTACTGGCAGTCGGTGTACAGCCGATCGCTGAAGGGAACCTTCCTTCCGGTTGGCAAACTGGAATCCTACGACTCCAATCAGCCGAGCAGTCCGGTCATCTGCCACAGCGAGACTTACAAGCTCATCAACGCGTTCTTCACCTCGCGGTGCAACTTGATCGCCTGGGATCGGGGGGTATTCATGGCTATCGCGCAGAAATACTTCGGCGACATGTCGGTTAATGCCGTGCTCGCACACGAGTTCGGGCACGCTCTGCAGTCCATGGCCAAGCTGGCGACCAAGAAAGACCCCACGATCGTCCGTGAGCAGCAGGCGGATTGCTTCGCGGGCGTCTATATGTACTGGGTGGCCGACGGCAAGTCGTCGCGCTTCACCCTGAGCACCGCTGACGGGCTCGACCACGTGCTCGCGGGGCTCATCACCACCCGCGACCCGGTGATGGAATCCGACGCCGAAAACGACAACGAACACGGATCGGCACTGGATCGGATCAGTGCCTTCCAGAAGGGCTTCACCGACGGCACCCCGGCATGCGCTGGGATCAACAAGCAGGAAATCGAGCGGCGCCGCGGCGACCTGCCGACGACCTTGCAGGTCGATCCAAACGGAGACCCGGAGACCGGTGGGGTACCGATCAACGAAGACACGTTGTCAACGCTGATGGAGCTGATGGGAAAGGTCTTCTCGCCTAAGCAACCGCCGACGCTGTCCTACACGCCGGCCAATTGCCCCGACGCGAAGGCCAGCCCACCGGCGTCCTACTGTCCGAGCACCAACACCATCGCGGTCGACTTGCCGGGCCTGGCTGCGTTGGGGAAGACCGCGGACGAAAAGGAACATACCCTGCCGCAAGGCGACGACACCGCCCTTTCGGTTGTGATGTCGAGATACGCACTGGCGGAACAGCATGAACGCGGCCTCCCCATGCAAAGCCCGTGGACGGCCCTGCGGACCGCGTGCCTGACCGGTGTTGCGCACCGCAAGATGGCCGAACCCATCGACCTACCCTCCGGAAACAATCTGACGCTCACCGCCGGCGATCTCGACGAAGCGGTTTCCGGGCTGCTGACCAACCGGATGGTCGCCAGCGACGCGGACGGCACCAGTGTCCCGGCCGGATTCACCCGGATAGCGGCGTTCCGCGCGGGCGTGGTCGGCAATATGGACCCGTGTTACTCGCGCTATCCGGGGTGAGGTCACCAAGCCGATTCAGCCGATCTCAGCGAGCCTGGGCACCAGATCATCACCGAGGCGGCGGATGAACCCGACGGGGTCGGGGTTGCCGGGGAACGGGCCGGCATTGATCATCTCTATGCCCAGTTCGGCGTATTGCTCGGTGGTCTTCAGATACGCGTCCAGGTCTTCGAAGGGATTCACGGAATAGGCGACCGTCTTGCGGATTTCGCCGGGGTCTCGGCCCAGCGTGTCGCAATGGCGGTGCAGGACGTCGATCTTGTGTTTGAGTTCGTCGACGTCGTTCACGGTGGAATTCCAAACGTCGGCGTACTGCGCGACCAGCCGCAGCGTCTTCTTCTCGCCATCGCCGCCGATCAGGGTCGGCGGCCGCCGGATCGGTTGCGGCGCACAGATTGTTTCGGCCAGCTGGTAGTGCTTGCCGTTGTAGGGCCCGTTGTCGTCGCTCCACATCTGCCGGCAGATCTGCAACGTCTCTTCGAGCATCTCGAAGCGCTGACTCACCGGCGGATACGGAATGCCCAGGGCGGCATGCTCGCGGTCGTACCATGCCGCGCCGATGCCGAACATCGACCGTCCGCCTGAGAGCACATCGAGCGTGGTGACCGCCTTTGCCAGCAATCCCGGATAGCGATAGGTGACCCCGGTGACCAGGACGCTAAGCTCCATCGTGGACGTCTGCCCCGCCAAGAAACCCAACGACGTGTAGCACTCGAGGAACGGATCCTCGGCGCGTCCAATGTTTTCCATCTGGAAGAGATGGTCGGCTAGGGTGAACAGCGTCGCGCCGCCCTCCTCGGCGGCCTTTGCGGCGTCGCTCAGTGTCGGGCCCAGCTTCGCGGAGTCTCCCGGTAGGAAATCGATATAGTGCACTCCCAATTCCATTGCAATCATTACTCTTTCATTGTTTCTAAGATTCGGTCAACCGCTCAAGTAGGGTCAATGCGTCAAGGATGGTTTGACGTTCGGATTCGGAGTAGCGATCGTGGATGGCTCGTGCCAGCCACTCCTCGCGCACCTGACGGTTGCTCTCGGCGCGTTGCCTGCCCGCCCCGGTCAACGAGATCATCTGCCGCCGGCCGTCTTCGGGGTCGGGCGTGCGCTCGATGAGGCCACGCTCGTTGAGGGCGGCCACTATCGCGGCCATTGATTGTGGACGGATCCGTTCGGCACCGGCCAACGCGCTGGCCGATGAGTCCCCTTCTTTCCAGAGCCGGGTGAGCACCGCCGTCTGCGACGGGGTCAGATCACCCTCGATCGCAAGCCCCCTCAACTGACGTCGCAGCCGGCCGACTACCACCCGCAGCTCGCGGGCAGCCGCGGCGGATGACTCAGTGATTCCGTCCACGCTTCCAATCTAGACTGGACAGTTATAACTGTCCAGTTAAGACTGTCTAAATTCTCCGTGGGGTGCATTTAGGTGAGGTGACGCAGCTTCAGGTCAGCGCAGCAGCCCCAATGCCGCATCGACTGCCAGGGCGGGCACATCGAGCCTCTTTGAGGCCAAATCGTGCCGCGCACCGGCGATCTCGACAACCGCGGTCCGTGCGGCGATCAACGCGGCGGCCGCACGCACTTCCGCCGGCGTGCCGAACGGGTCCGACGTTCCATGGGTGAAGACGGTGGGCACGGTGATGTCCGGCAGGTGCTCGGTGCGGGGGCGCTCCGGCTTGCCGGGTGGATGCACCGGATAGGAAAACAGCGTCAGCACGGCCACCTTGCTCGATGCCGCTTCGTCCAGGGCTGCAACCACCATAGATGTCTGCCGACCGCCGTAGGAATGGCCGCCGGCGATCAGCGGGCCATCGACGAGGCCGCGGCACAGCGTGATCGCCTCGACGATTCCGGCCCGATCGCCCGTCCCCGAGCCGGACGGCGGGCCCTTCGGCCGGCGCCGACGAAAGGGCAGGTTGTAACGCACCGCCAGCCAGCCGCGCCGTGCCCATTCGTCGCAAACCTGTTGCAGTAGAGGGGATTCGCGGCTTCCGCCTGCGCCGTGGGTGAGTACCACTACCCCTTTTGGGGCCAATGCGGCGTCGCCGTCCGGCTGGTGCGCGACGCCGGCGATCTGCTCAAGGTTCATGCGCCCGCCAGCCGGAACAGGGGGGAGACGGGGCCGTGGCCGCCGCCAAGCGGATAGGCGGCGCGCAGGCATTCGGTGACCCAGCGCTTCCCGAAGCCGACCGCGTCGGGCATGGTGAACCCGTGTGCCAGCGCGCAGGCCACCGCGGCCGCCAGGGTGTCGCCGCCGCCGTGGTCGTTGCCGGTGGGCACCCGCGGTGCGTCGAACTCGTAGAATTCCACGCCTGCAGTAGGGCCGCCGTAGAGCAGGTCGCAACTGCGATTCGACGACCGCAGGTGTCCGCCCTTGACCAACACCCACTTTGGGCCCAGCGCGTGTAGGGCCTTGGCCGCTGCGCGCTGGGATGCCGAGTCGATGACGTCGATATCCACCAGCAGTCGGACTTCGTCGAGGTTTGGTGTCACCAGCGTGGCCAACGGAAAGAGTTGATCGCGGAGCGAATCCAGGGCATTGCGCGGCAGCAGCGCGTCGCCGTGCATGGATGCGCATACCGGGTCGACGACGAGCGGAACCGTCAGGTCGAGGCGGCGCCAGATTGCGGCCACCGCGGCGATGATGCTCGACGATGCCAGCATTCCGGTCTTGGCGGCCTGGATCCCGATATCGGTGACGACGGCTTCGATCTGGCCGGCGACGACGTCGTCGGGCACTTCATGAAAGCCCTTGACTCCCAACGTGTTCTGCACGGTAACGGCGGTGACGGCCACGCATGCGTGCACGCCCAGTAGCGCAATGGTGCGCATATCCGCCTGGATCCCCGCTCCTCCGCCGGAGTCCGATCCGGCGATGGACAGCACCCGCAGCGGCGTGCTGCCGGCTGGCGCCAGCGGCAGATAACTCACTGCGTGATAGGCAGATACACCCGGTTGCCGTGCTCGGCGAACTCGGCCGACTTCTCCGCCATGCCCTCTTGCAGTGCCGCCTCGATGGCTTCCTCGGTGTCGAGTCCGTGCTCGGCGGCGTAGGCCCGCACGTCAGCCGTGATCCGCATCGAGCAGAACTTGGGTCCGCACATCGAGCAGAAGTGCGCGGTCTTGGCCGGTTCGGCGGGCAGTGTCTCGTCGTGGAACTCGCGCGCGGTGTCGGGATCCAGCGACAGCGCGAACTGGTCGTGCCAACGGAATTCGAAACGCGCGGTCGACAGTGCGTCGTCACGATCCTGCGCCCCGGGATGGCCTTTGGCCAGATCCCCTGCGTGCGCGGCGATCTTATAAGCGATCACGCCGTCCTTGACATCCTTGCGGTCCGGCAGCCCGAGGTGTTCCTTCGGGGTGACGTAGCACAGCATCGCGGTGCCGGCCTGCGCGATGATGGCCGCCCCGATCGCCGACGTGATGTGGTCATAGGCCGGCGCGATGTCGGTGGTCAGCGGGCCCAGTGTGTAGAACGGAGCCTCCTCGCACAGTTCCTCTTCGAGCCGCACGTTCTCGACGATCTTGTGCATGGGGACGTGTCCCGGGCCCTCGATCATCACCTGCACGCCATGGGCTTTCGCGATCTTGGTGAGCTCGCCCAGGGTGCGCAGCTCGGCGAACTGCGCGGCGTCGTTCGCGTCGGCGATCGAACCGGGCCGCAGCCCGTCGCCCAGTGAGAAAGTGACGTCGTAGCGCGCCAGGATGTCGCACAGCTCCGCAAAGTTGGTGTACAGGAATGACTCCGTATGGTGCGCCAGACACCAGGCCGCCATGATCGACCCGCCGCGGCTGACGATGCCGGTGACCCGCTTGGCCGTCAGCGGCACGTATCGCAGCAATACGCCGGCGTGCACGGTCATGTAGTCCACGCCCTGCTCGCACTGCTCGAGCACGGTCTCGCGGTAGATCTCCCAGGTCAGCTCGGTCGGATCGCCGTTCACCTTCTCCAGCGCCTGGTAGATCGGCACCGTGCCGACCGGCACCGGCGAATTGCGCAGGATCCACTCACGGGTTTCGTGGATGTTCTTGCCGGTGGACAAGTCCATGATGTTGTCGGCACCCCAGCGGGTGGCCCACACCATCTTGTCGACCTCCTCGGCGATCGAGGACGAAACCGCGGAGTTGCCGATGTTGGCGTTGACCTTGACCAAGAACGCCTTGCCGATGATCATCGGCTCGCTCTCGGGGTGGTTGTGATTGGCCGGGATGACGGCGCGGCCGCGGGCGACTTCGTCGCGCACCAGTTCGGCGGGCAGGTTCTCGCGAGCGGCGATGAACGCCATCTCGGCGGTGATCTCACCGGCGCGGGCACGCTGCAGCTGGGTGCCGCGATCGCGGACCACCCCGGGTCGTGCGGGAAGGCCTGACGCCAGGTCGATCACGGCATCGGAATCGGTGTAGGGCCCGGAGGTGTCGTAGAGGTCGAAGTGATCTCCGTTGGACAGGTTCACCCGGCGAAGTGGGACCCTGAGGCTGGCTCCGCCGCCGGGGATCTCTACTTCGCGATAAACCTTGCAGCTGCCCGCGATGGGTCCGGTGGTGACGGTTGGCTCGACGGTAACGGTCATTTTTGTCATCTCCCTACGCCGGCATTACCCGGTCAGGTTCGTACGGTCGACGGCCCCAAGCCGTCCTCTCAGCGCACTGGGCGTGCGCTCCCGCGTTTTATGGACTTGATCCACGCGACGTTACCCCCAATCCAGCCCGCTGGCGGGGTCACCCGTCAATCCGTCTAGTGAGATGATGCCGGGGATGCGCAAGCAGCCGGCCAGCGCGACTGCGGCGTCGTCCGCTCCCTACTTGAACGTCGGCAGCTTCCGGTTCTGGTTCGTGGCCCAACGGTGGGAATGGTCCGACGAGGTGGCCAGGATGCACGGCTACGAACCGGGGGCCGTGGTGCCGACGACAGAACTGCTGATGTCGCACAAGCATCCCGACGACCGTGCGCACGTCCAGGATCTACTGGATTACGCGTTACAGTCGGAGCATTCGTTTTCGAGTCGTCACCGGTTTGTTGACACCGCGGGTTATTACATTGATCTCACCGATGCATTCGTCGAGACACGTCAGGAACTGCTCGACGAGGCACTGCCGGATCTATTCGAGAATCGAGCCGCGATCGAGCAGGCCAAGGGCGTGCTGATGTGCGTCTACCGGGTCAGCGCCGAGCAGGCTTTCCGCGTCTTGCAGTGGAGATCGCAGGAGACTAATACGAAGTTGCGCTCGTTGGCCAAGCAACTGCTCGCCGACGTCGCAACCCTGCCGCCCCAGGCGGCCGCGGTCCAAAGTCAGGTCGACCATCTGTTGCTGGGTTAGGCCGCCTGACAGTTAGACCTCTTCCATCGCCTCGCCGAGCTCCTCGAGCAGCTTGTTGTGGTGGTTGGCTGCCAGGAGGTGTCCGGCAGCGATGACCACGGCAACCGGCCAGTCGATCAGTTCGAACGCGGCCAAGGCGGCCACACCGCCGTAAAAGGCCAGTTGCTCGGGCCGCGGAATCTCGACCTGTCCCACCAGGGGGAGGTTTATTATGAAGGTTTCACCTGCGCGAACTTTCTCCACAGCCTCGGCCTGGGAGGCTGCCTGACGTGCTTTCTTTTCCGCCATCATTTGCCTTTCAGTCGCTGCGTCGGGGTTGTGCAGATTATGGCCGCCGATCCAAAGGCGCCCCAACAGGCCGCGTAGCGACTCGGAGCTGCTTTCCGCGTACCTGTCAGTTGGTGCTGCGCAAGGCGGTGGTGCCCGCCCGGCGGCCGGCCGGCTTCTTGGCTGCCGGCCTACTGGAGGCTTTCTGCGCCGGGGCCTTTCGCGCCGGCGGCTCCGTGGGCACTGGCTTGAGAGCCGCTTTCGGTGCCCGGACCTCGGATTTCTGGGTCAGCCTGCGCAGTAGCAACGCGCCGCCGCCGACCGCCAACAGCACCGGCCACTCGACCAGGCCGGTGACGCCGAGCGCGCCGAAGGCCAACGCCGCTGCCGGTGTCGAATGACTGCCCGAGCCGATTCCGCGCTTGACGCCCTCCGCGGCTCCGGTCACGCCGCCGACAACTCCATTCACCGCCGCGCCGCCCACGGCGCCCGCGGCTGCGGTGGCGGCGCCCGCCGCGCGATTCACCGACTTCCCCACGTTGCGGACTGCGCCTCCGACGACACCCATGATGACTCCCTGGCTTTCGGTCGCTCTCGTTGCAAAATGTGTTGCCAATATGTATACCCGTCAAACGCGAAGTTAACAGCAACAACGAAAATGGCTCACGGCATCTGACAAACGAAATGCTGCCACGTTACAAACGTGCAGACAACGCGCAGCGGTCTGGAATTACTTTTGCCGCACGTCGGCGACAACCGGCGCGTGATCGCTGGGAGCCTTGCCTTTGCGCTCTTCGCGGACGATCTGTGCGCCTATTACGCGGGTGGCCAACGCCGGTGACCCGAGGATGAAGTCGATACGCATGCCCTGCTTCTTCGGAAACCGCAGCTGCGTGTAATCCCAGTAGGTGTAGACCCCGGGTCCCGGGGTGAAAGGCCGTACCACATCTGTGAATTGCGCTTCGACCATCGCGTTGAATGCTTTGCGTTCCGGCTCGGACACGTGCGTGCAGCCGGCGAAGAATTCGGTGCTCCAAACGTCTTCGTCGGTCGGGGCGATATTCCAATCGCCGACCAGTGCGATAGCCGCGGCAGGATCGTCGCGCAGCCAACCCGACGCTGTATCACGCAGCGCAGCAAGCCAATCGAGCTTGTAGGCGTAGTGCGGATCGTCAAGGGTGCGCCCGTTCGGCACATACAGGCTCCAGACCCGCAGGCCGCCGCAGGTGGCGCCAAGGGCGCGGGCTTCCGCAGTAGGCGCCAACTCTGGCTTGCTACTCCAGTGGGGCTGGCCGTCAAAGCCGACCTGCACGTCATCGAGGCCGACTCGGGAGGCGATTGCCACGCCGTTCCACTGATTGAAGCCGGCGTGCGCCACCTCGTAGCCGAGTTCGACGAACGGCAGGGCGGGGAACTGGCTGTCGGAGCACTTGGTCTCCTGCATGGCAAGTACGTCGACTTCGGCGCGGCCCAGCCAGTCCAGGACGCGGTCCAGGCGGCTGCGGATGGAATTTACGTTCCAGGTGGCCAGTCGCAGGGTGCCGTCGGGCATGGCTAGACGTTATCTCAGCCGCCTGGCTGTGCGGTGAAGTAGCGGCTGCGATGGTGCAGCCGGAAGCCTAAGGAGTGGGCCAGCGCGGCCGTGCCGGAGTCGTGGTCCCCAATCCGTAGGTAGCCACGGGTCGCGCCATGACGCGCACCCCAGGCCAACAAGGCTTCGCACTGTCGGCTTACGGACGCTTCGTCGGTTGCGCGCAGTGCTGAGAGGCCCACCCACCGGGTGCCGTCGGGCGCGTCGGTCACCGCCGCACCTGCGATGGCCGCATCCGGCTGGGCGCCGAATGTCGGCTCGCCGTAGGGCTCGCGCGGGCCATCGGGTTCAGGCACGTCGCGCACCAGCACTTGGTCGCTACCGTCGGCCCTCAGTCCGGCCGGCAGTTGCAGTAGGCGATCGGGGATGGCCAGTCGTGGTGTCAGGTTACGGTGGGTGTACCAGGCGAAGATCGATCCGATCGCGTACGCGTTGGCTGAAATATCGAGCGGTACTGCAGAATTGGCGGCCAAGGTGGCGCTGTTTCCGGATCGCAGCAGCCACCCGTCCAGCCAGGTTTGTTCGATACCGGGCCACGCTGCGGCGTCGGCGTGCTCGAGCGCCCGGATTTCGGAGGTGCGTACCGGGGCGTCGCTCAGCACCCGCAACGCCACCACGTCGGCGGGCGCGAACTCGGCGACCGCGCCCGTCTTGGTCTGCACCCGCACCATCGGATCGAGCGCCAGCAGATGGCCCACGGCGTCGGTTAGCGGAGGGACGGATCCGACGGGCCGTCGGTAGCGAACCGTCACCCGTGTTCCCAGTGCCGGCCATGACACCATCAGTTACCGAACGGGTCCGGCACCTCGCCCGGCATCCAGGAAAGTCCGGGAACGCCCCATCCGTGTGACTTGACGCTCCGTTTGGCGGCGCGGGCGTGCCGGCCGATGAGGCGGTCCAGGTACAGGAATCCATCCAGGTGCCCGGTTTCGTGTTGCAGCATGCGGGCGAACAGGCCGGTGCCCTCGACGGCGATCGGACTGCCGTCTGCGTCTAGCCCGGTAACCCGTGCCCACGTCGCGCGCCCGGTGGGGAAAGACTCGCCCGGAACCGACAAGCATCCTTCGTCGTCGTCGCCAGGGTCGGGCATGGTCTCGGGTATTTCGGAGGTTTCCAAGACTGGGTTGATGACCACGCCGCGGCGACGGTCGGCCCTTCCGCGGTCGTCGGCACAGTCGTAGACGAATAGCCGCAGGCCGTGTCCGATCTGGTTGGCGGCAAGGCCGACCCCGTGCGCGGCGTCCATGGTGTCGTACATGGAGGCGATCAATTCGGCCAGCTCCGCCGGCAGTGATCCGTCGGCGCCGACCGGTACCGGCGTCGTCTGGGTGTGCAAGACCGGATCGCCCACGATGCGAATGGGTACGACTGCCATGACCGGCTAGCTTAAACGCGGCGACGACGCGGGCCGGAACGGCCCGAGGAAGAACCGGCCAATCTGGGCGAATCCGCCGACTCGCGGGTCTGGGTGCGGCCTCAGCGGTTCCCGGCGTGGTTCAATATTCGCCGAAACGTGCCTCTATGTAAGTCAAGTCATCAGAGCTATTCGAGAATCCGCCGGAAGGGTCCAGGGGAAGCGATATGGACAGCGCCATGGCGCGGGCAAATCGATCGGGGGACGACTCTG
>Ga0182013_10003634_pt1 | contig 19092 bp, 10 predicted proteins | sample 612S2MmetaG_FD_120487 | JGI IMG/M metagenome (GOLD analysis project Ga0182013, IMG submission 120487) | Permafrost microbial communities from Stordalen Mire, Sweden - 612S2M metaG | ecosystem: Environmental > Terrestrial > Soil > Wetlands > Permafrost | place: Sweden: Stordalen | collected... | reverse complement strand
GGACTGGAGTTCCTTTAGGCGCTGCACGTTGGCCTGGGCGGATTTGACGGCAGACGAAGTGGTGGCGGCCGTCGTGTTGAAGGTTTCTGTGTCCTGGCGGGATACGGCATCCGACTTGACCAGTTCGGTGTAACGATCTGCCTGGGTCTTTGCATTGCCGGCACTGGCTTGCGCGGTGGTTAGATCGGCCTCAGCTTGCGCCAGTTGCTGGTCGAGCTCGGGAGTGGCGATCTCAGCAAGCAGAGCGCCCTTTTTCACCTTGGCTCCGATGTCGAAGTACCACTTTGTGAGGTAGCCGGAGGTGCGGGCGTAGATGGGCGAGTCGGTGTATGCGGTGACGTTGCCGGGAAGGAGAAAACTATCAACCGGCGCGCCGGGTTTAGCGGTCGCGGTGATCACGGAGGGCGGAGCGAGCTCCTGCGTGTTGTTGGCAAGCACTGTCTCGGCGGACCTGCGGCTCAAGACGCCCCAAACACCAAGCCCAATGGCGATGACGAGGACCAAGGCGACGCCGAGAAGAGCCTTGCGGGGCGCGATGGGTTTCTGTTCGGGCGCGGATGAGAGGTCGTGACCGGAGTGACTGGGTGGTTGCGGGTTGTTACCTGATTCATTGGTCATAGCGAAGCTACTCCCCGAATTCTTCAAATTCGTCGATGGTTCCGGCCCGGGCTGGGCCTTGCGATGCTTTTCGGCGGCCTTCGAGCCAGCCGTGAACAACAGAGAAGGACGCGGGCACAAAGAAGAGCGTGGCGACGGTGGCCAGTAGCAGGCCTCCGATGACGGCACGGCCGAGGGGGGCGTTCTGCTCGCCGCCGTCGCCGAGGCCGAGAGCCATGGGAACCATACCGATGATCATGGCCATGGCTGTCATGACCACGGGGCGGAGACGGACGAAGCCAGCATTCAGGGCGGCCTTGCGTGCGTCGCCGACGAGGACTTCCAACTGCTCGCGGGCAAAGGTGACTACGAGGATGGAGTTGGACGTTGCGACGCCCATGCACATGATTGCGCCGGTGAGCGCCGGTACGCTGAGTCGGGTGTTGGTGAGGAAGAGAAACCAGACGATGCCGGCCAGCGCGGCGGGCAGGGCCGCGATGATGAGGAATGGATCGAGCCAGGACTGGAAGTTGACGACGATGAGCAAGTAAACGAGAAGGATGGAGAATGCCAGTCCGGTGAGGAGGCCGAAGTAGGAGGCGCGCATGGTCTCGCTCTGGCCGCGCAGGATGAAGTGCGATCCGCGGGGAAGATCCTTCTTATGGTTGTCGATGATCTTCTGCATGGCGCGGGTGACGCTGCCGAGGTCGGTGCCGTCGACGTTGGCGTAGATATCGAGGACCGGCTGCACGTTGTAATGGCTGACGGTACCGAGCTCCGTGCCGGGAACGATGCTGGCCAGGTTGCCGAGGACATTGACGGGCTTGGGAGTTCCGGGAACATTGGCGCCTGCCGCGCCGCTCGGAGTGGCGGTGGCCGATTGCGACGCCGTAGCCGGATTGACGGGGAGACTCTCCAAGGCGGAGAGGGAGTCCATGCGGTATTGCGGGGACTGGATGGCGACGTTGTAGGTAACGCCGGTACGGGGGTCGAGATAGAAGTTGGGGGCGGTCTGAAAGCTTCCGCTCAGGGCGACAAGGACACTCTGCGCCACATTGGCCTGGGTCAGGCCGATTTCTTCGGCACGGGTACGGTCGACCTTCACGGTCATATTCGGATAATCGAAAGGCTGCTGAATGCGGGCATCGACGGCTCCGGGAACATAGCGGACCTCATTGAGCATCTTCTCGGCGAGTGTGCGGTTGCCGTAGAGGTCGGGACCGACGATCTGGATGTCGATCGGCGCTGAGAGGCCGAAGTTGAGGATCTGGGTGACGATGTCAACGGGCAGCACGTAGAAGGTGACACCGGGATATTCGCGATTCAGCACATTGCGAAGACGCTGGAGGTAGGGTGCGGTGGGGTGGTGATCGGGCGAGAGCTGCACCTGGATATCGGCGTCGGCGGGGCCGATGGGCGCGGAGGTGGAGTAGGAGAGATTCAATCCCGAGTAAGGCAGGCCGATGTTATCGACGATGGAAACCACTTCTTTGGCTGGAATCTGCTCGCGGATGGTGGAATCGATGTGGTCGCAAAGGAGGGCGGTTTCCTCGATGCGGGTGCCGGTACGGGCGCGGACGTGAATTTTGAACTGGCCGGCGTCGACGGAGGGAAAGAAGTCCTGCCCGAGGGAAGGCAGGAGAAGGCCGACGGAAGCGAGGGCGAAGACGGTGAAGAGAACGAGGAAGATGGCAGCGTGGTCGACGCAAACGGTAAGGAGCCGCACGTAACCATTGCGCATGTTCTCAAACCCGTGCTCAAAGCCCAGTTGAAAACGGACGAAGGGATTGCGGCTGGCCTGCTTCTTTGCATTCTGGGCATCGTCGTGCTCCTGCAGCAGGTACTTGGCCATGGTGGGCACGACAGTGCGGGAGAGCAGATAGCTGGCCAGCATGGCGAACACGACAGATTCGGCGAGCGGCACGAAAAGATAGCGCGCCACGCCGCTGAGGAGAAACATGGGCACGAAGACGATGCAGATGGCGAGGGTGGAAACAAGGGCCGGGGTGGCGATTTGCGCTGCGCCGTCGAGGATGGCCTGCTCGATTTCCTTGCCGGACTCAAGGTTGCGGTTGATGTTCTCGATTTCCACCGTTGCGTCGTCGACCAGGATGCCGACCGCCAGCGCCAAGCCACCCAGGGTCATGATGTTGATGGTTTCGTGAAGGACGTAGAGCATGATGAGCGAACAGAGAATGGAGAGCGGAATGGAGACCGCGATGATAACCGTGGAGCGGAAGCTGCCGAGAAAGACCAGGATCATGATGGCGGTGAGGCAGGCGGCGATGAGCGCCTCCCGGACCACGCCATCGATGGCGCTGCGGACAAAGATCGACTGATCGGACAGGGCGTTGATTTGGAGCTCGGGCGGAAGCTGGCCCTTGATGTTGGCGAGCACAGTCTGCACGCCGGCGATGATGTCGAGCGTGGAAGAGGAGCCGGTTTTCATGACGCTCATGAGGATGGCGCGCTTGCCGTTCACGCGGACAATGTTGGTCTGCGGGGGAAAGCCATCGCGTACATGGGCGACGTCGCGGATGTAGATGATGGCCCCGTTGACCGCCTTGACGGGAAGGTTGTTGAGCTCATCGATCACGGAAGGCGCGGAGTTGGTCTCCACGGCGTACTCGAACCGGTCAATCTTCATGGTTCCGGAAGGAGCAATGAGGTTTTGCGCATTGATGGCATTCACCACATCGACGGGGGAAAGCCCTTTGGCCTGGAGAGCGTGGAGGTCAAGGTCGACCTGGATCTGGCGCTGCTTGCCGCCGTAGGGAAAGGGCGTCTGCGCTCCTTCAATGGTGGCCAACTGAGTTCGAATGTTGTTCGATCCCAGATCGTTCAGCCTCTGCTCATCCATGCCCTTCCCGGAAAGGCCCAACTGCAGAACCGGAACGCTGGAGGCGTTGTACTGGATGATGAAGGGCGGCGTGGTGCCAGGCGGCAGGCTGCGCAACTGGACCTGGCTGATGGAGGTGACCTGGGCGACAGCGCTGCCGATGTTCACATGCGGCTGAAAGAAGATTTTGATGATGGCGATGCCGTTGAGCGATTGCGACTCGATGTGCTCAATGTCATTGACGGTAGTAGTCATGCCCCGCTCGCTGTTGAAGACGATGCGGGTGGACATTTCCTGGGCGGAGAGGCCGCTGTACTGCCAGACAACCGTGACGACGGGGATGTCGATGTCCGGAAAGATGTCTGTCGGCATCGACCGGATGCTGAAGGCGCCAAGGAGGAGGATCAAAAACGCAAAGACGGCAAAGGTGTATGGCCGCCGAAGCGCGAGCCGAACAATCCACATCATAGGGCTGGTTCTCGCTCCTGAGCCGGGACGCACTTGAAGGTGCTTGCCGCCGTGGGATTTCCTTTTCCTGGAAGACGATCAGGACAGGTAAGGAAGAAACCCCTGTTCGGTTTTCACCGGCTCACCGGCATTTCGTGGTCCTGAAGGCAGCGCCGTCGGGGTCAGTCGATTATCCGGTTGAAACTACAATGGTAGTCGAATTTGCGGGCCAAACGCGCAAGGTCGAACAATCGCGGCGCTTTCCATACATTAAGGACGCCCCAGGGGCGCCAAAAGATGCAATTGGGCGGATGAGGCATCCCGGGATGTGAGCCGGGGGGGAATCGAGATTACAGATGACAGGTTACAGATGACAGTTCCTGGCGTCCTGCCGACGATGCCGATTCCAAGCAAATTCAAAAACCCGATGGCCGATGGTTTACCTTTGTGATTTCCCACCCATCGAGCAAAAAACGCTCGATGGATGGGGCACCGAGCATCTGTGGGGCATCCCAAGTTTCATCTCACCTGGGTCGGTGAAGCCGATTAGTCGGCGAAGGCAGCTTCTTCCACGCTCGCTCGTTCGATGAGCCTTACGGGGTAGTAAGCGTTGCGGGTGTACTGCTTGACCATGCGATTGGTGTTGAAGTAGGAACCGTTGAAAGCCAGCGTATTGCGCATCAGGCGAGCCCATTCTTCCGGCGCCTTCAGGTAGAGGGGGACCACGGCGGTCTCAAGCTTGGTGTAGAGGGAGGCTGCCTCCTCCGCATCCGTAGAGCCATCCTCAATGGCCCAGCCGGTGAAACCCTCGATGCGGCCTTCGATCCACCAGCCATCGAGAATGGACAGGCTGGGCACACCGTTGAGGGCGGCCTTCATGCCGCTGGTGCCGGAGGCCTCATAGGGACGCCGGGGTGTGTTCACCCAGACATCGACGCCCGCGGTGAGGAGCGCGCCCAACTCCCAGTCGTAGTTCTCGAGATAGACGATGCGCAGAGAGTCATTGGAGAGCCGGGCAGCATCTTCGAAGACGCCCTGAATCAGGGCTTTGCCGGGCTCGTCCTGGGGATGAGCCTTGCCGGCATAGAGAATCTGCAAGCCGCCTGCGGCGGTGGCGATCTCCGCAAGGCGCGCGGGATCGTTGAAGAGCAGGTTGGCGCGCTTGTAGGTAGCGACACGGCGTGCAAATCCAAGGGTGAGCACGTTGGGATTGAGAACCAGGCCGGTGCGCGCGGCGATTTCAGCAAGCAGGTTGCCTTTGGCGGTTGCGTGCGCGGCAAGAATGTCCTTCTCCGGCAGGTCGATGGCATTGCGCAGATAGAGGTTGTCGCGACGCCAGGAGGAGAAATTCGCATCCAGCAACTGTTGAATGGGCTCGGAGACCCAGGTGGGCGCGTGAACGCCGTTGGTGATGGAATCGATAGCGAACTCGGGAAACATCTGGCGAGAGACTTTGGCATGCTGCATGGCGACGCCATTGGCATAGCGGGAGAACTTTAGCGCCAGCAGGGTCATATTCAGCATTCCATCGCGGAAGCAGCCGAGTTTCTCAAGGCGAGCTGTTCTCTCGCCGCCGAGAATGCGAATGGTCTGCTCGGTGGAGAAGCGGTCGTGACCAGCCGGAACCGGAGTATGCGTGGTAAAGACGCACTTTTGCCGGACCTGGGCTACGTCGGATTCATTCGCCAATCCGACGGGACCGCCGCCCAACTGCTTTTCCAAGAGGGCGAGGGTCAGCAGGGCCGCGTGTCCTTCATTCATGTGGTAAACATTTACGCTGTGACTGAGAGCGCCGGCCATGCGGGCGCCGCCCATGCCGAGGACAATTTCCTGCTGAAGACGGTAATTGGTATCGCCTCCATAGAGATGGTCGGTGAGGCCGCGGTCCCAGCCGGAGTTGCCATCGAGATCGGTGTCGAGCAGGTAGATGGGCACGATGTGGCCATAGCGGCCCACGAGGTCGTAGCGCCAGGCACGCACGGTGACGATGCGGTCTTCGATGGAAACTGTGACCCGCGCCGTCTCCTCAGTGCAGAAGTCGGATGGATTCCAGGGCTGGATATCCTCGCTCTGCACTCCTTTGGTGTCGAGGTGCTGCCGGAAATAGCCCTTCCTGTGGAGCAGCGAAAAGGCGACCAGAGGAACACCGAGATCGGCGGCGGAACGCAGCGTATCGCCGGCCAGGACGCCCAGGCCTCCGGAGTAGGTGGGCATGCCAGGGTTGATGGCAATCTCCATGGAGAAGTAGGCAACCTGGCCAGCGCTGGGGAAGGATTCATAGGAAAACGGCTTGGAGGGGGTAAGCGGCATAGTGTTTCAGGTCTCCTCGACGCAATAAAGGCTTTGATGCGTCGATCAGATGAATTAGGCGAATCCCTGTAGCCGGAGAGCTGGTCCAAGCCGCGGGTTCTGTTTTGGAAAACATCACTGATTTTAACAATAGACACCGCTGAAAGGGCCAGCGGGTTTCGAGCGATTTCCGCACCGGAGAGATGCCCGAAGACATTACCAAAGGGTTCTAGTGGGCGAGTTTCACCTGACGCAATTTCGACCGTTTTGGATTTCATCTCATGAATGGGATTGTTGAGAGTAGCGCTCTGCCGCCCATTTGCCACCTGTGTTGGGAGATGCTGGCGGGCGGCTCGCACTGGCGTATTGCTCTCCCGCCCTCGCGCCACCTGCGGTGGGGCAGACGCTCGCAGCAGGCTCGCACTGGCGCATTGCTTCCCGCCCTTGCGCCACCTGCGGTGGGGCAGACGCTCGCAGCAGGCTCGCACTGGCGCACTGCTTCCCGCCCTTGCGATAGAAAAAATCGCAAGGGCGGGGCACGGGGCTTCTGTGGATGGTCCGGCGCGGGGTGAGAGAATTGCGAGCAATTCAAATTCTGCGTGGAGGCCAGGGGCTAAGCCAGTCGATGGGCTCCGCCGGAAGCGTGGCAGATGTGCACCTGAGGCACAATCCCGATTTGCGCTGCGTAGCGCGCGGCCAGGGTTTGGGCGAAAACCGCTGCCTGGGACTGCTCGACGAGGTTGATTGTGCAGCCGCCGAAGCCTCCTCCGGTAAGCCTGGCGCCGATGAGTCCAGGCAAATCCTGGGCCAGGCTGACCATGGCGTCCGCCTCGGCGCAACTTGCTTCAAAGTCCTGACTGTAGCTGCGGTGCGCTTCGGCCATGAGACGACCCAATTCAGGCAGATCGCGCCGGATGAGGGCCTGGGCAGCGGCCACCGTGCGCAGATTTTCCGTAATGACGTGGCGGGCTCGTTTGAGGGAATTCGGGGTCATTTCATGGCCCCACTGTTCCAGATCGTCCACCGTGGCATCGCGCAGGAAGCGAACTCCGGGCCGGTGGCCGGCAATTACGGCGCAGGCGGCCTCGACTTCAGCGCGGCGGGTGGTGTATTCGCCGCCGGTGATGGCGTGTTTCACCATGGTGTTGGCGATTACAAGCGCCACGTTCTCCGGAATGGGCGCCAGGATGAAGCTCAGATCGCGGCAATCGAGCAGCAGGGCGTGGTCTTTGGCGCCGTTTGCGGAGATGAACTGGTCCATGATGCCGCAACTGGCGCCGACAAACTCGTTTTCAGCCCTTTGGCAGAGACGAGCCAGCACGGGCCCAGGGTAGGTGACGCCAATTAAAGATGTGACGGCGAGTGCGGTTGCCACCTCGACCGCGGCGGAACTGGAAAGGCCGGAACCGAGGGGAACATCGCCCCACAGGCTCAGGCTGAAACCGGGGATTGTGTGCCCTTCGCCTGCCAGTATGGAAACCACGCCGAGCGGATAATCGGTCCAGTGATGGCCCGCGGCGGCGGGAAGCGCAGAGGCCTCGAAGGTTCTCTCCGTTTTGTAATTCTCGGAGTAGACAACAATATTACCGTCCGCTCGCGGCGAAATGCCGGCCAAGGTGGCAAAGTCAATGGCCGCGGGCATGACAAAGCCCTCGGCATAATCGGTATGCTCGCCAATCAGGTTCACGCGTCCGGGCGCGGCAAAGAGGTCCGGCTCAGCGTGAAAGCGTTCAAGGTGCATGGTGCGGAAAAGAGCAACATCGTGCATGTCAGGTCACACCCTCAGTGGATTCAAACTTGCGACGTCCTGGGGAAGGATGGCGGAGCAGTTACGCGGCGGAATGAGAACGTTTTCTTCTTTCGATGAGGTAAGACGCGCCAAATCCATCGGCTTCATTCTCCAAGTACTTCCGCGCAGGAGGCGGAGAATCTGTCCCAGATTCTGTCCAGCCATGCGAGGTGCTCTGGCTTCATTAGAACCGAGCGCAGGCAGGTTACCAATCCGGAGGAATCGGAATTCCCTGAACTGACACCGGCAGCGGGACCAAACCATGCCAGCGGCAATTCTACAAGGGCCAGGTGCAAATCTCGTGTGGCGCAAGCGGCGAAAATTCGCTGGGCCAGTTGCGAGGCCACTTCCGGAGTTTCCGCGCCCAGTTTCCAGACGACGATGTCGAGTTCCGGTGGGCCGGCCGTCAGAAGCTGGAAACGCTTGGCGGGGTCGTTGCGCAGACGGCCGGCGAGATCGAGCGCGGCCGCACGGCCGTTCGCCAGTCCGCGGGCAAACTCGCCTTCCGGGGTGAGAGGAAGAAGCTGCTGGGTTGCCCAGAGGGCGACTGCGGAGGCGCCGGCCCGGGAACATTCCAAGCTGATCTCTCCCAGGTGCAACTGCGTTGAAGTGAAGTAGGTATAGGGCGAATCGTGCTTGTAGAAGCGGCCAACCGCCGGGTCGCGGAAGAGCACGCAGCCGCAGCCGTAGGGTTGCAGCCCGTGCTTGTGCGGATCGACAACGATTGAGTCGGCCTGACTGATTGCTGCATAGGCGTGACGTGCCGAATCGTCGAGCGCCTCGGAAATCAGCTTGAAGTAGCCTCCGTAAGCGCCGTCCACGTGAATCCGGAATCCATAGCGCTTTTGAAGCGCGATCACGTTGTGGAGGGGATCGACCGCGCCGATGGCGGTAGTTCCCAGGGTGACCACAACGGTTCCGACATTGCCGCGGCGCAGCTCGGCTTCCAGCGCTTCCATGTTCATGCGCCCAAAACTGTCGGCTGGAACGGTCGCGTACTCCAGCTTGAGCACGAAAGAGATTCGCTTGTGCGTGTAGTGCGCCTGCTCGGAGCCGAGAATCCGGCATCCTGGCGCCAGTAGGCCGGCGACCCAAAGGGCTTCCAGATTGGCCATAGTGCCGCTCGAAGTCAGATGTCCCAGAAACTGCGTCCATCCAAAGATTTGCGCAATGCCCGCAACGGCCTCGATCTCCATCTCGGAACTGGCGCGGCCGCCATCGCGGGCATGGTTGTTGGGATTGACGATCATGGCCAGCGCATAGGCGGCTCGGGCCACGGGATGCGGAGGCTTGAGCATCTGCCCGGCATAAAGGGGATGGAAATAGGGGTAATTGTCGGCGAGACGGTGGGCGGTTGCGGCCAAAACGCCGGCGACCGCCTCTGTGTCGAGGCCAGTCTCAAAGGCCGGGAGCGATGCAAACTCCGCGTCAAGCAGCTCGGTGGCGCGGGCGAGCAGACCGGGAATCGAATCAGAGACCATGGCGATCTTCCACACTAGCACATCTTGGGCAGGTCCGTAAGACCTTCGGATTCAACAGGTTCCAGAGCCGAAACGGAGAGAGGTATCGCCGGGGGGCACGAGCATCGTACTTTTGTTTGAAAAGCAAGAAACAAGGCACCTGAACCAGCCGATCGATGTATTCTTCTTTCGACGCGAAAATGGCGGTTCCGTCAGAAAGCCACCTAGGGGTGAGCAACGCATGACCCGGCCGCGCGATTTCCTGAGCAAACCATCAGATTGGATTTGTTTTCTGTTCTTTTCGGCAGTTGTCGGCTTCTTTGCACTTCCGATTCACGAACTGGGTCACGTTTTTGGATACCGGCTGCTGGGAATCCCCGCGACCATGTCTTACGCGCGCGAAATGCTGCCGCCCGGCGAGCCTCAGAGGTTCCTAGGAGTCGCCGGGGGACCGCTGTTCACACAACTGGTGTGCTCTGCGGCGCTTGTGCTCATCCATCGCAACAAGTGGCTGACTTTTGCCTTTCCTCTGGCCGTGATCATGAGCCTGGACAGGATCATTCTTTATGGAATGCAGCGGCAGCAGTTACTGGTGCTTCGCCGGGCTCCGGGAATGGATGAGACCAAGATGGCTACTCTTCTGGGGTGGAACCCGTTGTTCTGGTACGTGGCTATGACGCTGTTCTTCCTCCTGACCTGGGTTCTGATCCTGCTTCGCCTGCGCTATGGATTGGTAAAGAACATACTGCTTTGTGCCGTTCCCGTGCTCTTCTTCGTGGCGCTCGCGGCCTTCGGCGTGTTTGTGGTTGAACGCCACCTCTTCCCGGAGCAATTCCGAATCCAGTTTGGGTGAAATGCACTAAGTGCATATTGGTCAACAGGTTCCAAAAGAGGAAACTGAGAATTAGGGCTAGGCGAGAGAATTTCTGCGTCCCTTTTTGAACGGGGTGGTACACTATCATCAGCGTTAGAGTCGAACCGGGCGTGAGCAGTACTCGCCCAACCAAGCAAGATTTCTGCCAGTCGTCGCTCCGATTCATCCAGCGCAATTCAATCCAGGAAACACGATCAAAATGGAACAAGGTACTGTGAAGTGGTTTAACGACGCGAAGGGTTTTGGTTTTATCTCGCGTCAGAACGGCGAAGATGTATTCGTGCATTACTCTGCAATCAACTCCAGCGGATTCAAGAGTTTGCAAGAAGGTCAAGCTGTGCAGTTCAACGTGGTGAAGGGGCCCAAGGGTTGGCAGGCTGCGGACGTTCAGCCCCTGTAAACCGTTTGACCCGGATTCCGGCAGGATCCAGCTAAACAGACGAAAGCTCAATACACACGAGGGACTGGGGTGGCCCTTTTTCCTCGTGTGTTTCATGGGGAAAGCTGCCTGCGAGATCACGGTGGCACGGTGCTGCCCATTCCTGGGGAAGGCGCCAAGGGCGGCTCATGGCCGGAGATTACCTCCGGAATGAGCGTGCCGCTCCAGGGATGAGCCTGTTGCCCACTTGTGCACGATAGCAGGCTCAATGTTTTTTCTGGGTCTGAATAGGCTCCTGGTCACATCTGAGTGCGACGGTTTCCCCTTAGGCCCTGTTCTCAAGCCAGAAACCCCCGTTCAGCATTGTGGCAAAGGTTACCCAGGCCCAATATGGCGCCATCAGGGCCGCCGGAATCGGGTTGACCCGCGCAAAGAGCAGGGTTGTGGCGCCAATGAATGCCCAGAGGATGACTACCTCGAACAGGGCAGCTCCAATGGCATGCCGGCGGAAGAATATCCAAGACCAGGCGAAGTTCAAGGCCAGTTGTACCAGAAAGAGAATCAATCCCCAGGTGCGGAGCGCGGAGGGCGCCGTGAGCCAGACTTGCCAGGCTGCAATCGCCATGAGCGAGTAAAGCAGGGTCCAGACCGGACCGAAAACCCAGTTCGGTGGCGCAATCGACGGCCGACGCAGGGTACGGTACCATCCGGGAATCTCACTTGCGGTCCATGAGCCGCTGACGCCCGCGACAGCAAAGCAAATCCCCATCCAGCCTGCAAGCCAAATCCAACGCATAAGCATCCTTCCCAAAATTGGATAGAGAGATTCAACATGGCAACCAATTGGTCGTTGCGAAGTTTCTCTTCGGTCTAAACGTCTCCGGGTAGATTGATCGTGCTCGACGCACCCTGCCTGGGGCAACTATTCTGTTGTTTTGCCGGGAAATGGTTTCGATCCGGCGAAAAGATGACAGGACTTCTTTCTATGATGAGCACGCAGACGATTGCGGTATATCTGCCCGATGGGGCCATTCGCGAGGTTCCGGCCGGAACAACGCCTTTCGACATTGCCAACGACATTTCTCCGCGGCTGGCTGCAGCATCCGTGGTGGCACGGTTGACCCCGGTAGGCGGCACGGTGAACGCCGGCGACGCGGGGGACGGGCCGTCGGCGGAAGCCGCGATGTACGCGGCCGAGGATGCCGCCGCGCCGCGGCTTGTGGACCTTTCAACGCCGCTGACAGCGAACACACGGCTGGAGTTGGTCAAGGAGAACGATCCCGAGGCTCTGAGGGTAGTGCGCCACTCAGCGGCGCACGTGCTGGCGACTGCCGTACTCGAACTATTTCCGGAGACCAAGCTCGGGCACGGTCCAGCGACGGACACCGGATTTTTCTATGACTTTTATCGGGAGAAGCCTTTTACGCCGGAAGACCTGGCTGTGATTGAGAAAAAGATGGCCGAGGTGGTGTCGCGCAATGAGAAGTTTGTGCGCGAGTACGAGCCGCGCGAGCAGGCGCTGGCTGAGTTTGAACGCGACGGCGACTTCATGAAGACGCACTTTGTGAGCAAATTCACGGAGCCCGGTTCCGAAGTGAGTTTTTATCGGAATGGGAGATTTGTGGACTTCTGCCGTGGGCCGCATGTGCCTTCAACCGGCCGCGTCAAGGCGTTCAAGCTCACGGCGCTCGCCGGAGCGTACTGGCTGGGCGACGAGAAGAATCCGCAACTGCAGCGCATCCACGGCACCGCCTTCTTTTCGCAGAAGGAACTGGACGCTCACTTTGCGCGGCTGGAAGAAGCGGCCAAGCGCGACCATCGCGTGCTGGGCAAGCAACTCGACCTGTTCAGCATTCAGGAACTGGCTGGACCGGGTCTTGTGTTCTGGCATCCCAAGGGCGGAATCGTCCGGAAGGTCATGGAAGACTGGATGCGCGATGAGTGCCTACGCCGCGGCTATCTGATGGTTTTTACGCCACATGTGATGCGCCGCGAATTGTGGAAGGTGAGCGGTCACGAGGGGCACTACGCGGCAAACATGTACACGCCAATGGAGCTGGATGACGCCGAGTACCGGCTGAAGCCGATGAACTGCCCGGGCCACATTCTGATCTACAAGAACTCGCCGAAGAGCTATCGCGACCTACCGCAGCGCTACGCCGAGTTAGGGAATGTCTACCGTTACGAGCGGTCGGGAACGATGCATGGCCTGCTGCGGGTGCGCGGCTTTACGCAGGACGATGCACACATCTTCTGCATGCCCAGCCAGATTGAAGACGAAGTGGTCGCCTGCATCGACTTTGCCGAAGCGGTTCTCAAGACTTTCGGGTTTTCCGAGTTCAAAGTTGAGCTATCGACGTGGGATCCTAACGACCGTGCCAGCTATACCGGCTCTGACGAGAACTGGGCGCTTGCCGTGCGTGGGCTTGAGCATGCGCTCGATCGCAAGGGGATCGCGTACAAAACGATTCCCGGGGAAGCAGCGTTCTACGGGCCCAAGATCGACGTCAAGATCGTCGACGTACTTGGCCGACTGTGGCAGTTGTCTACCGTTCAGTTTGACTTCACTCTTCCTGCGCGCTTTGAGCTTGAATACGTGGGCGAAGACGGCGAGCGGCACCAGCCGGTGATGGTGCATCGCGCTCTCTTCGGCTCGGTTGAGAGGTTTTTTGGTGTGCTCATTGAGCACTACGGAGGCGCGTTCCCGCTTTGGCTGGCGCCCGTGCAGGTAGGCCTGGTGCCCATCAGTGAGCGGCATCATGGCTACGCGAAGAAGGTTGAAGCGGAGTTGAAGGCCGCGGGGCTGCGCGTGGAAGTGGATGATCGCAATGAAAAGATGAATGGGAAAATTCGCGATTTCGCGAATCAGAAGACTCCGTACATTCTTGTGTTTGGGGACAAGGAAGAAGCCGCGAATGCGGTGAGCGTGCGGACACGCGGCAAGGGTGATCAGGGGTCGGTGCCGCTGGGTGATTTCATCGCCAAGGCGAGAACCCTGGTGGAGACTCAATCCACCGAGTTGTAGGTCAGCAAGTCGCACCGCCTTCCGCTGGTTGACTCTGGTATCGTTCCAGTATTCATTCGGGGTCTCTTTCATGCGCTGGATTATTACTTTGCTGATGCGCTCTTTTTCTGCCTGCCTTCCCATCGCAACGATCCTTTGGATTCTGATTGGAATCAGCGCGCCATCCGGTCCTTCAGCGCAAGAGAAGCCGGCTCCCACGCCGGCAATTCAGACTGCTGCGCCGACTCACTCCGACTTCTCAAAAGAAGCCATCGTGGTTGACAAGCTTTACACGCGTCTCCGTGAAGAGAAAGACGGCACAGGCACGCGAGAAACCACTGCCCGCATCCGCATTCTGGCCGACGCGGGCGTAAAGGAAATGGCGGTTCTCACCTTTACTTACACCGCTTTGAATCAGCAGATCGACATTGGTTACGTGCGCGTCATCAAGCCGGATGGAACGGTGGTGGTCACGCCCGACTACAACGTGCAGGACCTACCTGCGGACGTGACGCGCAGCGCGCCCATGTACTCCGACATCCACCAGAAGCATGTTGCCGTGAAAGGGCTCGGGGTGGGCGATACGCTGGAGTATCAGGTCACGCTGAAGACTTTGAAACCGGAGGTCCCCGGTCATTTCTGGTTCGAGTATTCCTTCGAGAAGAATTTGATCGATCTGGATGAGCAGGTGGATCTGGACGTACCAGCGGACAAGAAGGTCACGGTTGCCAGCGCCGACATTCAACCCACGGTGAGCACGGCGAGTGGCCGCAAGCTTTATCACTGGGCGAGCTCGAATCTCGCCCGCCCCGACCCCGATGCGCCTCCCAAGTCCATTCAGCACTTGAAGCCATCTGTTCAGGTGACCACGTTCTCCAACTGGGAGCAGGTTGGCGCCTGGTACCAGGCCCTGCAGCGGGATTCCCTCACCGTTACTCCCGCTATCCAAGCCAAAGTTGCCGCGCTCACCAAAGGGCTAACCAGCGACGAAGATAAAGCCCGCGCCATCTTTAACGACGTGGCGCTGCACATTCACTATGTCGGCCTCGAATTCGGCATTGGCCGCTACCAGCCACACCCCGCCGACGATGTGCTATCGAACGAATACGGCGACTGCAAGGACAAGCACACGCTGCTGGCCACGGAACTGAAGGCCGCCGGTATTCAAGCGTGGCCAGTGCTGATTTCGAGCGGGCGCGAACTCGACCCCGCTACGCCCTCGCCCGCGCAGTTCAACCATGTCATCACGCTGGTTCCGCTCGACGGCAAGCTCCTGTGGATGGACTCCACCGAGGAGGTTGCGCCCATCGGCGAAATGATAACAACCCTGCGCGACAAACAAGCTCTGGCAATTCCCGATGGCAAGCCGGCCTACCTTGAACGCACTCCAGTGGATCTGCCCTTCACCCAATCCGCTCGCTTTCAGGTCGAGGGCAAGCTGAGTGACCAGGGTGTATTTACGGGGCACATTGTCCAGACCTACCACGGAGACGCGGAGTTGCTTCTGAGGGCCGTCTTCCGCCAGGTGCCACAGTCACAATGGAAAACGGCGGTGCAGCAGTTTTCGCAGAACATCGGCTTCGCGGGAGATGTGTCCAATCCCGAGTTTTCTGAAATTGAACAGATCAGCCAGCCATTGCAGATTTCCTACGACTACTCGCGCGAGAAGTTTGGCGACTGGGACGACCATCGCATCTACCCCTCAATGCCCTCCACCGGGTGGTCGCTTGCACCCGGGGTGAAGGAGAAAAAGCCGGCCGATCCGCCGGAGATTGGTTCTCCCGGCGAACAGGACTACCTGAGTACCATCACATTGCCCAAAGATTGGTACCTGGTTCCACAGACGGGAATCGACCTGAAGGAAGATTGGGCCGAGTACCACTCCACTTACAGCCTGAAAAAGGGTGGCGTATTCGCCGCCGAGCGCCGACTGGTGATCAAGAAGAACCAGGTCCCGCTCGAGGACTGGGAAAAGTACCTTGCATTCCGCCGCTCAATCTATGCGGACGAAGTGCGGACGACCTATCTTGAAGGCGGATCGTCGGCAAGCGGCGCCGTGATCTCAGGCAATGATCAAATTGAGAATGAAATCGCAAGACAAAAGGCGACTGCCGCCATGGAGCCCTACAGAGACGCCAAAGCCGTCCTTGAGAGCGATCCTCCAGCCAGTGCGTCCGACCTGGTAAAGACAGCGAGTGACTGTCGTAAAATGGTTTCCGACACGGAGGCGGCATCGACCGAGTTTTCGCTGGAGGACCCTCACTCACTCCGATGGGCACAGGTGCTGAACGCCGCGTGGACGTGCCTGGGCTGGGCGGAGTTTGAGGCGAAGGAGCCGGATGCGGCTGAACGCTACCTGCGCGCGGCCTGGGAGTTGAGTCAAAGCGCGACGAGCGGTTATCAGCTTGCACGATTGCTCGAGGCCAAAGGCAACAAGACAGAAGCCGCGCACTTGTACGAACTCGCCAGCGTTACCTGGTTAGACATGACACCGGGTGAGGCAACGACTTCGCAAATTGCTGAGAGCTACCGGCGCTTGACCGGCAATGAGTTGACAGCTACTCCCTACAAGAACGGGGCCTATGACGGAAGCCTCCGACAGGAGCTCGACAAGCTGACCCAGGTGCATCCAATCATCAAGACGACCAAGCTGAACGGAACAGCCTACTTCATGGCGGTCTTCGAAGCGGGTAAGCCAACCAGGTTTCAACTGTTCGGGGGCGATAAGGTTCTCGCATCCCTGGTGCCCACGCTTCAGGCGCACGCGTTTCAGAACATCTTGCCGCAAGGCTCAAAGGGCCGCCTGGTGCGCGAGATAAGGGTAATTTGCACCCAGTGGGCGGGCTGCGATGCGGACCTGCTTCTTCCGAACGCGCTCCAAATGTCGTTCCCAACCTTTGTGAACGTGACCAAGCCGATGGATGTTCCGGCGGGCACGAAACTGGTTCCCATGAAGCCGCAACACTGACGAAAAGCGGGCTGGCAGACCAGTTTGCCGATTTGGACGGGGTGTCGCCGCTCCTTCACGCGTTGATGGCCACTCCTTCCACCGCGGCGTAGCCATCGAGCAGCGATTCGGACAGCGTGGGGTGGGCGTGGATGGTGAACATCATCTCTTCGACCGTGCCTTCGAGTTCAAGCACCGCGACGGCTTCGGCGATTAACTCGGTGGCTTGCGCGCCGAGGATGTGGACGCCGAGAATTTCGCCGTACTTGGCGTCGGAGACGACTTTTACAAAGCCGTCGTGGCTGCCCAGGATGGTGGCTTTCGAGTTGCCGGCCATGGGGAATTTGCCCACCTTCACTTCAAAGCCTTTTTCTTTCGCCTGGGCTTCAGTGAGGCCGACACTGCCGATCTGCGGCTCCGTATAGGTGCAGCCGGGAATGCGATCTTTGCGGACGGGGCGATACTTTTTGCCGGCGATTTTGGCCGCAGCGACCATGCCGCTCATCATGCCGACGTGGGCCAGTTGGGGCAGGCCGAGGACGATGTCGCCGATGGCGAAGACTCCGGGCTCCGCGGTCTCCTGCGCGTCATTTACCTTGATCAGGCCGCGCTCCAGCTCGACTTTTGTCTTTTCAAGGCCTATGCCGCTGGTGCGCCCATAACGGCCCACGGCAACCAGCACCTTCTCCGCTTCCTTCACCTGCGGCTTGCCGTTGGCGTCGGTATAGGTCACTCTCACGCCGGTGTCAGTCTTTTCCACGGTCTCAACCTTGGCGCCTGTATTCACGTCGATGCCGCGCTTTTTGAAGAGCCGCGTCAGTTCCTTGGAGACTTCCTCGTCCTCGACGGGGACGATCCGTGGCAGGAACTCGAGAATGGAAACCTCGGCGCCAAAGCTGCGGAAGATGGAGCTGAATTCGACGCCTACCGCGCCTGCGCCGATCACGATGAGGGATTTGGGAGGCTCGGGAAGGGCGAGGATTTCAATGTTGGTGAGGATGCGGTCGTCGGCGGTGAGGCCAGGGAGCATTTTGGCTTCAGAACCGGTGGCGAGGAATACATTTTTTGCTTGGACCTTGGTGACTGTGCCGTCCGTGGCGGATACGTCGACGGTATGCACGCCGGCCTGCGCGGGGCCGGTGAGGCTGGCGAAGCCCTCGATGCGCGTGACCTTGTTTTTCTTTACCAGGAAGTCAAGCCCCTTGGTGTGCTTGACGACGATGCCATTCTTCCGCTGCTGCACGGCTGCCCAGTTCAGCTTCGGCGTTGTGCCCTCGCCGAGGTCGATGCCGAATTCCGACGCGTGCTTGAAGTGGTCCCAGATTTCAGCGTTGAACAGGAGGGCCTTGGTGGGCACGCAACCCACGTGCAGGCAGGTGCCGCCGAGCTTATCGGTCTTCTCAATGAGGGCGACCTTCAGCCCGTACTGTGCTGCGCGAAAGGCTGCGGTGTAACCTGCGGGGCCGCCGCCAAGAATTGCCACATCGAACACTGTGTCTGCCAAGGAAACTCCGTTCATGGACGCGGGCCAGATGCCGCTCGCGCCGTTATGCCACATCCAGTTTAAAGGATGCGCGGTCGCCGGGTTTGGGCTCGAATCAGGTGGCTTAGAACGGTGAGTCGTTACTACCTTGCAGCTTCGACGAGGGCGATTGCGGCGCTCAACGTTTCCGGCTGGTCGCCAAAGCCCTCAAGCCAATGCACTGAAGGCTCGCGCCGGAACCAGGTGAGTTGTCGTTTGGCGTAGTTGCGATGGCCCTGCTGGGCGGCCTCGATGGCAGACGCAATGGTCAGCGTTCTGTCCAGCACGGCAGCGGCCTGGCGGTAGCCGAGGGAGTCGAGGGCCTTGACGGGGCCGTAGCGGGCAAGGAGGCTGCGGGTTTCATCGACCAAGCCAGCATTGAACATGGCGGAGGCGCGATGGTTGAGGCGGTCGTAGAGGGCCTTGCGGGGCGGATTGAGGCCGATGCGGAGGAGGCGGAAGCCGGTGAGCGGGTCACGGGCCGCTTCCTTGTTGTCGAGGACCTGAGAAAGCGGTCTTCGCGATGTGAGGCATACCTCAATGGCGCGAATCAGCTTGGGTGCGTCGTTGGCATGGATGCGAGATGCGGAGATGGGGTCGAGGCGGGTGAGGATGCGGTGCAGCCACGCATCACCGTGGCGTTTGCGGCTTCGCTCAAGACGGGCACGGAGCTCGGCTTGGCGTGCAGGACCGGGAAAAAGGCCTTCAGTGAGCGCGCGAAGGTAGAGACCGGTTCCGCCGGTGACGATGGGAAGGCGGCCGCGGGCGGCGATTGCATGGAGAGCGGCGCGGGCCTGGCGGCTGTATTCGCCCGCGGTGAATGGCTGGTCGGGGTCGGCAACGTCAATCAGGTGGTGGGGCAGGCGGGTGCGTTCTTCCGGGGTTGGCTTGGCGGTGCCGAGGTCCATTCCGCGATAGACGGCGACTGAGTCGCAACTGACGATT
>Ga0182013_10003631_pt1 | contig 19101 bp, 9 predicted proteins | sample 612S2MmetaG_FD_120487 | JGI IMG/M metagenome (GOLD analysis project Ga0182013, IMG submission 120487) | Permafrost microbial communities from Stordalen Mire, Sweden - 612S2M metaG | ecosystem: Environmental > Terrestrial > Soil > Wetlands > Permafrost | place: Sweden: Stordalen | collected... | reverse complement strand
GTAGCCGGTTGCGCCCGATGAAGCTGCCCAGTTGGCTGTAAATCCTGTGCTGGTAATAGACGTTGCCGCTGCAGCAACAGGGGCTGGAGGAACGGCTGCCGAAGTAGTAACTGTAATTGTGTTTGAGTTGCCGCTTGTGCCCGCCGAATTGCTGGCACGAACGCGATAGTAGTAGGTTGTGCCGGCCGTCAGCCCGGTTACGGCCTTCGTCAGTACATTACCCACGCTCAGGTTGTTATAGCCAGTTACGAATGAACTGAAGCCACCGCTGGTGGATACGTCGAGATAGTAGCCGGTTGCGCCCGATGACGTAGCCCAGTTAGCCGTAAAGCCCGTGGTGGTGATCGAAGTGGCCGCTGCGGCAACAGGAGCTGCGGGCGCACCTGCCGAAGTTGTAACTGTAATCGTGTTGGAGTTGCCGCTCGTGCCCGCCGAATTGCTGGCACGAATACGGTAGTAGTAAGTAGTGCTAGCCGCCAGCCCGTTTACAGGTTCGCTGGATAAAGTTCCCACGCTCAGATTGTTATAGCCACTGACAAACGAAGTGAAGCCGTTGCTTGTGGAGACATCGAGGTAGTATGCGGTTGCGCCCGATGAAGCCGCCCAATTGGCCGTAAATCCGCTGCTGCTGGTGGATGTGGCTGCCGCCGCAACTGGGGCTGCTGGTGCAGATGCGCTGCTGAGTTGAAGCAGTATTGGTGACTGCGAGAGAGTCAATGAAACAGAGGAGACGTTCGTCAGTGTCTTAATGGAGGAGATACCGACGGTGGGATCAAATTCTGACACGTTATAGTTTCCGCCAAGATCGACAGTCACGGTATCAGTAGTTCCCGAGCCGGCTTGTTCTTCGTCCCACACCGCAACATAAAATGTTTCATTACTTTTTTGCAGAAGCAGATCGTGAACAGTTACCGGTTCGCTTGGAACCGAGTAGTTCACTGATCCGGGAGTAAAATTAGATGTCGTATCCGCCAGAATAGTCGTGAAGTTCTGCAGATAGGTTCCCTGGGTTCTAATGTTGTAGTTAGCATCCACCAGCCCATAGGACTGGTCGCCATCATGCAGCTCATAGAGGAATGTATAGGCCCAGCCCTCCTTTACCCCATCAAGGAAAAGGTCCAAATAGTATCTTCCGATCTGATCGTCGGTTATAGCCAGGCTAAAGAAGCCCTGGCCGCCCACTTCGCCGGATTCAGGGATTCCGGTCTCCGTCATAACCTTTGGCAATGTTGCAAGTTGGCTGGTCGTATACCCCTGAAAACCGGAGACTGTGTATCCATTGTTGAAATAGATCCCGAAGACGCAGTCGTCGGTCTCCAGTGTCGCATCGGTGCTGTCCTGGTTCCACATCATGTTGGGATATGGAGTTGAATAATAAGTGTTAGCGCATCCGCTTTCCGAAGGTGCGGTGGCGCCATTGATTCCGAAAGCGCCGTTGTAGTCATAGGCGTGTATGTTCGCGTAATCAGCGTAGACTGTGCCAACCGGCATGGTAAGAGTGGCGGCGTCTGGGGGGCTCGATGGAATTGTCAGCCATTGGAGTCCGACATCGTTTGGCTCCCACCCGCCAAGCGATATATTCCAGACCGGATAGCTTTTTAGCGTTGAGTTGGCCTTTATTTGGCTGTAAAAATACTGTTGGTAATCCGCTACGGGTGTCCAATAGGGCGAAGAGGTATTGCTCATCTCCTGGCCTTGCCAGATAACAGGACTATTGTTATAACCCGGTGCGTAATAGTAGGGCTCGTTCGGACCTTCCATGGCCAGAAGCGCACCCGCAGTGGCGAGGGCCGTACTGGAATTCATATCATCGGAAACAGATGTTGTATCCAATCCTGACGCAACAAGAACGACCTTCGCGCCTGTGCTCGTGTGGAACGTTTCGAGAGCCGCCGTGCAAGCTCCGTTGTTGTCATCCAATTCGTCGTCCCGGATCTCACGGATTCCCATTTGCTTGACGACGGTGGCATCACTTACCGGGTCATCGCCGCCCATACAAATGGCGGTGTTGACACCGATGGTATTGAGAAAGTCATTGGCCTTGACCGCGGTTGTTTGCGCCCATGCCACGGTTGTCATGGCTACCGCCAGCGGGCACAGAACCGCTAAACGAATAATCCACTTCTTCATGTCCATTTGATGCTCCTCCTTTTTTTAATTGCGGCAAGTTGCGCAGCCGGTCCTGAAACTCCTGGGGCTCGTGAATGGAAGAGTTCGCTAGTCCACTTCGAACCTGATGCCGATTCCTATGCGGCTTGTCCGGCTTCGAACATTGCATGGCAGGCAGCGGGCAGCACTCTTGCCGTAGTGCGAAAAGCAAGACAGACTGCGAGGATTGCTCATCAAGATTCCCGGCCGCTACGGTATTGCGACGTATGAATTGAGACCGTAGCGCTGAATTGCGTAGTTTGTCAAATAAAAAGATTGACAATTAAAAATAAAAGCGTATAAAATAATGCCGTTGATGTGGGAGCGCTCCCACATGTCTGCAAATTATGTCCGCTTGCTGAGATGCAGGCCGCTTACAGAGCGCGAGGAGAACGAAACGGTTAGCAGGTTAAGCTGGATTCTTCTTATTCTCCGCGGAAACCATGTGGCAGATTCTTTCCTGTCCACGAACCCAAACGGGCTCCTTGGCAACATCGCAAGGTGTCCTCAACCTCTTACTCTGCCGGCATGGCGGTTGCTCACGCGATAAGCCACTCCGCAAGACAAATTCAGGGACTTTTTGGAGGCTTTGCATGAAAACTTTCCGGATTTGCCAGTACATTCGTTCTGGCCTCATCCTATTTCTTGCCGCAGTGAGCTTGTCGGCCACGCTACATGCGCAGTTGGTCGTGACTACTGCCGCGCTCCAGGGTACAGTGACCGATCCAACAGGAGCGATCATCCCGCAGTCTACCGTTACGCTTGCCTCGGCAGAGAACGGCATATCGAAAACGTATGTAACCTCTTCTGCGGGACGCTATATCTTCTCGCAACTGCCTGCCTCGACGTACCAGCTCACCATTCGCGCCACCGGATTCAAAGACTATATCCAGAAAGGCATCTCTCTCGACCCTGGGCAAAGCGCCGAGATCGATGTGCGGCTTACCATCGGAGGCGTTGAAGAACAGGTGATCATCACCTCGGAGGCACCGCTCATCAACACCGCCGATGCGAATATCTCGAATAACATCGACGGCAAGGAAATCGTTGAGCTGCCGCTGAATCTGCGCAATGTGTTCGGATTGGTTACGTTAAATTCTTCGGTTAACAACTCATCGCAGGCGCAGATGACACTCGGCGGCGGCGGAAACACCAGCGATAACGCCGACCAGGACATCTCCTTCCTCAACTTCGCAGGAGGATTCTTCGGCAGCACGGCCTTTATGGTGGACGGCGTGTGGGATACCGACATTTCGTGGGGCGGTGTAATTTACGTTCCATCTCCCGACGCCGTGCAGGAGATGAGAATTCAGAACAACACATTTACCGCGCAGTATGGCTGGAGCACAGGCAACGTCGTCAACGTCGTAACCAAGTCGGGTTCCGGCAAGTTCCATGGCGACGCCTTTATGTTTTATCGCAATGCTGCTATGGACGCGAATCTGTGGTTCAACGATCACAACGCCATCCCCAAGCCTCCCATTCATCGCTATCAAATGGGCGCGTCCGCGGGCGGCCCGCTGAACATACCTGGAATTTACAAGCAAAAAGACAAGACCTTCATCTTCGGACTCTATGAGCACTTCGATGCATCTACGCCGGCAGTGACGGTCGTGACTGTGCCCACCGCCGACTTCCGCACAGGTCAGTTCGCCGCGCTTCTGGGACCATCGATCGGTACAGATGCCCTCGGCCGCCCGATTCTTTCCGGGCAAATCTACAATCCTTTCAGTGCGCGCACCATCACCAAGGGAGTGACAGATCCATCTACAGGCTTGGTGGCGACGCAGACCGGCTATATCCGCGACCCCATCGCAAACAACGACGTCACAACACTGGGTCCGCTGGACACTATCGCAACCAAGTTGATGAGCTACTACCCAACGGCAACCGATCCCACCGCCTTGGCTAACAATTTCGTCGCCACCGGAAGTGATCCTGCCGCAGCGAACGAGTACTTGGTTCGCATCGATCAAAACATCGGCAATTCCACCCGGCTGTACGGCCGGTTCGACTACAAGCAGGAGTACAAAACCTCCACGCCCGCATTCTTCGGCAGCGGCGATCCTGCCGGCCCGGGTTACGTCGCAGGAAACAATCGCTGGAACATTGCCCTTGGCCTGAGCCATACCTTCAACCAGAACTTCATGGTCAATGCCGTCGTTGGCGCAGAGCTCTGGCATGAACGCGGTACGACGCAATCGCATGGATTCAAGCCGTCGTCGCTCGGACTCCCTAGCTATCTGGACTCCAGTCCTGACTTCCCGTTAATCAGCGTTGAGAACGAGGCACCACTGGGTCAGAACGGAGGATCGTCCCTCTACAACCACGGTCCCATCGGGAGCCTGTCGCTCGACTTTATGAAGACTGCCGGCAAGCACATTCTCTCGTTCGGATGGATGGGCGTAGAACTGCAAAACGACGAGACCGCCGACTTTCCTACCTCCATTAACTTTGGCGGCGTGTTTACCCAGGGACCGGACCCCGAGTCGCCCACTGGAAATACCGGCTTTGGCATGGCGCAGGCGCTACTCGGCCTGCCCGATGGGGGTGCCGCAGGTACTCCGATCAGTCCCGCCATCGCCGAGCATTATCTTGGCTGGTACGTACAGGACGACTGGCATGTACTGCGCAACCTTACGCTGAATCTCGGCTTCCGCTACGAGATTCAGACTGCTCCCACGTATCGACACAACCGCGCTTCTTCTTTTAATCCGGATGTCGTCAATCCTGTCTCCACTGCGGTTGGTGAGATTCTGCCCGGCGCACTTCAATTTCTATCGTCAAGTCAGCGCGGAGTCTACGATACAAACTACAAAAACGCCTCCCCGCGCGTCGGGTTCAACTATCAGATCGCGCCCAACTGGGTGCTGCGCGGTGGCTATGGGATATTCTACCCACCCTCCATCATTGCGCTCACCGGCTCGACCGATGGCTTCACGGCCACCACAAGTATCGTTTCGTCGCTGAACAGCAACATCAACCCCACGCCCGGCCTCACTCTGTCCAATCTGTGGCCGAACGGATTTGTCGGGATTACCGGGAACTCACTCGGCGAACTTCAGGACGTGGGCTACACGGTTGGATCCAACTATCGCAAGCGCGCTTCCAGCTACGTTCAGCAGGAGATGCTGGGTTTGCAATACTCATTTTCCAAAAGCGATTCGCTGGAGGTTGCATACGTCGGAAACCACGGCACGCATATGCTTTCCAGCGGCATCAGTCGCAGCCAACTCAATCCCAAGTACCTGCCGCTGGGGCCGGGAGTGCTCGACAGCCAGGTGACCAATCCCTTCTTTGGCATTATCGCTTCCGGCAGCAGCGGCTGCGGCCTGGATCAACCCACCGTGCCCTACTCGCAGTTACTTCAGCCCTATTCGCAGTACTGCGGCGTTGGCGAGTCGATGCCGCCGGTGGGCTTCTCGTTGTATAACGCCCTGCAGGCGAATTACAATCACCGCTTCCAAGATGGGCTCAGCGTTATGGTCTCCTACACGTATTCCAAGTTCATTGACAACGTGGAAGGCGCTCAGTCGTGGTCTTATACGAGCTTCAACGGGCCGGCAAACAACTACGATCTTGCCGCCGAGAAGAGCGTCGATGCAAATGACATTCCGCACAGCCTGGTGGCGAGCTACTCATACAAGCTTCCCATCGGCAAGGGCCGTGCCGTGGGCTCGCAGATGAGCCGCACTGCGGATGCCTTTGCAGGGGGCTGGGAGGTTTCAGGGATCTCAACCTTCAAGTCAGGAATCCCGCTCTCGGTCATCGGCAACGATTACAACTCCTATGGCGGCAACCCACGCCCGGATGTAACTGGAGACCCACACATCGGCAAACGTTCGCTGAACGAATGGTTCAATACTGCGGCATTTTCCTATGCTGCGTACGAAACCTTCGGTACCGCACCGCGTTATATCTCGAACCTGCGCGCTCCCAGGTACACGAATTTCGACCTTGCCATCTACAAGAACTGGAAATTACCCCGGGAGATGCAGATGCAGTTCCGCGCAGAGATGTACAACGCCTTCAACCACCCAAACTTCTACGCGCCCAACACTAGCTACCCTGGATGCGATCCGAATGCAGTCGTCAATTGTCCCTCCGGATTTGGTCAAATCACAAGCGCGTTCCCAAGCCGCGAAGTACAGATGGCAGGGAAGTTCTACTGGTAACAAACGTTTGACGATTCAATGTCATCTGCAACCTGCCGAGAGTGAGATCAATCCTTTTGAAGGAGTTGATCTCACTCTGGTGGATCGGTTCTTCGGCCGTCTTGGCCGCCCAATTTGTCCGATTTCACCCAGTTATTCACAGCGTAACGGTGTGAATTGAGGCAGTGAGATAAAGCCACGCATTTGAGCTGCCGGAAGGGTGTTGAATGATCGGAAAGAGTGGAGTTAATGCGACGCGCCGGGAAATTCTGCAAGGGCTCGCAACAGCAGTAACAACTATGTTTCTAGAGACGCCCAAGGCATTCGCCAGTCTGGTCGACACTCCCTTGAGCGGCCAAATCAACAACCCGCTCCAATCGGTTGACCTTTTTCTCGGTACAGGTGGGCACGGACACTGCCACCCCGGCGCAATGGTGCCATTCGGTGCCGTTCAACTCAGCCCCGACACCTATAACAGCGGCTGGGACTGGTGCAGCGGGTATCACATCTCTGACAATTCCATCATGGGCTTTAGCCATACCCACCTCAGCGGCACCGGCGTCGGTGATCTTCTCGACTTTCTGGTCATGGCCGGAACCGGGCCGGCAAAGATTGTTCCCGGAACGCGAGAGCATCCCGAGACAGGCTACCGCTCCAGATTCGACCATGGAGAAGAAATCGCAACGCCCGGCTACTACTCCGTGATTCTCAAGGACTACAACATCCGCGCCGAGCTGACCGCAACAGAGCGAGCGGGGCTTCATCGATACACTTTTCCGGCCAGCGATCAAGCGTATCTAATCCTTGACCTTCATCATGGGTATTTGAATGACGGCGCGCCGACCGTTCGATCTGCAGAGCTTCAACAAACCGCGCCAGACACGTTCGCCGGCGGCCGCATCACCGATGCTTGGGCCGCAGGGCGCCAGATCTACTTCACACTCCAGGTCTCGAAACAACCTACCCGCGTTGTCTTCTATAAGGACGACCAGGAAGTCGATCCTTCGGCACCACTTGCAGGAGCCAATCTCAAGTGCGTCCTGCATTTCAACACTGTGGCCAATGAAGTGATACACGTAAAAACCGGTATCTCCGGTATCAGCGCGGAGTCTGCTGCCGTCAATCTCCGCAGCGAACTGCCGGGATGGGATTTCGACCGGGTTCGCCAGAATGCTCGTGAGAGTTGGGAGCGTCAACTCGGCAAGATCACTGTCTTCACAGAAGATGAGACTCTCAAGCGCATCTTCTATACGGCTCTCTACCATATCTCTCTTGGCCCAACGCTTTTCGATGACGTCGATGGACGATATCGAGGCATGGACGGCGCGATCCACAGCTTGCCGAGGGGAAGCCACAATTACAGCACATTTTCGTTGTGGGACACCTTTCGCGCTGCCCATCCTCTATACACGCTCATAGAACGGGAGCGGGTTCCTCACTTTGCGAACACCTTAATCCGCATGGCGCACGAGAGTCCTGCAGGGATGCCCGTCTGGCCGCTCCACGGAATCGAAACCGGGTGCATGACCGGTTATCATTCCGCTGCTGTCATTGCCGAGGCGATCAATAAAGGCTTTGAGGGGATTGATATTGAAGCTGCTTATGCGGCCATGGTCAAGCGTGCAATGGTCGACGAGTATCGCGGCCTGGGATACTACCGCAAACTTCATTTCATTCCAGCGGATCTAGAAGCGGAATCCGTATCCAAAACCTTTGAGTACTGCTATGACGACTGGGCCATTGCCCATGTTGCCAGGAAGCTTCACAAATCCGACGCTGCCTCAATGCTGGTGGAGCGTTCCACATATTACCGCAAATATTTTGACCGCTCCATCGGATTCATGCGCCCGAAGTTCGCGGACGGAAGTTGGGCTGGATCTTCGGAAGGAAAGGGACCAACTCCCTTTGACCCTATAGACATTGGTCACTTCGAAAAATGGCGTGACTATACCGAATCGAACGCCTGGCAGACCACCTTTGGCACACAGCATGATCCGGCAGGCCTGATCGCCTTGTTTGGCGGAGCGGAGCCCTTCATTGCCAGGCTCGATCAACTCTTCACTACGGAGTCCAGGCTGCCTGCCGACGCACCACCCGACATCGCCGGTTTGGTTGGCCAGTACGCCCATGGCAACGAACCGTCACACCACATCGCTTATCTCTACGCATACGCAGGGGCTTCGTATAAGACTCAAGCCCGTGTGCGCAGTTTGCTCGCAACCATGTACGCCGATGCTCCTGACGGAATAGCGGGGAATGAAGATGTCGGCCAGATGTCGGCCTGGTACATTCTCAGTGCACTCGGGTTCTACCCTGTCGATCCGGTCAGCGGAAACTACATTCTCGGCTCACCCTTGTTCGATCACGCCAGCGTGAGCCTGGGCATCGGGCGGCAGCTTGTTGTGGATGTAACACGTACCGATCCCAGTCACCAATACATTCAGTCTTTCTCGTTGAATGGACGCGTTCAGCAGCGCGCCTGGTTTCATCACAGCGAGATCGCGCTGGGGGGAGAATTGAAGTTGACCATGGGCCCTGCGCCAAACCTCGGCTTTGCGTCAGACCCCAGGTTTGCGCCGCCATCCTTGATGCTTTAGGCAAACGTGCAATATATTCCTGTCTAGTGCAGTTGTTCACGCGAACCGCCGGCACCCGAAATGGATGGGAGAATGAATGCCAGATCGAATAAGAGCCGGGGAGCTCAGAGACCGAATGCGAGTAATAAATAGATGCGCAGCAATCATCTGCAAGAGTTTTTTGGAAACTGGACACGCTGTACAGGTTTCCGCATTCTTCTCTTGCTGGCGGGGGCGAGCATCCACGCGATTCAGCCTATTCAGTCTCCAATCACGCCTGCTGTCAATCAGAACCGCAGTGATTCTAGCTATTACCGCATCGAGCAGCTTGACCGTGCTGGCGGAGTCAAAGCCTGACGTTTGTCGTCCTGTTGAATCCTCAAAAACAACATTGCAGATTAATTGCTCGTCTGGCAGCGTGGAAGTGGAATTCTTCAACGCTCGCACACTGCGCGTTCACATCGCACCACAGGGCCAGTCGGATCCCCGAACGTCGGTGTTCGATCCCACTCTCAAACCGGACGCGGAGGCTGTGATCTACAAGGAGGATGCTGGGGACGTTCTCACTCTTCGATCCAGCGAGCTGCGCGTGTATGTAACTAAGCAGTCGCCAATCCAGTTGACCGTCGATAATCTCGATGGTTCGCTCTTGTTCTCGCAGGAGGATTTGCTGGCGCGGGCCAGCGAGCAGGCTGCCGACATTGTTCATCGCACGGGCGATAATCTTTACGGAATGAAAGGTCTGGATCTCTGGAATACATCGGCAGGCTTGCTCCGCAACGGTGGAAGTGAGATCGATGCCGGCGCGCAGGGAGATGGAGGCGCGCCATTCTTCTTCACCACACGATTCGGCGTTCTCTTTGACACCATCGGTGGCGCCTTCGATATGCGGGATAATATCGTCGAGTTCTCCGGCGGCTCCCGCCAAGACATTGAATATTTCGCCGTCTCCGGCACCCCGCTCGAGGTTCTAAGCCAGTTTGCCAAACTTTCAGGCCGCCCGCCCATGCCGCCAAAGTGGACTCTCGGATTCCTGAACAGCCAATGGGGTTCAGACGAAAAAGAGGTTCGTGCCATCGTCGACACCTATCGATCAAAGCATATCCCGCTCGACGCTTTCATACTCGATTACGACTGGAAGGCATGGGGCGAAGACAACTATGGGGAGTGGCGCTGGAACAGCACTGCAGGAACTGGGAACCACGATCCTGCTAAATTCCCCGGCGGCAGCAACGGACTCTTCGCAGAGGAACTGCGAGCTAAGGGCGTCAAACTCGCTGGCATCCTCAAGCCGCGCATTTTCGTCAACAAGCCAGGTAGCACCACCGAGCGGGACGATGCGGCCGGCTACGCAACCGACCATCACTTGTGGTATGGCGGCGAGCCTGAGGAATCGGAAGATGCACGCCCGCTCCACGATATTGATTTCACGAAGCCCGAAACCCGCGCGTGGTTCTGGGAGCACCTTCTGCCATCGTTCAAGACGGGCATGGTTGGCTGGTGGAATGACGAGGCAGATCGCACCGCCTCGCCTGGCGGACCGCAGTTTTATTTCAATAATCTGCAGTTTATGTACATGGGCCGCGCACTCTACGACGGCCAGCGTGGTGCCTCCGACCTACGGGTTTGGTCACTGAATCGGAACTTCTATCTGGGCGCTCAGCGGTACGGCTATGCCGAGTGGTCGGGCGACATTCAAACCGGTTTTGCAAGCATGCGTTATCAGCGCATGCGCATGCTGGCCACCGTGGATCTGGATGAACCGCACTGGAGCATGGACGCTGGCGGCTTTGTCGGCCATCCGTCGCCGGAGAACTACGCGCGCTGGATTGAATTTGCCACCTTCGTTCCCATCGACCGCGTCCATGGCGGCTTTGCAGAGAAGCGCCAACCCTGGGTGTATGGGCCGGTGGCGGAAGCGGCGGCGGCAAGCGCGATCCGGCTTCGCTATCTACTGCTGCCGTACATCTATTCTTACGAACGCCTGGCCAGCGAGACCGGCATCGGCATTGTGCGCCCGCTCTTTTGGATCTATCCCAACGACCCACATCTCGCAAACACGGGAGACGCATGGATGTTTGGCGACGCGCTACTCATCTCTCCTGTGGTCGACCAAGGGCAATCTGTCAAGCCGATCTATCTTCCGGCCGGAACCTGGTTCGACTACTTTAGAGGTTCCGAGCTGACCGGCGGACAAGTAATTCAATACAATGTCGACTTGCATACCTGGGCTGACATTCCTGTCTTCATCCGCAAGGGATCCATCCTCGCTTCTCAGCCCGTGCAGGACTATGTTGATCAACGTCAGATCTCCCAAGTCACCCTGGACATCTTTCCTTCCTCACAGGCAAGCCAGTTCGTCTACTATGACGACGATGGCAATACCTATGCGTATGAGAAGGGTGTCTACTTCCGGCAGGAGATTACGGCGCAGGAAACCGGCAAGAGTGCGATGGTCTCTCTTGAATCGCCCACGGGCACATACACTCCCGCGCTCAGAACTTATCTGGTCAGGATCCACGGACCAAAGGCGCGCGCTGTGAGTATCGACGGTCAGAATATTCTCGAATCGAAGCCGGGTCAGAACGAGGAATCGCTTCTCGTCGCGCAGTGGAGTGCAGGCCACGACCGCTATGGAGAAGTAACCGTGCTGCGCATTGCCGCCGCCGCTTCAAAAATTGTTATTGAACACTAACTGCGATTGCAAACCGTATGCCGATGAGCCTTGCGCCTAAATTCGCGATTGTCTTGCTTCTCGCCGCATCAGCGCTACTCTATTGCCAGAGCGACGTGAACTCCGCCTACGATGTATTGCTGCTCAAAGCGCAGGAGGCTCGGTCGCGCTCGGATTACGCAACCGCCGCATCAGCATATCAACAAGCCGTAATGCTGCGGCCGGAGATTCCCGAACTCTGGGCCAACCTCGGCCTCATGCAGGATCAGTTGTCGGATTACTCCGGCGCGCTGAAGAGTTTCAGTGTCGCCCATCGGTTGAAACCCGCACTCTATGTGCCCTGCCTCTTCCTTGGCCTCGAATATCTGCACCTGCACGGCAGCGAAAAAGCCATTCCGTTTCTGACTACGGCCCAGCGGATGAATCCACAGGACGGAGAGCCGTCACTGGCGCTGGGGCGTGCCTATGTTACTCTTCGCGATTATTCTGCCGCAGTCACAGCGTACCGTGCAGCACTGACCATCCATCCAAACGATTCCTCCGCCTGGTTTGGCATTGGCATTGCCTACCTCGGCCAGGTGGAGAGCGATGCGCGCGCAGTCTCGTCGCACGATCCGGAATCCGGATTTGCAAAGGCGGATCTGGCTGAGTCACTCACCAGTCAATCCAGATACAACCAGGCGATCGACGCCTACAAGGCCGTGCTTGATAGTCCTCAAATGCCGCCATGCATGCACTCCGAACTCGGCTTTGTGTATCTGCGACAGGGCAACACGGCATTGGCGGCATCGGAGTTCGCCGCACAAGAACACGAGAACCCGAGTTGCAACCTATCGCTGCTTGGCATGGCGAACATGCGCCTTCGCCAAGGTGTCACAGAGGATGCATGCCAGCTCATTCGGCAAGCTTGGAACCGCGACCACGGCTTCGTCCTGATCCACGGCGCCATGCTCATCGTGGGACTTTCCGACACACAGCAATCCTCATTCGCGGCCACTGCGAACTCCTGCGCCGACTCTGCGCCAGATGCAGCGGAACTTGCCGCCCGCATCGCTTCGCTCTTTCACTCCTCTTCTCCGATGCTTTCGCCAGCAGCCACCGCTCCACAAAAAGCCCGAAAAGCCATGCAGGCGCCGGCATCGAAGGTTGCCGAAGAGGCCTTCCGTTCCGGGCACTATGGCGAATGCGCCGCATCGCTTCGCCACGAGATTCCCAGTCTCAACTCATCCTCGCAACTACTACTCGCGCAATGCGCCTACCTCACCGGCGACTACGATCTCGCGTGGCAGGCAACTGAAGCGTGGAAGCGCAAATCGCAGCTCTCTGAAGCAAGCCTCTATTGGTCAGTTAGAACGGAGGAAAAGCTCGCCTCCGATGCTCTGAGCCAGGCCGAGCAACTCGATCCATCTTCAGAGCGGACGCATCTTCTACTTGGCGACATGTATCGCCTCCGCAAGATTTACGACAAAGCAGAGCAGGAGTACTCTCAAGCCACCAAAATCGCCCCGCAAGACTTTGCCGCGCTCTATGGGTTGGCAAAGACGCAAGCGTCTGATTCACAAATGGAAACCGCTTTGTCGACTGCGAATCGAGCGCTTGCCCTCAACCCAGGCGATCCGGATGTGAACCTGCTGATGGGAGAGATCGAGGTGGCCAGTCACAATTTCGCCGCAGCTGAGCCTTTCCTCAACAAGAGCCTGAATGTGAAGGCGCAGAAGCTGCCGCATGTCCACGCTCTGTTGAGCCAGGTGTACGAAGACCTTGGCCTTATCCCCGAGGCCATTGAGCAACTAAAAATGGCGCTATCGATCGATCTCGATGGAAGCCTCCATTATAGGCTTGCCCGCATGTATTTTTCGCTTGGCGACAAGGCCGCTGGAAGTCAAGCTTTGGCTCAGACGAAAGCTCTCGAGCAACAGCAGCACAATCGCGCAAAAATCGCACTGGAAGATCCGGCGGGAATCAACGAGGACATTCTCACCCGCCAAGAGTAGTTTCTTGCTACGGCGAGCGCCAGCTTCTTGCCGAACGCCCAGATAGAAAAAACAGTGATCGGTTTCAGTCTTCACAAAACCGGAAGCCGATCGCGCAGCCCGGCGGAAACACTCTGAATTCCATCGAGCTTTCGGCTGGATTCATTACGGAGGCACAAGGAATATGATGCTCAACACTCGGATCGGAAAGTTCGTTTGCGCACTGGCGCTTGTTGCGTCCTCGCTCGCCGTCGCAGCTCAGGCGCAGAATGTTACCCCGCACTCCGGCGCGACTGGCGCCTATTCCACCCACTTGCACAACAATTGGTCCATCACATCGGCAGAGCACCTTCCCTCCGATGGGGCGACAATCTCGACTGTCGGTTATAAGCCGACGGGTTGGATTCACGCAATCGTGCCAACCACTGTACTCGCCGCGCAGGTAGCCGCCGGACTTCTCCCCGACCCAACAGTAGGGATGAACATGCGCCATCTGCCCGGCGGCGATTATCCCTATGGTGAGCGCTTCGCAAACTTGGAGATGCCGCAAGATAGTCCCTATCGTGCAGGCTGGTGGTATCGAACCGAGTTCCATCTTCCCTCCATCGCAAAGGGCAAGACCGTGTGGCTCCACTTTTCCGGAATCAACTACCGCGCAAACATCTGGGTCAATGGCCGCCTGATTGCTGACTCCGCGCAAATTGCCGGTGCGTACCGCATCTACGATCTCAACATCACCAGCGCGATTGTTGCCGGCAACACTGCTGCGCTCGCGGTCGAGGTCTTCGCGCCCGGCCCAAAAGATCTTGGCATCAACTGGGTCGATTGGAACCCCGCACCTCCCGACAAGGACATGGGCATCTATGGCGCTGTAGATCTAACTGTCACCGGTTCCGTTGCTGTTCGTGCTCCGTTCGTGAAAACGCACTTTCCGGATGCCAGCCTTAACCTCGCCGACATTACAGTTGGCGCGCATCTCGAAAACGGCGCAGATCATGAGGTCGATGGAGAGCTTTCAGGTACGTTCTCCGGGACCGCGTTCAAGCAGTCCGTTCACTTGGCCGCCGGTGAATCGAAAGACGTGTCCTTCTCGCCACAGGAATTTCCGCAGTTGCACATCCATCATCCGGAAGTGTGGTGGCCTGGCCAGATGGGCAAGCATCCACTGATTCCACTCAACATAAGCTTCATTGCGTTCGGCGCAATTTCTGATACGGCCACAGCGCAAATAGGCATTCGTGAGATCGGCTCGGAGTTCGACAAGGCCGGCGTTCGGCGCTTCCTCGTCAACAGCAAACCTATCCTGATCCGAGGCGCAGGCTGGTCGCAGGATCTGCTCATGCGCGAAGATCGGGAAAAACTGCCGACGCAGATCGCAATGATCCGCGACATGCATCTCAATACCATCCGCCTTGAGGGCAAGCTTGAGACGGAACAATTTTTTCATCTCACCGATCTGAACGGCATGCTCGTCATGGCCGGATGGTGCTGCTGCGATCAGTGGGAGCATTGGACGGAGTGGACGCCGGAAACTTATCGCATCGCAGCCTCGTCGCTCCGCGATCAGATGCTGCGACTGCGCTCTCGTCCTTCCATTTTTGTCTGGCTCAACGGAAGCGACTTTCACCCGCCTGAGAACGTCGAGCAAGCCTACCTCGATGTGGAGAAGGAAACCGGGTGGCCCAATCTCACTCTCTCCTCAGCCAGCAGAGCAACGAGTACTCTGACCGGCCCCACGGGCGTAAAGATGACCGGCCCCTACGACTACGTCGATCCATCCTACTGGCTCACCGATTCAAAGTTCGGCGGCGCATTCGGTTTCAATACTGAAACTAGCCCCGGCCCTGCTGTCCCACTCATCGGCAGTTTGCGTCAGTTTCTTCCGCCGCATGACCTGTGGCCCGTCAACGATGTGTGGAGTTACCACACGGGAACCACCGACTTCGCCAACCTGAACAAGTTCGACAAGGCCATGCAGCAGATGTATGGAATGCCCTCGGATTTGGAGAGTTACGATCGCGTCAGTCAAACCATGGCCTACGAAGGCGAGCGCGCCATGTTCGAGGCTTTCGGGCGGAATAAGTATGCGGCCACCGGCGTCATTCAGTGGATGCTCAACAACGCGTGGCCGTCGATGATCTGGCATCTCTACGACTACTACCTGCAGCCGGGCGGTGGATACTTCGGCGTCAAGCTGGCCTGCGAGCCGATACACATTCAGTACTCGTACGACAATCACTCTATCTTTGTCGTAAACAGTACGCAGACCGATCTATCAGACCTGCTGGCGGATGTGACCGTATTCGGCCTCGATAGTCGCGCAACGTTCCATCAGCGAGTAACAGTCTCATCCCCGGCGGATAGCTCGGTGCAGATCACGGTCATTCCCCAGGAAGCGCTGACAACCGGCGATTCAGTGCATTTCGTGCACCTGAGTCTGGAGAATTTGCAAAAGCAGAGCATCAGCCGAAACTTCTACTGGATTCCGAGCCAGCCCACAATCTTCGATTGGGAGAAAACCGATTACACGCAAACACCTGCAAAACAGTACGCTGACCTGCAAGCCTTGAATCGTCTTCCCAGGGCGCAGATCTCGGCCCGCTTCCACGCAGCAGACGGCATCGTCTTCGTTGATTTGGCAAATATCTCTAAGACGGTGGCATTCCAGCTTCAGATCACAGCGGTCAGCCAAGATAGCGGTAATCTTTTGCCTCTGCTGTGGACGGATAACTACCTTTCGTTGACTCCCGGCGAACACCGGCAAATTTCGGCGAGCCTGCCCGCTGGAACGGCTGCTCGCGACGTGCGGGTGCAAATAGGTGGATGGAATATCGCACCGTCCGATCTGACTTCCTCAGATAATTCGGAGAAGTAGCACAAGTCGAAAAGGAGACGTATCCATGTCAAAGCATTCGTTGATAGTATGCACGGCAATACTCTGCTCAGCGCTCGGAGCAGCACAAACCCTGGCCCAGCACATCTCCGCTCCCGCGCAAGCAGGCTCGCAGTCAGGCATGGCGAAGGATCAATCCATAAATGCCGGTCAGGTTATCGAACTTATCCGGACCAAACTCGCGGTTACTCTTCCAACTGACACCGTAGACACCTTGAAGGCCGGCGATCCGGCAACCGTCGTCACTAGAATTGCGTCCACATTCACGCCTACCATGGCGGTTTTGAAAAAGGCTATCGAAAACGGAGACAACCTGATCGTCACTCACGAGCCAACCTTCTATAACCATCTCGACGAGCGCGCGCCGTTCATCGGCGATCCGGTCTACGAGGAAAAGGATGCCTACATCCGTGCGCACCATTTGGTTCTCTTCCGGCTGCACGATCAATGGCATGCCATCCATCCTGACGGCGTTGTTCATGGCTGGGTGCGACAGGTGGGGTGGGAAAAGTATCGCGTATCCGGCCAATCCGATCTGTTCACAATCCCGGAAACCACACTGAAGGCCTTGGCGCTTGAGTTGCAAACCACCTTCGGAGCATCTGCGGTTCGTGTCGTTGGCGATCCGAAGATGAAGGTTGCTCATGTGCAATATCTGCCAGGCGCTCAAGATGAGGTCTATCAAATAAAGTCGCTCGAACGAGAAGACGTGGAAGTACTTGTAACAGGAGAGGTGCGTGAGTGGGAAACCGTCGAGTATGTGCGAGACGCCATGCTGCAGAAGCGCCACAAAGCCCTCATCATGCTCGGTCATGAAATCTCTGAGGAGGCTGGCATGGAAGGGTGCGCGCGGTGGTTACGAACCCAGTTCCCGGGCATGCGTGTCAACTTCATCTCCGCTGGCGAACCATATTGGCCCGTAGCGCAAGCAGCGCCCGCCGTTCATCGTGTAAATCACCGATGAGTTGCCGACGATCCGCCGCTTCGTTCCGGCATTACCGGCGACCGCATGCTATTTGTGCGCAACGCTGTGCACGGCTGTGGTTCGCCAAAATTGCGATCAGCATTCGAATCAAAGAGTTGGCAGATTCCCCCGACATGGTCTGTCCCCGTATGATACTGACTTGATGCTGTGGCTGTTGAGATCTTTAGTTGTCTTCTTTATCCGCATTTTTAGCTCTCGTCGTGACCTGCTGCTTGAGAACTTAGCCCTTCGCCAGCAACTTGTCGTTCTGAAGCAGCGGTATCCTCGCCCGCAGGTCTCAAGCTCCGGCAAGTTCTTCTGGGTGATCTTGCGGCAGCTCTGACCGGGATGGAAACACGCGTTGATCCTCGTCCAGCCAGAGACTGTCGTTCGCTGGCACCGTGCAGGGTTCAGGCTGTATTGGACGTGGCTCTCGCGACGACGGGTTAGCGCGGGCAGAAAATGCGTCAGCAAGGAATTGCGTGAACTGATCTTTCGCATGGTCGCGGAGAATTCCACATGGGGCGCACCACGAATCCACGGCGAACTGAAAATGCTTGGCTTCGATCTTTCGGAGCGAACCGTGTTGCGCTGGAAGCGGAGAGCGCCGAGGAGTCCTGAGCGGGCCAAGCGCTTGGCGGCTTTTCTGCGCAATCATCGGGAAGCCATCGCCGCGATGGATTTCTTTACCGTCCCGACGCTGACCTTCGGAGTGCTCTACTGCTTTTTCGTCATCTCGCACGACCGGCGTGATCTTCAGTGTCAGGTGACTAGCCATCCGACGAGTCCATGGGTCATTGAGCAGTTGCGCGAGGCCTTCCCCTATGACTCGGCCCCCGGGTATCCGCTTTCCATACCCATGACTGCGACGACGTGTCCTGCTAATTCGTCGCTATAAGCTGACCACCTTGCTGAAACAGTACATCGTGCAGGCTGGGTTGTGATGGGAGCAAGTGCGAATGGCTGAACCAAACCGGCGAACGATAGGAAACGCCCACGCTCACCTTCGAAATTGCATAGTGTGCGCCCGCGTTGAATCCTGCCCCGAAAGCTGGCGCATTGTTGCCCGCCGAAAGGTAATAAGGCATGGTGCTGCCGGCAGTGACGGGAGGGGAGAACGGCGCCGGAATCACTTGCAGCATCGAGAACGACGGAACGGCAGAGAATCCAACCGAGAACCGCTCGGTCAACTGCCGCGCAATTCCAATCGGCGCTGTCACTAGCATGTCGTTCGAACGGATGCGTCCGAATCCGAACCCGTTTGGCGCCTGCGGAGTGAGGATCGGATTGGAGAAATTGGTGTTCTCTGCATGATCCACACCGAACCCGCTCACCGCGAGCATGCCAATGTGGTACGCACTCGAACTGCCCGAACGACGATATACGAATGCGAATCCCGGCATCAGGGACAGATTCGGTCCGCTGACCATTTGTCCGCCACGAATTCCGTAACCTAGCGCAATTAAGAGGAGCGAGGCGAAGCGAACCCATCGACGAAAAAAGAGCTCTCCGCTAAATCACTCAAAGCAAACAGGATGCTCACTGTACCCGTTTTTGTACCTGAAAATCACACTCTCGAGTCGCAACATCGCTCTGCGACTGATCCGAGATCACTGTAAGTTATTTAAAATAAGATGCTTAACTGGTTCAAGGAGTGGTGCCGGGAGGGGGGGTCGAACCCCCATGACCTTGCGGTCGGCGGATTTTGAGTCCGCTGCG
>Ga0182013_10003630_pt1 | contig 19103 bp, 16 predicted proteins | sample 612S2MmetaG_FD_120487 | JGI IMG/M metagenome (GOLD analysis project Ga0182013, IMG submission 120487) | Permafrost microbial communities from Stordalen Mire, Sweden - 612S2M metaG | ecosystem: Environmental > Terrestrial > Soil > Wetlands > Permafrost | place: Sweden: Stordalen | collected... | reverse complement strand
TGGAGCTCGGCCTCGAGGGCTCCGGGGTCACCCCCTCCATGGTCTCCGCCAGCCTCGATGGCCACCCTCTCACCCTGACCAGCTCGTCCCGCGGGGTCACCGCCAGCGTCGCCCCCATGGCCTACGCCAGCGAGCATCAGCTGGTGATCGACGTCGCCGGCCGTCCCCAGGAGGAGATCGGCTTCCAGGTGGTCGATGAGACCGGGGTGAGTGCGGCCGCCTGGCGGGGCACGTCAGGGCAGGTCGTCTGCCAGGTGGTCTTTGAACGGGCCCCGGACCGCGCCGCCCTCGCCGCCGCGCTTCCCCAGGCTCAGTTCCAATGGACCGACGGCACCCACCTGAGCCTCGCCTGGGCGATTCCCCCTCCCTCCCTCGCCATCCCCGCCGGGCTGGCGGCGGCGCGCGGGTCGGTGCTGGACGGCCCGCTGACGCTCTCGCTCGCCGGGCTCACGACCGGGCATCTACGGCGGGCCACGGTGCCCGCGGCCGCCCCGGCTCCGGCCGGTCTCAAGGTGACCCTCTGGACCATCGACGACGCCGCCTCGAACGGGTCGGCCCAGGCGCACGCGGCGGCCACGGCCGTGCTCAGCCCCACGGGCTGGGAGGCTCAGGCCGACGGCAGCCTGCAGGGCTCGCCGGACCCGGCGACGCTGGTGACGGCGCAAGCGGCGGGACGGCCGGTGTGGGCACTCCTCGCCAACGACAAGATCGGCGCCGCCGGCACCGACCAGCTGCTCAATAGCCCCACAGCCCAGAGCGCCCTGGTCGCGGCCGTTGCCGCCGGTGTCCGGACCCTCCACCTGGCCGGCGTCAACCTCGACTTCGAGGACGTCCCCGGGAGCGACGAGGCCGCTCTCACCGCCTTCGCCGGCGCGCTCGCCACGGGCCTCCACGCCGAGGACGCCGGCCTCTCGGTCGACGTCATCCCCCACACGGAGGCTGGTGTGAACTCCGCCTCAGCCGCCTACGACGACCCCGGCCTGGCGGCCGTCGCCGATCACCTGGTGGTGTTGGCCTACGACGAGCACACCGCCCCCGGTGATCCCGGGCCGGTCGCGGGGCTTGCCTGGCAGGCCGCGGAGCTCGCCGGCAGCCTCGTCGGGGTCGCCGCGGACAAGGTCATCCTGGGCATTCCGCTCTATGCCCGCTCCTGGTCCGGCGCCCAGGTCACCTCCGGCGGCTACGCCCCGCTGGTCGCCGACGCGCTCAGCGAGCCGGGGGTCGCCTACGACTACGACTTCGCGGACGCCACCCCCGAGCTGACCAGCGCTCCCGGCGGCGTGCCCACGCAGCTCTGGTTTGACGACGCCGACAGCCTGCTCCGCAAGGTGGCCGCCGTCGGCCAGCTCGGGCTGGCGGGCATCGCCACCTGGCGCGCCGGGTTCGAGGATCCCGCCTTCTGGTCGGTGATCTGACCGGTCGCAGCCAGATCAGCGCCGCTTACGAGGATTCCTGGTTCGTCCCCAGGTCCGGCAGATTCAGCTCATTGACCCAATCACGGACCTTGGCCATCCGCTCATCGACCGCCTCGTCCACGTCCCCCGGCTCCCGATCGGCGTCCGGCTCGGGCAGGACCCCGGCCTTCTCGAGGACCTCCGGGTCCACGAAGATGCCCGCCCCCACCCGCACCGCCACGGCGATCGCGTCGCTGGGACGGGAGTCGATCTCCAGCCGGCGGGAATCCACCCGGGCCAGGATCCGGGCGTAGAAGACCTCGTTGGCGAGTGAGGTGACCACCACCCGCTCGACGCTGCAATCGACCGCCGAGAGGATGTTGGCGAGCAGGTCGTGGGTGATCGGGCGCTCCGGGGTGATCCCCGTGATCCGCAGCGCTATGGCGTTGGCCTCGTTGATGCCGATCCAGATCGGGAGGTAGCGCTCCGCCTCCTTCTCCTTGAGGATGACCACGTGCTGGCCGGTGGGCATGTGCACACGGATGCTGTCCACGGTCATCTCGATGAGCTCAGCCACGGGCCGATCATAGCGCCGCCCCCAGGCCGCCGCCCGGGAGGGCGGGGAGGCGAATACCATCAGAGCCGTGCCCACTGACGACGGATCCGGGGAGCGACCCACCCTGCTGCTCATCGACGGGCACGCGCTCGTCTACCGCGCCTTCTTCGCGATGCCGGCGCTCACCAACAGCCGGGGCGAGCTGACCAACGCCGCCTACGGCTTCACCTCGATGCTGCTCAAGGCGTTCACCGAGCACCAGCCGGGGTACGCGATCGCGGCCTTTGACCCGCCGGGGCCGACCTTCCGCCATGAGGAGATGGCCGGATACAAGGCCCAGCGCCCGCCCATGCCCCAGGACCTCCGCCCCCAGGTCCAATGGGCGCGTGACGTCGTCGCCGTCCTCGGCATCCCGGAGGTCGAGATCCCCACCTTCGAGGCCGACGACGTGATCGGCTCGCTCTCCGTCAAGGCGGTGGCGGCCGGCCTGGACGTGATCATCGTCACCGGCGACATCGACGCCCTCCAGCTGGTCAACCCCCACGTGCGCGTGCTCATCAACCGCCGTGGGATCAGCGACACCGTGGTGTACGACGTCGACGCGGTGCGGGAGCGCTTCGGCTTCGATCCGCCGCTCCTCGTCGACTACAAGGCCCTGCAAGGCGACGCCAGCGACAACATCCCGGGCGTCCCGGGCGTCGGCGAGAAGACGGCCATGAACCTGATCCACGAGCATGGCCCACTGGAGGCGATCCTGGAGGCCGTTCCGGGGATGAAGCCCGGGCGTCTCCAGGCCAACCTCGCCGAGCACGCGGACCAGGCGCGGCTCAGCAAGCGCATGGCCACCATCCAGTGCGATCTCGACGTGCCCCTCGACCTGACCGGTGCCCGGGTGGGCGGCTACGACCAGCCCGCGGTGCACGCGCTCTTTGACCGCCTGGAGTTCCGCTCTCTCCTGCCCCGGCTCGGGGAGGCCCTCGGCTACGGCACGGCGCCGGTCACGGGCCCGCCCGGCCAGGTCGAGCTCAGCTTCGACGCGGCGCCGGAGACCCCGGCCGATGTGGTGGTCGTGGAGAGCGATGCCCAGTTCGCGGAGATGGCTCAATCGGTCAGCTCCGCGGGTCGCCTGGCCCTGCGCACGGTGACAGCCGGCCCGCCCCGCACCGGCACGCCGCTCGGGGCCGCCATCGCCCCGGTGGGGGTCACCCGCACCTGGTGGGTGCCCCTGGCCGAGCACCGGGCGGGGATCGTCTCCCTGCTCGGCGATGCGGCTCTCACCGTCGACGGCTACGACCTCAAGCGGGAGTGCCTCGTCTGGGGGCACGATCTGCGGGCGGCACTCGGCTTCGACACCATGCTCGGCGCCTACGTCGACAACCCGCGGGCGCGAGTCCTCTCCCTGACCGGGCTCGCGGCCGACCTCTGCGGCATTCACCTGGAGAGCGAGGATGAGCTGCTGGGCACCGGACGCGGGCGTCGCCGGATCGAGGAGCTGACGGCGGCGGAGCTGGCCACCTACTTCGGGCGCTGGGTCGGGCTGGTCGAGCCCGTCCGGGTCGTGCTCACCAAGCAGCTCACGGCCAGTGGCCTGCTACAGCTCCTCGACGAGCTGGAGCTGCCGCTCGTCCCCATCCTCGCCGAGATGGAGCGGGTGGGCATCCTCCTCGACCGCGATGCGCTGGTCGCCATCTCCGCCGAGATGCAGGCGCGAATCGGGGAGCTGGAGGACGAGGTCCATCATCGCGCCGGCCACCCCTTCAACCTCGGTAGCACCCAGCAGCTCGCCACCGTCCTCTACGACGAGCTGGGACTTGCCGCCGGGCGCAAGACCAAGTTTGGGCGGAGCACCGACGCCGACAGCCTGGAGGCGCTCCGGGAGGAGCACCCGGTGGTCGACCTGATGCTCGAATGGCGCCAGCTCACCAAGCTCAAGAGCACCTACGTGGACGCTCTCCCTCTCCTCTGCGACGAGGACGGCCGGGTGCACACCTCGTTCAACCAGGCGGTGGCGGCGACCGGTCGGCTGTCGTCGGCGGATCCCAACCTGCAGAACGTCCCCGTCCGCACCGAGTGGGGCCAGCGCATCCGGCGGGCGTTCGTCGCCGGCCCCGGACGGCTGCTGGTCTCGGCCGACTACTCCCAGGTCGAGCTCCGGGTGCTCGCCCATGTCACCGGCGAACAGGGGCTGATCGAGGCCTTCGCGCGCGGCGAGGACATCCACCGCCGCACCGCCGCCCAGGTCTACGGCATCGACCCCGAGGCGGTGACCCGCGACATGCGGCGGGTCGCCAAGGTGGTCAACTTCGGGGTGGTGTACGGGCTCTCCGACTTTGGCCTGGCCCGGGACACGGGGATGTCCAGGGAGGAGGCGGCGGTCTTCATCCGCTCGTACTTCGAGAGCTTCCCTGCGGTCACCCGCTGGCTGGAGCAGACCCGGATGCACGCCCGGGAGTGGGGGTGGGTGGAGACCTTCACCGGCCGCCGCCGCCACCTGCCCGACATCCGGGCCGCCAACCGCCAGATGCGGATGGCGGCCGAGCGGATGGCGGTCAACATGCCCATTCAGGGCGGTGCCGCCGAGATCATGAAGAAGGCGATGATCGACTGCGATCGGGCGCTCCGCGAGAGCGGCTCCCCGGCCCAGGTGCTCCTCCAGGTCCACGACGAGCTGGTGATCGAGGTGCCGCGCGACGACGTGCCGGCACTGATCCCCCTGGTCCGCAGCGCGATGGCCGACGCCTACCCGCTGGTCGTGCCCCTGGTGGTTGACGTCAAGATTGGCGACAACTGGCAGGAGATGACCCCGGTGGATGCAGCGGGCTGACCCCGTGACCGGCGGCGCCCACGTGGCACATCATCTTCGGGGGGACCGGCGTCGGACAGCTCTGCTGTCCGCGCCTCGTGCTCGGCGCGATTGCATCTCGCGCCTGTGCAAGCCCCCACTCAGACGACGTGCCCCGTGGGCTCACATCCGGTTTCCGCAGTTGAGCTCCGCGGGACGACGGACGGTCAATGCCTGAGCTTCCCGAGGTCGAGACGGTTGCTCGCGATCTGCGCTTGGAGCTCGTCGGGCGGCGCTTCGTCAGTGCCTGGGTGAGTCAGCCGGGTGTTCTCCGATTCCCGGACGCCGCGCGCTTCACCGCCGACCTCGCCGGCCGGAGCGTCGGGGCGGTGGAGCGCCGGGGCAAGTACATCTTCTGCCGGCTCGACGGGGGCGAGGACCTCGTGGTCCATCTCGGGATGACCGGTCACCTGCGCGTGGTCGGCGGCGATGCCGAGGTCGTCAAGCACACCCATCTACGGGCGGGGCTGGACGATGGGCGAGAGCTGCGCTTCGACGACGCGCGTCGCTTCGGCCGCGTGATGCTCGGGACCCGGGCGCTGCTGGAGGAGCGGCGCGTGCTCCCGGCTCTAGGCGTCGAGCCCCTCTCCGACGACTTCACACCCGAGCGTCTCGACGGCCTGATGCGGCGCACCTCGCGGACGGTGAAGGCGGCGCTCCTCGACCAGTCCGGGATCGCCGGGTTGGGCAACATCTATGTCGACGAGGCCTGCCACCTGGCCGGGATCCGCCCGACCCGGCGGGCCCGCCGGCTCACCCGCAAGGAGCGAGCGGCGCTTCACGCGGCGATCCGCAGCGTGCTGACCAAGGCGGTCGCGAACCGCGGGACGACCGTCGACGACTACCGCGACCTCTGGGACGCACGCGGGTCACACCAGGAGGAGCTGCAGGTGTACGGCAGGGGAGGGGAGCCCTGCCTGCGTTGCGGCGCGATCCTGCGCCGGAGGGTCGTGGCGGGTCGGACGACCGTGTGCTGCACGAGCTGCCAGCGGTGAGCGGGCGCGTACGCGCCAATGGTGCACATCGTCTTCGGGGGGACAGGCGTCGGACAGCTCTGCTGTCCGCGCCTCGTGCTCGGCGGCGTTGCAACCGCCGCCTGCGCAAGCCCCCACTCAGACGACGTGCCCCATCGGCGCTGATCGTGCTGATCACGGCTTGTTGGCTGGTCGCGTGCGGTGGCTCGTCGCCGGCCACCCCCCGGACCCCTACGCCGTCCCGGTCACCGGCGGTCATCGTGACGGCGTCCCCGACCGCCACTCCCAGCGCATCCACCACCCCACTGGCGACCCTGGCCGGGTGCCCGGCGCCGGTGGCCCTCAGCCAGCTGCCCGTGCTCCACCAGTTCACCACGGACGCGGATGACGTCGCCTTCGACTCCGCTGGCAACATCTGGGTCTCGTCGCCGACTGCCGGGCGCATCGACGAGCTGGCCGCGGACGGGACGTCGATCACGAGCTTCGTGGATCGCAACGAGCCGGAGGGCCTGGTCCCGCTTCCCGACGGTGACGTGGTGGTGGCCGAGCAGGGGCCCAACCGTCTCGACGTGCTCACGCCCAGCACCGGGGCCCTGACCCCGCTGCTGGCCATCCCCAACTCCACGCGCAACGCGGGCATCGACGACATCGCCCTGAGCACTGACGGTGCGGAAATCCTCGTCCCCGACAGCCCGAGCGGCCGGCTGCTGGAGGTGCCGGTCGGCGGGGGGACGCTCACCTTGCTCGCGTCCGGCCTGGGCCGGCCCGTCGATGCCGAGCAGCTCGCCGACGGCGCCATCGTGGTCGCGGCGGAGAGCCATCCGGGATTGGTGGAGGTAACCGGAGGCGCGAACCAGGCCGTGGGCAGCTTGACCGACCTCGACGAGGCGATCCCCGACGACGGGCTGGTCTACGTCACCGATCTCGGCACTGACGAGGTGCTGGCCGTCGACCCCACCTCGGGCGCGAGCCACGTCCTGGTGACCGGGTCGCCGTCTCCTCAGGGGTTGGCCGCATTGCCCGACGGCAGCCTGCTGCTCGTCGACTCGACCAGGGAGGTGATCGTGACCCTCCCCCCGTGCGCCTGAGGGGACTTGTGGTCCGCCCCCCGAGCGGGCATGGTTAGGAGCGCGTGTACCCTTTTGAACGCTTCACCGAGGGAGCCAAGCAGGCCCTCGCCCTCGCTCAGGAGGAGGCCGAGCGTTCGCGCCAGTCATACATCGGCACCGAGCATCTCCTGCTCGGGTTGCTGCGGGAGGAGGAGGGCCTTGCCGCCCGGGCCCTCGGCAGCCTGGGGGTCGAGATCGGCGCGGTGCGCAGCACGATCCAATCGGCTCTGGGCGAGAACGAGCAGATCGTCATCCAGCAGATCATCCCGACCGCGCGGGTCAAGACGGTCATCGAGCTCGCCTTCCGGGAGGCACGCGGCCGGGGGGACGGCGCCGTGGGCACCGAGCACCTTCTCGTCGGCTTGCTGATCGAGGGGGAGGGCATCGCCGCCCACGTGCTCGAGAAACTGGGCGCGACGCTGGACAACGTCAGCGGCGAGATCGACCGGCTCCATCTGGAGATGGGGGCGGAGAGCGGGTCAGGTGAACCGCAGGGGTGGGGGTCCCTGAGAAGGACCTTCGGGCACACCGTGACCAGCGAGTTCTCGCCGAGTGTACCCACACCGCGGTTCGGCGGGACCTTCCCCTTCGGCCCTGACGACATCAGGCGTGAGGCCGAGCGCCTTGCTGCCGGGCAGGACACGGTCGTCGGGCCCGAGCACGTGTTGCTCGCCGCGCTGGACACCGACCCGCTGGTGCGACGGATGCTCGAGGCGGCGGGCGTCGATGAGACCAAGGCCGCCGAGTTGCGGCGGATCGCCACCCCACCGGACAGCCTGCTGGAGCTGCGGCGAGCGGTGCACGCGAGGGCGATCGAGCTCGGCGACTTGCGCGACCTGCCGCGCGGTGCCACGCTGGCTCTTCTCTCTGATGAGTTGCGCGCCCGGGTTCACCCTCCGAGCGATGCCGAGAGCGAGGAGCTGCGCCGGCTCAAGGTCGACTTGAATGAGGCGGAGAGGCGTTGGCGTGCCGGCGAGGAGCCGGCCGCGGGCGAGTCAGAGCCCGGCTGATCAGGACGAGGGCAGTCCGTCCAGGAATGCGTTCTCCACGGCCGTGGAGCAGAAGTCGCTCGCCGTGACCCCCGCCGGCAGCCCAGACGCGTAGAAGTCCACGTCGTAGGAGTTCCCGGCCTTGCTCACGTGGAAGCTGCAGAGGTGGGCGCCCACGTGGTTGTCACCGTTGGTGACGGTGCCGCTCAGGGTGCTGTTCTGCGAGGCTACCGACTGCTTCACCAGGGCGATGCCGGCGCTGTCGCTCTGCACCACCACGGAGAGGGTGGCGGATCCGGCGCCTCCGGTCACGGTGATCGCGTCGGTGCCGCAGCCCGCGGCGAGCAGGCATGCGCCTCCCGCTACCCCTGCCAGGAGCCATCTGCCGGCCTTTCTCATGGCACCTCCCGCCGTGGGCGAGGGCGGTCGGGCCGCCCATAGGGTCGGGATTGTAGGGGGCCGCCGGGGCTCACCGGGCGGGGCGGGACGGCGGCGGGTCGGCGTGCCGGCGGGTCGGGGCGCCCAGCGACGTGAAGGGGTGCGAGGCGGGATTCGGTGGTGACGTGACGGGGCCTACACTCGATCGGTGCCCGACCTCCAGCTCACCTCCACCTTCGAGCCTGCCGGCGACCAGCCGCAGGCCATCGCCGGCCTGCTGGAGAGCCTTCGCCAGGGCAACCGTGAGCAGACCCTGCTCGGCGTCACCGGCTCCGGGAAGACCTTCACCGTCGCTCACCTCATCAACGAGCTGAAGCGTCCGACCCTGGTGCTGTCTCCCAACAAGACCCTGGCCGCCCAGCTCTGGGCCGAGTTCCGCGAGTTCTTCCCGCAGAACGCGGTCGAGTTCTTCGTCTCCTACTACGACTACTACCAGCCGGAGGCGTACATCGCGCGCACTGACACCTACATCGAGAAGGACTCATCTCGCAACGAGGAGATCGACCGGCTGCGCAACAGCGCCACCCGGGCCCTGCTCACCCGGCGGGACGTCATCGTGGTGGCCTCGGTATCCTGCATCTACGGGATCGGGTCTCCGGAGAACTACCTCGGCGAGTCGATCCGTGTCCGCGTCGGGGAGAGCTGGCGACGCGACATCCTGCTGCGCAAGCTCTCCGACCTCCAGTACAGCCGCAATGACACCGACTTCGGCCGCTCTCGCTTCCGGGTGAGGGGGGACGTGCTGGACATCCAGCCCGCCTACGAGGAGGTGGCCGTGCGGATCGAGCTGTACGGCGACGAGATCGAGTCGATCCGCGAGTTCGATCCCCTGACCGGGGAGGTGGTGGCCCGGCGGGACGACGTCGTCATCTTCCCCGCCTCGCACTACGTCACCCCCGCGGAGCAGATGAAGGCTGCTGTCGCGAGGATCGAGGCCGAGCTCGAGGGGCGGGTGACGGTGCTGGAGGCCAACGGCCGCTTGCTGGAGGCCCAGCGGCTGCGCCAGCGGACCGGCTTCGACGTCGAGATGATGCGGGAGACGGGCACCTGCGCCGGCATCGAGAACTACTCGCGACACTTGACCGGCCGCGCCGAGGGAGAGGCGCCGTACTGCCTGCTTGACTTCCTGCCCGCGGACGCCCTGATCGTCGTCGACGAGTCCCACGTCGCCGTGCCCCAGATCGACGGCATGTCCAAGGGCGATCGAGCTCGCAAGATCCCCCTGGTCGAGTACGGCTTCCGCCTCCCCTCGGCGCTGGACAACCGGCCGCTGACCTTCGCGGAATGGGATCAGAAGGTCGGCCAGGTCATCTACGTCAGCGCCACCCCGGGCCCGTACGAGGAGCAGCACTCGAGCTGCACCGTCGAGCAGATCAACCGTCCCACAGGCCTGGTCGACCCGACCCTGGAGATCAGGCCCAGCGAGGGCCAGATCGACGACCTCCTGGCCCAGGTCAGGCGTCGCATCGAGCGCGGCCACCGCTCACTGATCACCACCCTCACCAAGAAGATGGCCGAGGACCTCACCGACTACCTGCGCGAAGCTGGGGTGAGGACTCGCTACCTTCACAGCGACATCGAGACCATGGAGCGGGTCGAGATCATCCGCGACCTTCGGCTCGGGGTCTTCGACGTCCTGGTGGGCGTCAACCTGCTCCGCGAGGGTCTCGATCTCCCCGAGGTCGCCTTCATCGGCATCCTTGACGCCGACAAGGAGGGCTACCTGCGGGGCTTTCGCTCCCTGATCCAGACCATCGGCCGGGCCTCGCGGAATCTGAACGGCCACGTCGTCATGTACGCCGACGGCGTCAGCGACGCGATGCGCCGGGCCATCGCCGAGACCGATCGCCGCCGCGCCATCCAGGTGGCCTTCAACGACGCCCACGGGATCACCCCGCAGACCATCGTCAAGGCCGTGTACCAGATGGAGACCCATCGCGAGGAGCTCAGCACCGTCGCCGCGACCTTCCAGGAGCAGGCCGGCCTGCCGCCCGACGAGCTGCTCCGCCTCGCCAAGGACGTCGAGAAGGAGATGAAGCGGGCCGCCCGGGACCTGGAGTTCGAGCGCGCGGCCGAGCTTCGAGACCGGCTCACCGAGATCCGGCGCCGGCTGGAGGAGAGCGGTGGGGGTGACCCGGGCGCGGTGGGGGAGGGGATGGCGACGCCCGCCGGGGCGGGGTCCCCGCCTGGCGGAGAGCCGGCCCGCCCGCGTGCGGGAGCTGATCGCCCGGGCTCGCGCGGTGGTGGCCGTCGCGGCCGTCGCTGACCGCCCGGTTGAAGCAACCGGACCGTGACAGGGGCCGATCTCTGCGCACCGCGCCTCGTCACGATTCCGCCATTTGGCGGCGACGACCGTGGCTAGACTGGGAAACATCCCGGTGACGAGGGTGCAAGGAGAAGGTGTGAAGATCTGGAGACGACCGGCGTCGGTCGCCAGCGCGACGCACGCTCATGTGACCCCTCCCTTGACGTCGAGCCTGGTTTTGGACCTCGGTGACCAATACTGCTCGGCGCGCGGCTGCGCCCAGAAGACCGGGCTGGCCTGCAGCTACATCGACCGCAAGGAGCGCCCCTGTCCGACCGGCTGGTGCCCCGAGCATCGTTACGTCACCCAGGGGGCCGTCTTCTGCCCCTCTCACGGGCGGCTCCTCGACGGCACGGCCGACGAGTTTCGCGAGAGCGTGCGGGTGGATCTCGGCAACGTCGTGCCGGTGGTCCTCTCCTGGATCGCCCAGGAGGTCGACGGCGAGATCTCGGCGGCGATGCTCCAGCTGGCCCTGGAGTGGCACCAGGCGCTGGTGCTCGATCCCGTGCACTTCGGCCTCGTGGGGGTGCATCGGGTGCGCACCTGGGAGAGGGCCTGGAAGATCTGTGAAAACCTGGGGCCGACCCTTCGGGTGGCGATCGTCATCGAGGAGGCCGAGCCCGGCATCGTGGAGGCGCGCATCAATGCACGGCCGGTGCTGCGGCTGCTCGTGCCCTGGCACGAGAGCCACGGGTTTGGCGAACGACCGGTCACGGCCGATGCCGTCGGCGCGGCGATCCTCAACTTCCGGGAGCGGCTGCTCTCCGCCCTGATCCGTGGTATCGCCGAGTGGCGTCGGGACAACATCGGCAACCTCGAGTCGGACACGAGCCTCCGCGGCCTGGTCTGGCACACGCCCTCCGGCTCCCGGGGTTCGTCCCGCCACCACTGAACGGCGACTCCGCTCGCGGGCACCGTACGAGCGCACATCCGTTCGCTATACTGACCCGGCGATGAACTCTGCCAGCCGCGGTCAGGCGCCCCGGGCCTTTGTCTGCCGGTCCTGCGGCTGGACCAGCCCCAAGTGGCAGGGCCGCTGCGGAGGGTGCGAGGAGTGGAACACTCTGGCCGAGGCGGCTGGACGTCCCCGCACCGGTGGAGGCACGCGCCCACCGCTCCGGGCGGTCCCGCTCGGCGAGGTCGGGACCGGCCACGCAACCCGCCGCGCCACCGGGATGGGGGAGATGGACAGAGTGCTCGGGGGTGGCCTGGTTGAGGGCTCCCTGATCCTCCTCGGCGGTGACCCGGGCATCGGGAAGTCGACCCTGGCCCTCCAGCTCGGCCACGGAGTCGGCTCGGCGGACGCCCCGGCCCTCTACTGTGCCGGCGAGGAGTCGCCCGGCCAGCTGGCCCTCCGCGCGGCGCGGCTGGGCTGCCTCGACGATCGCGTGGTGGTTGTCGGCGAGACGACGGTCGCCGGGTGCGTGGAGGCGATCACCACCCTGCGCCCGCCCCTCGCCATCGTCGACTCGGTGCAGACCCTCCACGACCAGGACGTCCCCGGGCACCCCGGCAGCCCCTCCCAGGTTCGGGCGGCGGTGGCCCGGCTGATGGAGTGCGCAAAGGAGAGCGGCGTGCCCATCCTCCTGGTCGGACACGTCACCAAGGATGGCGCCATCGCCGGCCCCCGGACGCTGGAGCACATGGTCGACGTCGTCCTCTTCCTGGAGGGCGACCGCCACGGGGAAAACCGTCTCCTTCGTGGCCTCAAGAACCGCTTCGGCCCGGCTTCGGAGCTCGGCCTCTTCCGCCTCGCCGAGGGCGGCATGCTGGAGATCGGCAGCGCCGGGCGAGCCTTCCTCGACGAGCAGAGCCTGAGCATTCCCGGCAATGTCCTCACCGTGACCTCCGAGGGCTCCCGGGCCCTGGTGGTGGAGGTGCAGGCGCTGACCGTGCCAGTCGGCCACGCCATGACCCGGCGCACTGCCTGGGGGTTTGACCCGGCCCGGCTCAACCTGCTCGTCGCTGTCCTCCAGAGGCGGGCGCGGCTGCCCCTCGGCCAGCGCGACGTCTTCCTCAATTGCGCCGGTGGGGTGCGACTGGTCGAGCCGGGCGTCGACCTGGCCGCAGCTCTCGCCGTATGGGGCGCGGAGACCAATGCGGGATGGGACCCGGGCACCGTCGCCATCGGGGAGGTGGGTCTGGGCGGGGAGGTCCGCCGGGTGCGCTGTCTCGAAGCCCGTCTGGCCGAGGCGGCGGCACTCGGCATCCGCCGCGCCGTGGTCCCAGCTGGGCAGGAGGAGCAGGCTCCCCCTTCCATGGAGTGCCACCCGGTGAGCGATCTCCAGGGTGCCGCGCGGCTTCTGGTGGCCCTGCCCGGGCGCCCGCGAGCGGCCCGCAGGATGCCGAGCTGGCTGCTCGAGGCGCCTGAAACCGTCGCGTGACGAGGAGCGCTCAGCCGGGCGGCCGTCCCCGCCCTGTGTTTCAATCGGCCCATGATCGTTCCGCCGACCCCGGGGGTCCGACATGCCCGCACCCTGGCCCGTCTGGTCGGGGCCGTGGTGGGGATGGTCGTCGGGGTGGTGTACGGCGCGTACATCGCCGAGCAGGCGTTTGGCCACACGAGTCTCATCGATGCCGACGGCGCGGTTCTGGCGGTGCTCCTCGGCACCGGGGTCGCGGGGGCGGCCGCGCTTGCTCTGGCGGCGCCGCTGCTCACCGTCGAGCCATTCCTCTGGTTGGAGAACATCCTCGACACGGCACCGGCCGGCCAGTTGGTCGCGGCCCTGGCCGGGGGCATCGCCGGCCTCGTGATCAGCGCCCTGGTCGCTGTCCTCCTCCTCCCCCTCCCCTGGGGTATCGGCTTCGTCATCTCCGGTTGCGTGGCGTGCTGTCTCGTCTACGTTGGCATTCGCACTGGCACCCGCCGCCGCGACGCCTTCGCCGAGGTCATGCACCGCTCCGCGACCCCGGCCCACGCCTCCGACGATCCGGCCAAGCAGGACGGAGCCCCCATCGTGGTGGACACCTCGGTGCTCATCGACGGGCGGATCGGTGACGTCGCCGCCACCGGCTTCATCCAGGGCCGCCTGCTGGTCGCCGGATTTGTCCTCGAGGAGCTGCAGCGGGTCGCCGACTCGGGCGACGCTCTGCGCCACTCGCGCGGCCGCCGGGGACTTGCGGTGGTGGAGGAGCTGAAGCGGGAGGTCCACGTCGCCTACGAGTTCGTCGACCAGGACTTCCCGGGCACCCCGGAGGTCGACGCCAAGCTCGTCAAGCTGGCCAAGGCCCGGGGGGCGGCCCTGATGACCAACGATTTCAACCTGAACCGGCTGGCTTCCGCCCAGGGCGTTCGGGTTCTCAACCTCAACGACCTCGCCAACGCCCTCAAGCCGATCGCCACCTCGGGCGAGGGTCTCGACCTCACCATCGTCAAGGAGGGAAAGGAGCTGCATCAGGGGGTCGGCTACCTGGAGGACGGCACCATGGTGGTTGTCGAAGGAGGGCGCGATCACCTTGATCAACAGGTGCACGTGACCGTCACCTCCGTGCTGCAGACCCCCGCCGGGCGGATGATCTTCGCGACTGCCGCCACCGAGCCACGGCCGGCGGCGGAAGGGCGGCCCCGGCCGGCGCCGCGCCCCACGCGGGCGGGCAGCCGCTGAGCGTCGCGATCATCGTGCCGGCGGCGGGGCGCGGCGAGAGAGCCGGGACCGACAAGGTCTGGGCGGACGCCGGAGGACGTCCTCTCATCGTCCACGTCCTGGAGCGGATCGCCGCCGTGGACTCCGTCGATGCTGTCATCGTCGTCTGTCCCGCCGCTCGCCATGCCGCGATCCTTGACGCCGCCCGCGCGCTCGGCCTCTCCGGGGTACGGTGCGTACCCGGCGGCGCGCGCCGCCGTGACTCGGTGGCGGCCGGGCTGGCCGAGGTCGGCGATGCCGAGATCGTGGTGGTCCATGACGCCGCGCGGCCCCTGGTGTCGCCCGGACTGATCGAGGCCGTCATCGCCGCCGCCCGCGTCCACGGAGCCGCCACCGCCGCCATCCCCTGCGTCGACACCGTCAAGCGCGTGGAGGCCGGGATGGTCGTCGAGACCCTGCCCCGCGCCACGCTGGTCGCGGTCCAGACCCCGCAGGCCTTCGCGGCCCCCTTGCTGCGCCGGGCTCACGCCATCCAGCCCGAGCTGGACGCCTCGGACGACTGCCTGCTGGTGGAGCGGCTGGGAGAGCCGGTGGCCATCGTCCCCGGCGAGGTGGGCAATCGCAAGATCACTCACCCCGAGGATCTGGTCTGGCTTCGCGGTGAGCTGCAGGGGAGCGGTCGCCGATGACTCTGCGTATTGGGCACGCGCTGGACGCCCACCGTCTGGAGCCGGGGCGGCCGCTGGTGCTCGGTTGCGTTCCGGTGCCGTCGGACCTGGGGCTCGCCGGTCACTCCGACGGCGACGCGGCCGCCCACGCCCTCGCCGACGCCTGCCTCGGTGCGGCGGGCCTCGGGACCATGGGCGACCACTTCCCCTCCGACGCGGAACGCTGGCGCGGGGTCAGTGGCCGCCAGTTCCTGGAGCTGGTGGCCGCGAAGCTGGCTCTGTCGGGTGCCTGGGTGACGAGCGCGCAGGTGGCCCTGGTCTGTGCGCGGCCGCGGCTCGCCCCCTTCTTCGACGCCATGGGGGAGGCGATGTCGGCGGCGCTCGGCACCGCGCCCGACACCGTCACCGTCACCGCGACGAGCGGCGATGGGCTCGGTGCCGCCGGTCGCGGTGAGGGGATCCTGGCCTCCGCGGTCGTGCTCCTCGAGGTCGGCTGACCGATCGCCCAAGCCCGGCGGGCCCGCTCCCGAAGGCTTCGGTGCCCAGAGCCGTGATCGCTAGTCGGGGGGATCCGTGGAGACGATGGCCGAGGCATGCACCCCGCCGTCGCTGACCAGCCACAGCCGTAGCGTCCCGCCCTTCACCTCCGACACCACCCCGACCTGATCGCCGAGGTCCACCGGGAGCCGGTGTTCGCACTCGGCCGCCACCGGGATGCGGCTGGGCAGGCGGCGGGCCAGTTCGTCCTCCACCGCCTGCCAGTACGCCGCGTTGTTGACGTGACCGATCACGTCGAGGTCGGTGGCGCGGATGGCCCACGGCCGGCCCATGGCTCCGGCCGGAGGCGGGGGATGGAGGAGCCGTGCCGACACCTGGCGGACGCCCCTGCCCCAGACCTGGTCGAAACGTTCCGAGAGCAGCGCCGGCCGGCCGGTCGTCGCATCCACCGCGGCCCACAGCACCGCGGCCTCCAGGTGGCCGCCGGCTCCGCTCCGGCCCGACGTTCGCCGCTCCGCCCAGCGCGGCCCGGCGCCGGTGCAGAAGGTGCGGTAGTCGATCGATTCCAGGTACCGAGGCCAGCGCTCAATGGTCACCGCGGCCCGCCGCACCACCCAGATGATCGGCTCCTCGCCCATCCCGGAGTCATGACTGTCGTCGGTGGCCACGTCCTGGAGGTGACGGGCCAGGGCGTCGAGACGGAGCCGGCCGTGCTCGTTGGCGTCCCCCAGCCGGACCGGCCAGCTGGCCTCGAAGACGCGAGTGTGCGGCCCAGCGCCGAGGCGGGTGGCGCGGAGCACACCTCCGGGATCGTCGACGCTCACGGGGGCCAACGTAGCGGATCGACGCGGCCACCCGCTCGCATGGATATCCTTGACCGCCCGTGAGTCTTCGCCTCCACGACACCCTGACCCGCCGGCTCCAGACGGTCACGCCCCTGGAGCCCGGCCACGTGCGCCTCTACACCTGCGGCCCGACGGTCTGGAACCGTGCCCACATCGGGAACTTCCGGACCTTCCTCTTCGAGGACGTCCTGCGCCGATGGCTGGAGCGCAGCTTCCCGCGGGTCACCCACGTCATGAACCTGACCGACGTGGACGACCGGCTGATCCACAACGCCACCGAGCACAACCAGGGGCTGGCGGCGGAGACCGCCCCGTGGATCGAGAGCTTCTTCGCCGACGTCGATACCCTCGGCATCCGCCGGGCCCACCACTACCCGCGGGCCACCCGCTACATCGAGGAGATGGTGACCCTGATCGAGCGCCTGGAGTCGAAGGGGGTCACATACCGCAGCGAGGGCGGCATCTACTTCCGCATCGCCGGCTTTCCGGCGTACGGCAGGCTCTCCGGCATCCCTGCCGCCGGACTGGTGGCTGGGATGAGCGGCCGGGTGGATGCCGACGACTACACCAAGGAGGACGCCCGCGACTTCGCCCTCTGGAAGACGGTGGGGCCGGACGACATCGGCTGGGACACCCGCTTGGGCCGCGGCCGCCCCGGCTGGCACATCGAGTGCTCGGCGATGAGCATGGCCCTGCTCGGCGAGAGCCTGGACATCCACTGCGGCGGGGTCGACAACATCTTCCCCCACCACGAGAACGAGATCGCCCAGTCCGAGGCGGCGACCGGGAAGCCGTTCGTCCGGATCTGGTGCCATGGCGAACACTTGACCATCGGCAAGGAGAAGATGGCCAAGCGGTTCGGCAACTTCCGGACCGTTCCTGATCTGCTGGAGGCGGGCTATCGCCCCTCGACGATCCGCTACCTGCTCATCACCGGCGCCCACTACCGCCGCACCCTCGATTGGGACGAGGAGCCACTCCGGGCGGCTGATGAGGCGGTGGGCCGGCTGACCGAGTTCCGGGACCGGGTGCTGGGTCTCGGAAGCGGCAGCGGCGGCGAGGAGATCGGGGCGCGCGCCAGGGCCGCCACCGACGCCTTCGCCGAGGCCATGGACGACGACCTCAACGTGCCCAAGGCGGTGGGACATCTCTTCGGTGCCATCCGGGACCTCAACCGGCTGCTCGGCGCCGTCACCCCGTCGGCGGCGGTCAAGCAGCAGCTCATCGACCTCGTCGAGGAGGCGGATGCCGTCCTCGGGGTGCTGGCCCTCGTCGATCGGGAGCGGGCCGCGTCGGCACTCAGTCCCGAGGACGAGGAGCTGCTCGCCCGGAGGATCGCGGCGCGTGCCGCCCGGGACTTCGCCGAATCCGACAGGCTGCGCGCGCAGCTTCTCGAGCGCGGCATCATGGTCGAGGACACCGCTCAGGGACAGCGCTGGAAGCGCGCCTGAGAGGCCTTTCCGAGGCGGGATTGCTCAGGTGGACATCCTTTACGGCCGCAACCCGGTGCGCGAGGCACTTCGGGCAGGGCGCGCCGCCCGCAAGCTGGTGGTCGCCGAGGGCCTCGGGGACGAGCCCCGGCTACGGGAGATCATGGATCTGGCCGGCGGCCGGGGAATCCCCATCGAGATGGCCTCGCGCAGCCGGCTCGACGACATCGCCCATACCGAGCACCACCAGGGCGTGGCCGGCTACTTCCACGGAAGGCCGCCGCAGCGGCTGGAGGACATCCTCGAGAGCTGCCGTCCGCCGGCGCTCTTGCTCCTCCTGGACGGGATCCAGGACCCACAGAATGTGGGCGCCCTGATCCGGAGCGCCGAGGCGGTCGGCGCCGACGCCGTGATCGCGCCGGCGCACCGGGCCGCCGGGCTGACCCCCGCCGCTGTCAAGGCGTCGGCGGGCGCCAGCGAGCACCTCCCCTTCCTCAGCGTTCCCAACCTGGCCCAGGCCCTGGCCAAGATCGGGAAGGCCGGGATCTGGCGCGTCGGCCTGGCCGCCGAGGCCGACCAGCGCTACGACCTCGTCGACTACCGCGAGCCGACGGCGATCGTCATCGGCGGAGAGGGGGAGGGGCTGCGCCAGCTCACCCGCCGGAGCTGCGACAGCCTCGTCTCGCTGCCCATGGTGGGCCGGGTGGCCTCCCTGAACGCCGCGGCGGCGGGTGCGGCCATCCTCTACGAGGCATTCCGCCAGCGGGGCTTCGCGCCCCGGTGAGCCGGCTGGTCGTCGACGGCTACAACATCCTGCACGCCTGGCCGGATCTGGCCAGGGCCATGCGCACCGAGGGCCTGGAGGAGGCGCGCCGGCGGCTGGTCACCCGGCTCGCAGAGTACCGGGCGACCACCGGCAACGAGGTCCTGATCGTCTTCGACGCCCACAAGCGCTCGGCGGGCAGCGCCGATGGGCAGATCGTCGAGGGCGTCGAGGTCCGCTATGGCAGCGCTCACGAGAGCGCCGACCACGTGATCGAGCGTCTCATGTACGAGGCATCGCGGCGCGGGACCGTGCTGGAGATGATTCTCGCCACCGACGACCATCTCCAGCGCGATCTGGTCCGAGGGATGGGCGTGCCGACCATGGGCTCCCGGGCCCTGCAGGCCGAGGTGGAACGGGCGGAGGGGGAGCGCTCCGGTGAGATCCGGCGGCGCGACGAGAAGGGGGCGGTCTCGGATCGCTTGGAGAGTCGCATCGACCCCGAGGTGCGCCGCCAGCTCGAGGCGATCCGGCGCGGAGACGCCGGCGGGCCGAACCCTCCTGCTCCCGGCGGCGGTCGACTACCCTAGGTGATCGCCCGGGCGTCGCCGCCAGCCGGCGCGCCTCCCACCCGGCCGACGTAGCTCAACGGTGGAGCAGCGGTTTTGTAAACCGTAGGTTGGGAGTTCGAATCTCCCCGTCGGCTCC
>Ga0182013_10003629_pt1 | contig 19108 bp, 15 predicted proteins | sample 612S2MmetaG_FD_120487 | JGI IMG/M metagenome (GOLD analysis project Ga0182013, IMG submission 120487) | Permafrost microbial communities from Stordalen Mire, Sweden - 612S2M metaG | ecosystem: Environmental > Terrestrial > Soil > Wetlands > Permafrost | place: Sweden: Stordalen | collected... | reverse complement strand
TACCTCAAGCTTCGCGAGCCCTGGGCACTGTTCGCCATGGGCATCGACTCTTATCACATTGTTCCGTTCCGCTTCCTCGAGCCGATGGCGCGGACTCTGCCGGCGGCGGAAGTCGCGATCGGCCTCTGGCTGACGATCGGCTACTGGCCGCGCATCCCTTCGACCATCGTTTCGCTGCTGCTGATGGTCTTCTTCGTGGCGATGGTGCACGCCAAGATGGCCGGCCAGCAGATCGATTGCGGCTGCTTCGGACCGGGCGATCCCATCTCCAAGTGGACCCTGCTGCGCGACGGGTCGCTGCTGGCGGCGTCGTTGTTCGTGACGTGGTTTGCGTTTCGCGGCACGCGCCGGAAAGTCTGATGGGCGACCCGGATGTTGTTAAGAGCGAGGTCGCTAAGAACGAGGTTCTGAAGCGCGAAATCGCGTACCACGAGAAGCTTTATTCGGGATTCGCGCAGCAGCACTTTGCGCGGCCCGCGGTGCGGCTGCTGCGATGCCATACGGTGGCGCGCATTCTGCATCTGACCGGGGCGGGGAAGGAATCGCGGGTGCTGAGCCTGGGCTGCGGCATCGGCGATACTGAGCTTCTGCTGGCGCCTTACGTGAAGGAAGTGGTGGGCGTGGATCTCTCGCCGGCCGCCATTCGGCAGGCGCGCGCCGATGCGGAACGGTTGCAGATCGGCAACACGCGCTTCGAAGAGAGCAGCGGCGTGGAGGGGCAGTTCGACGTCGTGATGGCGATCTTCTTTCTGCATCATCTGGCGGACGGCGATCTGGCGGAATTGCCGGGGCAGCTGCGCAAGCGGCTCGCTCCCGGCGGCACATTCTACTCGCTCGATCCCAGCCGCGGAAGGCTCTCGGGCGCGCTGGGGCGGCTGCTGGTTCCGTGGATGATGAAGCGCTACCAGACTCCGGACGAGCGCGAGTTGGATCCCGAAGCGACGCGCCGGCTGTTCCGCGCAGCGGGTTTCGACGCGCAGGTGGAGATGTACGATTTCATGTCGTCGCCGCTGGCGGGTCTGTTCCCGGGATGGGGTTGGGGATACGGCTTCGCCCGCGAGTTCGACGACTGGCTCCTGCGGCGGGAATGGGTGCGGCGACGGGGGAGTAACTTCGAGATCGTGGCGAAGGCGTAGGGACTGTTCACCGTCTCCTAAGAAACAGACTATCGGGCTGTTGTGGCCGGATGGCGAGCTACGAAAACTGACGCGGAATGCGGACGGCACATTCAGAGGACCCCTTTCGAGCCAGCGGCGCTTGACAAGCCGAACCTGCGCGGGGACAACGAGCTTCGACGGCTTCCGACTGCGCACTCCGGAGCGCCGCCCCTGCTCACAGGTCGGGCTGTCTAAAATGCCGTGATCCGCAACTCGGCCCGAGGCCTCGTGGACAGATCGAAGAGACGGCCAGCGGAATGACTCCCCGGAAATTGCCAGGCCGCCGCGATTTCCTCGACATGCGAGTGTTGGCCTTGCGGACGGCCGGGTCGGCGATCTTCGGTATCTGGACCGTCCCGGAGTCGTCAGCGTCTCTTTATCCAAGTACTGGCCTGAATCATTCCCTTCCCACGGGCCCCCTAATCGAAGCTGCTTTAGTTTGCGCCGGCTACTTCTGTCCTGTCATCGCGGACAAGCCAGCAACTGTCTCTTTGACCCTCTCCGACTGCGCCAGCAATTCCGCGGCAGCGGCTGCACTCTCCTCTGCACTGGCGGCAGTTCGCTGCGTCACCTGTTCCATCTCCGTGAGTGCTTTCGCCACTTCCACAATGCCCCTCGTCTGCTCCTGGCTCCCTAAATCCACCTCATCCACTAGCTGCTTGGTTTTGGCGGCCTCCTCGCTAATGCTCCGGATGGCCGTTGCGACCTGATCTACACTGGCCTTACCGTCGCTGGATTTCGCAATCGAGTCTTCAATCAGCGCGGCGGTATCCTTGGCCGCTTGGGCACATCGCTGCGCCAGATTACGAACCTCGTCGGCCACTACCGCAAATCCCATGCCTGCCTCGCCGGCGCGGGCCGCTTCCACCGCCGCATTCAGCGCCAGAATGTTGGTTTGAAACGCTATCTCGTCAATGATTTTGATGATGCGCGATATCTTCTCGCTGGACGCGGCGATTGCGCGCATGGACGATACCATGTTCTGCAGGAAACCATCGGTCTCCTCAAACTTCTTCCCAGCCCGGTTAACAGCTTGATTCGCTGAGCCCATGTTCTCGGTGTTCCGCTGCGCCATCGCTCTGATCTCCTCACTCGAAGCGGACGTTTCTTCGAGCGCAGCCGCCTGCTCGGACGCTCCCTGAGCCAAGGACTGGCTTGAAGCGGCCACCTGCGAGGCTGCCGAGGCCACCTGAACCGCTTCTTGCGAGAGCTCCCTCACAAACTGGCGCAGGGATCCATTGATTCCTCGAATAATGAAGACCGAGAACAGGCACCCACAAACGACGGCACTTAACAACACGGCCCAGGTCCAAAACACTGCCGAATTCGAGGTGCTCGCCGTCGCGGACGACGTTTGCACCCCGAAATCCTTATTCCATTTCTGCATCGTCAGCAGCGTATCGCGCAGAGCGCTGAACGTGGGATCTACCTTAGCAAGATACTGCTCGTATGCCTGATCGGCATGGCTTTGCTGGCTGAGGGGTAGGACCGTTTCCCAGGCTCGATAGTAGAGGTCCACTTCTTGCTTCAGCCGTGCGAAGTTGGCACGATCGTCAGCCTGATTGGCGGTCTTTTCATACGCGATCATCTGTTCGTCCAATTCGCGTTTCAAACCAGCCATTTCCTGTTCGACCGCCGCCTTCTGCTCCAGGTTCGGAGAAGCAATGTGCTTCCACGCATCACCGCGAAACCTATAGACTTTGGCGGATATTACGCCAACCGTTTCCGCGCCTGGCAGGCTGGTATTGGCGAGCGAGTCAATCCTGCCGTTTATATTGCTCAGGCTGATCAAATTCACCACGCCTAGCACGATCAAGAGCGATACCATACTGCAGGCAAGCGCTACAATTTTTTTTGCTATCGTCATTTCCAAGGACTCCTTGCGACTATTGGACCGTCTAATGGGGCCCGTTCGGCGTTCCGTTGTCATGGCCGCGGGGAACAGTTTACTTTCGGTTGGCGTTGCCGGCTGCCGGTATGACGCAGTAGCCGGACATGAAACTGGCTTGCCGTATTTCGCAGCCTTGGAGCCGATGAGCTTCAGCCTTCAGGACTGCCTGAACCTAACCTACAACCAGCTTATCGGCGGAAGACAGAGAAAGTTCCAGGCATACTGGCGAGGATTCCGGCTCTTGCAAACAGGGCTGGTATCGATGTTCGGGCCGCAGTTGTGATCCGGCAAGCCTGAACACGCGCTGCCGCCCGGATGGACCTTCCTCCCAATAGTTCGGACACCCAATTCTCGCCGGCGCCCACATAACGGGAACTAGCGGGAGTTTATCAAACACACCATTCCCGAGTTGCCCAAGGCAAAGATGACAAACGACTTGGCGCCGGTTGGCTTGTATATGCGGAATTGGTGAGGTCTTCACCTCTTGAGTTCGGGCGGATCTTCGCAAATTCTAATTGCAAGTTGTTGATTCTACATGTGGCCACATGACTACTGTAGTCATGTGTGGCACACAAAACAAAAGACTTACGATATGTTTGGGCGATGATCCGTCGGGGATTGACGTGCTATCGGGGCTACGGAATACCAGTAATTATTCGCTATGCCCAAGGAGGTGAGGGGCTTAGGTCGCTTGGGACGATGGATCGAAGGCGTGGTATATGCACCCGCTTCACCGTAAGCGCTTGATCATCGGCACTTGCCCCGGCTTCTAAAGATCGTCTTCATAAACTCCCTCTAGGCAGCGGCCGCGGCGACTACGGTGACCGGTAAGGAAAACCGCAGCCGGTCGCCGTCGCGGCGGATAGCGATGCCGAGGGCATCGTCCGCCAGGGAGTCCGCGTAAATCCGGCGGAGGCGGCCGGCGTCTCCTGGCTCCGGAAAAGATCGGCTCAGCACGTCCTCCAGTTCTCCCTCCAATCCATACGATTCGCTTTGCAGTTCGCGCAATCCGGCGCGATCGAACAGGCCGCGGAGTTCTTCAGGCGGCATGGCGCGCACGTGTGAGGGATCGCGTACTCTCTCGGTCGCATTAAAGGCGTCGGCGTTGGCGGAGTGCGGCGTCAGGTCGGCCACGACCACGCGCCCCCCAGGTCCGCAGACCCGTCGCATCTCCTGGAGCACGGCGAGCGGGTCCAGCATGTGATGGAAGCTGAAGCGGCAGGTGACGATAGAGAACTGGCCGTCGACATAGGGAAGCGGCGGTGCCTCGGCGAGGTCCCAGCTGATGTTGTCGATGCCCTTGGCTCGCTGCAACGCGCGTGCCCGATCGAGCATGGCGGGCGTCACATCGACGCCGGTGACGTGGCGGACCGCCGGTGCGAAAGCACAGGCGAGCAGTCCCGGCCCGCAGGCGACATCGAGCACCGAATCGTCGGCGCCGGCGTTGGCTATGCGGACGATGCGTTGCAGCGCCTCTTCGTTACGGATGGGCGCGGCGGTGCTGAAGGGTACGGCCTGCCGGGTGAACTGATCGAGAATGCGGTTTGCGTGTTCAGGTTCGGACATAGCCGTGTTTGGCGGAGCGCTTGCCGCCTTCGTTGTGCGCTTCTTCGGAGAGCGCGTGGACGCCGCTGGCATCGATCCAGCGATTGTAGAAATTGAACAGCGCGCAGACCGTGATGGCGAAATAGATCGCCTCATCGGTCCAGCCGAGCTGGCGGAGGGGAACCATGTCGGCGGCGGTGATGCGCGGCGAATCGTGATTCACCTTATCGACGAAGCGGAAGAGCGCTTTGTGCTTTTCGTCGAGCGCCGAAGTCTCGAGATCGCGCAAGACGCCCCAGACCAGCTCCTTATCTCCCAACAATTCCGCCGCAACTGCGGCGTGCGATTGCAGTCAAAACGGGCAATCGTTGCGGTAGGAGGTGCGGGCGGCGATGAGCTCGCGCATGCCGGGGCTGAGGGGCGCAGGTCCACGGAGAATCTCCTGGGTGAAGCGGGCCAGGTGGTCGGTGGCCTTCGGCAGGAAGGCGAACAGGTGCCAGATCTGCGGGTACTCCGCGTCGTTGTCACGCATCGTGCGGATCATGGCGGTAAAAGGCGATGGTTCCTCGTTGCGTTCCACGTCAGGGAGGAACATGGGCTTCATGCCGGGTCCACGTTTGATGTCGTCATCTGGCATGGGGAGATTTTACCGCGCGCGGAGGGGCGGGTGGGATAGTGGGAAAAGATTAGGGTAGCCGGTAGGACATGCTTTAGCTTGTCCGGCGAGCGCAGCTCGCCTTCCCCAAAAGCCCGCGAAATTCCTCGCCCATCGAGAAACGGCGGGCTGGAAAGCCCGCCTGCAGGGTGTGCCCAGCATGGGCAGAGTCTTATTGGATGAAAGGAGCCAATCGGGGCCGATGACGGCAACCGTAGCTAAACCGCAAGGCGCAACCGCGAGGGGAAAGCCGAAAGAAGCGGGAGGCAAACTCTCGACCGCAGGAACACGAACTGGCAGTGAGGCCGGGTGCGGGCGGCAAGCTGGCCCTGAACAGCGAAGCCCAAAGGTCATCAAGACTATCGGGTAGAGCCAGACGGCGCGAGGGAAGAGATTCTGCACCTTACCTGGGGAGATCTCCTCGGTGAGAGCCGAGGAGAAGTCCGCAGAGGCCGTAGGAGCGAAGAAGCCGCGTAACGGCGGTGGACGAAGGGCCGAAGAACCAAAGAACGGAGCTAGAGAAGGAACTGGAGGCCGGCGCAAAAAGCGGCTCGAATCTCAGGGGCGGCAACTGCGGTTGCCAACCTGGGAGCGCTGAGGGAATAGCGGTGCAACCGCGACCAACCCGCAGCGGCGAGGCGATGCCGGGACTCTGCGGACCTTTCGACGGAGAGCCATGTACGAGTTCCATCAGAACTCGCGGCCACTTAAGGTCGCTAGGTTCAACCGCCGGATGCGGAACACCGCATGTCCGGTGGTGTGGGAGGGTGGCGGGGAGCAATCCCCGTCACTCGACCCGATCCAGGGGTCCGCTCCACATACCGATGACGCGTACTGGCCAGCCGCCGTGGGGGTGGCCTTCGGCCAGGCCAATCATCCGGACTGTCGAGGAAGAGCGCGCGGGCCACGGGGTCCCCTCCACATACCTATCAGGCGTACTGGCCAGCCGCGAAACCCGAGGCCCAGGCCCATTGAAAATTGAACCCGCCCAGTTGACCGGTGACGTCGACCACCTCGCCGATGAAGTAGAGTCCGGGCACGCGCTTCGCTTCCATGGTCTGCGAAGATAGGTCGTTTGTGTCGACTCCGCCCGCGGTGACCTCAGCTTTGTCGTAACCCTCTGTACCGGAAGGGATTAACTGCCATTTGTGGAGGCCGGCGGCGAATTGTGCAACCATTTGGTTGCCTATTGTGGCGATGGGCTTGGTTTGGCTGCTCCAGGTCTCGGCCAGGCGCTTGGGAAGCCACTCGCCGAGCAAGGTCCGGACCTGGGAGCGATCGCCAGCAGCACGACGCTGGGACATGACGGCGGCCATGTCCACGTCCGGGAGGAGGTCGATTTCCACGGCGGTGCCCGGTTGCCAATACGACGATGCCTGCAAGATCGCCGGGCCGCTGAGTCCGCGGTGCGTGAACAGCATCTTTTCGCGGAAGGAACGGCCTCCGGCGCGCGCCACCACCTCCGTCGAAACCCCGGCCAGCATGCCGAACTTCGCCTGGTCGTCGCGGCCGAATGTCAGCGGCACCAGCGCGGGACGGCGCTCGACCAGCCGCAATCCGAATTGCGCCGCCACCGAATACCCGAACGGCGTCGCGCCGATCTTCGGCACGGAGAGCCCGCCGGTGGCGACTACCAACGACTCGGACTGCCACGAATCGCGGTCGTCCACCACTTCAAATGCTGCCGATCGACTCACCGACCGCACTGGCCTGCCCCTCTCGATGCGCACGCCCGCCGCAGTGCACTCCGCCTCCAACAGTTCGACAATCTCGCGCGCCGAGCCGTCGCAGAAGAGTTGTCCCGCAGTCTTCTCGTGGTAGCGGACGCCGTGCCGCTCCACCATCGCGACGAAATCGCGCGGCTGGTAGCGTGCGAGGGCCGACTTGGCAAAATGCGGATTGGCCGACAGAAAATGCTCCGGCCGGGTGTGCAGATTGGTGAAATTGCAGCGGCCGCCGCCCGAGATCAGGATCTTCCGCCCGATCTGTGTATTGTGCTCGAGAACGGCGACGCGCCGTCCGCGTTTGGCCGCTTCGATGGCGCACATCAAGCCGGCCGCGCCAGCGCCGATGATGAGTACGTCGACCGACTGGGGCGCCGGAGTTACCTCCGGCAGCAGATCTGGCTCGAAATCAGCGACGGAACACGGTGCGTGGGAGTCGCGTCGGCGAAGAAATTGGTGTCGCCGAGCCGTCGGTAGACGTCGCCCGCGATGCCCGCGGCCAGCGGACCGATCGCCGGTCTCCCGCCAGTGAGCAGCACTACCACCACCAGCTTCCGCTTGCCGGTTTCGTTGAAGGAACCGAACCAACCCAGGTGCGCGTGGTTTTCGGTGCAGGTGCCCGTCTTTCCAGCGATGTCGCCATCGTCAGCCGCGCGGCGCGCGGTGCCGAACTCCACCGCTCCGCGCATGCCCGGCTCGATCACCGGAATCAATCCGGCGATATCGAGCTTGCGCTTCACGCGCGGCACGAAGTTGCGTGCCTCTTCCTGAGTGGACGGGTATTGCAGGTAATAGAGTGTGCCGCCGTTAGCGATGGCGCTCATCAGGGCCGCCAGTTGGAGCGGCGTCTGTTCGATTTCTTCGCCGAAACTGGTGAGCATGCCGACGCCGCCGTTGTGCGGAATGGCACTCGGGAAACGGCCCGGCTGCTCGCCCGGAATGTTGAGCCCGGCCCGCTCGCCGTATCCCAGCAGGTGCGCGTAATAGCTGAATTTCTCGAAGCCGAGCTTCTGCCCGAGCGTGGCGAAATAGTAGTTGTTAGAGTGTGCCAGCGCGTAGGTGAGATCGATGCGCATGCCGGGCAGGCGATACTTGGTGTCCGGCTCGATCGCCTTGGCGCTCAAACCCGCCAGCGCGACCGATACCTTAATGGTGGAGCACGGTTGAAATCCGCTGCTGGTGGCGATCTTCTGATTCACCATGGCCAGAATGCGGCCCGTGGTGGGATCCACCGCTACCACCGATCCGTTGTACGATCCGAGCGCATCCACTGCCGCGCGGCGGATGGCGAGGTCTTCGCCGTCGATGCGATCACCCACGGTGGAGTCGGCATAAGTCGGCTCGGTCCACGGTCCGCCAGCGATCACGGCGGGCAATACTGCCGCTGCCTTGCGGACCGGCTTGAGCGGGGTCAGCGGCCGCACGGGCACCGATAGTTTCACCATGGCCGCGGTTGCGGCGACCGATTTACGCATGGGTGAAGCTTTGTGGGCGATGGGGCGGAGTACTTGTTTGTGCCCCGCGCTCCAGCCATTAAAAACGGCCAGCCCGCATAGCGTCGCCAAACACAACGAACGGAGAACGATGATGACAGGTGTTCTATTCATAGGAAACACATGGCAGGAGCGGATCTGCGGAGGTGCAACGATTGCCAGAGCGTGGGCTGGCTGCCGGCCTAAGCAGCCAAGTTCCGATTGTCTCCCGCACGGCTCACCTCCGTCAAGCTCTTTTCGTATTCTAACATCTAGTGGCCAATTCCCTGGATGTTCTCCAAAGTGAAATCGTAGCGTGCCGGCTCTGCCCGCGACTGCGCGACTATACTGCGGAGGTCGCGCGCATCAAGCGGCGGGCGTATCGCGAGTGGGAATACTGGGGCAAGCCGGTGCCTTCGTTCGGGGATGCCTCGGCGCGCGTGCTGATTCTCGGGTTGGCGCCGGGAGCGCACGGCTCCAACCGCACTGGCCGGATGTTCACCGGCGACCGCTCGGGCGACATTCTCTACCGGGTGCTGCACCGGACCGGGTTCGCCTCGCAACCGGTCAGTTCCTCGCGCGATGACGGCATGGAACTCATCGGCCTGTACATCACGGCGGCATGCCATTGCGCTCCTCCGGGAAATAAGCCGACCCCTGTGGAGATTCGCAGCTGCCGTCCGTATTTCGAGCGGGAATTGGACTTATTGCGCGAGCTGAAAGTGGTGGTCGCGCTAGGCAAGATTGCGTTCGATAACTACCTGGATGTGCTGAAGGCGCGGGGCACGATCGCGAGCCGTGCGGCGTTTCAGTTCGGGCACGATCGCCAGTTCCGGATCGCGAAGGGAGAGCCGGTGCTGGTGAGCTCCTACCATCCCAGCCAACAGAATACGTCGACCGGCAAACTTACGGAGAAGATGCTGGCGGATGTCTTCCGGCGGGCGCGGAAGCTGGCGGGGTAAGGGGGCATTCCTGGGGGGGCAGGGAAGTCAGGAGCGGCCCCTGGCGGCGCCGTGAAGACAGATTGAATCCGCCGTCAACCTTGGGCTCGGGACTTCACCAGCCCGCTGGTCCTCCGCTGGTCCTCCTCTGCTCCAGCGGACGCTCTCGCCGAACGTGTATTGGTTGAGCCCGGAACCATGTGGAGATCTTCGATCCACAGCCGGCGTGCCTGTTCGTAATGCTCGATGGCGATCTCGTGCAGCGTCTCCACATGGTCCGAGACGAGCGAAATCGGCGAAATCGGTACCACTGCCACGTGCGTGCGATGCTCTGCAGCCAGCCTTTTTACCGTCTCGTACATTGACGGTCGCGGCCACCTGGAAGCTCCCACTTTGCTCTTGAAGCAGACGGTCTTCCGTTCCGGCCAGCCTCCGCGCGGCCACCCCACCTCCACGGTGCGCTCGAAAGACCTTCATGATGGACGGCGCAGAGTACACCGTGGTGGGCATCTGCGCCATGGCGAAGGGTGGATTCTTCGGCGAAAACGGACAGGATAACGCCATCGACATGCTGCTCCACACGGCGGAATGATGTGCCGCTGGTACGGGTCGCCGCCGTCGATTACCGATACCGGACGCTGTGCGCGCTGAACGCGAAATCGGCATCGCACAAATCGTCGGTGGCGGCGAGCGTGCCGTTCACTGCGCCCACTACGGAATCCGGTTCGTCCTGGTGGAATTCTTCGATGGCGGCGGATGCGCGGCGACCATCCGTCGGATGCGTCAAAACGGGTCTGATCTGAGGTGGCCTCGGTTAGCCGCGACTAGTCGACGATCGACCTTGCCCTCCCGGGTAAACGCTATGCCGTTACACAGGATGACATGGCTTGATTGCCCACTCTGCGGCAGGTGATCGAGCCATCGCGCCGCTTGGCACGGCTGGCTAATGGCCGGATGGCCTGCCGGTATTCCCAAGCCGTGTCGAGTACGTGTTAATCTGTGGATCGGCGCATTCAGGGCGCCGCCGTGTCCGCGGGAAGGACTGAGTCCTCCTGAATGCTCGCAGTTTCAGTAGTCGATTTAATGAACTCTTTTCTGCCCGAGAGAGCGGACACCGGGCGCAGCAGCTGATCCGTGTACGGACAGCCAGGAAAGGAGCTCATCGTGAAGAAATCTCTCCTTACCCGCGTGCTCCCCAAGCACCCGGATCTCGATCAACTGAAGCGTCAGGCGAAGGAGCTGCTGGACGCAGTTCGTGCAAGCGAACCAGACGCTGTGTCAGAAGCCGCCGCGCGATATCCCGGCGCGGACCCACAGAAATTCGCCTTGCACGATGCTCAGCTTGTGCTCGCCAGGGCGTACGGATTCCATAGCTGGCCCAGGTTAAGGGCCTACTTGAGCGGGGGCATGATCAAACCGCCGGAGCTCGAGTCCGCCCGAGGGCGGGATGTCTGGGACACGATTACCGCCGCCGCGGCCGGCGACACGGCCACGCTTCAACGCCTGATACAACGCGATCGGAACCTGAGCCGTGCTGAATACTTCTACGCGCCGCCTATCCTCTTCGCGGTACGAGAAGGGCATGCGGAAGCCGTGCGGATCCTGCTCGACGCCGACGCAGCAGAAGCGGAATGGAACGGTTGTGACCTCGACGGTCTGATCGAAATCGCCAGAGACCGGAGTTATGAAGAGGTCGCTCGGCTTCTCGATGACGTCCGCAGGCGCCGCAGGCCAGTAGCGCCCGCAGAGGATCATCCCATCCATATGGCCGCGGAGAACGATGATGTCGAGATCGTTCGCGACTTGCTGAATGGGGATGCGACACTCCTGAACCGTCGCGACGACGGTGGGGGGACGCCGCTGCATCGGGCGGTGAAGGGCTCGGCACATGAGGTGATTCCGCTATTGCTGGATCGTGGCGCCGACATCGACGCAATCGATGGCACAGGCTCGCAAGCCCTCGACCTTGCAGTATGGAATCGAAGACCACTGCCGCCGGCGAGCCGCGATTTTCACACCGCCCGGCTGTTGCTGGCACATGGTGCTACCTGCGATTTGACGATTGCCGCCGCGCTCGGGGACCTGCATCGGGTCACGGCACTGCTTGACCAGAATCCCGCCTGTGTTCGCGAAGTGCGTGCGAACGGGATACGCGCACTATCCGCGGCAGTCACGTTCGGCCACCGCGAGATCGCACGTCTGCTGCTGGATCGCGGGGCCGATCCCAATTGGCCCGAAGCCGACGCCCGCCACGGCGCTTCCCTACATGCCGCTGCGCGCCTCGGCGACCGCGAGATGGTGGAGTTGCTGCTGGCGCACGGAGCCAATCCCAACGGCCATGTGAACTCGGCGGGCAATGCCGTCTACGCAGCGAGGACTCCCGAACTGCGGGCGCTGCTCATGGCGCGAGGGGGCACGCTCGATCCGTATGACCTGGTCTGGCTGGATGAGGACGACGAAGTCATGCGGCGCGTGACGGAAGACCCAAGTTCGGCGGAACTCGGCTGCGGCGGGGTGTTCACAGCCGTATGCACGCGCGGAAAGCAGGATCTGCTGTTGCGCCTGCTGGCCGCCGGCATCCGCGTGCCGCCGGTTGTGAACGGGTGCCACAGCTACCTCATCGAAAATATCGAGATGCTCCGCATCCTCCTCGCGAGCGGAATGAATCCGGACTTGCCAAACTGGGAGCGGCGGACCTTTCTGCATGATCTATGTGCCGGCGGCAAGGGCTACCAGCCGGCGGACGCAATCGAGCGCGCACAGATCCTGCTCGACGCGGGCGCCTCGCTCTCAGCCAGAGACGAGGAGTACCACTCGACACCGCTCGCATGGGCGGCCCGGGCGAACATGCCGGAGATGGTGGCGTTTCTGCTCGCCTGTGGCGCCCCCATCAATCTCCCCGATGACCGGCCATGGGCCACGCCTCTGGCGTGGGCCGAGCGGCGCGGGCACGCAGAGGTAGCCCGAATCCTGCGGAAGTTTGGTGCCGCGAGATAAGCCGAACCGGCCCTTTGGCACACGTTGTTCTTCGGCAATGCCTGTCACTCGATTCTGATTGGGGAAATCGCGTGCAATGTCTTCGCCCGCATAGATTAAGGGCAGCGGAGCCGGCCTTTGTCTGAACTACGATAGCGCCCCCCGGAAGTCGAGTCGCTGAGGGTTTGTTTTTACGTCCCCACCCTCGAGGTCCGTCGCCGGAAAGTGGCAATCGGGTTCCTGATCCAGGTCGGGAACGTAGGCCGTGTGTAGTCGCGCAGCGTAGAGGGGACCGGTACCGAGCAGGCCGAAGTACGCGCGGATCTGGCAAGCGTGAGGTTGGCAGCCCACGCCAGCCTCGCACGAGGGCGGCAAACCGACCCCTTGCGCAAGGCGGTCACGTAAATACATAATGTAAATATGAGCCGATGACCTACGTTTGGGACCGAAGAAAAGGTCGGAGTAACCTAACGCGCCATGGAATCGCGTTCGAGGATGCGATCAAGATTTTCGACGGCCCAACGCTGGAGAAGGTGGACGACCGGTTCGACTATAGGGAGATTCGAATTTATGCGATCGGCGTCGTGAACGGCCTGGAGGTGACCGTGATTTACACGGATGTTTCCGAGTCCGAACGCCGAATCATTTCGGCCTGGAGGGCAGAACGGCATGAGAGAGCGGCATACTGGCAAAGCCTCGGCTAAGGGCGGCAAAACGGATTGGAAGCGCCTTGACTCTTTGAGCGACAAGGAAATCAGGAGCGCAATTGAGGCCGATCCCGAAGCCCGTCCAACAGACGCGAACTTCTGGAAGAAAGCGAAAGTCACGTTGCCGCGACCGAAGCAGACCATCACAATCCGATTGGATGCGGACCTGCTCGGCTGGCTGCGGCGACAGGAAGGCTATCAAACGCGAATCAACGCCGTGCTACGGACCTATATGGAGGCGCACAAATCATGACTCAGGCACGGCAGCCACATCGCTATCGACGTTGACGTCGTCATCGACGTCTAACTCGTCGCACCTCCATTCGAACATCTCGTAGTCCGGCCGCGCCATTCCGGTTCACGCTGCGTCGTCGCAACGCCCTTGCTCCGGATCTTGAGTTTGGGACCGGTAGCGATAAGTCGCGCAAGCATTTACCGATCCCGCGGCAATCTCCAGCTTAGTTCTATTGGCGCGATATGGTGAGCGTTTGGGAGGTACTGTACGAGTTAGATGTGCCGACATAGGCAGAGAATGTCAGCGTGATCTGAACCTCAGTAGCGTGTCCGGCCAGAGGGATGACTTCAAATGAACGCGAACAGCTTATTTCGATTCCAGCCCGAGCAACCGAGGACCTCCTCCACTGGCAGCCTGGGCTCCACTTCCTTGTTCTGCACCCTTACCCCGTTACTCACCAGCCTTGCCTGGTCGGCAACACTGTTTCTGGGAATGGCAGCGTCGCAGGGATGGTCGGCTGCCGCTAACGCGATCGTATTCACTCAGGGCTACAATGCCACGACGAAACAGGATATCTATGTACAATCGCTCGCTCCAGGTAGCAAGCCGCGGTGTGTTTCGTGTACGGTGGACCACGACATCCTGCCGTCGTTTTCACCAGACGGCCAATGGATCGCGTATACCGTGTCGGGCAACGGACACAGCGACATCTATGCGCAGCGCTATCGCGGCGGTGGACCCATACTGCGGATATCGGCGGACGGGGGGACCAACTCGTTGTGGGCGCCGGCGGGCCGGGAGGTGTTTTACCGGCGGGGCAACGAAATGTGGACTGTATCGTTTAATCCAGCACAAACTGTGCCGGGAAAAGCCCGCAGGCTCTTCAGCGGGCAGTACACCGCTTCGGACTCCTCGTGGAACCGGGATATGGCGCTTTCGCCGGACGGCAAGCGATTTCTGATGCTAAAGGCTCTCCCCGAGTCCCCGGACAGCCACCGCATTCAGATAGTGCTGAACTGGTTTGAAGAGCTGAAGCGAGTGGCGAGATGATATCCCGCTAAGTCCGTTACGGCCCTGCGCCGGTAAGTCCGGTGTGGGCCCTAGTGTAGTGCGTCCATGCAGAATACCGATTATCCGAATTGGCTGGAACCTCACCGTGGGCCAGGCTTCAGCGGGGGGCGAACGCCCCGGATCGCCATGCTTGCATCGTGTCCGTTCTGTTCCTGCGCAACCTCAACCATGTCGTTGGCCTGAATTGAAAGGACACGCGGAAGATTCGAACTTTGCCGGTGGGTTCGTCGGTGCTACACCGAAGGGTTGGCTGCCGGGTCCGAATGGTTCATGGCAAGACAGGGAATTTGCCCTACGGAAAACGGCCCACCGCGGAGGGTCACCGATGCACCGACAGCAGCGTACCGGTCTGCGTCGTCGAGCCGCTGTAGGTCGCCTTGATGGTCTGATCCCCATTTGCCGACGAGACCGGAACCACCACATTGAGCTGGAACAGGCCCGGCGAGACCAAGCCGGCAAACTGCACCGTGGAGTTCACGCCTCCCACCGTGACCACCGGCGGTGGAGACAACATCCCTCCCTGGGTCGTCGATCCACTTACGACCGCGGTAGAGGTGGGGCCAAAGCCATTGGCGTAGATTGAGATCGTTTCACCCGGCTTGGCCGGCGAAAAGGTATATCCGGGCTGCGAGAAGCTGGCCGGGCCGACCAGGGTTCCGTCGAGATGAACGGCCGCTACGTGTTGGCCATCGCTGAATACGAAGAACGATGGCGCCAGTGCCTGACCGAGCGCGGCAACCGGCGCGCTCGCCGCTCCGTTGTTTGAAACCACGATTTGCGGGTAAGCCGGGAGCGTATCCGGCGGAGTCAGAATGTTGATTTGCGTGGGACTGATGTAGTACACGTAGGCGCTCACGCCGTTCACCGTCGCGCTGACGCCGTCGAGTTCGGTGGGCATCCGATTGCCGGTAAAATCGGAAGACCGCCAGATGCGCGAATCGCCCGCGGGCGCCAGGTTTGAACCTTTGATTTCGACCCACGTATTGGCGGCAACGGCCAGATCTTCGCCCTCGGCGTTCGCAACCAATGAGACCACCGGCCCGGCTGCGGCGGTTACCGGATAATAGACCATGACGAAGTACTTTTGGATGAGGGCACTTGTGGCCTGTAAGCCATAGTCGAAGTCGAAGCTCCACTGCAACTGGGAAGATCCGTCCGCGGGAGCGTAGCCGCTACAGGGCGACTGGCTGTTTCCAGACTGGTCGCGCTCGCAGGCCCAATAGAAGAAAGGCTGCAGATTCTCGAAAGGTCCTAAGCTCCCGGTCCACATGAGCCTGGTATCGCCCGAAGCCATGCCCAAGTCCGCGAACAAATCCTCCAGAGTCTTGGAAGATGCGGGTATCTGCCAGGCGGAGGAACCCAGGTACTGGCTGTTGTTCATCGCTTGTATCCACTGGGTCGCCGTCTGGAACAACATCGCGCCACCGCCGATCTTGGGCGCGGTAATCGTGCGAGAGGCGTAGGCGATGGCGATGTTGCCCGCGATGCCGAAGGGGTTCGAGGCAGCCAGGTTCGCGTCGGCCGGCCAGGTGTATCCGGTGCTGCAATCGTACACGGCGTTCCCGGAGGCCGGTCCAGCGATATAAGGGACCACTACGGCGCCGCCGGCGGGACAGGAGGGCGGCGCTCCAATCGCGCCAGTTACCACTGGCAGCACGTAATAGTAGGTATCGTTTATCGTAGTTCCACCCTGGATGCCGTTGGCGAACGAAAACATTTCCTGTCCGCCGTTGCTGGTGCCGCTGGTGCCACCGTTGTTTTGAAGGGCCCAGTAATACGAGGGCTTCAGGTTGTGAAGTGGCGCGACCGTGCCGGCAAAACCAGCAGCCACGCTGGCGGGGAAAGCCTGCTTGAGCCCCACGGCGTACAGGTTCCCGAGAGCGCTGCCGGTGCACTGCGGACCGAACGACCCGCCATGTGTGCCTACATCCGCGCAGGTGTGGTCCACCAGGGGTGCAACGGGCAGTTGCCAGTTGTTGTGGCCCAGGTAACCCGAACCGTTGTTGTAAGCATTCAGTGCCGCGACCCATCGCAGCGCGGTGGCGTAGTCCATCGAGCCGTTGGGATTGATTCCGGTGACGCCCAGACTCGCCTGTAGCTCAGGACTTCCACTCAGGTTGGCGTTCGCCAGCCAACAGAGGCCCTGGTTCGGGTCATAGACGATCGTTGCCTGCGCCAGAGGCGCCGCACCGAGAGTGGAGACCGGCTGAGCGGTCTGGCAGGGATTGTTTTGAGCAAACGCAATTCCGCCGCTCGATGTCAGCAAAGAAAGAATTGCAAAAGCACAGCCGCGTCTCCGATGCATCGCTTGAGATCCCCTCAGAGGTTTCCGGTTGGAGGTGCCGGGTGGTCCACAGTTCCTCGATTCTATGCAAACTATCGAGCCGGCCGCCCCGCGAACACTACCAGTTGCGTTTGAGGATTGCTGCGATAAAACTCCCGAGACAGGTTTCGAGAGCGATGAGGATTCGGGGTTGCCATGTGCTCCTTTACTGCTGTGGGTGGGGCCGGGCTGTTCAAGTTTGTGCCGCGGGGTCCGAGCCCAATCGGCAGCGCTCGCTGTGACGCCACTTGTCGGGAGCTTGTCGGAGAGTACAGCGTCATTCCCTCACGGAAACCGTCACACTGGCTGCTATTCCCAACGGGAACCGAGACCGGTACCTCGCTTGGCGGGACGCTCGACGGAATCCGCGCCTCTGCATCACGCCGGAAATCAAGACTGGCGCTTCTCCATAAAATGTCACCGATGCCGGTTGACCGTCGATGAGCACGGCGACGGGTAGCAACGGTTGCGGCGTCCGGCCCGGCGGCGCTGTCTGTCCTTCTCCGGTCAGGAAAAGCACCACGGTGCTGCCCCTAGCAGCTGGATTCGCTCGCGAGTTGTCGCTCTGGTCCTGGTTCAACGCCGCGGCCCGGCCGCTGCCGGACCCGTCGGCGGTAAAGATCGCCGGATCTTGGGTGGAGCTCACGTACATCACGGGCGCGGGCGTCCCGTCGAACAGCACCGGTACGCCGCCGTTCCCGAGGCCAGCGCCATCGAGAACGGCGACCTCGCCCGGCGCAATCGGCCCGCTGCGAAAGTTGCCCCAGTTTAGGACCGCCGCGATCGCGGGTTACTGCGCGATCGCCGCGCAACCCAGATTGAGGGCGGCGTTCATTTCGATCTGGATATCGACAACGTTGACCGCGCCATCCCCATTCAGATCGTTGGCGGGAGAGACTTTGCCTAAGGCTTCATTGATCATCTCCTGCACGTCGACGACGTTGTTGTTTCCGTTTCGATTGATGTCGCACGGGCTGAAAGGTACGGCTTCAATTGTCAGCGTAGGAGTATCCGTGCCGTACCCGAACTGGCCGGCTATGGCGAGGGACGGCTGCGCGTTTCCCATGAAATTTCCGGCGACGATAGAGTTTGGGTTGGGACCCGACAAGAAGAAAGTCTGGCTGGAGAACGTACCGTCTCCGTTGCCCAGCATGTAGCTGGCTTCCGCAACGCCGCAACAGTCTCCGAAAACAATGTCGAGTTTCCCGTCGCTATTAAGATCGGTTACGATCGCCGATGAGATGCTAGTCGCGGTAAGCGTCTGCGTCTGGAAATTGCCGTTGCCTTGACCGAGTAACAGATCGACTTCGCCTGTGAAGTAGCTCCCTGCAATCACATCCAGGTTGCCGTCGTGGTTCAGATCGGCGACCGCCAGCGGAGCGGCCGTGACCGGCAGTACTGTGGGGCTTCCGAACGTGCCATCTCCTTTGCCTGGATAGAGAGCCGAAATAAAGGTAAAGCCGGATGCATCGGTGTATCCCACGATCAGGTCGGGTTTGCCGTCATTGTTGAAGTCGCCCGCGAACAAGCCTGTGCCGCCGGGTCCACTGACGGACACCGTTATGGGCGACGCGAACGTCCCATTGCCTTTGCTGAGGAGAATTTCAATGGTGCTCGTCGTGGCGCCGGTGTACGCGGCTGCGGTGCTCAACACGGCTAGATCCGGCTTTCCATCGCCGTTGAAGTCGGCCACGGCGGTCAGGGTCCACGTCGTTCCCGCAAGCGACGTGCCCGCGTGAAACGTTCCGTCGCCATTATTGAGGAAGACATCCGCGCCGGTTGGATTGGTGGCCACCATGTCGGGTTTGCCATCGCCATTTAAATCGAGAAGCGCGACGCTGTTTGGCACGCCGGTGGTCGGGTAGCTCACCGGAGACGCGAAAACGCCTTTTCCCTGACCAAGGAGCACGGAGATACCGGTGGAAAGGGCGGCGACCAAGTCCGGTTTCCCATCGCCATTCAGGTCGGCAGTAGACAGCGCCGGTTGATATTCAGCGGTTGCCGTTCCGATCGCCTCGAAAGAGGGCAGACCCACGGCGCCGGAGGAATTCGCAAAGAAATAAACCAGCGATTGGGCAAAGTAGTCGCCCATCACGAAGGCGGTGTTCCCGTCGCCCAGCGGAATCACTCCAACCGGGCCCACATTAGCGGGGACCGTGTATGCCGTCGCCGCCCCGAAAGTGCCATCGCCATTTCCGAATGCGACGTAAAGACCGGAGTTCACACCGTTGGCGACCAGGTAATCCAGCTTGCCGTCATGGTTCAGATCCGCGTATGCCAGGTAAACGAACGCACCGGAGATGCCGCCAGTGATGGTTTCGATCTTCGGCTGAAAGGTTCCGTCGCCGTTTCCGGGATAGACGTCCACCTTGTCGCCTCCGGTCATCATGAGATCGACCCGGCCATCACCG
>Ga0182013_10003627_pt1 | contig 19115 bp, 16 predicted proteins | sample 612S2MmetaG_FD_120487 | JGI IMG/M metagenome (GOLD analysis project Ga0182013, IMG submission 120487) | Permafrost microbial communities from Stordalen Mire, Sweden - 612S2M metaG | ecosystem: Environmental > Terrestrial > Soil > Wetlands > Permafrost | place: Sweden: Stordalen | collected... | reverse complement strand
TAGCGGCGCTGTCCTTCGGCATAGATCGTGTCGAAGGCCAGCGAACTCTTGCCCGAGCCGGAGAGTCCCGTGACCACCGTGAGCGTATTGCGGGGAATGCGCACGTTGATATCGCGCAGATTGTGCTGGCGCGCCCCGCGCACCGAGATGTGAGTGATGGGCATGGTTAGTTTCAGGCGCCTGGATCGACAGCTTACGAATGCGAAAGGGCCGGACCCATGACGACCTCCCAGGCCCGCGCCGAGCGGTGGAGTACGCGGCGGAGATCACCGGCCCCCACAACGGCCGACTCTACAACTATGATACATAGGGTAATCACAAGGAAGCTTTCGACGAGGATAGAAGCAGGCCTCAGCGCTGTTTAGTGCCCTTCAAAGAGCCGGAATTCCAAACGTGTGCAAACCAAATCGGAGTGATCGTCTAACTCGTTCTTCATCTTGACATTAGGAGAAAAATGAAATGAAGTTGTCCATTTTTGCAGCAACTGCGCTTCTTGCGATCGGACTGACTGCCGGTTACGGAACTGCCAGCGCGGCCAGCGCGCCCAAGCCCGTCAGCGCAAAGAAGTTCGATGCCTTGGCCGAAGCCGCGCTCACGGCCATGAAGGCCCGCGCCGCCGAGCTCAAGATCACCGGAGTGGCAGTGGTCTCCTATGCCCAGGGCGACACATTTCAGGGCTGGACGTCGAAGTCGGCGGTGGTTGGCCGTATGAAAGACGCTCCAACAACAACCGAAAAGGGCAACAATCTGCTGGCAATCGCCTACGCCAAGGCCGCCGAGATGGCCGACACGCTGGAGAACAGCGGAACCGCAAAACGCCCGCCGATGACCGGCGAATTCGGCTGGCAGGGCGGTGTGATTGCCCGCGTCAAGACCGGCTATGCGATTGTCGCCTTTAGCGGCGGCAAGTCCGAGGACGACGTCCAGGTCTCCCGCGCCGGCCTTGAAGTGCTCAAGGGCGGTCTGTAGGTTGCATCAATGGCTGCGCGGGTTCCTCCTCCGGCAGCGACTCCGGAATGATCGTTTACGTCCGCCGATTCTCTTGACAATGTGTCACATTTTGTGTCACATTAAAACAATGCAAAGCATTACCCTTCGACAGCTTCGCGACACTCGCCAGGTCAAAGCCTGGCTCAAGGCAGGAGTCCAAATTGAAGTGCGCGAGCGGAACCTTGTGCTTGGCGACTTGGTGCCGAGAACCCCTCCCAACCCAAGCCCCGTCGAGTGGCCGGACTTCGAGGCGCGCCTTAAACGCAACTTCGGCGGCCGCATGATTCCCGCCGTGGAGATGCTGATTGAGGATCGCGAGGATCGGTTTTGAGTATTTACGCCGACTCAAGCTTCCTTGTATCCACCTGCGTTTACGATGCGCATTCAGCCGAAGCCGCTCTTCGCATGTCGAAGCACCCCGTGGTCTGGATCAGCGTCTTGAACAGGGCCGAAGTCGCAAACGCAATTCACCGGTATGTCTTTCGCCGTGTCATCTCGGAAACCGAGGCCTGGACGGCCTGGACGCAATTTGAGCGCGACCGTCTAAACGGAGTCTGGATTCCGGTCGATTCGCCGGAGAGGATCTGGGAAACCAGCATCGATCTTGCTCGCAAGCATGGACCCACCCTTGGCGTACGCACGCTGGATTCACTGCATGTGGCCTGCGCTCTGGAGTTGAAAGCGCAACGATTCTGGACCTTCGATGACCGGCAGGCGCGATTGGCCGAGGCGGTTGGGCTGAATACGAACCCCTGATTCCCTGCCCTGTTGCCTTCACTGCGGCGTAATGATCCCGCCCAGCGCATGACGACGAGGCAGGACTATGCCGCGATGGTCGACTTCGGCGGCTGGCCCAGCGGGTTGGTCGAGTGCGGGCTGGTCGGCCAACTCAATCAATGCTCCTCCGCAGGCCGGGCACCAGTCGGCTGCGGTCTCGGGGCTCAGTACGGCGTGGCAATGGCTGCAAACGCGTTCCATATCTGAAAGATTACCCGATCAGTCCGGTCCCGCAACAACCTGGGCCCCATCCTTTCGCTTGCTTCTTGCGAAAGGGTGGGATACCGGAAATTCGTGCCGAAGGCCGCCAGGCTCCACCGCAGGTGCCCGTTACACTGGACTTATGTACCCTCCCGTTCGGCTGGTGGCAATCGACATGGATGGAACGCTGCTGCCGACTCTGGGGCGCGAGATTAGCCCTCGCACGGCGCTGGCGCTGAAGGCCGCGCAGGAGGCGGGGATCACGGTGGCCATCGCCACCGGGCGGCGTGCGGCCTATACGGCGCCACTGCTGGAAGGGCTGGGCCTGCGAGCGGATACGCCCATCGTCGCGTCCAATGGAGCAGTGATCCGGACCTTGGGTGGCGAATCCATCGAGAGCCGCCAGATGGAGGCGCGAGTGGCGCGCGGGCTGTGTGGGCTGCTCAGGCCGTTTGGAGCGGTCGTCTTCACCTTCGACAGGCCGGGGCGCGGCGAGCTGGTGTTGGAGGATCTGGATCGGGCCCACGGAAGAATCGCACTGTGGGTTGAGGCCAATCGCAACTCCATCGAAGTGGTAAAGCCGCTTGAACGGGTGCTGGCCGACGGTGAAGACCCGATTCAGGGCATGGCGGCGGGAAGCCTGGCAAGGATGAGAGAGGCCGAGAAGGCCGTAAAGGCCAGCGAGTGGGGCGGGAACTGCGAGTGTATGAGGACCGAATACCCGGGGCGCGATCTGTCGATATTGGATCTGCTGCCCAAAGGGGTCACGAAGGGCTGGGCGCTGGAGAGGCTGGCTGCCCGGCTGGGCGTGAATCGCCGGGAGACGATGGCTATCGGCGACAATTGGAACGACGTGAAGATGCTGGAGTGGTCCGGGCAGGGTGTGATCATGAGCAATGCGGCTGCTGAGTTGCGCGCCATGGCTAAGCTCCGCGGCTGGCAGCAGGCTCCGTCGAACGATGAGGACGGCGTGGCCGTAGTGCTGGAGGTCGCGGTAAGAAAAGTCGCTGCCGTGGTTGACGCTCCGCAAGTTTAGAGCGGCGCAAGGCGAGCAGAATCTATCAGGGGCTTTGCAGATTGTGGTGAGATTCGTTTCTGTGAAGCATGCGGGCTACGGCCCTTGGAGTGCAAGTCATTGAGGGATTGGCTTAAAACTCGTAAGTTGGGCGCGATCTTTGCAGCCTTTGCCGGTATGGCGGCGTTCTGCGCACGCGCCCATGCGGGCGAACTCGTGACCCTGCGCAACGGGTTTGAAGTGAGTTGCGACCATCATGCCGAAGCCGATGGCCGCGTCCGGCTGTTTCTGAGCGCCAATGAGGACAACTACCTGGAAATGACGCTGGAGGAGATTACGGGTGTGGAGCTAGTACCCGATCCGCCCGCAACGTCTGGCTCCGCCGAGGCGTCGTCTACACGCGCCATGACGCCAAGTGGAGATTCCCGGCTTAACCCGGCGGACCTCCGAGAGATGCTGTCCAAAGCCGGCCACGAGCACAACCTTGATGCGGACCTGCTGGCTAGCCTGGTGAGAGCCGAGAGCGGCGGCAATGTCCGCGCCGTGAGCCGGGCGGGAGCCCGCGGCCTGATGCAGCTGATGCCCTCCACCGCCGCCGGGCTGGGCGTGCAAAACAGCTTTGAGCCGAGCGAGAACCTGCGCGGCGGATCGACCTATCTCGATGCGCTGCTTACCCGCTACCATGACAATCTGGCCCTGGCGCTGGCGGCTTACAATGCCGGTACGGCCGCTGTTGACAAGTATCGCGGCATTCCGCCCTACCGGGAGACCGAGGCATACGTGGCGCGGGTGATTCACGAGTTCAATCGCCGCGTTCTGGCGCGCGAGACCGAAGCAAAACGGGCGGCATCACAGGCCAGAGCATCGAATGCCGGTGCAACCCCGTAGCTGAAACCGCCCAGCGCGGTCTTCTCGATCCTGATTGGCCAGGGCAGCATCGTTCCTGAAGCCGAGATGGGCCTATTCGATCAGAATCTCGATCTTGTCGTCGGGTAGAGGCATCTGCAGGTTCTGATCGGCAGGATTCCGAACCTGGCCGCCGGGAAGCGGGTGCAACTTGAAGAGCACCAGCACGTTTCGCTCCCGGTCGTCCAGGGCGCGAAAGCTGGCGACCTGCTCGAGCGAGAAATGAGTATGAAGATCTTCGAGGGTGCCGGGGTCTAAATCGTTCCAGGTGGCATACCATCCCGGCTGATAGTAGGCGAGTTTGCCGGGTAGATCCGGCATTGACTTCGTGGGAGCGCCGAAATCGTCGCACAGGGTGGGCAGGTGGGTGATCAGCGTGATCTGGTCGCCGCTGATCGAGACTAGCAGGCGGTTGCCGTTGGGGTGATTGTCGATATACTCGGTCAGGCGCCGGGCGGCATCGACGAGCGTAAATTCCGGATGGGCGGCGTAATTCAAGGTCCATGCGCTATTGATGCCCGCCGCCAAAACGGCCAGTCCAACGACGGCCCAGCCCATGAGACGCGCCAGCGAACCTTGCCCGCCGGAATCGCGAGCTGGGAGTTTGTCAGCCAGTCCCTTTCCGCCGAGCAGTGCCTCAACTCCCAGAGCGACCAGAAAGAAGCAGAAGAAGGCCACCACGGCAAAGTACCGCGGCTGGGGATGATTCTGGATGGTCATGAAGAAAAGGTAGCCGGCGATGGCCAGGATAGAAGCTCCGAAGACCGGATCGAGGAGCAGCCTGCGAGCCCGCATGCTGCGCCAACCGACGGCCGCGCCCAGAACCACCACTCCCGCAAGCGGAATAAGAATGTGGTCCACCCACAATCCTCCATGGAACGACCACCAGCCGCCGACAAGCGGCCAGTACGGTTCCGGCGGCTTGGGGTATTTGTTTACAAAAAAGAGGTACTTGTAGTCGGGAAGCAAACCAAAGTGGACTATTAGCGCCATCCACACCCCGAAGGCGGCGGCAAAGCTGCCTGCGGATGTCAGCGCGCAGAGAAAGAAGAGGCTCCCACCCCGCGGACGGTTATCTTCTCGTTTGAGCCATTCTTCCCGGCCTTGCCAAAACGGCAGCAGCATCGCCCACAGCAGCGCCGGTAGAAGAAAGACGGCCGTCGTCTTGGTGAGCAACATCAGCGTAAAGAGCAGCCCGATCCCGACCGACGCCCACATTGGGCGGCGCAGCCTAGGCAGCCGCACGGCCAGGTTCAGGGCTCCCAGCGCGAATGCAATCAGTAGCGGCTCCAGAATGGCCAGCCGGCTGAAGCAGTAGAGAAAGGGGCTGGTAGCAAGCAGAGTGACTGCCAGCAGCGCCATCCAACGCGATCCTCTCGACCGGAGCAGAAGATAACTCAACAGCAGATTGGCAAAAAAGAATGCCACCGCCAGCCCCCGCGCCGCCTGAACTGTAACTCCAGTGAAGAAGAACAACACCCACTCCAGGAACGGCAGCACGGGCGTCACGGGAGCGGGATTGAAGTCTCCAGGCAGATACCAATGTCCGGTCAGGTGCGCGCGAATGGCGGCATTTCCCCACCAACCCTCATCGGTATATTTGGCCCAGTCCATGTACCAGGGAGAGTGGTTGGGAAAATCCGCAAGCAGATTCAGCGCGTGCATGACAGCGAAGCCCGCAATCAGGAACAGCCAAACGGCATAGAGCCAGCGTTTGGATGAATTTGTCAATCGTCGTCTCTCCCCGCTGAAGTTTGTTGGATTATGCATTAGCCGAAAAGTTTCCAGGAAACCCAACACGCGCGTCGTAGGCCTGGAGACCTATTTGGGGGAATAGCTCAAGTATACCGTGGCCGGACTGAGAGTACCTCGCCACAACCGGCAATCTCCGCAGGAACTGCAGGCTTCCGTGACCAAAGACTCCTACTAGACTGCCTGCCAACAGCAACAGTCGTGGCAGGCCTGTTATTCCGCCTTTGCGGCCAAACCGAATCCAACCGGCACCGCTATCGAGTGGTCGACATTCCTGGGCGATAGCCTAACCACAGGTGGACAGGCCGGGGCAAACTCCATCCAACTGGACGGAAACAACAACGTCTACGTCGCCGGCACGGTGCAGAATCCGGGATCGATGACATGGGTCAATCCGGTCGTGAACAGCAACTGGATCAATCAGCAGGCATTTGTCGCCGAGCTCGATCCCACCGGTTCCAAAGCGCTCTTCGCCACGATTATCGCCGCCCCAACGCAATCCGGATTAGCCGTCGATGCCGCGGGCAATATGTATCACGGCATGTCCGACAATTGCGCCGGCGCCATCGTTACGCCTGGGGCATTTCAGCAGACCAACCATATGCAGCCATTCGGATGCGGCAACTTCGCCTCCTCGGGCTATGTGGCCAAGATCTCGGCCCAAGTCACGGTCACGGTCAGGCTGGCAGCGTTGCCTTCTCCCGTGGCGGCCGGCCAGTCTGTGACTCTGACGGCCACCGTCACTCCCACCGCGACCTATGCCTCCGTCCCCACCGGAACCACCGAATTTCAAAAACGGCGGGACCCCGTTGAGTACGATTACGCTCAACTCCTCCGGTGTGGCAACCTATTCCACCTCCACACTCGCGTCGAACACCTATGGCCTGAGCGCCGGGACCGACACCCGGCGCCGCCCAAGCGTGGCTAGGCTTCCGTTGGGGCGCCTGAAGAAAAAGCTCGATGAACAGCCCGCCTCAGAGCGGATTCTCATTCATCACCAAGGCGACAGCGCTGCGCAGTCGAGCCTTCTTGCCCTCGTGAGCAGTCCGGATTCTGGGAATTCTCACCAATGGGTTTCTTCGCATCTCTGCCTCCACCAGAGGGCCTGCGAAATCCCACATGGAGGTAATTTCGCCAACGGCGACGATCTCGCTCGGCGCAAGGGCGGAGGCTATCATGTGCATCCCTCGGCCGAGCGCTGTACACATCTTCGCGATCGCATCCTTTGCCGCCGGGTCTCCCGCCTCGACTAACTTCAGAAGATCGTCAAAGGCCGGCGAAGGCTTGTTGGCTATCTCGGTGTAATAGCGCATCCCGGCGCGATTCGAGGCTACGGTCTCCCAGCATCCCCTGCTTCCGCAGCCGCACGGCAATCCGTTCGGATCGACCTGCACATGCCCGAACTCGCCTGCGGCGCCTCCTTCTCCGCGAATGATCCGCCCATTGGCAAAGATGCCGGTCCCGATTCCCTCCGAAACAGTGACTGCGACCAGATCGTGCATGCCGTCGCTGTCGCCGAACCAGACCTCTGCCAAGGCGCTAGCGTTGGCGGCATTGTCAACTACAACGGGTAGGCCTGTGGCCTGTTCCACGCGGGATTTGATGCGCCCGATGGGCCACGATATGTTGGGCGCGAAGATGAATCTCTCCAGTTGAGGATCGAAACGGCCAGGCAGGCTGATGCCGACACCATCGAAGGACCGGTCGCTATTGGCGAGGATCATCTTCCGAATAGCATTCACAATTGCGCCGAGTACCTTCTGGGGGTTGACGGGAAGCTCGATTACATTCTGCTTGACGATCTGCCCGCCCAGGTCTGTTACCGCCAGCGTAGTCTGCGAAGGATGAATATCCAGAGCCAGCACGACGCGCTTGCCGTTCAGATTCAGAAATGTCGGTCTTCTGCCCCGCGGAAGCCGGCCCAACGATCCCTCGACGACCCATCTATCGGCAATCAACTCCTCCACGATGAGCGAGACTGTGCTCCTCTGCAATCCCGAAGCCCGAGCCAAATCGGCGCGCGAGATGGGCTGCCTCGTTCGTATCTGGTTGAAGATGAGATTTCGATTGATGAGCCTGGGTACCTTGTTGGTGGCGCTATATCGGTTCGTAAACGAAAAGCGCGGCGTCGGCATCTTGGCCATTTCCATCTCCGATTGAGCGATTGGGAGGTCACGCCGCGCGAGATTATTTCGGCCATCGGCGTGATCGCATTAGATTCTATCAGAGAACGGCAGTTTGTAGCCTCTCCGAACCATACGAACTCGCATGCTTGCAAAGTGCATGCGATTGCATGAAAACAGCAATGCCGCCGAGGGTCTCCTTCCGTGGAAGGAAGCTACTCGGCGGCATCGAGAACCGGCTTGCGTTGTATTTGAAGACTCAGACGGTGTAAGTCGTGGACGAAACCCGGCCTCCGCGACCCGTCCAGTTGGTGTGGAAGAACTCACCTCTCGGCTTGTCTGTGCGCTCATAGGTGTGCGCGCCAAAGTAGTCACGCTGCGCCTGCAGCAGATTGGCGGGCAGCCGCGCGGTCCGGTAGCCATCGAAGAACGCCATCGCAGTGGAGAACGCCGGTGTGGGCACGCCCATCTCCACTGCATGAATCAGCGCCGTCCGCCACGAGGCCTGATACTGATTCAGCGCCCTGTAGAAGAAGCTGTCAAGTAGAAGATTATCGATCTCCTTGTTCTTGTCGAAAGCCTCCTTGATCTTGCCAAGGAATCGGCTGCGAATGATGCATCCGCCGCGCCACATCAGCGCGATTCCACCCATATTCAGGTTCCAGCCATTCTCCTTTGCCGCCGCCCTCAGCAGCATGTAACCCTGCGCATAAGAGATGATCTTGGAACAGTAGAGCGCGCGGCGCACATTCTCAATGAACGCGGCGCGGTCGCCGGCGCCGATCTTAGCTAACGGCCCTTCAAGTATCTTCGACGCTTCTACGCGCTCCTGCTTCAGCGCAGACAGGCAGCGCGCGAATACGGATTCACCGATCAGAGTTACCGGCTGGCCTAAGTCGAGCGAGCTGAAGACGGTCCACTTGCCCGTCCCCTTCTGGCCCGCGGTATCCAGAATCTTGTCGACCAGCGGCCCGCCGTCCTCGTCCTTCTTGGCAAAAATATGGCTCGATATCTCGATCAAGTAACTATCTAATTCGCCCTGGTTCCACGCAGTGAAGACCTCGTGCAGCTCATCGGCGGTAAGTCCCAGGCCGCGCTGCAGCAAGTCATATGCCTCGCAAATCAACTGCATATCGCCGTACTCGATACCGTTGTGCACCATCTTCACGTAGTGACCGGCGCCTTCTTCGCCCACCCAGTCGCAGCAGGGAGTTCCGTCTTCGACCTTGGCGGCGATGGCCTGGAAGATATCCTTCACGTGCGGCCAGGCGTCTGGGTTGCCACCGGGCATGATCGACGGGCCAAAGCGCGCGCCTTCTTCGCCGCCGGAGACGCCCGTGCCGATGAAGAGAATCCCTTTGGCGGCAAGAGCTTTGGTGCGCCGCGTCGAATCAATATACAGCGAGTTGCCGCCATCGATGATGATATCGCCTGCCTCAAGATGCGGCAGAACGTGATCGATCATCTGGTCCACTGTGTCGCCGGCCTTGACCATCAGCATGATGCGGCGGGGCCGCTTCAGCAGTGAGGCCAGCTCCTCCACCGAGTGGGCTCCGACAACCTTGGTTCCCTTGGCTTCGTCGGCCAGAAAATCGTCCACCTTGGAGACGGTGCGGTTAAAAACGGCCACCTTGTAACCGTGGTCGTTCATGTTGAGGACCAGATTCTGTCCCATGACTGCAAGGCCAATCAGGCCAATGTCACACAAAGCTTCTGACATACATTCTCCATTTCAAAGGAATCTAACTTCAAAAGCGCGGTCCACGCACATTCGCAAGGCTATTGGCAGCTCGCATTGCGAGCCTTGGAAATGGCAAGAAACGTGATACTTGCCGGGGCGAACTCGATTTGGCCGGAGCGGATTGCTATTCCTTTCATCTCCGGCAAGGTATCTTCGGCGCCTAACTGCAATTCGGCTCCGTTCAGCTGTACATGAGTATCCTGGAGGTCATGGGCCGTTAGCGTGTAACGCTCCGAGGACATCGGAATCTTCAGAGACTGCGCTTGATCGCGGCCGGCATTGATGACCAGGAGCGCAACGCCACCAGGCCGAAAACGGAGGCACTGCGCGTAGACTTGCAGATCCGGCGCAGGCGATGCCCCCGGATCGAGCACCGTGGTTCCCATCAGCCTGCGCCATAACAGCGCCGCCCAATAATTGGGGCGGGGCTCATAACTGTTTTCGTCCAGCAGCCCGTAGTCGCTCGCTGCGAGCGTGTTATGCATGTGAACCTGCACGCCGAGCCTTGCCAGGCTGCCTAATTGATTGAGATAGCGGAAGCTATCGAGAAAGGTGGAGGCCCAGTGGTCGCCGCCGCAGGCAGTTTGAGCTGTCTCAGTTAGCCATAGTGGTTTCCCAGGCTCGAAGCGATCGCGGATAGCGCCGTAAAACTGCTCGATCTGGTCGGGGCGCGCCAGCCACTCCGCGGAAAGGGCAGCATCGCTCGTCGTGCCCGCCGATGCGCCCATGGCGGCGCAACGGCTGGAAACGCCCCCGTAGGAATGGTAGGAGATGGCATCGAAAACCGGACCGGCGGCGGTGAGCAGATCGGCACTGGAGGTGATATGCATGGAGGCAGGGATCATTTGCGCGCCTTCGCCCGTAGTGCCGGGACCAAGGAAGATCATCTCCGGAATGGCCTTCTTAGCCCATGCGCGGAAGACTGCGATATCGCGGCCATAGGCTGCGGCGTCGTAGCCGTGGGGCGCGCCGCCCATGGCAGCGATATTCGGCTCGTTGAAAAACTCTGCCGCTGCGATGTGGCCACCGATGGAGCTGGTGTAGTCGACAAGTTGCTGGGCCTGGGTGGGGGTCCAAAGGCCGCCTGCATCGCGCGCTCCGGCGCTGATGGCAAAGGAGGTCACTAGCCCCGCGTTGACCGCGCGGGAGAAATCGATCACGCCTTTCCATTGCTGACGCGTGAGCACGCCGTTGAAGCCCTGTGGCGGAGTGGAGGGCGCGGGAGCGTCGGAGTTTTGAAAAAAGGTGGTGTTGGCCCAGGTGCCGCTGACGCGTAGGTAAGCGGGACCGAGTTCCGCGGCGAGCTTGCGCAGGCGCGGGTTAGAGAGATCGATGGGCTTGCGGTACTCGAAGAGAGAGGGGTCCATAGCGGCGGGTTGATTGGCGGAGGGCCGGGCAGCGGGAGCGCTCTTGCTGGCATAGGGCTTCCAAAAGCGTCCGCCTGTAACTTCGACCATCTCGATGTTATAGGACTGAAAGCGCTCGTCGACAGATCCGATGCGGGGCATGGCTGCCGGAGTTAGTTTGGACGGCTGCGTTGCACCGGATTGAGCCAGGCACGCTCCCGGACCGAAGAGCAGCAGGATAGCGCCTGCCATAGATTTTGCGAAAATCATTCTGTTCATGCCTATGTTGCCTCCCGATGCGACTGTGGGGCGATGAATCTACCCCGCATCTACACGCCGCTGAATGCGGAAAAACCGCCATCGACCGGAATCACCACGCCGGTCACAAACTCAGCGGCAGGCGATAGCAGCCATAGCACACATCCAAAGAGATCTTTGGATTCGCCCAGCCGCCCCATTGGTGTGTGCCCAACGATCGTCTTACCGCGCGGGGTCCAGTCACCTGTTTCCTTGTAGGTCAACAGAAAGCGGTTCTGGTTGGTGAGAAAAAAACCGGGCGCGATGGCATTCACGCGAATCTTCGGCGTATATTCCTGAGCCATGTGCACGGCCAGCCACTGAGTGAAGTTACTGACCGCGGCCTTAGCCGCCGAGTATGCGGGAATACGGGTCAATGGGCGGAATGAATTCATCGACGATATATTCAAAATCACGCCGTAGCCCTGCTCCGCCATGACCTTGCCGAATGCCTGGGAGGGCAGAATCGTGCCCATCACATTCAGGTCGAAGACCCAGCGCACGGCGTCGGTGGGAAGATCGAAGAACTTCAGTTCCGCGCTGGTTGTGGCCTGGGGCTTATTACCTCCCGCGCCGTTTATCAGGCAATCCAGCTTTCCGAAATAGCTCACAACCTCCTGAGCTGTTTGGCCGATGCTCTCGCGATTGAGCACATCGCACTTGAAGAACGTGAGTTGCTTGCCGCGCTCTCCCAGTCTCTCGATCAGCGCCTTGCCCGCCTCCGCATTCATGTCCAGGATGGCGACCTTTGCCCCGCATCCGGCCAGCGCGCCGGCAATCTCGCCGCCTAACACTCCCGCGCCGCCGGTAATGGCAACAGTTTTCCCGGTAAAGTCGTACATCTTTGTCAGTTCAGCTAGGTTAAAACCATCTGGTTGTGCGCTATCGGTCTTCTCTCCACTTATTGCAGCTGTTGTCTTATCCATGTTGCACCTCTTTTCGGAATAACGTCTTTTGATTCTGTTCCCACCTATAGGCGGCTGCTATGCGCCCACAGGCCCAATGCCGGATTGGGAATGAAGAATATCTCCTCGCCATTGACCCGGTTGTAACCTTGACTTAGCTTCTCGGGATCGTAGCGAGTCAGCATTGCGCTCAAATCGCCATAACCGAAGCCAACGCCTTCCACCTCTTCCTGCGTAAGATGTCCGGGGCACCAGGTAATTCTGAAGCGGCCCTCGGATGAGCCGTGGATAAGATGCGCGGCGGCGCTCAGATCGTTGGCCAGGTCGGCATTGGCATTCACCGCATCGAGCGTGGCCGGCGTTCCGCGGTAGCCGAACTTTCGAATCAGGCTGTCGATGGTTTTGTCTTCGCCGAATTCCTTCACGCCCGGAGCTAGCACGATCAGTTCTGCGTCGTCGGCCAGCGCCATGCGCGTGCGATAGATGGCCTTGTTGCCCAGCCATGTGGAGTGGAACTCGCCTGGATAGAGATAGACAACTGCCTTCTTGATCTGCTCATTGAGCATCTCGAAGTTCACCTTGAGGCTAAGCTCGGAGGCCAGGTTGAAGCACTCGATATCATCGCCAATGTAAAGACCGCGCACGGCCAGTCCGCCATCCTCCCGGCGTCCCACTACCGTCAGCACATAGACGATGGGAAGATGGTGCAGAAAATGGTCCGAGGCATAACTCAGTACATTGCGCACTGGATTGATGGCGCGCCCCATGATACGCTCCATGCCGTATACCGCACCCAGGTAATGGCTGCGGTTGATACCCTCGCGGCCTCCCGTGCCCACCAGAATATTCTTGGTGAAATTGGCCATGCCGATCACTTCGTGAGGTACAACCTGGCCAATAGAAAGAATAAGGTCGAAGCCGCCCTGAGAGATGAGTTTATTAACCTGCGCCGGCCACGCATAACTCAGTTTTCCTTCCGACTGTTCGCGAATGAATTCCGCCGGAACCTCGCCCAACGTCTCGATGTCTGTGCGCCAGTTATGGACGCGGAAAAGATCCTTGGGCACGCCGCCGAACATGTGCGTAATCTGGTCCGGCCGCATAGCGGTGTGGGTTCCGAGCGCGGGCAGAACCGCTTTGAGGCGGTCGCCGTAGTGCCGCCACGCATAGCGTGTCAGCTCGCCTGCGCGGGAGTGCTCGCGCGTCTGATCTGGCGGCACGGCCAGCACCTTGTTGCGCGGGCCCAATTTGGCAAGTCCTTCCACAAGCAGATCGTTCAACTGTTGTGGAGTCAGGTTGGTATCGACGCTTCCGATTGAGCAGTAAAGACTCATGCAGTTAATTCCACCCTTTTCAGTCCGGGAGCGAGCAGGACGTTGATAAGCAGCGAAATGAGATAGATGCTGGCGGCAAAAATAAAGAGGATCGAATAGCTGCTCGATATTTGCAGGATGTGACCGGCAAACTTTGTAAAGAGGACGCCGCCCACCGCTCCGGCCATGGTGCCGATGCCGGTGGCTGAGCCCACGGCGCTGCGCGGGAACATATCCGAGGCGGTAGTGAATAGATTGGCCGACCAGCCCTGGTGCGCAGCTGTGGCCAGGCTCAACAATCCGATAGCGGCCCACTTGCCGAAGTTATCCGGATGCAGATAGTTGATGAGAAAAACAGGAACAATGAGGCAGGCGCACAGCAGCATGGCGGCAACCCGCGCACGATCCGCCGAAAGCCCCAAGCGGATGAAAGTTGCAGGCAGGTAGCCTCCGTAGATACTGCCGATGGATGAGGCGTTATAGACGATCAGGATCGGCAAACCCAAGCCCACAAGGCTCAGATGAAACTTGTCGCTGAAGTATCCCGGCAGCCAGTAGAGATAAAACCACCAGACGGGATCGGTTAGGAATTTAGGAATGGCATATGCCCAGGTCTGGGGAAAAGCAAATAGCTTGATCCATGGTGTAGAAGGGCCGGGCTTCTCCGCTGGATCCTGGTTAATGTAGGCAAGTTCGGCGGCGGAGAGCGCGGGATGTTCTGCGGGCTTGTGGTATTTGAAGAACCACAACACGATCCAGGACGCTGAGAGAAAGCCGGTGATCAGAAAGGCGGAGTGCCAGCCAAAGAGGCGGACTGCGATAGGTACGAGGAGCGTGGCAAGGATCACGCCCACATTGGCGCCGCAGTTGAAGATTCCGAAAGAGAACGAACGCTCCTTCTGCGGGAACCACTCGGCGTTTGTCTTGTTGGCGGCGGGGAAGTTGCCTGATTCGCCCAGCCCAAGGCAGGAACGCGCAATGCCCAGCTGAAGCACCGAGTTAACCAGCGCATGACCCATCGCCGATACGCTCCAGGCGGCCATGATAACCATGTAGCCGATACGCGTGCCGATCTTGTCTACGAAGCGCCCAGCGCCAAGCTGGCCGATCGCATAGAAAAGGGTAAAGAAAGATACGACGGTCCCATAACTCTCTTCAGTCAGGCCGATGCCATGATTGGCAACGCTCAGCATGAGCGTGGGCTTGAGAAGCGCAAGAACCTGGCGATCCATATAGTTGATCGTTGTAGCGGCAAAGAGCATGGCGCATATAGTCCAGCGCACATAACCTATTCGCGTGTCTGTGGGTGAACTCCCATAGCCCACATTCTCGATATTCGTCCCTGCCGCCACGTTGGCTCCTTACAACCGATAGGCTTTCTTCACCAACCCATAGGTAAGCTCGTACGCTACGTCGAATGCCTCATCCTCGTCCAGCCGGTGTTCGGTAACGAGCCGTGCCAGGTAGGAGCAGTCGACGCGGCGAGCCACGTCGTGCCGGGCTGGAATGGACAGGAAGGCGCGTGTGTCGTCGTTGAAGCCGACCGTGTTATAGAAGCCCGCAGTCTCCGTTGTCTGCTCACGGAAGCGCATCATCCCCTCGGGGCTGTCATGGAACCACCACGAAGGTCCGAGGCGCAGGCTTGGATAGTGGCCCGCCAGGGGCGCAAGTTCGCGGCTGTACGTAGATTCGTCCAGAGTGAAAACAATAATAGTCAGGCCGCACTCGTTGCCGAAGCGGTTCAGAAGGGGGCGCAGCGCATCCACGTAATTGATTGGCCTGGGTATGTCGCCCCCCATGTCGCGGCCGTAGCGCTTGTAGACCTTGAGATTATGGTTGCGAACGGATCCTGGGTGGATCTGCATTACCAGCCCGTCATCCAGGCTCATCTGCGCCATCTCGGTGAGCATCTGCGCGCGGAAGAGCTCCTGTTCGGCCAGGTCGGCCTTGCCGCCGAGGATGCGGCTGTAAAGCTTCGCGGCCTCGGCCAGGGCCAGGTCGGCCGTCTGTGCGGTGGGATGGCCGTGGTCGGTTGCCGTGCAGCCCAGCGCCTTGAAGCGGGCTCGCGCCTTGCGCAAAGCCGCAAGATAGCCGTCCCATGTCGACGTGTCTTCGCCGGTCTGCTCGCCCATCAGGGCAATGTGCTCGGCGAATCCCTTGAACTCCGCATCAACCACCCGGTCAGGCCGGAAGGTGGGAATGATCCTCGAATTCCAGCCCGATTCGCGAACAGACTTGATGTCATCAAGCGAGTCGAAGGGTGAGTCGGTGGTCGCCAGCACCTCGATATTGAAGCGCTCGTAAAGGGCGCGGGGCAGAAACTCCGGCGTCTGCAACTTCCCGGCGATGGTGTCGAAGTAGAGGTCGGCATTCTTCGCCGAGAGCCGCTCATTGAGGCCGAAGAGCTCCTGAAAGGCGAAATCCAGCCATATGCGTGTGGGCGTGCCGCGGAACAGATAGTAATGGCTGGCGAAGATGCGCCAAACCTGGCGCGGATCCTGCATCTCCTCGACGCCTATCTCCAGATCCTCCAAGGAGATACCCTGGCTCATGAGCATGCGGAAGACGTAGTGATCGGGCTGCACAAGGAGCTTTGCCGGATTGGGAAAAGGTTCGTTGTTTGCAAACCAGGCGGCCTTAGTGTGCCCATGCGGGCTAATGATAGGCAACCCCTTCACATGCGAATAGAGGGCTCTTGCAATCTTTCGCGCACAGGGCTCGGCGGGAAACAAACGGTCTACGTGGATCAACATGACTTGAATGCTGCCTTTCGCCGAGAGGCGATATGGTCAGACCACTAAAGAGGTCAGACCATTAGTATACACTCCGAACTAGAAAACAGGTGGATGGAAAAAAGCTCTTTCCGGTAAAACTACCCTTCAATCATAAGAATTCTCGCGCTGCCTCCCAAAAAACAGCCAGTCACCTGCCTGCGTTCAGCCCTTCAGCGCCAAAGCCCACCGGGCCGGCGGCGTAGCTGCCCAGCGCTTCAACCATGATTTGCGAATCCCATGCCTGTCAAGACTCCCCGCATAAATGCGAAGCTGGCGAGGCCGCCGGGAACCGGATCGTCGGCCTGAATCTTATATTCAAGATCGACAAACCCCTGTTTTGGATCGTAGTGAGAGCCTCAAATCCCTGGCGCAAGGCATCAGGCCGTCGCCACAGCAGCGTGAAAAGGACTGCTTCATATGTGGACTACTCCTCTGGTTTTTCTGGCTGCGATTGTCTTCTCAGCCGCGTTGCATCCCGGCAATTTTACCGCGGCGGCTGGCGCGGCAGACTTGGAATCAACTTGGCTGCGCGGTGAAGTACTCAGCGACCTGCTGCCAGTTATCCACGCGAACAAAACCGGTTGCGGCCAGGTTATGCGGCGCGGTGTAGAGAAGGCCTTGCCCCTCGAAACGCAAAAGGTTCTTGGGCAGGTCGTCTATCAGGAAGTCGGCGCGGAGGATGCTTTTGTTGCCGCAGAAGACGTAATGTGTGGGCGGAATGAAGGGAAAATGCCGCTGTAGCCAGCGGTACTTGGGGCCGAGAGAGTTCGGGACGGTCATGGCCTGGGTGGCGATAAAGATCTCAAAGCGGGCGGAGAGGTCTTTGAGCACCTGCTGGGAGTCGGGAATGACGGCCAGATCCTCGAAGAAGTCTTCAGCGTCGAGGAAGGCGCGAAGCTGCTGCTGGCGGTCGAGCGGCGCAATCTCCCACAGGCCCTTGCCGGCCAGGTCGTCCGGTGTGACGTCTTCGTCGAAGGTCTGATTGTAGCGGCGCAGGTGTTCGGCGAGCGTGTCCGCCATGACCTCGTCCATATCGACACAGATGCGCTGCATGGGATCAGGCGCCTATCGAGCGTGGTTTGCGGATGGCGCGACCTGCGCCGGACGCGGCTGGCGGCTCTGCCGGGGGCGGAGGCGCCATGGCGGGGTCCCAGTAGAGGAGCCGGCTGCAACTGTCGCAGGTGAGCAATTCGCCTTCGCGAAGCTGGTTCCAGGTCTGCGGACGGACGCCCATGCGGCAGCCGGTACACTGCTGATTCTCAGCGCGGGCCAGTCCGGTGCCGCGCGAGCCGGAGAGCCGGTCAAAGCGGATGAGCAGTTCGGGCTGGATAAGGGGGCGGAGGGCATCGCGATCCAGGTCGATGGCGGCAAGTTCGACGCCGAGCTCCTGCCGGCGGAGGGCAATGCGGGCGCGCGTCGTGTCCAACGCGGCGTTGAGGGACTCGACCTGAGCACGGGCGGCGGCTAGCTCGGGTTCCAAAGCTTCAGAGCGCTCCAGACTGGCGAATTCCTCGTTTTCCAGGCGGTCGGCCTCGGCGACGGCGAAGCTGATTTCGTGCTGCATGGCCGCCACCTGCTCGGTGGTCTTGACGGTGTCGAGTTGGATGCGAAAGCGGGCGGCCTTCTGGCGGTGGGTAGCGATCTCGCGATCGAGGCGCGCGCGCAAGGACTCCTCGCGGCTGAGCGCATCGGAGGCCGCGGCGGCCTGCCGCTGTGCCGCGGCCAGCGCCGCCTCGGCCTGGGCGGCCTCCCCTGGCAGGGCTCGCAAAGCAAGATTGAGGCGGGTGCGCTCCAAATCCAGGCTCTGCAGTTTCACGAGGTTTTCAATCTGCTCTTGCATTCCTGTTATGAAGTCTACGGCATTCGCGTCTATTGAGAAAATGAGGGCGGGAAACCCTGCGAGAATGGAAACCAACCGGGAGGTGGGTTTGGCGTCGATTGGAATATCTTTTTGGCGCAGGCATCGGTGGTTTTTGTGGATGGTAGGCGGATCGATTGCGGTTCTGGCGGGGCTGGCCGCCGTAATGGCCGTGGTTGCGCACCGTGCGGAGCCGTTTCTGCGTGCGCGCATCGTGGAGGAACTGGAGCAGCGCTTTCACGCCCGGGTGGAACTGGACAGCTTTCACATGGTGCTAGGCAACGGCTTCGCAGGCCAGTGGGGAGTGTGGGCCACGGGCGGGGGGCTGCGCATCTGGCCGCCGGCTCAGGTTGCTGGCGTCTCTGTCCCCGGACCGGCAGAGCCAACTGAGGCTGGTGGAGTGAAACCGCTTGTCACGGTGGACGAATTCCGCTTTCACGCGCCCCTGCGATTCGAGCCTGGCAAGCCGATACCAATATCGATGGTGCGGGTTAAGGGGCTGAATATCGATCTGCCGCCGAAGTCGCACTTTGGGCATGGTATGGCGGCCGAGGTTGAGCAGGCCGAAATCAGAGGGAAAACGCTGCGCTTTGTTGTAAACGCGATCGAGTGCGAGGGGGCGCGGCTAGTGCTGGAGACGAGCAAGCCAGGCAAGCTACCGATGGCGATTGCCATTGCCCGCTTCAAACTGACAAATGTGGGCGGGGCCGGCGCGGTTGGATTCGAGGCCGAGCTGACCAATCCACGGCCGATGGGCGCGATCCATACGACCGGCTCGATCGACACATCGCACGGAACGGACCTGGGCGAAGACCCCATCCGCGGCGACTACCGCTTTGAGCATGCTGACCTGGCTACATTCAAGGGTATTGCGGGGATTCTCTCCTCTACCGGCCACTACTATGGGACATTGCGCGACCTTGTGGTGGACGGCGAGACGGATACGCCCGACTTCCGTCTGCGGCCCTTCGATAATCCGCTCTCGCTGCACACGAATTTCCATGCCCACGTCGATGGAACCAACGGAGACACCTGGCTGGAGCCGGTGGATGCGTCGCTGGGGCGGTCGCACTTTACGGCCAATGGGCAGATCGTGCGCGTTCTAGCATTGGATGCC
>Ga0182013_10003616_pt1 | contig 19150 bp, 21 predicted proteins | sample 612S2MmetaG_FD_120487 | JGI IMG/M metagenome (GOLD analysis project Ga0182013, IMG submission 120487) | Permafrost microbial communities from Stordalen Mire, Sweden - 612S2M metaG | ecosystem: Environmental > Terrestrial > Soil > Wetlands > Permafrost | place: Sweden: Stordalen | collected... | reverse complement strand
GGCGGCAACCTTCGCCTGATAGACGTCGTACAATTCAAGCGCCTGCGTCAACGCGACGATGTGCTCCTCTCGAACATTGCCCACCAGCGCCTGGCGCACTGTCTCGACCGACGCGTGGCACCGCGCGTCGCGTCGGCTGTCGCGCGGGACAAAAGAACGATCTTCGTCAGCCGGGTTTTGCGCTCGACCAATGTGAGTAGTCCGCCTTTGTGTCTGGCACCGGCGATGGTATCGCCCTCCCAATCGCCGACGCGACTTTTCCGCCCGACGACGGCGGGGCGCTCAGAAATGTCGATTCTATTGGGAATCAGACCGCGTCCGGCGGTCTTGCCGGCTCCCTTATTATAGAGTTTGCCGCGTCGGCGCAGGCTCAGCCATAAATCGTCGCCTTCGCGTTTGTCCCGCCAGATCATTTGATAAATGCACTCGTGACTGAGCGAGACACCTTGTTCGCCCAGCCAACCGCTGATCTGCTCCGGTGACCAGCGTTCCTCGCGAAGTTTCCGCTCAATACCGCGTCGTAGCGATTTCGTCAGCTTGCGCTGTTTTCTCCGCACCACCTGCCGAGCATCGGCCTTTTCCTGAGCCTGCTTGAAACGATAACCACGCTGGCCGCGATTGCGGCTCAGTTCCCGGCTCACAGCGCTTTGGCTGATACCCAGTACACCGGCGATATTTTGCTGGCTGCTTCCTTGCCTGGTCAGCGCGTGGATCTGGCAACGATCTTCAAGCGTTATCCGACGATACTTCCTCATCAGCAACCCTTGATTTGCCAAGAGGTTACTCTCGTCCAGCCTCATCCGATTATGCGTTGGGTAGTTGAATCTGCCTTTATGGAAGAACCCCACTACCGGGATTTTAGGAACGGCCGCCCCCGCATGAGTAAGAGACCCTCACTGCAGTGGAATAATATAGAATTCGTATTGAATTCTATAATTCTTGTTAAAGACGCCTAGGATGGAATGCGGAAATCGACAGGTGGCTCTTCATACCCAACACGAAGCCTAACGAGTAGTCAGAAACTCAAATGTCATTCAGATTGTGTAGAAAGGCGCAGGTAGATAACTCTACTGCTCTATTAAGATGGCGCAAAGCCCGTTTATGAATCTCCTTCTCCCCAGCGCCACCGATATCGACACTGTAAAAAAGACGCAGTTCATTCAGCGGTGCGCCAACGAGTGTTCCTCGGCAGTTCGAAAGAACCTGGTAAAGAAATGACGGAGTCCAATCAGCACCAGAAGATAGTTGGTGAACATAATCGAGTTGGTGCAGCGCCTGTCCATTATCACCCAAAAAGAAATAGGCGTATGCAAGGTTGCGAAGTGAGTCCGTGTAAAGATTCTTGTAGGTGGAACAAACCTCCTCATTCGTTACCATACTGAAGTCCTGCACCGCTTCCTTCAGCCGATCATCCTGAATAGGCGCCAACAGATTGGATGCATTATCCTCGTTCTCAGCGAATTCGACGGCATACAAATTCAGCGCTTGCCGGCCGCTTTCGTATTTGTCGGCGCATGCCCAATCGCGCTCCGGAGCGGCCGGTGAAGCCGGAGGGGATGAATTGGGTACCGGGAAACCCACCTGCGGCGTTGTCGATTGCGTGGAACCTCCAGCGACATTGGCCGGATCCGGTACAACGGCTCTCTGAGGTTGCGGCGGATCTAATGGATTGGTTGTCACGCCGCTGGGGTCGCCATTCGAACGTTCACCTTCACTGGAATTCTCCCGTTGATTCAACGCCCTGCGGTTTTCGGGTTTGGGTGGCCCCGCCTTCGGATAATCCACTGGTGGTGAGTGGCCAGCGATGGCTGGCATATTATAAGGAGAATATATGAACACTACATTCGGTTCTCTCGCGCAACCGAACATGCACGTGAGTAGAATTGCTCCCAATGTGAACAAACGATAATCCATTCCCCGGACTTTCCTTGGAACTTATCCGCGTGGCCGCGATGGCTGACCACAAGTGGCTCACTGCGCGAGGGGATGCTTCCCGTCTTGCGCAATTACTGCCTTATGGCCCGAAGGGGTAGCTGTTGCTCCGAGATACGGCGTTTGACCACTGCGACGCCATTTTTCGATATTCCGCTCGATGGCCGTGTCGTTAAACGCCTTGACGAAGTTTCTGCCCGGTTGCGTTTCTTGCAGAGTAACGCCTCTCGGCGGGCGGACGTCGAAGATATGATCCCAGATCTCGGCGAGTCGGCTGTTTACCCAAGAAGTCTGTATGACGGCAGCCGCGCCCGCGACTGTACCAGCGATGATAGCTAGGCTCTTAACGAACGGAACCTCATGAAACTGGGCTTTTAGGTTTGCCCCCAACTGGCGCAGATTGGGCATTTTCAGGCACGACGTTCGTTCTTGCCATCGAAAGAACTCCTTGGGAACGGCATACGCCCTATATTGATGGGGTGCAGACGATGGAATGCAAGATTATATAGAAGGAATTGTGGAGCGTGACTTCACGACGCCGAGACGTTGTTCCGTTACCGGGAAAGGCTCCGCCGCAAATATATGGCATGAGCAGGTCGGTTTTTTAATGGGTGCAAGGCTCTGCGACCTAGAACTAATATGACGCGGCAGGCTCGTGCTCTCACACCTCAACCGCGATTGCTACCCCGTCGGCGGGAGGAACTCGACCAAACAGCGAAGGTTTTGCAAACCCAAAGTTGTCGCGAAAGAGCGTCTGGCCAAGCCGCTCCTAACCCCCATTTGGTTCAACTTCCCACGAACCTCGGCGCCCGCTTCTCCATGAACGCCGTCCGCCCTTCCTTATAATCCGCGCTGTTGAAGCACTTTTCCCCAATCTCCTTCAACGCCGCCATGTCCCGCTGCGACTCGTCCTTCAACATTTCATTGATCGTCATCTTCGACGCCCGCACCGACAACGGCGCGTTCTCCGAGATTGTCCGGGCGATGCTCATCACCGCCTCGTCCAGTTCCCCCACCGGAACGCACTGGTTGATCAGCCCGATGCGCTCCGCCTCATGCCCATTGATCCGCCGGGCGGTGTAAAGAATCATCCGAGCGTGCGCCGGCCCCACCAGATCGATCAACCGCTTCACCGAATCCGCCGCGTAAGCGATTGACAGCCGAGCCGCCGGGATCCCGAACTGACTGTCCGGCGTGCCGATCCGCAAATCGGTCGCCATCGCGATCGCCAGTCCGCCGCCCATGCAGAACCCACGAATTTTGGCGACGATCGGTTTCGAGAACGAATGAAACTTCTCCCGCCCGATCCCTGTCAGCCGATCGTATTCTTTCTGCGCGTCCGCGTTGTGCCGGTTCTTCTCGAACTGGGAAATATCCGCGCCGGAAACGAACGCCTTATCGCCCGCGCCAGACAACACGACCACGCTGATCGTGTCATCCGACTCGAACTCCGTCAGAATCTCGCCCAACCCGATCCACATCTCCATGGACATGGCGTTGCGTTTTTCCGGCTGGTTGAACGTGATCAGCCCAACCCCGCCGTCACGCCCAGATAGCATCTTGCCGCCGGCGTATTCGGTGACCCCAACTTTCTCCAGCATGTCAGATCACTCCCTTTTCGCGCATTCCGAGAATCTCTTCGTCGGTGTAGCCAACCGACTTCATGATCTCATCCTGATGCTCGCCCGCGTCAGGCGTATGATGGCGGATCGCTTTCGAGAACCCGGAAATATTGATCGCCGAAGCCACCACCTCGGCTTCCCCGATATACGGGCTCACCATTTTCGTCGCCATGCCGAGATGTTTCACCTGCGGATCGGCGAACACCTGGTCGATCGAGTAAATCGGTCCGCACGGAATCCCGTTCGCCTCGAACAACTCGATCCAGTGTTGCGCCGGCTTCGTTTTGGTGATCTCGCCGATCGCGGCGTTGATCTCCTTGCGATGTCGGCTGCGGCCGACCTGGGTTTTCCATTCCGGGTCCTGTAGCCATTCCGGCTTGCCGATCGCCTCGCAGAACCGGATGAACACACGGGACGAACTGGCGGCGATGTTGATGTCGCCGTCGCTGGCCGGGAACACGCCGGTCGGAATGCCGGTCGGGTGATCGTTGCCGGCCTGACCCGCGACCTCTTTCTCGATCAGCCAGCGGCTGCCCTGGAAGTCGAGCATGAAGATCTGCGCTTCCAGCAGGCTGGTGGTGACCCAGCGGCCGACGCCCGTCCGCTCCCGGTCGAACAGCGCCATCATGCAGCCAAGCGCGAGCAAATTCCCCGCCGTGAGGTCGTCGATCGGAATGCCGACCCGCACCGGCCCCTGGCCCGGCAGACCGGTGATCGACATCAGCCCGCCCATGCCCTGAGCGATCTGATCCACGCCGGCCCGCGGCCCGTACGGCCCATCCTGGCCGAACCCGGAAATCGAGCCGTAGACGATGCGCGGATTGACCGCCTTCACGTCCTCGTACGACACTTTCAGCCGGTGCTTCACGGCGGCGCGCATGTTCTCCAGCACCACGTCGGCGGTCTTCGCCAGGCGCATGAACGCGGCGTGACCCTCGGGCGTTTTCAGGTTCAGCGTGATGGCGCGCTTGTTGCGGTGCAGGTTCTGGAAGTCGAAACCATGGCGGCGGCCGGCGACATCCTCGCCGTCGCTGGCGGGCGGTTCGATCCGGATCACGTTGGCGCCCCAGTCGGCGAAGTGGCGCACCGCGGTGGGTCCGGCGCGGGCGAGCGTCAGATCGAGGACCGTGATGCCGTTCAGAGGCAGGCGGGTCTTGCTCTGATCGAACAGGGCTTTATCGGCTGGACTTTCGGGCATCCTTGGTCTCCTTTGGCGTTGGTTGCGCCGATAGTCCGCCTGGACGCGGTTTTCCTCAAGGGCTGTACCCGGAAAAGATCGGGGGAAAAGATCGGGGGAGATCCTTCGCGCGGAACGAACCGGCGAACCCGCGACGATCGCGCCCTTCGGACAATCGGCCGCGGGCCGCCGATTTCACGCGCCAATGCGTTTCAGTTCACGAGTGCGTTATGCATCCACGCCACGGTGCCGCATTCGGCTGGCGCTGCCCCCAAACTCGCGCCGGCCGAAGGGCCAAATTCATTTGGTCGAGGTCAACCCGGACCGCACTTCGACCCGGCTACTCCGTGTAGGCCGGGTCGATTTTTTCGCCTCCGGCGCATGCCGTCCCCCCAAGGGACCACGATAGGACTTGCGATCCGGCCTTTGTGGTTCTTCAATGCGGTCACGCAACCGGAGGATACGGTCATGGGAACCATCCATGCGAGGCTGGCTCATGTCGGGGTGTACGCTCACGACATGCCGCTATTGGAAAAATTCTACACCACCGTGCTCGGCCTTTTGATCACAGATAAGGGCGTGGGCCGTGGCGGCATCGAACTGACGTTCATGAGTGGCAATCCCGACAATCATCACCAGTTCGTTCTGGTGTCCGGCCGTCCGGATACCGCCGGCTTCAACCCGATCAACCAGATCTCGTTCATGGTCGATTCGCTGTCGCAACTGCGGGAAGTGCACAACCGGGCGCTGGAGAATGGCGCGACGGGCATGCGGGTCACCTGCCACGGCAATGCCTGGTCGTGTTACTTCCAGGACCCCGAGGGCAACACGGTCGAAGCCTATCTCGACACGCCGTTCCACGTGCCGCAGCCACACGGCGTGCCGTTCGATCTGGCCGCGCTGGACGACGATATCCTGCGCTGGACCGAGGCGCATTGTCGCGAGGACGCGGCTTTCATGATGATGGACGAGTACAAGCAGAAGATGCGATCGAAACTGGCGCACTGACGGCCCGCGCCTGGAACGAAAGTTCCGATGTTGGCGACTCTCGATCCCCTGGTCATGGACCTTGTCACGTTCGTCGCGTCCGAGCCTCGGCCCTATGACGAAGTGATCGACGCCTGGCGCACCTTGTGTCCGCAGCTGACGGTATGGGAGGACGCGATCAACCGCGGACTGATCACCCGCTGCCGCGGCGAAGATAAGACGCTGATCGTGCAAGCCACGAGCCGCCGGCCTGACGTTGCTTCACGACCATAGGCGGCTGCCGCGGCCTCCTGGGCTCAGGATCTAACCTCAGACGCCGATCGCGGCGAAACCCCGACCGGCGGCGATGGCCCCTTGGGGCGGTCGTATCCATGGGGCTCGGTTTGCATAAGCCTGGCACCGCTTTACCGGGCCGCGGCGAAGGAACGCGCTGTCAGAGATGCAACTCCACGCAGACCGGCACGTGGTCGGACCCTTTGGTCCAATCGCGCGCGTGGGTCAGGATCGTGTGCTGGTGCAACGCGTCTTTCAGATCGGGCGTGACCCAGACGTGATCCAGCCGCCGGCCGCGGTTGGCGACTTTCCAGTCGCGATTTCGGTACGACCACCACGTGTAGACTTTCTCGGACTCCGGAACGAAGTGGCGCACCGCGTCGATGAACCCGGCGTTCATCCAGGCGTTCAGGCCCTCGGTTTCCGGCAGCGTGTGGCTGACGACATCCAGCAGTTGCTTGTGGCTCCAGACGTCTTGCTCCAGTGGCGCGATGTTGAGGTCGCCGACCAGGATGCCGCGACGAAGATTGGTGCGCGCGGCGAACCAATCGCGCGCCTCGGCGATGAAATCCAGCTTGTGGCCGTATTTCGGGTTCGCCTCGCGATCGGGGATGTCGCCACCGGCGGGCACGTAAAAGTCGTGCAATTCGACGGGTCCGGACTTCAGGTCCAGTTCGACCGCGATATGCCGGCAGTCGCCCTTGCCGCACCAGTCTGGCGCGGCGTCGATGCGCCGGAGCGGGAAACGCGACAGGATCGCGACGCCATTATAGCCCTTCATCCCCTGGTAGACGACATGGTCGTAGCCCAGAGCGGTCGGGCCATCGCCGGGAAACAACTCATCCGGAACCTTGGTTTCCTGCAGACAGATCACGTCCGGACCCAGTTCCGTGACCAGGTCCTTCAGCAAACCAAGCCGCAACCGCAGCGAATTGATATTCCAGGTCGCGACCCGCAGCGTATCAGATGCCATCAGACGATGCGGGTCCGCACCGTGCCGACGCCCTCGACCACACCCTCAAGCAGATCGCCGCGTTCGACGGCGGCGACGTTCTCCGGCGTTCCGGTATAGATCAGATCGCCCGGCGCGAGCCGTACGAGGCGCGACAGATAGGCGATCGTCTCCGGAATGTTCCAGATCATCTTCGAAAGATCCGAGGTCTGGCGAACCTTGCCGTTGACCTTCAGCTCGATCAGGCCGGTCGAGGGATGGCCGACTTTCGACGCCGGCACCATCAGTCCGATCGGCGCCGACCAGTCGAAGCCTTTGCCCATGTCCCAGGGCTTGCCTTCCTTCTTGGCCGCGTTCTGCAAATCTCGCCGGGTCATGTCGAGGCCGGCGGCATAGCCCCAGACGTGGCGCAGCGCGTCGACCTCCTGAATGTCGGTGCCACCTTCGCTCAGCGCGACCACCAGCTCCATCTCATGATGCAGCTGGGTGCTTTGCGGCGGATAGGGCATGTCGGCGTCGTTGATCAGCAAGGCGTCCGCCGGTTTCATGAAGAAGAACGGCGGCTCGCGATCCGGATCGCTGCCCATCTCACGCGCGTGCTCGGCGTAGTTGCGGCCGACGCAGAACACGCGGCGGACGGGGAAGGCGCCGCCACCGGCAACTGGAACGGCGGTGACGGCGGGCGCGGGGATCACGAAATCGGGCATGGGGTCAGCGTCCTGACGAGGAGGGAAATCAAGGGTGCAGGTGGCCATCGCAAGGTATTCGCGTCAAGAGCACGCATCCGCGAAGACGCCGTTTATCACGGAACGGCGTCTTCCTGATCGTGGCTCGGTCCGTTTCGACTCTCGCGCGCGGTGCTGCAACGAGTCCGCAAAGGATACCATCCTCGCGGGAGGAGAAATTGTTGATTGCCAGCGGCCGGCTAGCGGCCGTCGAAATTCTCGATGTTGTGGCAGAATGCCATCTCGACGTACTCGCGCGCTTCGGGGGGCACCTCGCGGGCCAATTGCCGTGATGCGGCGATTCGTGGAAGACCAAAATCTTCTGTAATCGTATTCAAAACCGGCTCTAAACCGGCCCAGCCGCATGGACCGCCCGCATTCTCCCATGCGCGGCGGGCGCTGCCTTGTGGCAGCAGCAAATATGTCGCGAACGCATTGGCCCGTGTCTCGATCGAACGCGGTACCCGCTGCCGCGTGGCGTCCACCATTGTTGGCCATTCGTCGAAATCAAGCAGGATGTGCCCAATTTCATGTGCCCACGTGAAACGCAGGGAACGCTCCAGATCATCCTGCCCGGCCCCCTGACGGCGCGTTTCAGTATTCAGTAAGATCGCCGGACCGTGACGGGGGCCTTTCGTGGCGATACCGTCCAGTCGGGTATCGGCAATGGACCGACGCTCTACCAGGATGCCCAAATGAGACGAAATCGAAACGAGATCGACGGGTCTTTCATCGGGAATGTTCAATCGCCGCCGTACGAACCCGGCCGCTCTGATACCCTGATCCAATGGCATTCGGAAATCGCGCAAGTCGCGTCGTACCCCATAACGTAGATCAGCCAACGAGGCCGGATTGCCGTCAGGAAGGCTTTGGATGTGCCGCCAGACTTCCGCCACACCGGCAATACCAAGCGCGCCAGAACTTCGTGCGGCAGCTTGAAGGGGGGTGTCGTCGTTGGCGATGACCCGCAGGGATCGTGAACCGAAATCCTGTCGAACCGCCGCGACGAGATCAGGATGGCCTATCCAATCCTCGTTCGCGATGCCACTGACGAACGCGACCGCCTCGACCGGATCGACGCGGTCGCGGTCTAACCAACGCGCTATAATCTGAGGGCGCGCGTCAACTTTGCGAGACCCGAGCAGCTCGACTGCCCGAGCGCCGAGCTCGCCTAATTTTCGACGAATTTCTTGAAGTCAATACCCTCAAAAATTTGGCCGCTGGTCTCCATCCGAACCTGGCCACGTTGACGCATCACGAAACATGGGCCACGCTCAGCCGCGAATTTCATCTGCGAAAGGTCGTGACGGTAGAGGAAACTTTCAACGCGATCGCTCTCCGCCGCCACCCGATCTGCCGCCGAGTCGCCGAAATCCTCCCACCGCTCTTCCGCGGCGCGCAGCAGGCCGGTTATCGAACGCGGTTCTTGTTGACCGGTGAAGGGAATTGGCCAGGATTGTTCCAGATGCACGGATGCCCACGCATCCACGAGCCAAGCCAGAATATCCTCAGGATCGAAATCCGATCCGGGATCAGCCAAGCCCGGGTGCGGCCAAACTTCCTCGTCATCGACGATGACCGTCAGATGAATTGACCCGCCAGCGATCACCGCTAAATCGAGGTCAAAGGTCATAAGTCCGGCGGCCCTCCGATTGTTATGTGCCTCTTGACCCAACGGTCGAACCTTGTCTCGCGATCTTTTCTCCTGCGCTATCGTCCGCAGTGCCGCGAGCAGGCGCTTGCCGAGACGGCCGTGGTAGGGGAAGCCGTGATAGCTCTGACCCAGATTTGTTGTCTCCGCGGCATAAATCGTTCCGTCGTCGTCCACCGCGAAAAGACGTTTCGGAAACGAGGCGCTGTAGGGAGCTTCCGTTATCACGCCGACCGCCTGATCAAGCATCGCCTGCCGGCGGTCGTCCGGCAACCCGGCGGGACACTTTCCAATGAGTTCACCCGAGGGCAGAACAACCACTTCCGGTTCAGACGACGTGCCAACATGCTTCCAGCGGTTCTCCCCACGCTCGTACCTCCGACCGGCGATTGGCGCCACGCACGCAGCCCCAATCGGCTACGTATTCATCGCATCGAAGAATTCGTTGTTGGTCTTGCTGTATTTCAGCTTGTCCAACAGGAACTCCATCGCATCGACCGTGCCCATCGGATTGAGGATGCGCCGCAGCACCCACATCTTCGACAGCACGCCCTTCTCGACCAGCAACTCCTCTTTCCGAGTGCCGGACTTGGTGATGTCGATCGCCGGGAACGTGCGTTTGTCGGACAATTTGCGGTCGAGGATGATTTCCGAGTTACCGGTGCCCTTGAACTCCTCGAAGATTACCTCATCCATCCGGCTGCCGGTATCGATCAGCGCCGTGGCGATGATGGTCAGCGAGCCACCCTCTTCGATGTTGCGCGCGGCGCCGAAGAAGCGCTTCGGGCGTTGCAGCGCGTTGGCGTCCACGCCGCCGGTCAGCACCTTGCCGGACGACGGCACAACGGTGTTGTAGGCCCGCGCCAACCGCGTGATGCTGTCCAGCAAAATCACCACGTCGCGCTTGTGCTCAACCAGCCGCTTGGCCTTTTCCAGCACCATCTCCGTGACCTGCACGTGCCGGGTCGCCGGCTCGTCGAAGGTCGAGGCCACGACCTCGCCTTTCACCGAGCGCGCCATGTCGGTGACTTCTTCCGGCCGCTCATCAATCAGCAGCACGAGAAGAAATACTTCCGGATGGTTGGCGGCGATGGCGGCGGCGATGTTTTGCAGCATCACCGTTTTGCCGGTGCGTGGCGGCGCGACGATCAGCGCGCGCTGGCCCATGCCGATCGGGGAAATCAGGTCGATCACCCGCGGCGTGTTGTCTTTCTGCGGGCCTTTCGCGACCGATTGGAAATTCTCCATTTCCATCTTCAGCCGGCGATCGGGATACAGCGGGGTCAGGTTATCGAAGTTGATGCGATGCCGCACCGCGTCCGGCGGCTCGAAATTGACCTGCTCGACTTTGGCCAAGGCGAAATAACGCTCGCCGTCCTTCGGCGCGCGGATCTGGCCTTCGACGGTGTCGCCGGTGCGCAGCGCGTAACGGCGCACGAGATTGGGGCTGACGTAAATATCATCCGGGCCGGGAAGATAATTGGCTTCCGGGCTGCGCAAATAGCCGAAGCCGTCGGACAGAATTTCCAGCGTGCCTTCGCCCAGAATAATCTGATCGGATTCGGCGAGCGACTTAAGGATCGAAAACATGATGTCCTGCTTGCGCAGCGACGAGACGTTTTCGATCTGTAAGGATTCCGCGAAATTCAGCAACTCGGCGGGGGTTTTGGTTTTTAGCTCGGCGAGATGCATCGTTGTCTCTCGGAGTTTGTCATTGGGTGTTCTCTCAAAGGGGATTTCAGTCCGGTGGCAAGTTTCGTTCCGTAATACGTTCGTTCCGGGGACGTGTGCCGGCCATACAACGTTCGTCCCGGGCTTCGGCTCTGACGGCCGCGACTTGCAGCCGCGATTCCCAGGGCCACGGCTTCCTGGAACGTCCGCGCGTGCCGCGGGGTCATGAGGCGGCCGATCACGCGTCAGCCCGGAGACGCGCGGGTCTTATTTGGGATACGAGACACCTCGCCCGGTCAGGCATGGTCCGCGTCACCGCGCCGCGTCCCGCTGGCGGCGGCACTCCCGGTCGCTCCCCTCGCCGCGGCATCACTCTTCCGGTGGCGTGGCGGCGATGGGAATCTCGCGCGCCTCGGGTTGGTCGCCCATGCCGGGAGCGCGAATTTCCACTTCCTCGGGCTCCGCGCCGGACATTTGCGAGGCTTCTTCGCCGTTCTGGTAGCCGGGGCGATAGCGTTGCTGGCCACCGCCTTGCTGGCCGCCGCCCTGGTGGCCGTTCATTTGTCCCGAACCGCCGCTTTGACCGCCCCCCTGGCCCTGACCTTGCTGCGCGGCGGCCTGGTTCATCAGGTTGAGCACGCGAAAGTAGTGCTCAGCATACTGAAGATAGCCCTCGGCCATCACGCGGTCGCCTCCGCTGGTGGCATCGCGGCCCAGTTGCAGGTATTTCTCGAACAACTGTTGCGCGGTGCCGCGAACGCGAATGTCCGGACCGCTGCTGTCGAAGACGTGGTTGCGGTTGAGCGGGATGCCGCCGCCCGTATTGTGGCGTATTCCACCACCGCCACCGCCACCGCCACCACCTCCGCCACCACCGCCGCCAGAGCGATGGTTGCGGCCACGCATGCGTTTCATGTTCATACTGTTGCCGTCGTGCTTTCCCGTTGTGGCGCGGCATGAGGGGTATGGGACCGCCATCGTGGGGGTCCCGAGGGTAATGCCCCCGGCCAACCGCAAATCATCGGCGTTGGTAGCGTATTGCCCCGGTCGGTTCGGTAACCATGGGCGCTCAGACACCGCCGCGTATAGCAGCTCGGTCTGCGATTACACTATCCCGGTTACATGGTGGTGCCAATGGGTATTTTCAGGGGAGTGGGTGAAGAATTATTGCCCGTACGGTTCCGGACAGGTCTGGCCGGGTCTCGACCTGGAATCCGGCGGCCTCGGCGATCGCCCGGACCGCGTCGGATTGGCCGATCCCAAGTTCCAGCACCGCCGCTCCCGCCGGTGTCAGAAGCCTGGGCAGCGTCTGAATGATCGCACGATAGGCCGCCAGACCGCAACGGCCGCCGTCCAGCGCGCTGGCGGGCTCATGCTCGGCCACGTCCGGCATCAGCGCCGCCAGTTCGGCGCTCGCGATGTACGGCGGGTTGCTCAGCACCAGATCGAACCGGCCGGAGACCGATTCCCCCCAATCGCCACACAAGAAGGCGGCGCGGGAGCCAAGGCCCAGATCGCATGCGTTTTGCCTCGCCAGCCGGGCGGCACGCTCGGAAATATCGATCCCGACCCCGAACGAAGCGGGTCGTTCGCGCAGGACCGACAACAGCAGGCAGCCGGTACCGGTCCCCAGGTCGAGCACGCGCGAAGGAGATTGGGGCGACGGGAACATCGCCAGCGCCGCCTCGACGATAGTTTCCGAATCGGGTCGAGGAATCAGCGTCGCCGGAGACACCCGGAACCGTAGGCTCCAAAATTCTCGCCAGCCGAGAATGAACGCCATCGGCTCATGCGCGGCGCGACGCGCGAGCAACGCGTCAAAGCCCGAGAGCACGGGTTTGGCGGCCAGGTCGCGGATCAGATCCTCGGTGGAGCAGCCCAGAGCGTGGGCCAGCAGGAGGCGGGACTCGAGGCGAGGGTTGTCGATGCCGGCGGCGGCCAGGATAGCCGCGCCGTCGCGCAAGCCCTCGGCGATGGTACGGCCTTCGTCCCCCTGATCGCCGGCCGCCACTGCTTCGCTACCAGCTTCCGCGCACGCCTGAATTGGGAGGGCCGGCGGCGTGGCGCCAGACGTCAAACGGTCAGCCCGGCGTGTATCGCGCAACCGCGCAGGAACCCGGCCAGGGTGCGATGGAAGTCCGGTTCATCCAGCAAAAACGCGTCGTGACCCTTATCGCTGGGGAATTCCACGAACGACACGTTGGCGCCGGCGCGGTTCAACGCCCGCGCGATCGTACGGCTCTCGGCGGTCGGATACAGCCAGTCCGAGGTGAACGACGCCAGCAAAAACCGCGTCTTCGTGCCGCGGAACGCGTTGGCCAGGTCACCCTGGTAATCCGCCGCCAGATCGAAATAATCGGTGGCCCGCGTGATCGTCAGATACGAGTTGGCATCGAAGCGTTGCACGAACGTGCTGCCCTGGTGGCGCAGATAGCTTTCGACCTCAAACATCTCACCGAACAGAGCGATAGCCTCGGAAGGGCTTTTGGGTGCGTTTTGCAGCCGCCGGCCGAATTTCCGGGTCAGCGCCTCTTCCGAGAGATAGGTTATATGGGCACACATGCGTGCCACCGCCAGCCCCTGCGCGGGGATCCGTCCGGTTTTCCAGTATTGGCCGTTGGCCCAGTTCGGGTCGGCGAAAATGGCCTGACGCCCGACTTCGTTGAAGGCGATGTTCTGCGCCGAGTGATAGGGCGCCGTGGCGATCGGCAGGGCGGCGAACACCGCGTCGGGGTACGACGCCACCCATTGCAGCGCCTGCATGCCACCAAGCGAGCCGCCAATGACCGCGAACAGCCGCTCGATCCCCAGATGCTCGATCAGTTGTTTCTGCGCCCGCACCATGTCGCGCACCGTGACCGCCGGGAAGTCGGTGCCCCAGCGGTCGCCCGAGCCGTCGGGCTTGAGATCCACCGGCCCGGTCGAGCCCATGCAGCCGCCGAGAATGTTGGCGCAGACGACGAAGAACCGCTCGGTATCGATCGGGCGGCCGGGTCCGACAATCTGTTCCCACCAGCCGGGCTTGCCGGTGATCGGATGCGGCTCCGCGACATATTGATCGCCGGTCAGCGCGTGGCAGACCAGGATCGCGTTGGATTTGGCGGCGTTCAGGGTGCCGTAGGTGCGGTAGGCGACGATGTGGCCGTCCAGCGTGGCGCCGCATTCCAGCGTCATGGGTCCGTCGAAACGGACGTGGGTGTGCTCGACGTCCGGGAGGGTGGCGAGTGCGTCCATGGCCGGCATCAAATAGGACGGAGGCGGGGGTATCGCAATGGCGGCTGTCGACACGCCTGGCATCATGTGTATAATCGATCCCCGATCATACACATGGGTTGTGCCATGCGGACGAACATCGACATCGATGACGATCTTATCGCCGAGGCGATGGCGTTAACCGGCCTGACCACCAAAAAGGCAACAGTGGAAGAGGCGTTGCGGCGGCTTGTGCGCCAGCAACACCGGCGGACCGCTGTGGAAGACATGGCGGGCCTCGGATGGGAAGGCGATTTGGATGCGATGCGGGAAGGCCGGGAGTTCGATCCTCTTCCGTGATCGTCGTCGATAGCTCGGTCTGGATCGCGATCCTTCGAGACATCGACAATGCCGCAGCGTTCAAACTCCGGGCACTGGCCGACAATGGCAACGACCAGATCCTGGTCGGCGATCTGATCATGCTTGAGGTGTTGCGAGGAGCAAGGAGTGACGCGCTTGCCGCCCGGATTGAACTGGATCTCCGGCGGTATCCGATCGCGCGAATGGTGGACGAGCGGCTTATGGTTCGGGCCGCCCAGAATTATCGGCGTCTGCGCGTACTGGGAATTACCGTGCGCAAAACCGTTGATCTGATCATCGGGACGTTTTGCATTGAGGCCGGTCACAGTCTCCTGCACGATGATCGGGATTTCATCCCGATGACCAATCACCTGGGCCTGCGGGTCGTTTAACGGTACCGTCGGATGTTTTGAAAGCAGATCGTTCTTCCGTTGGCCGTGATATTATGCCAACCCGCGTTGACGTTGACTCTCGGTCGTGACGACCCCGTCACGTCATCCTCGGGCTCGTCCCGAGGGTCGGCCTGCCCAGGCACCTTGTCCGACTTCTGACTTCATCGCATGTCGAGAGATCCTCGGGTCGAGCCCGAGGATGACGGGAAAAGGCGAACAGTTTCCTCAACGGTGGCTTATCTTGATCCCTATGGGGTCGGGCCCTGGCATGACGGATGGGCGGCCGGTACGTCATTCCTCTCGCCGATTGGTATTACACCGTGAACTGCTCGACGATGATCCGCTCCGACAGCCCCTGATCCGGATCGAACAATACCGTCACGCTAACCGTCCGATCCTCCGCCACCGCGACCGAAACGACATCGCGCACTTCAGTAAAGTCCGCCACCGCCGCGGTCGGGCGTTTGTCGGTTTCCAGCACCTCGAACAGCACCTCCGCCGTGCTCGGCAGCAACGCGCCGCGCCATCGCCGAGGTCGGAACGCGCTGATCGGCGTTAACGGCAGCAAATTCGCCGACAGCGGAACGATCGGGCCATGCGCCGACAGATTATACGCCGTGGATCCCGCGGGCGTGGAAATCAGCACACCGTCGCAGGACAACTCCTGCAGCCGCACGCGGCCATCGATGGTGATGCGGATCTTCGCCGCCTGGCGCTGCTGGCGCAGCAAACTGACCTCGTTGAACGCGAGCGCTTCATGCACGGTGCCGGTCTCGGTCACCGCCGTCATCCGTAACGGATGCAGCACGACTTCCTGCGCCCGCTCCAGCCGGCCGGGAAGATCGTCGGCGCTGAACGAATTCATCAGAAAACCGACCGAGCCACGATGCATGCCATACACCGGAACGTTGCGGTCCAGCACCCGGTGAATGGTCTCCAGCATCGCGCCGTCGCCGCCCAGAGCGACCACGACCTCCGCCGTCTCATGCGGACAATTGCCATACCGCGCGACCAGTTGCTGCAACGCCTCCTGGGCGAACGGAGACATCGCCGCTTCGAAGGCGATCCGGTCGGGCGAAACGGCGATCAAACGCGTTTCCGATGTTCCAGCACCGGCATGTCGCGGCGCACCCGGGCGGTGACCTTCGGGTCGATCCGGGCGGTCGCCCACCCCGTGCCGTCGGACACTTTGGCGACGGTGTGACCCCAGGGGTCGGCAATCATCGAGTGCCCGTAGGTGAACCGCGGCTCACCCTTGCCCTCCAGGTGCTTGCCCCAGGTCGCGGGGGCGGCGAACCAGCATTGCGTCTCGATGGCGCGGGCACGGATCAATGCCTCCCAATGGTCCTTGCCGGTGGCCAACGTGAAGGCCGAGGGCAGGAAAATCAGGTCGGCGCCCTGCTCGCGCAGTTTCCAGAACAGATCGGGGAACCGGATGTCGTAACAAATCGCGCAACCGACCGTGATGTCGCCGGCCTGATAGGTGACGACCTCATCGCCGGCGCCGTAGGTGTTGCTCTCTTTGTATCCGGTGCCGTCGGGCGCGGTGATGTCGAACAGATGCATCTTGCGGTAGCGCGCCATCTCGGTGCCGTCGGGATTGAACACGACGGTGGTGTTGAACAGTTTTTCCGGCCCCTGCTCGATGATCGAGCCGCCGTGCACATGAACGTTATGCTTCCGCGCGGTCGCCCGCATGAACTCGTAGGCCTGACCGCCTGGCTCGTTGGAGCCTTTGACCGGCAGCGTCTCGGCGTTGGCGTTGCGCACGGTGCGATCGCCGCCGAGGCTGTCCCAGACTTCCGGGAGTGAAACGATATCCGGCTTGTCCTCCTGCACCGCCGCCTCGATCAGCCGGTTCGCCTGGGCGATATTCTCCAACTTGTCGGCGCCTGGGTTCATTTGCACGACGGTGACACGCATTCGGACCTCTCCCACGACGGGGGTTTGGGCGGGAGAGAAGCGGATCGGTGGGGAACTGGCAAGGTGGGGGACGCGACGCTTCCGCCGGGGTGATCGGTTTGCGATCGGACTGCGTTAAACAACCCGGCGCCGGATGCCGTCGGTTAGCGATACGGTATTGAAGTTGATCAGCAACCCAACGCGGCATGAACTCAGGCGGAGGTAGGTCAGCAATTGCGCTTCGTGCAGCGGCGAAACGCGCTCGACCGATTTCAGTTCCAATATGACCTCCTCGTTGACGATGATGTCAGCCACGTATCCGGACTCGAGTTCGATGTTATCATACCGGATTGGGAAGGCGACCTGTTGCTTGTACGGGATGCCTTCCCGCGACAACTCGTGGCAGAGGCACCGATGATAGACAGATTCGAGCAATCCAGGTCCGAGCTTTTTATGGACGCGCATCGCCAGTCCAATAATTCGGTGAGCGAGGTCTTCGCCATGCGCGAGTCCGGGGTTCATTTGATTGATCCAGCGAGTCGTCCGTTCGTATTGGCGCGGATGTCAAAGGTGGCGCCAAAGCGTCGTGATAAAAGCAAGATTTAACACGGATTACACGGATTAAGGGCACGGATTACACGGAACGCGACTGAGGCTGCGCGGCGTGGCCTGGGGCTGGGATCAATCAACGAACCGTTTGGGCGCTTCGCGCAGCGGCTTAACGTTCCGTGTAATCCGTGCCCTTAATCCGTGTTATTCTTCACTTTCTTCGGCGCCGCGAACAACGCGGCCGGGCGAACGAAACCCGACCATCCATTCGCCATGAAACCTTTCGGTCCGCGCGGCGGACGACCAATCCGCCGCGCCGTCACGCCGGCCTTCCAGGCGGCCAAGCGCGCCCTTTGATCACCGCCGCGGCGCCAAACCGATCGCGCAACGCATCGATCGCCGCCTGCGCCGCCGCCAGCTTCGGCGTTTCCGTATCCGCCAGATCGCCGTGATCCGCCTCATCGCGCGACGCCAACGGATTGGCGCCGATCCCGATCAATCGGAACGCCGTGCCCGTCGCCTCCCGTGCCAGCAACGCGCGCGCCGCGTTGAACAACCGGTCGGGCAACACGGTCGGCGCGGGCAACCGAGCCGCGCGCGTGCGCGACGCGAAGCTCGCCGTCTTCAATTTCAATACCACACCGGCCGCCGACAGATCTTGTTCCTTCAATCGCCGAGCCAACTTCTCCGACAACCGCCACAAATGCCGTTCAAGATCGGCAACCGACGTCAGGTCCGTCGCGAAGGTCGTTTCGGCGCTGACCGATTTCGTTTCGCGTTCGGGATTGACGGCGCGCGCGTCTTCCCCCCGCGCGCGGCGCACCAAGGCTGGCCCGTCAACGCCCAGTTTCTTGACCGCGTCGCGATCGTTCAGGATCTGTAGGTGGCCCAACCGGGTGATCCCCAGGGTTTCCAGTTTACGCGCCTGCGCCGGGCCGATGCCGGGCAACAACCGCACCGGTTCGCCCGCCAGAAACGCCCGCGCCTCATCCACGCCGATCACCGCGAAACCGCGCGGCTTGTTCCGGCCGGCCGCGATCTTGCCCATCAACCGATTGCCGGCGAGACCAATAGACACGGTGATCCCGACCTCCCGCTCCACCCGGCGAGCGAACCGCGCCAGCACGACGGCGGGCGGCGCGCCGTGCAAGGCCTGGGTGCCGGCCAGGTCCAGCACGGCTTCATCGATCGACAGCGGCAATACCAGCGGCGTCAGTTCATTCATCAACGCGCGCACCGCTCGGGAAGCCTTGGTGTATTTCTCGAAGTCGGGCCGGATCACCACCGCGTCGGGACAAGCCTTCAATGCCTTGAACATCGGCATCGCGCTCTTCACACCATACATCCGCGCCACGTAACACGCGGCCGATACGACACCGCGTTTGCCGCCGCCGATGATCACCGGTTTCGACGCCAACTCCGGCCGGTCGCGCTTTTCGACACTGGCGTAGAACGCGTCGCAATCGACATGCGCGATGGTGAGGCTGAACAGTTCCCGATGAGCAACGACCCGGCCCGGCCGGCACTCCGGGCACACCGTCGCCGTATCAGGCAGGATCGCGCAGCAGTCGCGGCACAAAGCGCTCATGTGTCCCCCTGGGCGCTCATGTGTCCCCCTGGGCGCTCATGTCATCCGGGTGGTCAAAGCCAGGCGGCGCCGCGTACGCCCGACGAGTCGCCGTGCATCGCCCGCACGATCGGCGTCTCGACCACGTCGCTGAACACGTAGCGTTTCAGCAACGGCGGAATTTCGGGATAAAGATGC
>Ga0182013_10003615_pt1 | contig 19158 bp, 9 predicted proteins | sample 612S2MmetaG_FD_120487 | JGI IMG/M metagenome (GOLD analysis project Ga0182013, IMG submission 120487) | Permafrost microbial communities from Stordalen Mire, Sweden - 612S2M metaG | ecosystem: Environmental > Terrestrial > Soil > Wetlands > Permafrost | place: Sweden: Stordalen | collected... | reverse complement strand
GAACGAATGGAAATAACGGCGCAGTTGGTGCAACAGGCGCACAAGGCATTCAAGGGATACAAGGTGTTGCTGGTGCAACTGGTGCTCAGGGTATTCAAGGTATTCAGGGTTTAGCTGGTGTAACCGGAGCGGCTGGAACAAATGGAACGAATGGTGCAGTTGGGGCAACCGGTGCAGCTGGAACAAATGGAACCAACGGAACTAATGGTGCAGTTGGTGCAACAGGCGCACAAGGCATCCAGGGCTTTGTAGGCTCAACGGGTGCCGCTGGGACAAATGGAACAAACGGAAGTAATGGTGCAGTTGGCGCTACGGGTTCACAAGGTATACAGGGCGTAGCGGGTGCAACGGGTGTTGCCGGCGCAGTTGGTGCTGTAGGGGCCGCTGGCGCGAAAGGCGCTACGGGTTCAACAGGTGCACAAGGTGTTACAGGCAATACCGGTGCAGCCGGAACCAATGGAGTTACCGGAACAACAGGAGCGGCAGGCACAAACGGAACAAATGGTGCTATAGGTGCAACCGGTGCTCAGGGCATACAGGGCATACAAGGGATACAGGGTATTCAGGGTGTAACCGGAACCGCCGGAACCAATGGAACAAACGGAACAAATGGCGCTATAGGTGCAACCGGTGCTCAGGGTATACAAGGCATACAGGGAGTAACTGGTTCGCAGGGTATCCAAGGGGTTACGGGAGCAGCCGGAAACAATGGAACAAACGGAACAAATGGTGCTGTAGGTGCAACCGGTGCCGCTGGAACAAATGGAAGTAACGGAGCAGTTGGTGCCACAGGAACAGCTGGAACAAATGGAACGAACGGAACAAATGGTGCTGTTGGCGCAACAGGCGCACAGGGAATACAAGGTATCCAGGGTGTAGCAGGCGCAACCGGCGCGCCAGGAACAAATGGAGCAGTTGGTGCAACAGGTGTAAAAGGAACGACAGGTTCTACCGGCGCAACTGGTAATAATGGTGCCACGGGTATTACAGGCGCCACCGGAGCTAATGGAACAAATGGAGCAGTTGGTGCCACAGGAGCAGCCGGAACGAATGGAACTAACGGAACAAACGGAGCAGCTGGTGCTGCCGGAGCTAATGGAACGAACGGCGCTGCTGGTGCTACCGGTGCCCAGGGTATTCAGGGTGTAGCCGGTGCTACAGGCTCCACTGGTTTTCTGGCGGCGGGCAGTGCTGCCGGTAATACTCCTTATTGGAACGGAACTTCATGGGTATTAAACTCAAGCAACATATACAACGATGGCGGAAATATAGGCATAGGCACTACTTCACCGGCATATACATTGGATATTACCGGAACTGCGCATGTATCAACTTCTTTAGCAGTTGGTGGTGCGTTTTCAGTAGGCGGTGCTGCAAGTGTTGCAGGTAGCGAATCAATTGCGGGGCAATTATCGGTAGGAGGGTTAAGCACGTTCTCATCAGCAGTAACTATCGGGGCTTATACTCTGCCAACATTGGATGGAACCAATGGCCAGGTATTAACAGCTAACGGTACAGGTGGTGTAACATGGACCAGTGCTAACGTAGGATGGGCATTAACCGGTAATTCAATCAACCCGGGTACTAACTTTATTGGCACAACCAGCAATAACTCTTTCAGGGTGCGCACCAATAATATTGAGCACCTTACGGTAGATAGCAATGGTTATGTTGGTATTGGTCTCACAACACCTAGTCATGCATTACAGGTAGTTTCAAACGTTGCGGGAAGCAGTTCAATGACTATTCAAAACACAACAGCAACAGGGTGGACATCTATTGATTATTTTGGCGACGATAACAACATGGATTTTACTACAGGATATGCTAATTCAGCGGCAGGGGGAATATTCTCGGGCAACGCTTATATTAATAGTTATGGAAATAATTTCCTTTTAACTACCAATTCATCTGAATATTCAATATTCATGAATGGTTCAAATGGTAACATAGGTATTAATACAAACACGCCTCAAAACAATTTTGATGTTAACGGTGGTGCAGCCTTTGGTTCTTATGGCGGTGTAAATGCTGCACCTAATAACGGAATGATAGTATCTGGTAATTCAGGTATCGGTACTTCATCTCCGCAAAACAAGCTTGATGTAGCCGGTGGCATGGCAATAGGTAGTTATGCGGGCACAAATACAGGTCCTGATAACAGTCTTATAATTTCCAATACATTAGGTGTGGGCGTAACAAACCCTATTTCAAAAATGGATGTTAGCGGGGGTGTATCAATAGGTAGTTACGCGGGCAGTATAGGCGCGCCTGCCAATGGTATAATTATGTCGGGCATACTTGGGGTGGGAACTTCCTCGCCAAAATCTGAGCTTGACGTAAACGGAGGGGTTTCAATAGGAGCCACTTACGCAGGCACCATAGGCGCCCCTGCAAACGGTATGATCATACAGGGAATTGTAGGCATTGGTACTTCAACACCCAAAAACAATCTTGATGTAAGCGGTAACCTGGCCATAGGCAGCTATGCAGGTGTAGATGGCTCTCCGTCAAATGGTATTATCGTTTCCGGCACTGTTGGTATAGGAACCGCTTCACCGTCAGATAAGTTACAGGTGAACGACGGCAACATAGGTATCAGCAACGACAATAACACGGCAGGAACATTGAAATTCTATGAGCCAAGCACCAGCGGTAGCAACTACATGGCTTTCAAAGCTCAGGCAATGTCGGCAAACGTAACATATACGTTACCGGCAGCCGATGGCACCAGCGGCCAGGTTCTTTCAACCAATGGTTCAGGTACTTTATCATGGGCAACCGCCAGCGGAGCCAGCGGATGGGGCTTAACAGGCAACTCTATTAACGCGGGAACCAATTTTATAGGAACTACAAACAATGCTTCTTTCAGGGTAAGAACAGATAACGTTGAACACCTTACGCTGGATAGTTTGGGTAACTGCGGTATAGGAACTACAGCACCTAAAAACAAACTGGATGTTAACGGTGGTGTTGCAGTTGGTACCTATGCAGGTGCAGCAGGACTTACCAACGGTTTATTAGTATCGGGAGATGTTGGTATTGGAACAAATGGCGATTATGCACCTCTTACCTTACAGGCCTCCGGCGGTAAACCGGTATTGTTAGGAGGTGGTAGTACAACAGGTTCGGAGCTTAAACTCGTTGCTTTTGGCGCGCAACACTTCTCTATCTATAATAATGGTTCAAGTAATGCTAATGGTTATGATTATCTGACATTTGCCAACACAAGTGCCATTGCCGGAACCAATACTGCCGGAACTTCACTGATGGTGCTTGACCAGAACGGCAGATTGGGTATAGGAACAACCAATCCTATGTCGGCGCTTGATGTAAACGGTGGCATCTCTTTAGGTTCTTATGCAGGTAGTAATGCTGCACCTTCCAACGGATTAATTGTATCTGGCAGTGCAGGCTTCGGAACTTCGAGCCCTGCCAACATATTTGAAGTTACCGGTAGCGATGCAACTGCTGCGGGCTATTTCATTAACTCAAATACCACTGCTGCCGCTGCTGGTGTTTATGGTTCACAAACCGCAACCAGCGGTGCAACGTATGGTGTTTATGGACAAAGCGCCAGCACAACCGGTATAGGCGTATATGGTGTTAATAATGCAGCAGGCACGGTTTATGGCGTTGAAGGTAAAACAACAGGTAACGGTGGTACAGGGGTATTCGGTACCAATGCATCAACCGGAACAGGCTCTCAATATGGGGTATATGGTTCAAAAACCGGCGCTACTGCAACCGGAACAGGATATGCAGTTTATGGAACAGCAACCGGAACAGCTACAACCAACTACGGCGGTTACTTTACGGCTTCAGGCGGAACAACCAACATTGCCCTTGATGCAAACGGAAGCTTTATACTGGGTTCAAGTGGCAGTACATTAAACAACATTATTAAAGGCACTGGCACCACAACATCTCTGGCTATTTTGGCTAATACAACTTCAACGCAAACTTATACGGTTAGCAATGCTGCTACAACGGGTTCAGTTATTGTATCGCCCAATGGTGCACTGGCTGCAGGTCTGGTAATAGCTTATAGTTATGTATCTGCTACCGGAACGATTACTGTTGCTTACAGAAACACAACATCGGCATCAGTTACTTTAGCAGCCAGCACAACTTTATATATTACAGTTATTCAATAAAAAATCGGCCATTATTTTTCCGAAAAGGCCCAAACCATAGCGGTTTGGGCCTTTTTTCATTTGTGTGGGGTGCATACCAAATTGTGGTTTCGTATCCCTAAAACCCGGAAGGGTAAGGGAAACCCCTTCCGGGTGTGCGCCCCGAAAGGGTTTCTCTCACCCTTTCGGGGCTAACTGCAACAATTGGTATGCACCCCTTATGGCTTACCTACCTTCGTTTTATAACAGTATGTTATATTCACGTAAAAATACCCCGCATGTCAGCAATAGCAACTATAGAAAAGAGAAATGGTGTAGCCATTATCTGGTTAAACCAGGAAGGTGAAAAAATCAACAAAGTATCGTTAGACTTTGTTGGTGAAATTGATAAACTATTTCAGGGGCTTGAAAACGACCCCGAAGTAAAGGCTGCTGTGCTTACCTCAAAAAAGAAAGATTTTATTGCCGGCGCCGATATTGAGATGTTTAAGAACGTAAAAAAGAAAGGCGACTTTATTGATTTTACGCGTAACGGGCATCAATCGCTTTATAAGCTTGAACGTTCAAAAAAACCTGTGGTGGCTGCTATTAACGGCGCCTGTTTAGGAGCGGGTACAGAAATTGCACTGGCCTGCCACGCGCGCATTGCCAGCGATGACCGGTCTACCCATCTTGCTTTACCCGAAGTTATGCTGGGCCTTTTACCGGGCGGTGGCGGAACACAACGGCTACCCCGTTTAATTGGTATTCAAAGGGCGCTGGATATATTATTAACAGGCAAAAAGATATACGCCGGCAAAGCTTTAAAGCTGGGCCTGGTTGATAAAGTAGTTGCTAAAGAGGAGTTGCTGAACACTGCCATTGAATATGCCCTGAGCCTGGTTGGCAAACCGGCTAAGAGAAAAGATACCCGTACTTTTGTTGAAAAATTACTGGAGTCAACTTCCTTTACACGCCGCATTGTTTTCCGCAAAGCAAAGGAAATGGTGTTGCACAAAACATTGGGTAATTATCCCGCCCCGCTTAAAATTTTAGAGTGCGTTGAAATTGGTATGGAAGAAGGCATGGATAAAGGACTGGATGCCGAAGCGGTAAAATTTGAAGAACTTATTTTAACCGATGTAAGCCGCCAGTTGATTAATATATTCTTTAACATGACGGAGAAGAAAAAGAATCCATACCGGGGTAAGGTCGAAATTAAAAAGATTGATACACTGGCTATGGTGGGCGCCGGTTTTATGGGTGCCGGCATAGCCGAAGTTTCAGCTCTTGATGGTATGCGCATATTGCTGAAGGACATTAAAGAAGAAACGCTTGCCAGTGCAAAAAAGACCATCTCGGATGACCTTTCAAAAAAGGTGAAGCGCAACACCATGACCCAGCCTGAGTTTGATGAAATAATGGGCCGCGTTGAAACAAAGCTTGATTATACAGGATTTGATAAAGCAGATGTGGTTATTGAAGCAGTATTTGAAGAAATAAAATTAAAGCAGCGCATAGTGGCTGATTGCGAAGCAGCCACCAGGCCCGATTGTATATTTGCGTCAAATACTTCGGCACTGCCAATTTCGCACGTTGCTGCCAATGCTGCACGGCCCGAAAATGTGATAGGTATGCATTATTTTTCACCGGTGCCAAAAATGCCTTTGCTGGAGATTATCAAAACCCCTAAAACCGCCGATTGGGTTACGGCGGCTTGTTTTGAAATTGGTGTTCGCCAGGGTAAAACCTGTATTGTTGTAAACGATGGCCCGGGCTTTTATACAACCCGCATACTGGCCCCTTACATGAACGAATGTTTCTTGTTGATAGAAGAAGGCTGCGATGCTTCTATCATTGACAAAGCCATGAAAAAATGGGGATTCCCTGTGGGCCCGCTTGCTTTGCAGGATGAAGTGGGTATTGATATAGGCGCACATATTATGACCAGCGAAATGGTTGATTTTGCCAAACAGCGCGAAGGAGCACGCATCAGCGAAGGCGTGGTTAAAATGTATAAAGATGGTTACCACGGCAAAAAGAACAAGCGCGGCTTTTATAAATACGATGAAAAAGGAAAGAAACGCGGTATTGACGAAAATATCTATAAATATTTCGGCAACCCTTCGCGTAAGGAATTTACACAGGAAACTATTCAGAACCGCATGGGTATGATGATGCTGAATGAAGCGTTGCATTGTATGGAAGAAGGTATTTTGGAAAGCCCGCTTGATGGAGATGTAGGTGCAATTTTCGGCCTCGGTTTTCCTCCGTTTACCGGCGGCCCATTCAGGTATATCGACCATGCCGGCGCCGGTGTGATTGTTTCTTTGCTGGATGACCTTGCGGCCAAATACGGCGCCCGTTTCAAATCAACCCAATTGCTGAGAGATAAAGCGCAGAAAGGAGAGAAGTTTTATAATTAATTTGGGATAATATAGCGCCAGGTAAGCTTTATAATTTAGGGTAACACTAAATATATGGTTCTTTCCTCTCCTTCGGAGAGGAAAGATGCCGAAGGCAGATAGGAGAGGATGTATTATGTATATTATAACCACCAAAGACGGAAGCCATTCTCTTTTTTCGGAGCAGTACGACGAAATTTACCACTCCGGAAACGGGGCTATACAGGAAAGCACGCATGTATTTATTAATTCGGGTTTTCAATATGCATTGCGTACTTTTCAGCCATGGCCCGAAACAGCCTTAAAGATTTTTGAAGTAGGTTTTGGCACCGGTTTAAATGCACTGCTCACATATATAGCAGCGCTGCAAAACGATGTTGAGATATATTATGAAACGATTGAGCGCTACCCGGTACCCGTCGGGGTAATTAACCAGTTGAGTTACTCAGTAATGCTGGAGGGCGATAAGCACCGGGATATTTACCATGCCCTGCATTTATACCCCTGGAATGAAGTGCATGATATTGCACCTTTTTTTAAATTCAAAAAAATGGAGGATAGCTTTTTGAGTTTCGAACCCCAATCTAACTATTTTCATCTTATTTATTTTGATGCTTTTGCCCCTGAAAATCAACCTGAAATGTGGACTCTGGAAATGATGCGGAAAATATATGACGCACTTGTGCCCAATGGCATTATGGTTTCCTATTGTTCAAAAAGTGTTTTCCGAAAGACCTTAATAGAAGCAGGATTTACAGTCGAAAAATTGCCGGGGCCACCGGGGAAAAGGGAAATGGTGAGGGCTATTAAAAATTAATCGGAGGCCAGCATACCCGGCGAGGTTTCAACAGATGTTTTCTTTAGATATGGCGCCCAGATAATATCTCTTACCACAAATAACTGATAGCTGATATACGCAAATAAAGGGGCTGCAATAACGTCAATGGTATAATGTACCCTTTGCCATACCAGTAAGAAAGCAACCGTACAGGCACAGGTAAAAATAAGGCGGCGAAGAGTTTTGTTTCTGCTCAGAAGAAACAGCGTAGTTAAATCGCCGATGTGGCCGGAAAAAAAGAGATCGTTCAATACATGGCTTTCATCCGCCAGGGCATTTGTTATAGGGTCGTTAAGCACAATAATACCAGAAGCTGGCGACAGCGGCACAAAATGTATAAACACGGCACGTATCATAAACACAGCCACAAAAGAATTGAACGCGCGGTGCAGTAACAGCGGATACTGAACTATATATACCAGGAAAATAACCACAGGCGAATAAGTGAGTATAAAAATGGGTAGCGAAAAATCTCTGGGTGCCAGCAGGTGATAAAGAGGGTCGTCTAAAACAGTGCCGGTGCGGGTGCTGTTGGTTTTAACCCAATGGATAGTGGCAAAATACAGGCCGAAGCTAATAACAAAGTTGAGTGCAAAATAGAACTTGAAAGCTTCATCTTTTGAAGCTTCCTTCCAGTTTTTAACTACGGTATTATACCAATCGGTTATGCGCTGCATATTACAATTATACAAAACGCAATGCAAATCAGCAAATCTGATTGGTGCATAACAAATTGTCGCCACATGGCAGTAGTTCCGGTTGGCGGGGACGCCAACCGGGGTCGTTCTTGTGGTTGGCATCCCCGCCAACCACCAATGGCCGCGACAATTTGGTGTGTACCCAATCTGATTCCGGTTGACAGGTAAGCCAACCGGAAGTTCGTAATTTTCAAATCTATTAACCGGCGTATTTACTAATTTGCCGCAAATAAAAGGGTAGAGGAACAAATGCTGCGCATCTATAAATCATCGGCCGGTTCGGGTAAAACATATACGCTTGTAAAAGAGTTTTTGAGGATAGCGCTGAAATCTCCTGATAAATTCAAACACATCCTGGCTATTACCTTTACCAACAAGGCGGCTAACGAGATGAAGGAGCGGATTATTTCTACGCTGGAGCAAATAAAAAATGATGAGGCAGGTGCGCAACGGTTGATTAGTGAACTTGCTGCTGAATCGGAATTGCCTGAGGCAGTTGTGGTTGACAAGGCGGGGAAGATTTTGCGCAACATACTTCACAACTACTCTGATATATCGGTTAGTACTATTGATAGTTTTGTGCACCGCATTGTGCGTGCCTTTACTTACGACCTTTATATACCCATGAATTTTGAGGTGGAAATGGACCGCGATAAAATACTGACCGAAACCATTGAGCTTTTAATGGACCGCCTAAGTGAGGAAGATGACAATGTAACCAACGCCATTATTGAATTTGCCGAATCGAATATTGAAGAGGGGAAAAGCTGGAACCTTGAATACAGCCTTGTGCAATTGGGTAAGGAGCTTTTTAATGAGGATGCCTATATGCACCTTGAAAAGCTTGGAGAATTTGATTTTAACGAAGCGAAAAAGGTGCGCGAAAGCCTGCATAAATTTGCCACAGCTTTTGAACAAAAGGTTTTCGGTGAAGGCAAAAAGGCGATGGAATTAATTGCCAACAATGGCCTTACTGCTGAAAGCTTTTTTCAAACCACGAAAGGTATTTTTGGTTATTTTCTGAAATATGCCAGCGAGGAGTTTCCTAAAGACAGCGATGGAAATTCGTATGTTAAGAAGACCATTTTTGATGATAAATGGACGGGTGGTAAGGCATCTAAAACGGATGTGCAGGCCATAGACGACATCAAACATCAGTTAGTTGAGTGCTATAATAATATACAGTCGCTGTATAGCCACCAGGGGCCTGATTTCGTGCTTTCAAAGCTGCTGCTTCGCAACTTTTATTCATTCATTTTGCTGGCAGATATCCAGAAGCTGATGGATGAATACAAGAAGGAAAACAACATTCTTCATATCAGCGAATTCCAGGAAAAGATTCATGCCATAGTGAGGGAACAGGAAGCCCCTGTGATTTACGAGCGCATTGGCGATAAATATGATAGCATTTTGATTGATGAGCACCAGGATACTTCCGTGCTGCAATGGCAAAACCTTTTACCGCTTATAGAAAACTCACAGTTTAAAGATGAAGACAGCCTCGTAGTGGGTGATGGTAAACAGGCTATTTACCGGTTCCGGAATGGCAAGGTAGAGCAGTTTGCCATGCTGCCCAAAATATATAACAGCGAGAGCGATAGAATTCTGCGAGAGCGCGAAGTAGCAATAAATAACTACGGCACCGAAACCAAAAACCTGGCTTTTAATTACCGGAGCAGAAAGGAAGTAGTGGACTTTAATAATTCGCTGTACGATACCTTATCGGGTTTCGATGAACTGAAGAACAAAAGCATTTACGAAGGGCAGTCACAAAGCCAGGGGAGAAAAGCCGATGGCGGCTTTGTAAGTATTGAATTTTTGGAAGATGGGGAAGAATCGAATTTAGAGGATAACCGGTGTTTGAGGGTTGAACAGATAGTCAGCGAATCAAAAGCCAGGGGGTATCAGTTAAAAGATATTGCGGTGCTTACAAGAAGTAACCGCAACGGAAGTCATATTGCTTCCTACCTGATTGATAAAGGAATCCCTGTAATTTCTTCTGAAAGTTTGTTGATTAATAATTCTCCCAAAGTAAAACTCATTTTGTCGGTGCTGGGTTATTTTGACAGGAGAGAAGACCACATTGCCCGTGCGGAAATAGCTTATTACATCCATTTGCTATTGTTGCAAAAAGAGTTCCGGTTTGAGTTGTTCGATTTTAAATGTGTGGAGAGTATTTTTGAGGAACAGATATCTGCTTTACTGGGCAAGGAATTCCGGACTTACAATTTTCTTACTTATCAGTTGGTTGATTTACTGCACGAGCTAATGGTGTTTTTTGGCTTGCGAGATGATGACCCTTTTCTGCAATTCTTTTTGGATGAAGCTATGGTATTTGCTTCCCGTAACCGCAGTAACATCCGCGAATTTCTGGAATGGTGGGATGAGGTAAAATTTAACAAGAGTATCATTTATCCTGAAACGCTGGATGCCGTTAAAATAATGACGCTGCATAAATCAAAAGGCCTTCAGTTTCCGGTGGTAATTATGGCAGATGCTGACTGGCCGCAAAAAAATGCAAAGAGAAATTTTTGGGTAGATATTGATAAACCCTGGCTAAAGGATTTTCATGTTGGCATATTACCGGTTGTAAGGGATGTATTGCAAACAGAATATGCACCATTGTATGAAGAGGAAGATGCCAGTGCCTTTCTTGATTTGCTGAACCTGTTGTACGTGGGCACCACCCGGCCGGAGGATATGCTCTATATTCTTTCAACACAGGTTAAACGATTACCCGAAAAAAATAATTCAGTTACGGCACTTCTTATCAATTATTTAAGTGTAAAAGGTTTGTGGGATGGCTTTAAGAATTATGAGTTCGGCGATGTGAATACTGTGCGATTAAAGAAAGCCGGCAATGGGCATGAAAAAGGAAGTTATATCAGCGAACGGGCAGGTAGCGCTTTAAAAGGGGCGCGGCAAATTACCATTAAGCGAAACTCGAAATTATTGTGGAACGATGAGGGTTTAGAAACACGCGATAAATAAAAACAATGGAGAAGTTTCTCGCTAAAGTGGCGAAGCATATATTGGATAAGCATGGCAATAACCTGAATGGTGTTACTGTGCTTATGCCCAACCATCGTAGCTGCATTTACCTGCGCCAGGCAATGAATGATAGCGGTGGGCAAACAGCTAATGGCCCCGAAATTGTAACGTTGAAGGATTGGATTTTTGAAAGAAGTGCGCTTACACTTATTGAACCTCTGCAACAGATTATTGAGTTGTATGAGGTTTACAAAGTAAAAGAAGGCGAGGAAACGCTGGACGAGTTTATATCCACTGCCCGCGTTATGCTGGCCGACTTTGATGAGGTTGACATGCAACTGGCAAATGCGAAACCATTTTTCAGTGCTGTAGAGCAATTGCAATCGCTTAATGTTTATGTGCCGGGTGAGGATGAACCGACGGAGTATAGTATCCGGTACCGGAAATTCTGGAAGTTGTTCCGGGAACTTTATTTTGGATTAAGGGAACAATTGCTGGCAGGTAAGAAAGGATATGCAGGGATGATTTACCGCGAGGTTGCTGAGAACATAAATGGCTTTTCCGGCGATGATATCACCCGGAAGCAATTCTACCTGGTTGGTTTCAGCACCCTGAATAAAAGTGAAGAAGCAATTATACAGTTGCTGAAAGAGAATGCCGGACTGGAAATAATTTTTGATACGGATAATTATTACATCAACGATGAATACCAGGAAGCGGGAAATTTTTTCCGTAAGCACCGGGGGAGTTTAAAAGCAGATAGCAAAACCTGGCAACAGAATTTAATTGCTACCCGGCAGCAAAATTTAAATGTAGTAGGGGTAGCTAAAAATATAGGACAAACCAAAGTGGTAGCCGATATTCTGAGCCATAAACTGAAACTAAATGCTGAAACCGAAAAGGAAACGGCTGTTATTGTTTTGGATGAGAAACTGCTGAACCCATTATTGGCGGCCGTTCCTGATAATATTTCAACGCTGAACATATCGATGGGTTTTCCTTTAAAGGAATCGCCTGTTGCGGAGTTGTTCCGTTCGCTTTTTTCGATGCATGAAAATATAGAGCGGTTTAAAACAAAAAGGGCCGGCTCACTTCGTTTTTATTATAAAGATGTGTTTGATGTGCTTCATCATCCTTATGCCGGCTATCTGATACCTGATAAGAGGGCCGCCTCAGATTTTGTTGAGGACATCAGGCATTATAACCGGATGATGATAAGTGAAGCTGAACTGAAAAAGAAATTTGGTGGCAGCAGCTATGAAAAGTTGTTCTGGTATACGGACGATAAGCAGGTTTTATTAGACAAACTGCTTGCACTGGTTGATGCCCTCCGCATTCCGTTCACCCAGCTTACAGATTCGCAACAGAAGGATATGGGGGTGGATATCGAGTTGCTGTATTATGTCAATAACACCCTAACCAATCTTCAGCAGGTTGTTTCAACAAGCAGCAGCGAACTCAGTATTCAATCCCTGCGCAAGCTGTTGATGGACGACCTGAGAAATGTAAGGATACCCTTTGACGGCGAACCGGTGCGCGGCCTGCAGTTAATGGGTATGATAGAAACCCAGTGCCTTGATTTTAAGAATATCATTATTGTGTCTATGAATGAAGGTATTTTTCCTTCGGGTAAATCGCAACAGAGTTATATACCTTTTGAGTTGCGCCGCGAATATTTGACAACACACAAAGAGAAGGACGCATCTTCTGCCTATTTGTTTTACCGCTTGCTGCAACGTGCTGAGAATGTCTACCTCCTATATAATACCGAAAGTGATGAAATGGGCGGTGGCGAAAAGAGCCGTTTTATTTTGCAGTTACAGCATGAGTTGAGGGGAGTAAATCCGAAAGCTGTGATTAACGATTTAGTGTACTCAGTCGACCCACCCCCACCTTTGCCTGAGGATGAAATCCGTATTACAAAAGATACAGCCCTGCTTCAAAAGTTTTTAAAGAATAATGATGGGTTTGGCATTTCGCCCTCAGCGCTTAATACTTATATCAATTGCACCCTGCAATATTATTTCAGGTACATGGCCGGACTGCGCGAGCAGGAAGATATTGAAGAAAGTATTGAGGCATCTACATTAGGTACGGCTGTTCACTTTGCTTTGGAGAAGATTTATTCCGAAGTTTTGAATAGGCCTTTAACGCCGGATTTTATTGAGGGTGTTATGAAAAATAAACCGCGGATAGAAGAGTTGCTTCACCAATCTTTCTCAGAACGGTTTGACCCCGAAAGTTTAAAGCAGGGAAAAAATTACCTGTTGTACCGGGTATGCTTAAAGTTAATTGATGAATTTTTGAAACAGGAGAAAACTAATTTGAAAACACTGGAGAAGACAGGCACTGAGATGAAGGTACTTTTATTGGAGAAGGTAATGGAGCATCATGTACCGGTAGGGGATTACAATATTAAATTAAAGGGTACCGTTGACAGGGTTGAGGAGAGCGGGGGGATTTTCAGTATTGCAGATTATAAAACGGGCAGTCCGCATGGAAGCAGTATAAAAAGCGATGACATTAACCTTTTCTCTACCGACCCTAAGTACGCCAAGGCCATGCAGTTATTAACCTATGCCTGGATGTATTGGCGAAGCACTGGTTCGGCAGATATTAAGCTGCGTTCGGGCATTTACTGGCTGCGCGATATGAGTAAAGGTTTTGATTCATTAAAAATGGATAATGATGACCGGATTACTAAAGATGTATTACTGCAATTTGAAGAAGTATTACGCAAGCTGCTGGCTGAATTAATAAATCCTGAAATACCATTTACTAAAACGAGCGAAGTTGAACGTTGTGTGCATTGTGAGTTTGTAAAGATTTGCAGAAGGGAAAAGTAAGGGACCATCCCCCAAAAACTGTCATTGCGAGTAAGTACCCTTGTGGCAAGGAAAAAAATTGGAGTGACGTTAGAAGTCCTACCACCCGTGTCTCCGCAGGGTCTCCGCTTCGGGACCCTGCGGTTGAGCTGGGACGACCGCAGGGTCCTGAAACAGAGACCCTGCGGAGACGGTCTGGGAAATAAAGACCTTCTCCGCAGAGTCTCCCCTTTCCGGCTTTGCGGAATGGGGGACTCTGCGTTTATGCGGTCTGCCCTCACGCCGAGTCCCCAACCTTCGGAAGGGAGACTCGGCTGGGAAGATCTTTTTCCAACGTCACTCCGATTTTTTCCCTTGCCACAAGGGTGCTTACTCGCAATGACGGAGTTCTTTTGAAGGCCTTCCTAGCCGAGTCTCCCTTTACGGCTTTGCGTAATGGGGACTCGGCGTGTATGCGGTCTACCCTCACGCCGAGTCCCCAACCTTCGGAAGGGAGACTCGGCTGGGAAGATCTTTTTCCAACGTCACTCCGATTTTTTTCCTTGCCACAAGGGTGCTTACCCGCAATGACGGAGTTCTTTTTATTTATAAAAACGAAGCGGCATCATTTAACTCTTCGAAAAACGGAATTTTATTTTGGTGCAAAAATTTCCGGGCGCTTTCTACCATTTCACCACCCAGGAAGATGGGAAACACTTCTGTCTTAAAAGTGTTTTCGGTAAAGATGGCGGCTATCTGGTCAACGTCGGTCATAAACTGCGGAGTGATGATTATGTAGATGGCATCGGCGCCAAATTCATCAGCAACCTTTAAAGTGGTAAGGTATCTTTCGTGGGTAGCTTCGCCTATAATATCAATGGGATTATTTTTTGACCAGTTGGAGGGTAATACTTTGTTGAGTTGTTCAATTTGTGCGGCGTTGAGTTCAAACATCTTGTCGCTGATTAAATCGCTCATTACCGTTCCGGGGCCACCGGCGTTGGTAATTACCAGTATTTTTTTGAACTGATGGGGGTACAATAAGCCATTGATATTATTTATAAATTTGACACCGGTACTTTTTAGCAGGCCCAAAAACATTTCGTAGTTACCGGATAGATTGCCGGTGTGGGAGAATGCAGCTTTCTGTGCTGCCTTGCTTTTACCGGCTTTAAATACGTTAACGGGGGCCTTACTTTTCCTGATGGCCCTTAACAGGTTTTTGCCATGCTCCACACCTTCAATATACAGGTTAAGCGGGCTGGTTCCCTCGTATGAATTGATCAGGTCGGCAAAGTCCACATCGGCCATATTTCCCACCGAAATTATATTATCAAAACCAATATTATCTTCAGCGGCTTTATCCATCAGTTCCGCCAGTATGGCACCTGATTGCGAAATTAAATTCACCGGTCCGGGTTTTACATCAGATGTGCCGAAGGTGAGATTTATATTTTTTGCCACCATACCCAGGCAGTTAGGGCCAATAATATTCAGGTTATACTCTGCTGCCAGCGCGGCTAAAAAACTTTCATCTTCGCCAACCTCTTTAAAGCCTGCTGTTATGATGATGATATTTTTAATTCCTTTAGGCACCAGGTCTAAAATGGTTTGTTTTATTGCTTTGGCGGGTATGGCCATTACGGCGGTATCCACGTTTGGTAGTTCGGCAATAGTTTTATACACCTTCTTGTTAAACAAGGTGTCAAGGTTCGGATTTACGAGGTAAACATCTTTGTAATGCGATGCATTTTCCGCAACTGCGTACCCAACCTTTTCGGCATGTTGGCTGGCACCTATAATGGCAATTTTTTGTGGGTTAAAGATTTCGGGCGAGTGTCGGAGTTTTTTAGTTTGCACGGGTATTTTATCAAACTTTGCACGGGCGTCAACTACTGTTAAACTTGTCTGGGTTAAAATAACCGGGTTAAAATCAAGCTCGCTTGCTTCAATTTTCTGTAGCTTTTTAATGAGGTCAATAATGGGTTTGAGGTCATATTTAGTTCCCCTGAAACCGGTGGTGAACAGGGCCGAAATCTTGGTTTGAAGAATAGCCCTTTTAATTTCTTCCTCGTCAGCTTCACTATCAATAAAGCAAACGTCTTTAAACAGCTCTACAAAAATGCCACCGGCGCCAAATACTATCACTTTTTCAAAAACGGGATCAGTAACAACGCCAAAGAACAACTCAATGCCCTTGCACATTTGGGTTGCAATTAAGTGGTCCGTGCTATCTAATTCTACTCCGTGGGTTTTGATATTGGCAAGGATTGTTTTCTGTGCCTGTTGCAGCTCTTCCTTGTTTTTGATGTCAATCACCACGCCGCCAAAATCGCTTTTGTGTACTACTTTGGCTGATTCTATCTTTAAGGCTACCGGGTAAAAGTTTACATCAACCACATCTGCAATACCGAACAATTGATATTGTGGGGTATTGATGTTCTCTTTTTTCAGCCAATCATATATTTCACTTTCAAGCATGGTTTTCAGTTTGAGATTATCTGTTACGTAGGTAAAGATGATTACTTTATAAGAAGCCATTAAAAATTTAAAAAAAAGAAATACAGGTTAACACAAAGCACACAAAGTTCAATACAAAGCACACCAAAAATATACTCTTTGTGGCCTTTGTATTGGTATTTCCCTTTGTGTTCTTTGTGTTAAATTGCATTTTGTTTTAATTTTTAATAGCCTCTAAGAAGCAAATGTAAAGGATAGGTTGGTTTACAGGCATTGACGAACATCATAACCGCTAACCCAACTTAATCAGCATTTATTTTTTTCAGGGCTTCCACGTTTATTTCGTGCTTTCCTTCAAATGATATTTTAGTAAAGTGTAAAGCCTGATAAGCTTCCCTTGCCAGTATAAGTTTTGCAGGCGTAAAAAATTTATCCTGCATGCCGCATATGTAAAAATTATGTGTCCTTTTAAGCCCGGAGGATTCGCTAAGCGGTAATAATTCCGGTGCTACTTCGCCGGCATATACTATGGCCCGGTCTATTCTGTTTTTTGTTTTATCCAGCCATCTTGTTAAGGTAGAGGCCCCCTGCGAAAAACCCAGCGCTGTTATCTGCCCCTTAAAGTTATTAAGGTCGAAATGAAGATAAAGTGCTTCCAGGTAATTGATATAATCTTTAATTTCATTCAACCTGTCATCACGTGTCATCCAGGTGGCAACGGTTTCCGTGCCTTGCTTATCGCTGTAAAAACGGTTTAATGCTTCGGGTGCAATAAAGAAGTTGGTGTTATTAGCCAAAGGTTCAAATTCAGTGATGAAACTTTTTGCTGATTGCCTGAAACCGTGAATGACTATCCAAACCTGGCGCGTATTTTCATTTAGTTCGCCCAGAGTATAATAGCGCGCAGTTTTAGATACGGTAATATGATTTTCCTGTATCATGCCGTGCCATGTCTTTGTTGGTCAGTAAAGATGGTTATAGCGCGGGCGGCCAGCAAAATTATAAGTGGCGCAAAGGCTATATTGTAAGGTTGCGGGTTATGTTTCCAGCCAAACAATAAAACCATCATCAGCACATATGTAAATAGGAAATAGTATTTGAGCCAAAGCGGTTTTTCTTTTTTGAGTAATAAAAACGCCGCTATAAAGTGGGTAGGCATTAACCAAAGCATATTCAGATTTTTGGGTAGTGAGTAATGGGTAGTAAACGCCCACAGGCAAATAAAGAAGATGCCCCAAAGCCCTGCAATCAGAAATACAAAAAAGTCAAAGCCGTAATAATGTGTTCCCCGGCGGCGTTCCATAAAAAACACAAAAAATCCCAACAACATTAAAAAAGTAGTCAGATATACCGGTTGAAAGGGCACTACAAATACGGGCAGGCTATAGTCAAGCAAATTATGGGTATTGGTAACAAATGGCCGGCCATCAACCGCGGCACAGCCAAAAAGTTTGGAGACATAATCAGGCAAAAATGTTTGGTTGCGCGGGGTTGCGGGCACTTCGCAGGGCAGGCCCAGTATCAGGTCGAAACCAAAATCTACCCAGGGCCTGTTGTGCACGTATAGCCTCAGCATATCATGCATGGTTTTATTTTGGGCAAACCCGCAGGAGCTATCGGTTTTATATTCCAGTCGGCTGCCTAATACTTTTTCAAAAATATCGCGTGGCCGGGTGCAGCAGTTGTCCCAAAAAAAATCATAGGGATAATTGCGGTTTTCAGGTAAGGCATTTTGGTAAAGAAGGTCAAAAACTTTCTGTTTGTCTTCACTGGTCAGTTTTAGGTCCTGTTCTACAACCCCTCTTTTTTCCTCAACGTATTCAGCCATGAAATCCGGAAAATTATCGTAGGTGATACTGTATATCATCCTGCCCTTTACAAAATTTATATAAAAACCAGGTTGCTGGTCATCGAAGGTGCCATAGTTAAAAACAACGTCAATGTGTTTTTTGTAATCAATTATCCTTATGCCTGTGTGCCCAAAAGCAGAATAAAGCTCTTTACCGGGTGCGCAGGTAAGTAATGAGATTTTAGAGGAGTCGGAAAGCTCAACGGCATTTGCACGAAGTATGAAACTAATTGTAAGCAGTAGTAAACTGAAAATTCTTTTGCTCATCATCATTTGCTAAAAGTGGGTATAAATTTTTCATTCCCCAAAAACGCTGTGTGCATAAAATATATTTTTGGGCTTATTGGCAAGAAGAGAGACCTCTTTCACAATTCGTTTTTATGAATCCACAGGCTCCTCTATAAATCTCCCACCCCGAGCAGCGCATGTGCGTCAACCTAACTGTAGCAAAAAGCACCTGTAACCATTGCTATTGTTATGTCTCAGCCCTACATTATAATGTGCCGGATATACTTACAGTGTCAAGGCGGCTCCTAACAGGAGCGCAACGTCATTTGTCATTTTCTCTATAAACAGGCGGTTGCTCTGCAACGCGGAGTGCCTGCGCGGGATAAGCTTCCCCAAAACGCTCCAGAGGAGCCGTCTGTTTGTAGTATCACCATAAAATATCGTTGCGCTCCGGTTAGGAGCCGCCTTTGACAAAAGATATAAAAGCGGAAAATGTTTCTTCTTGAAACCCCTGTCAACAAAGGGTTTCAACCTGTTTGCCTGTTGTTCCAAGTGTTCCGCCTCGGATCACTTGGAACTTTGCAAAGAATGTTTGGGTCTCCTGACCCAAACAACTTGCCGTATCGGCTGCTCAAAATTTAGCAGCCTCCCTTAGCTGAAGACTGTGTTTAGTTATTAAATTTGCCCACACCGCACGTTGTTTGAGTCGTGAGACTCAAACGCTTCATATTAAGTTCGAAGTTGGTCTTCGACACACTTCGAACAACGGG
>Ga0182013_10003614_pt1 | contig 19158 bp, 16 predicted proteins | sample 612S2MmetaG_FD_120487 | JGI IMG/M metagenome (GOLD analysis project Ga0182013, IMG submission 120487) | Permafrost microbial communities from Stordalen Mire, Sweden - 612S2M metaG | ecosystem: Environmental > Terrestrial > Soil > Wetlands > Permafrost | place: Sweden: Stordalen | collected... | reverse complement strand
GAGCGACGTCCGCCGTACAATGCCGCGCACATGGTCTGCATCGTGCCAGGTGTTGTAGACGATGCCGTGGCGAAACTGTGGCATGGCCAACCGGTCAGGGGACTGCAGCACTTTGAGCGCGTCGGCCTCGAGACCTGCGTAGTGTGGACTCTTTTCGAGCACCGCCGCCGATCGCGCGTTTTCGGCCTTCACCCAGGCCATCGGTTTTTCGCCGTGAATATCTTCGAGCCATGCGTACTTGTCCGGTTGTTCGGCAACCGTACCAGCATTCGCCGCGACCACACTGGCCGTTTGCGCCCGCAGGCATCCTCCGCCGCTGGTTCCCGCGCCCAATGCAATTCCCGCAGCCGCAATCGCAGCCATCCACCGCATATTCGATTCAATCCGCATTCTCTCGACCTCCGCAATTCGTAACCATTCCGCTTTTCATAGGCGCGCATTCAATTCGTTCGCCGACGCTTTGCAGAATACCAACCTAATCAACTTCCACGCGCCAGAAATCCATCCCCAGCAATTTGAGCAGTCGCGCGTTGCCTTCAAAAACATGCAGAAACTCGGCAGTCTCCGGCGCCCACGGCTCGTCTCCGGGGCGAAACAAGCCGCCGCCGATCGGCGTAAGCGGAGAGCCGGAAATCGTTAGCTTGTCCTTGAGCACAAACACAAACGTGTCGCCACCCCATGGGCTGTCGCAGCGATACCGGCCTGCATACTGCTGCCACTCCGTCGGGGCGGCAAAACTCCGCGCTCCGGTGTAGCTCGCATTGCCATACCATGCGGGCCCATAACTCACTTCAACCACTGGCTGCTTCGGCTTGCTTGCGTCTTTTCCCGCGGCCGCCGGCTTCTCGTGTGTCTCTTCTTTCCGCCCGAAGACGATTGGATAGTCTGCATAGCGCCCCGCGATCGTGGATAGAAACGCATCGCCCCCGGCATGCTGCAAGGGAATCTTCTCGCTGCCTGTGTCGAGGAACAATCTCTTGCCGTCTGCCGTGAACACAAGCGCTTTGTCGTCGCTGGCCGTGAACGTACCAGCGTACTCTGCGGCGTTCGCCACATCGCGCGGATCGGTGAGCTGCGGCGCCGCGGGCAATGGTTTCGATTCCCGTTGCGCACGCAGCAACCGCACCGCATACTCGGTTACCGCGGTAGGCCGATACCCCTGCATCGCGTTGATGGAGGCGAACGCCGCTACGCCGCCATCCAGGTCAACATGCATCGACGAAGCAAAGGCCACCATGCCGCCGGTGTGGCGCAGAATTTTGTGCCCATCGAGCGTGTCCACGGCCACGCCGTATCCATAGCTCGCCGTCGGGCTAAACTCCTCTGCCTTGATGTAAGCGGTCGAAAACAGCGTAAAGCTCTCCTCAGAGAGAACGCGCCCACGGGGTCCCGCGCCGCGATTCAGCAGCATGCGCAGATACTTCGCCATGTCCCCGGGTGTCGAGGCAATGCAGCCCGCCGTATCGTCCATTACCTGGTTGGGCGCCGGCGCCAGCTTGCCCTGCTGCGGATAAACCTGGTCGTCCCAGTAGGCCTCATATCCCTGCGCTGCACGGTCGCGGGATGCCGTCGTGATCACGCCCTGCGTAGCCGTCATGTCCAGCGGAGCCAGAACTCGTGCCTCCACGCACTTCCGCCAAGGCCGGCCATCCAGCTTCACCGCCAGCAACCCCAGAATGTCGAAGCCCGCGTTGCAATAGTGGAAGTGTTCCCCTGGTTTGAATCCCTGCACCAGCCGCGCCGAAGGGTCGCTTGAAAACAGCCCCAGGTTATCCGGCAGCCCCGACGTATGCGTCAGCAGGTGATGGACGGTAATCGTCCCGAACCCCTCCGTAATCGGCAACCCCGGAAGGTAGTCGAGGATGGGCTTCTGCACGTCGAGCTTGCCGTCTTCACGCAGTTGTAGCAGCACCACCGCGACAAACGACTTGGTGATCGATCCGATTTGAAAAAGGTGATCGACGCCGACTGGGACCTTTTCCTCGATGTGCGCGAATCCGTAACCGGCCGTTCGCAGGGTTTGCCCAGCGTCGGTGAGCCCCAGCGTAAGGCCGGGCGCGTTCATGCCTGGCATGTACGAGCCGATATAGGCGTCGAGTTGCTCGTCCAGCGGGCCATGCGCTGCGGGCATCGGCAGGTCGTTGAATGGGCGGGCATCGGCGAGCAGGGAACTCGAGCCCGCGGCCAGCGTGGCAAGCGCGCCCTGGGCGAGGAAGTTGCGGCGAGTCAGTCGGATGGCAACCATAAGTGAAACGAAGTCTACCATCGCTGCCCGAGCGCTGATAACCGATCCCTGGCCACTGACCACCGATCACTGCTTTTGCCCTTCCGGTGCAATAATGAAGCTGATCGGCCAGGCGTCGCGTGTACGCATTATGAACTTACCCAACTCCATCACGTTGAGCCGGATCGCCATGATCCCGCTGCTGCTCTGGATCCTGTCCACGCACTTTCCCTGGCAGGCCAATGGCGAGCAGGAGATCCTGGCTTCTGTGCTCTTCGTTCTGGCGTCCATCACCGACGGCCTCGACGGCTATCTTGCCCGCAAGCGCGCCCAAATTACCACCATGGGCATGCTGCTCGATCCCATTGCCGACAAGATCATGATCACGGCAGCCCTCATTCAGCTGGTTGCTTATAATCCGCATGTCATCAAGGTCTGGATCGTCGTGGTCATCATCGGCCGCGAGTTCCTTATTTCCGGCCTGCGCTCGATTGCCTCGTCGGAGGGTTTCACCATTCAGGCCAGCGACCTGGGCAAGCTCAAAACGGTCACGCAGATCGTTGCGGTCGTCTCCGCCATCCTGGCACACCAGTGGGACCAGTGGGTGTTCGGCGTTCTCGTAATTCCCGTAAAGTGGATCGCGATCGCCGCCATCTACTTCACGGTGCTGGTCTCGATTGTCTCCGCCATCGACTATTTTGTCGGCTTCTGGAAGCAGATCGACCACGCCTCAAAGGACCGCCGCAAGGCCTTTGTTTTAGGACGCCGCAAAAGCCCCAGCATCTCGTGACCAGAAGCAGTGGGTAGTGGTTAGTGAGCAGTGGATAGTGATTGGTGATCACTAATCGTGGATCAGTTGTCGCGTTGAAACGGAGAACAGACGTAGGACGACGCGTGTAACTTCGCAGGGCTCGTCCTGCTGGGAAAATAAAAAGCTCCCGAACCTGCCGGGAGCTTTTCAGATCACTGACTACTGATCACTAACCACTATCCACTACTCACTGCCTTTACGCCAGCGCGGGAATTGCCTCAGGCATTACCGATGGCGCAGTCGGGATTGGCACGTGTGCCTGCGCCGCCGCTGCTGCGGGCTGGGCGTGTCCGCGCGTGAGCTTATGTACAAAATGATACGGCGGCCACGGGCCCGACATCTGCATCTGGCACTCACGCATCATAGCGCTGGTTGAAGCGAACTTGTTCTGGTAGCGCTCCACGTGCTTGCGCTCGATCAGGTGCGCGACATCGAGAATCATTTTGCCGCTCTCGGTCAGCCGGCAGCTTACCTCTTCGTCAAGCGGAAGGAAGAGCCGGTGCATCTGGAAGCTCACGGCCCGCGCCCTTGTCTGACGCTCACGAGTGCGCGAGGCGTTCTCTCTCAGGCTGCTCAGATATTCACGGCCGACGCCTTCGGCCGGCTGCTGGTGTTCCAGAGCGTGGGTACAGCAATCCTCGACCACGATCTTGAGGTGCATTTCGGTCTTGCCGCGCAGCTTCTCGAGGTTCCCCACGAATTGGCGCTGGTTCGACCGGATCGACTTGCGCAGGCTCTCATCGTCGTTGAAAACCGTGCCGAACCGGAAGGGCAGCACGGTGGAATGCTGAAAGCAGTCGGCGATCACGCGGGCATGATCCATGCCTGCTTTCTGATTCAGATTGTCGGTGGGTGCGTGCTCGCTGACGATGATGGCGAGGTCGCTTGCAGGGTAGAGGAATACCTGGTTTCCGCTTACGCCGAGAACTGATTCCATGGGAACCGGCTTGCGATGACGGGCTAACTCTGGAAAAGCTTGTTTTTCACCGATGCAATAGGCATACCATGCCATGGCGAGACACTCCGATTGCGTGCGCCAACAGTCGCGCCGCTCGTTGGTGAAGCTCAGTTAACTGGGGGAACAACTGCATAGCAGGCATAAGGCCGGGCCGGTAATGTTAGGCGCGGGTGAACTATGGCGAATACTAGCCCGGCGAAAACACGACTGGCAAGAACGGAGATCACAGCAGAGGAAAAGAAAGCGGGAATTGAGAAGATTGTATTTATATGATGAATATACTTGTTTCCAATGTGAAAGAATGACCCCTTTTTGCACGACGGGATTGATTGAGGATAAAAAGGGCCGCCTGCTTGCATCGTCCTTTTGGTCCGCCGGACTCTCCCGGGGGCGCAATTGGGGCTCGTTCGTCGTGGCCGCTTATGGGTGCTCTTCTGCCAGAAAAAAGCTGCCGGAGGCAAAAATCATCGCCCTGGCAGCCATTCTTCCGAGCCCCTGAAACCAAAAAACCGCGTGCCCTAAGGCAAAACGCGCATGATGTGCAGATAAAGGAAGATGTTCAGCAGCACCGAAAGGCCGAGCAAGCCGAGCGCTACCGCGGCAAACATGTTCACCTTGTTGCCCACAACCTTCAGGTCTTCCATCAACTCCTGCTGTTCCAGCGTGTTGCGGTCCGTGGCTTCACGCACCATCTCAAGCTGGTCTTCCACCCGTTTGAGCGAGGCGTTCTGCTCCTGAATGGCGCCGCGCAGCTCCTTGTGCTGCGTCTGCAGGTCAGTGTTCTCTTTCAGAATCTCCGCCAGGCCTTCTTCAAGGCGCGCCAGGTTCGCCGGCGGCGGCGCGGGAGCCTGCGGGTGATGGTGCGGCGCGAGGATATTGGAGACGGCCGAGCCGATATTCCCGTCGAGGAGGGGCAGAATTTTCTGCACCCAGGGCAGCGCCGCGCGGATGGCGTTCAAGGTCCGTTGCACGCCGGTGGGCATATCAATAGGACCGGTTGTCATGCTGGTGTTGGTATTGACCAGCGCCCGCCCCGGTGGCGGAGGCGTGAACGGGCGCAGCGGATCGCCCAACCCACCCTGCGGCATGTGTCCGGAGCCGATCGGCAGCGGAGACCCGATCGCCCGCGCCGGCGTCTCTTCCGGCGCCGGCGGTGTGCGCTCTTCGTTTGTGGGTCTCTGCAACCCTGGATCCTGGATCTCGGTCATGAACAACCTTCTTCCTCCAATATAAAACGAATTCATACAGTATCAGCGACTTCCGCAGTCTGGACCCCTGCCTGTGCCGGAGTCAATTCGGCGTTGGCTCAGCGTTCGCATCCAACCGTCGAAACCGGTCTCCGCGGCCGAGCAGAGGTCAGCGTTCAAAAGCCCTCTCGTTTATCTTCATCTTCAGGAGAAGTGCGTGAATCCAAACTTGGCTCATTTCTGGCGCGACATGCAGCGGAATATTCTCGCCGGACTGATCACGATCGCTCCGCTCTTCGTCACCTACTTGATTTTCAGCTTTCTCCTCGGCATTCTCGCCAAGGTCGGATTGCCCATTGTCTGGCTTCTCGAAGTCATCTTTCCCGGCAGCGGACTGACCCAGCCGTGGCTCCAGTCCCTGATGGCTATTGTGCTCACGCTGGTAGTGCTGTACTTCGTTGGACGCGTGACCTCCGAGGTGGTCGGCCGGCAGGCCATTCGACTTTTTGAAGCCTCGCTTAACCGGCTCCCTTTCGTGGCCAAAATCTACAACTCCGTCCGCAAGCTCATTGACACCATGATGAACAAGGAGGAATCGGTGCAGCGCGTGGTGCTGGTCGAATTCCCCATGCCTGGCCAGCGAGCCCTGGGATTTCTGACCCGCACGCTCATCGATTCATCCACGGGCCAGTTGCTGGCAGCGGTGCTGCTGCCCAATGCCATTAACCCCATGTCGGGCCTGTTGCAGATTATGCCCATCGATCGCGTGACCGAAACCAGTCTGACCATGGAGCAGGCGATGAGCATGCTCATGACAGGCGGCGCGGTCGGGCCCGAAGAAGTGCTCTTTACCCGCCCCGTCGTTCCGCCGACAGCTACGACAGAATTGGTGGCCGCCGGGCCGGGTGTTTCCGGGCTCGGAGCGGACATCGAGCCGAAGGAGGCGCTTTCTGGCGATTTTGAAGCCTACTGAAAAACTCGCTTCCGCAACAGCTCCAGCTAAACCGCTGCCTTTTCGGCGGGGGCCTGTTCGCCAAGCTCTTCGCTTGCATGTTCGCTCTCAGCGGTTATTTTGCGCAGGCTCACATGTTCGAACTGCGCCCAGATCAGGCCCACAGGCACAATGCTAAGGAACGTCACCAGCAAGATGGTTGCGGCACACGCCGTTGCCGCCTCGGGTGTGGCTCCGTAAAAGGCAGTCAACGCCGCCGCTACAGCGCCCACCTGCCAGAACCATCCAATCACCGGAAGCTGGAACACGCTTGCCCCGCCGCTGAAGGCGAGCAGCAACATGCACTTCGGCCACGTCATCGCCGCCAAGGGCGGGCTGGCGACAAAGGCACGCGTCGTCTCAAGGTAGGCGAAGGCAATCACCATCCACATGCCCAGGGAAAGCCCTGTCACCGCCGCGAAATCGCCCAGGGTCCGAATCGTGTCCAGGCCGGCGCGGAAGCCGCGCACTTTGTCGCCGACCGCCTGGCCAAGTTTCTTTGAGAGGATTCCCAGGCTGCGCTCAAGGAACGACGCAACCAATCCGCCGGAAATCCGAACCGCCACGAGGAATAGCGCGCCCGCCAGCGTGAGGCCCATGCCCCAATAGCCGGCCTTCTTCACAATCTCTGGATGAGGAAGCGCACCCGGCTGGCCATACCAGACCGTAAACAGAATTACCGATGAGAAAATCAGCGCCGTCGATCCCAGATCGAAGAGCCGCTCCACCACATACACAGCCAACTGCGAACTCAGCGGCAGTCCCGTGCGCTTGCTTACCAGGTAGGGCCGCACCGGATCGGCCACGCGCCCAATCAGGGCCACGGCTGTGAAGCCGATCACCTGTGTTCCCAGCAGCCCAAACAGAGACACCTTTTTGTTATGCCGCAGCAGAATGGCCCAGCGCACCGAGCGGAAGCAGTAGGCCAGGTAAATGCACCCCGCGCCGATGGCAATGCGCACCCAGTCCGCGGCCTTCAGTTGTGCCCAAAGCGTTCCCCAGTGGAAGGGGTACCTGTGTTGTGCATAGACGCCCAGCGCCACCATCGCGATAAGAACAATCAGGCCCAGGATCAAATGGTTCTTCTTCAAGCGTTCTCCGTTCGGCCGTCGATTGTTCGCGGTTCTCTCGATTCTATAAGGCGACGCTCGAAAAACAGAGAAATTGGCTACTGCCTGAGCATGAGCATCCAGACGGATACCCGTATTGCAGAAATGTCCTCTGAGCCGGAGAAATTTTGTAGCGGGACTAAAGGCTGCTGTGCACAGCCGGAACGGCCGTGGCCGCAGCCAACGCCTGCCGCGCCTGCGCTTCGCGGGCCCGTACACGCCGGTTGAACTCGTGAATCACCCGCGCAACGTACGCGCGCGTCTCCGCATAGGGCGGAATGCCGTGGTATTTGTCCACCGCGGCCGGCCCTGCGTTATAGGCAGCCAGAGCCAGAGCCAGGTTGTCGTGATAGGTGGTGAGCAGCTCATCCAGATAGGCAGTGCCGCCGCTCACGTTCTGGTCGGGCCTGAAGCTGTCGCCGACGCCGAGTTCGGTTGCGGTCTTCGGCATTAGCTGCATCAGCCCGCGTGCCCCGGTGCGGCTCACAGCGCGCGCATTGCCGCCGCTCTCCGCCTTCACCAGGCTGGCCAGCAGGTCTACGTCCACGTTGTGGCTGCTTCCCGCTTTGGCAAGCAATTCATGCAGGTCGGCCGGCGACAGCTTGATATCGGCCGCTGGTTTCGGCGGCGCTGGTTCTTCCACAGCTTCCTGCGGCGGAGGCGGAGGGTCGGGAACCTGCTCCACATCGGCAATGTCGACGGCAGGGAACTCGATAAAGCTCTCGTCTCCCGCACCCGTATAGAGGCGCACCTTGTCTGCGACCTGGGCATGGTGGTTGCACGGCATCGCAAACCCGTTGCGCAGGGTTACGACCTCGCCGGCATACGCCGGGATGGCGAGCGCGCCAAGTGCAAACACCGCGATGTAGGTTCTTCCGATCATCTCTGGTAGCAAATCTCGATTCTACTCAGCAATTCGTCGTTTCCTGGTACACAAACCGGCAATTCTCAGCGGCCACCCGGTACGGGCGTTACCCCCGCAAGGGTGACTTTGGCTACTATCCCTTCAATCACATGCGCCACGCCGTCCTGGTCGTTGGGCGGCGCCTGCTTCCATCCGCGCATTTTAGCCATCGTTCGCAGCTCCTGCGCCGCATTGCCCATCATGAACCCTTGCCCAGCCCACTCCAGCATGTCCACATCGTTCCAGTTATCCCCAATCGCCAGGGTCTCTTTGCGGTCCACACCCAGGCGCCGGGCCAGCCGCTCCAGTGCCCAACCCTTTGAGACGCCGGGCGGCAAAAGGTCCAGAATCGACAAATCGCGCGCCGGGTACTCGGTGCGCATCGACTCGCACTTGCCTTTCCACTCGCTCGCCTTCAATGCCTGTTCCGCCAGCCGCATCCGCTCCACCGTTCCCGTAACCATCCCCTGGATTGGGTCCTCGCCATCCTTCAGCGCATTCTCCAACGGCTTGACGACCTCGATCGCATGCCGGTTCGCCTCAATCCAAAGGGAAATCCGGCCTTCCGTTTGCTCCAGTTCCTCCAGAACCAGCTCCCCGCGCCCCGGCCGGTCAAACGTAAAGACGACCGCCCCAAAACCCCGCAGCAGGCCGCAGAGGCCACGAGCCACCCGCGCCTCAAGATGGCAACGGTCGATCGCCTCGCCGCCCAGCGTGCGAGTCACTGCTCCATTGGACGTAATCAGCGGCGTATCCGCTCGCAAACCCAGCCCTTCAAGCAGTGGAACCGTGTAGGCCGTGCGCCGGCCCGTGGCGATTGCCACCGTGACACCTGCCTGCTGTGCCGCACAGAGGGCCCGGGCCGTCCGTTCGTTGACCTTCTGAGCGAATGTGGACAGCAGGGTTCCATCCATGTCGATGGAGATCAGGCGAACGGGAGGGTGCATTCCTCAAGTCTACCTTTCGGCTGCTACCCTTGATGCCATGGAACGCGAACGCATCTGCGCCCAGTGCCACGCCGCGCTAGCCACGGAAACTGTCGCCGACTGGTGCCCGGCCTGCGGCGGAAGCCTCATTGAGCGTCCGGCCCCGCTTGATCTCTCCGCCAGGGGTCCGGTCGATGCCATCGTGGTCGACCACCGCGGCATTGTCCTTCCCCGCCGCCACGCCCTGGGCGGCATTATCACGCCGCAATAGCGTTGCCGGGCAAGGGAACTGCCGCGTAGCATCGGAAACGCGTCTGAATTCCGGTCCAAAGGAAAATGCGGCCTATGACACTGAATACCTATTTGAATTTTGGCGGCAACTGCGCTGAGGCTTTTCGCTTCTACGAGCAGAACCTCGGCGGCAAAATCACCATGATCATGAACCACGGCCAGGCTCCCGGGCCTGCGCAAGGCGATCCAGCCTGGGCCGGCAAAGTTCTCCACGCGCGCATTGAACTTGGGGGTACGGCTCTCTACGGCGCCGACATTCCCTCGCCGCCCTTCGAGCCCGTCCGCAGCGCCTATCTGTCTCTCTCCCTCGACAGCATTGAGGAGGCAGAGCGCGTCTACGCCGTCCTAAGCGAGGGCGGAAAAGTCGCCATGCCCATGGCGGAGACGTTCTTCGCTCACCGCTTCGCCATGCTCCGCGACAAGTTCGGCGTGCTGTGGATGCTGCTCAACGAAAAGCCAATGGGCTAACCTCGGGATGCGTCTTCCGCCGGCTCCGCAGCTGGCAGGACATCGTCCTTTCGGGCGCACAATATGAGCGATCACGCGTCGTCGATGGAGGAGCTGGATATTTTCTCCGGCGTCGAGCCACTCTAACAACTGTATTCGGCACCCAGCTTTTCGAAGCTGACCGATTGAAAGAGAAAGCATAGGTCATTTGTCGGCGTTCTTACCCAGGGCTCCAACAGAAAATTGGGTCGAAACATTTGCAGGGGCTAAAGCCGTCTCATTTCAGGAGACTTTTCGGCACGAGTAAACTCGTGCCCTGATTACAAAGCGCGAAATCGAGTCTCTTTCTCCGCCTATTCAGCTTTCGGGGGACGACTACTCGTACCGCAGCGCCTCCGCCGGCAGAATCCGCGCCGCCGCCGAGGATGGATACACCGTAGCCAGAAGCGAAATCCCAATCGAAACCGCCGAAACAATCACACCGTGAATGGCCCGCGGCGCAAATGGCAGTGAGTCAATCGAATACACCTGCTGCGACAAATGAATGAAGTGATAGTGCCCGCCGGCCCAAGCCGCGCCATACCCCAGTACAAGCCCCAGTGCAGTACCGATCACGCTGATCAGAAATCCCTGCAGCATGAAGATGCGCCGCACCTGCCCGCGGTCCACGCCGAAGCTCATCATTACGGCGATGTCGCGCGTTTTTTCCATCACCATCATGGTGAGTGCGATCAGGATGTTTAACGCCGCCACAATCACGATGAGCGCAATCACAATGAACGTGACCGCCTGCTCGGTATTAAGCGCGGTGTAGAGCTCGCGGTTCTGCTCGATCCAGTTCGTGGTCATGAATCCCTTGCCCGCGGCCTCTTCGATCTGCTTGCCGATCTCCGGCGCATGGTTCATGTTGTCCACGCGAAAGTTGATCTCCGAAAGCAGGTCGGGTTCGCTGTAGAGCCGCTGCGCATCGGCCAGGCGCAGATACCCCAGGCCTGAGTCGAATTGATAAAACCCGGAGTGGAACGTGCCCACCAGCCGGAAGCGCTTGACAAGCGGCACAATGCCCAGCGGCGTCAGATCGCCCTGTGGGCTCACCAGCATTACGGAGTCGCCGATGCTCGCGCCCACGTTTTCAGCCAGTTCCTGTCCCAGCACAATAGGCGGCAGCGCATGGACGTCCGCCGGTCCGGCCGCAGGCTCGAGCGCCTGCACTGAGCCGGGGGTTGCCGACTTCAGCAGGTCGCTCACGGTCAATTCCTGGTCCGGCAAAATCCCTTCCACCATCGCGCCGCCATCGCGCGCGCCCCGCGCAACCATCACCTGTTCGTAAATCGTCGGAGAAGCGCCAGTCACATGGGCAAGTTTGCTGAGCCGCTCAAAAAGCGGCTGCCAATCGCGAATGCCATCGGCCTGCACGCGCATCAGTTGTACATGCGGCGAGTTGCCCAAGAGCCGGTCCTGCAACTCGTGGCGCATGCCGGTGGTGATCGCAAGCGCGATAATCAGCGCCGCCACACCGGCCGCTACGCCTGCTACCGAGATGGACGTCACAACGCCCACGACAGCCTGCCGCCGTTTGGCCTTCAGGTAGCGCGCCGCGACAAAAAGTTCAAAGAGCATTCTTCCTTTCGCTTTCTTGAAGGGTACGGGCTTCAGCCCGTACATCCGTCCCGTCAACAATCCTGGGCTTTAGCCCCCGAGGGAACGCCGATTCGTAAGCAAACAATCGTCCTGGAAATCGCGTTACTTCGCCGGAATCGTGAACACGGTCTTGCCCACGCCCACATTGTCATGCCGGTCGTACGCGCGTACGGTGAGCAAATGCTCACCCGTTTTGCCTTCCAATGCCTTTTCCGGAAGCCGGAAGTCGTAATGCTCCCGCTTCGAATCGGACAGTTCGCCGACGGGCTGGACAAATTGCCACGGTCCCGCGTCCAGCGAATACTCCGCATGGGCAATCGGGGAGTTCGCATCTTCCGCATCGAAAGTCACATGGACAGGCTGCGGGCACGGCGCGCGGACGCATACGATTTCTCCTTCGGCGATCTTCAACCCGCTCACCACCGGCGCCGTCGTGTCCACTTCAAACCGATCACTCACCTTCTCGCCCGTCAACGCATCGGCCGGCGTGTGCGAAGGCGCATCCGAAGCCACAACCTTGATCGCGTATCCGCCATCGGGAATCAGGGTAGCGTCGAAGCTGTAGGCCTTTTCGGTGATCTGGTCTTTCAGCAGTCTCCATACCGTTTCGCCGTCGCCGCGCAGATAGAGGGCGTAGGTCAGGTCGTCGCCATTATCGTCGTGCGCGGCCCAGCGCACCGTGATCGCCATTCGGTCTTTCACCGCCTGCAACGGAGCCGACGCGCCTGCGTCGAACGAAATGCCGCCCTGGCTCGCCGACGGAAACGCGACGTTGATGGCCGTGGGCACCGCAGAAGCTTGCGCCTGCGCTTGCGCATTGATGCGCGCACCGGGCACGACTACCATTTCGTCGATCACCGGCGCGGAGTTCACCGGCAGATAATTCACGCCCACGCTGCCCAGCGTTCCACCCGAATGCAGTACGGCCTTCCATTCAAAAAAGCGCCCCGCGGGCGACGTCGTCTGTCCGTCTTTCAAGGGCTCCCAGCCGGACCAGCCGCGTACCGGCTGCTCTACATTCCCGCTGCGCGTGAGCAGTTCGTAGTGGTTCGAACCGGGTTCCACCTCCAGCCTGCCGAAGCGCGCCAGCGCGCCCGCATCCAGCACGTCGCTCGCGTATTCATGCGCGGCTATCGGTCCCAGGCGCACCAGCTTTCCGGTATTGCCGGTGGCGATCAACAGGCTCCCGCTTTCGTCGCCGCCCGTCGCAAACGCCAAGCCCTGCTGCGCCTCAAGATGCGCCACATCGGCAAAGCTGCCGTTATTGTCGATCCTGAAAATGCGGCCACGATTTCCCGTCAGCGCCAGTAGTCCCTCGGACCGTGCCGTCAATGCATAGACCACGTCATCTTTGCCCGCCCAGATTTTGCGCGGCGCCTGCGGGCCTGCTCCCGATCCTGCTCCCGGCCAGATCGCGTAAATCTCGCTGCCTTCGGGAAGGGAAGTGCTGGTATTCGCGGCTTGCATTGAGCCCGGCTGCATAATCGTGATCGTCACCGTGGCCTGACCCTGCACCGGCAGCGACGGCAGCGGGTTATGCGTCTTGTCACCCACGCTTGCGGCGTAAATTGTCCCGTCCGCGCCCACGGCCACTGAAGTAATCTCACGCCGCGGCGCCTCGAACAGCACGTACCCCTTGCCTTCGCCGCTGCTCTGCGCTTCGATCCGGTAAAGCAGGCCCGTGCCGTCCGTACCTGCGATCAGCCTGCCCTTCGCATCCCACGCCAGGCAGCGGATGTGCGCCTCGTCGCTCTTGAAAAAGAGTTCCGGCTCTTGAGCTTTCTTTAGCGGATCAACGCGATAGATGGCCCCCGGACCGCCCGTGGCAATGTACAACCGGCCGGCTGCGTCGAAGGTCATGTCCCAGATGTAGTGCGAGGCGCCGTCGTTTTTGTCGCTCTCTGCCTTGCCATCCTCTGGCTTGCCGTCGCTCCCCTTGCCGGACGAGGGCTTTCCATCCGCGATCTTGCCCAGGTCGAACATCACCGTCGCTGTCGCTTCATCCTGCTTTATGGTGGCATCGGCCTTGAGCCGGTACGCTTTGCCGCTGGGCATCGTCGCCGCGTAGAGCGCCCCATCAGGGCCCAGACGGACTACCTGCACGCTCACATCGTGCGTCTCAAAAAGTGTGAAGATTTTGCCGTCCTTGTCCACACGCAGAACGGTGGCCGGGGACGCCGTGCCCACATAGGTCTCGCCATTTTTGCCAACCGCCGCCGACCAAACATACGTCGAAGGCGTCGTAACCAGTTCAGTGAGCCCCGGACCCTCTTTCAGATGTCCGTCGCTGGTGAGTGCCACGCCGTGCGGCATCCCTTTTTCAAATTCCTCGAGCCGTGACTGCGTCCACAGGTGCGTCTCCTGCGCGGCCGCTGCCTGCGCCATCGTCAGACCGGCCAACAGCGCTGCAAACACGCACAGCCCGCGCGGCCGCCACCCGCGTCTACAACATTTGCCGTTTAAATGAGCTACTCGATCGAATTCAAACATGCTGCCGTTGAGTCTACTAAATTTCACCGCGCCCGGCCCCGCACGCGTTCCCACCTTTTTGAACTCCCGCCCGTCTACACTCACAGCAGGAGCGCCCGTTGAAGCCCATTCTTCTTCTTTTTCTCCTCGCGGTTGCTCGCACTTGGGCGCAGACCCCAGCTCCTGCTCTCCGCACCGAATCCACCGTCGTTCTCGTCCCGGCGCTCGTCAGCACCGGGCACGGCGCGCTGGTCTTCAATCTCATCGCCTCTGATTTCCGCGTCACCGACGACGGCGTTGAGCAAAAGCTCACCCTGGACCCCGATAACGGAGGCCAGCCCATGGCCCTGGTCGTCGCCGTCGAAACCGGCGGCCTCGGCCGCGGCAAGCTGCAGGACTACCACGATCTCGGATCGGTGATTGACGCCATCGTTGGCGGCGTGCCGCACCAGGTCGCCATTGTTTCCTTCGACAGTACGCCGCGCCTCGCGCAGGATTTTTCCGCCGCCGCCGGATCGGCTGGCGAAACCATCGAAAATCTGGATCCCGGCGACAAGGGCGCTGCCATCTTCGACGCGCTGCACTTTTCCGTCGATCTGCTGCGCCGCGAGCCACCTAACTTTCGCCGCGCCATCCTGCTCATCTCCGAAACTCTCGACCATGGCAGTCAGGCAAAGCTCAACGACACCCTGCGCGCACTCAGCGACACCAACACCGCCATCTACGCCGTGGGGTTTTCTTCCGGTAAATCGCATGCGGCCAACTATGGCTATCATGAGCTGCCCGTACACAAGACCGAGGACGGTGGCGTCGGCCTCGGCAATGCGTACCCCAACCCTCCGCACGGCTGCATGGGCAAAGACCCCGACCCCGACGCCACCACCAACAAGGGCGTGCAGTTTTACGATTGCCTCACGCAACTCGCGCCTCCGCTGGCGCTGGCCAAAATGGCCGCAATCCGCGTTGCCGACGGCCTGCAGCAAAACGTGCCCGCCACGGTTGCGCAACTCACCGGCGGCGAGTACTTCAAGTTTGAAAACAACCGCACCCTCGTCGACGATCTGCTCACCATTTCCAACCACGTCCCCAATCGCTATATCCTCAGCTTCCAGCCGTCCACGCCGCACCCCGGCTATCACGTAGTGCAACTCAAACTAAACGATCACCCCAATTTGCGCCTCACCGCGCGCGCCGGCTATTGGGCCGATGCCGGGCCTGCACCCGCCGCTTCTTCGCAACGATAAAGCAGCCCCTTCTATCCTCTACCTTTGTCATCCTAGGCGAAGCGAAGGATCTGCATCTGCGTCTCGCATCTCTGGTGATCCCCGTCGGCAAGGGCCTCCATGTCGCTCACAGACTCTGAGCGTGAATCGCATCAGTCGGTAATCCACGCCCCGGCGACACTGTTTATCCTAGCCAGAGTCCGAACGCGAGAAGCAGTTGCGTCGGCAATCGGAGAAGTGGCCATGCCTCGATCGACATTCGGGCCGCGCAGTTTTCTATGGATCGTGTCTGCGATCGCGCTCTTCGCCCCAGCCGTCGTGCACGCCGATTCCGCGTACTACCGGCACGTGCTCTTCGACAACAGCATGCGCTCCGGAGCCTACTGGTACAGCAAGGCCCAGGGTGTAGCACCAAGCCTTCTCGAAGCCAAAGACGGTCGTCTTCCTGTCGATGAACAACATTTCCTGACCCCGCCCAATGCGCTGCGTATCGCGTGGACATCCCGCCAGAGCGGCAGCTGGGACGCCGAGGTTCACTCGGTGAATTTCCGCAATCGTCTCCCGGAGATGGAAGGGAAGTACCTCATCTTCTGGTGTTATTCGCCGGACGGCATTGCCGCGCAGGATCTTCCCGCAGTGATGCTTTCGAACGACGAAGGAGGCTTGCAGGTCGCCCAGTTCCCGGCAAGTTTCACGGTAGCCGAGCCGTTAAGCAAATTCACTGGCGACATTCCTGCTCACAAATGGACGCGCGTGACCATCCCGATGGAGCAATTGCAAACTGCCTCCATCTATCCGTTTCGCCCCGAGCAGTTGCGCAACGTGATCTTCCGCCAGGACCGCGCAGACGGCGCGCCGCACGTCTTGCTGATCGACGAAGTCCGCGTTGGCGACGATGCGCGTCCGCAGGAATCTCCGCAGACTTTGCCGGCTCCGACGCATGTGCGGGCCACAGGCTATGACCGCCATATCCTCGTCCGCTGGGAAGACGGCGGCTCAGTGCCTCCCGCGCGTTCTGTCATTCTGCGATCGCTCGACGACGGCCCCTTCGAGCCGATTGGCATTCAGGTACCCGACATTCAAATGTACTCCGACTTTCTCGGGAAGCCGAACGTGAAGGCGAGCTACAAAATTGCAGCCGAAGATTGGGATTATCGAACGTCGCAGCTTTCGCAGCCGGCGAGCGCGGAAACAAAAGAACTGAGCGACGATGAGTTGCTGACCATGCTTCAACAGGCCGCATTTTTCTATTACTGGGATGGTGCCGAGCCGCACTCCGGCATGGCGTACGAGAACCAGCCAGGAGACGATCGCATCGTCGCCACCGGCGCGTCGGGCATGGGCATCAGCGCACTGATCGTCGGCGTGGACCGTGGCTTCATCCCGCGGGCGCAGGGCGTCGAGCGCCTGGAAAAGATCGTGAGCTTCCTCGAGAAGGCAGACCGCTATCACGGCGCATGGTCGCATTACATGGATGGCGCCAATGGCAAAACCATGCCGGTCTTCGGCATGCTTGACGACGGCGGAGACCTTGTCGAAACTTCGTTCCTGATGCAAGGGCTGCTGGCGGCGCGGCAATATTTCAACGGCCCGACCGATCGCGAAAAGGGCCTCTTTAACCGCATCACCAAACTCTGGGAATCGGTTGAGTGGGATTGGTACCGGGAGAATGCCGCGAGCAAGTTTCTCTACTGGCACTGGTCGCCGCAATGGGGCTTCGAAATCCATCATCCCCTGATCGGATTCAACGAAGTGATGGTGACCTATCTGCTTGCCATCGCGTCACCCACGCACGGCGTGCCGGCCGACATGTACTACTCCGGCTGGGCCAGCCAGAGTGAGAACGCCCAGAACTATCGCCAGGGCTGGTCTGGCACCGCAGACGGAAATCATTACTCCAACGGAAACACATATTACGGAATCAAGCTCGACGTGGGCGTTGGGCCCGGCGGGCCGTTGTTCTTCACGCAATACTCGTTCCTCGGCTTCGAGCCGCATCAGCTCCGCGACCGCTTCACGGCTTCTTACTTCGACAACAACCGCAACATCGCGCTCATCAATCGCGCGTATTGCATGGCGAACCCCTCGCACTACAAGGGCTACGGGCCCGATGCATGGGGGCTCACGGCCAGCGACACACCCGACGGCTATCAGGCTTCAGCGCCCGACAAGAACGACGATCATGGCACCATGACACTGACCGGCGCATTATCGTCGTTCCCCTACACGCCCGAGGCTTCAATGCAGGCGTTCAAGCATTACTATCGCGACCTCGGCGGTGAGTTGTGGGGCATCTATGGTCCGCGCGATGCCTATGATGCGACCGTTGATTGGGTTTCGCCTATCTACATGGGCTTGAACCAGGCGCCGATTGTGGTGATGATCGAGAACTATCGCACGGGATTGGTCTGGAAGAACTTCATGAAGAATCCTGAGGCTGGCATCATCCTCAAGAAGCTCGATGCCTTGAGCGGCCGCTGAATGCGCTATTGCCCGCCGCTCGGCAGGTCTGCTGCTTGTGCCGTCTCGCGCGCCGATCGAACGTCAAGCATTGCTCAACCTGAATCGTGCGAAGGAAGATCTTGCTACTCCAGGGAAAACTTGAAGACCGTACCCTCGCCGAAACCGCCGCGTGCCGTTGTTGTTCCGTAAAGGGAACCGTCCTTACCCTGAACCAAACCTGCAAGAGGACCGGCGCCGTCTCCATTGTTGGCGTCGAAGCTGTGCCGTTTGGTTAGCACGCCATTCAGGGTCATTTCGAAGATCGTGCCTTCGCCATGAGTCCCGCCAGAGAAAGTCACACCGTAGAGATTCCCGTTGGTGGCCTCGATCAGGCCTGCCCAGGGGCTCGCGCCATCTGCACCATCGAAGCTGTGCAGGGTGGTCAGGGTGCCACCGGGAGTCATTTCGAAGACCGTGCCCTGGTTGTAAGCTCCGCCTCCAATGGTAGTTCCGTAGAAGTTGCCATTGCTGGCCTTCACCAGACCTGCGAAAGGTTGGTTGCCGTCCGGGTCGTCGCCCATGCCGATAAAGCTGTGCAGCGTCGTCAGCTTGCCACTCGGGGTGATTTCGAAGATTGCTCCCGCGTCGTTTACCCCACCGGCATACGTTGTCCCATAAAAGTTCCCGTTCACGCCCTGGACGAGCCCCCCGTTGGGATCGTTGCCGTCAACGCAGAAGTTGTTGGCTATTTGAGCGCAAAAGCCGTACAGCGTGGTCACCGAGCCATCGGGCGTGATCTTGAAGACCGCGCCCCCGCCGTGGGGACCGCCTTGAGAAGTTGTGCCATAGAAGTTGCCGTCCTTTCCCTTGACTAGGGAGCCGAAGGGCTCGGCGCCCTCCTTGTACCTGGCGACGGCGCGCAGTTTCGTGAACTCACCACCCAGGGTTATTTCGAAGATCGTGCCGTTCGTGTTGGACCCACCGGCAATGGTTGTTCCGTAAAGATAGCCGTTCGCACCCTGGACCAGGCCTCCCCAGGGGCTCGCGCCCTCCGCGCCGTCGAAGTTGTGCAGGGTGGTCAGCGTCCCACCTGGGGTCATTTCGAAGACCGTGCCCTGGTTGGAAGCGCCACCTGAATAAGTTGTTCCGTAAAAGTTGCCGTTGCTGGCCTGAACGAGTCCGCCGTAGGCTTGGCGGCCATCCGAGCCATCGAAGTTGAAAAGGGTGGTAAACGTCTGTGCATGCAAGGCGACCGGTGCGATCGCGCACGAAAGGAAAAGATAGGACGCCTGCCTGATCCAACGAGAGTTGTGCATAATCCCTCCTCGCCGCGTTGCGGCGAATCGCAATGTGGGGTCATTGCCTGCCGGGCTGTGCATGCCATGCTACACCCGGCTACCGAGGGCGTCGATAGAATTCGAAATGCTCTGAAGGCGCGACGGCCCCAGGATGGAATCGCATTCACGATCACGAGACACAGGCTGACGCTCGCTCTGCTACCAGGAAGAGGAAAGCTGCTGACCATCTCCGGCCTG
>Ga0182013_10003612_pt1 | contig 19168 bp, 10 predicted proteins | sample 612S2MmetaG_FD_120487 | JGI IMG/M metagenome (GOLD analysis project Ga0182013, IMG submission 120487) | Permafrost microbial communities from Stordalen Mire, Sweden - 612S2M metaG | ecosystem: Environmental > Terrestrial > Soil > Wetlands > Permafrost | place: Sweden: Stordalen | collected... | reverse complement strand
CTGATCCGTTCCTGACGGCCCTGCAGGGTCTCGGTGACGATAAACAGGAGGAATTTCGACAGCAGGGGCGACCGGGCAAGGTGACGGCCAGCCACGATGCGTTGCGTCAGGCGCCAGCGCGGATCGTCTTCCAGGTTCTCCGGGCCATCGGTTGGAAGGAAAGCGATCTTCGGCGGGAAGGGGATGGCAACGGATCTCTCCATGATCGTCCTCCAAGATTTGAACATACGGAATCGCCATGAAACGGCTGTTAATTCCCAGTTGGCCGTCCCAACGGCCGAGCCGATTAACCGACTTTTCATACAGCGGGCACGTCCTTTGCTTTCAGATCATTACTTTGGGGAAAGTTAGGTGTATACACGGGTCGGACAGGGGGTAAACACTCCTGCTGGAGTGTTGATCGGGCCTACTGTGAGGACGGCGGAGTGTCTGCGATTCCGACCACTTCACTTGAAGGAGACCCATCATGCTTTGGATATCTGGATTTCCCCACCCAGCCCGAAGGGCCGCACGAATGTGTCAACGAGCTATAAGCATCATCGTCGCCAGGGTAGCCGTACTTGCCTGCGTAGGCCTCTTGTTTGGATCGGCGCACCTCAATGCCCAGGTGAATACAGGATCTTTGAGCGGTTCGGTAACCGATCCAAGTGGTGCCGCGGTTGCCGGCGCGGAGTTGACAGTGAAGTCGTCAGAGACCGGCTACACGCGAACCGTCAAGAGCCTGGCGGTGGGCGATTACACGCTCCCCAACCTGCCGATTGGCAACTATAGCCTCACGGCGACCGCGCCGGGCTTTTCTCATATCGAGGAGCAGGTGAATATCGGGGTGGGCGAGCGGGTGCGGTTGGACCTGCATCTGACCGTCGGCTCGCCGGACCAGATGATCGTGGTGACCGCAGAGGGCAGCGACCTTCGGCGCGACGATGCGTCCATCGGGACTCTGGTGACCAACGATGTGATCGCCGAGACTCCCCTTTATCTACGCAACTGGGACGACCTGCTGCGCACGGTTCCCGGCGTGCAGATCAGCCGCTACACCAACCAAAGCGGAGCCACCTCGGCGGGACGGACAGGCGACTTCAACGTAAACGGCGTCCACTCGCTGCAGAACAATTTCATCCTCGACGGAATCGACAACAACACGTTTTCTGAGAACGTGCAGGAACTGAGCTCAGAGGCCTCGCATCCCTCGGTCGACGTGATCTCGGAGTTCAACGTAATCACGAATCCCTACTCCGCTGAATACGGCCGCAGCCCCGGCGCGGTGGTTTCGGTGAATACGCGCAGCGGCACCAACCACATCCACGGCGCAGCCTATGAGTACGTGCGCAACCAGTACTTCGACTCGTTCGACTATTTCACGAAGCAGACGACGAATGTGAAGCCGGAGGACAATCAGAACCAGTTTGGGGGCAGCGTGGGCGGGCCCATCCTTCGCAATCGAGTCTTCGGTTTCTTCAACTATGAGGGAACGCGGATCAAGCAGGGGCTCTCGCGCATCTCGACGGTGCCGCTGGACAATGAACGCACTGGTGATTTCAGCACCGCGGCCGCGGCCGCAGCCGGGGTGGGCCCGTACCCGACGGTGTATAACCTCTCGACCTGCTCGGCGCCTTACACCGCGTCCAACTGTGTTCCGCTGGTCAACAACAGCTTCGTATCCGATTCAACGGCCAAGATCGACACCGCGGCGGCCAAGCTGATTGCCTTGTTCCCCGAGCCGAACGACAAGCAGGGCGGGGCTACCTATCCCGAATACAACAACTTTGCGCGTACAGGCGCGGCCACGGACTTCAACTCCAGCTATGACGGCCGCATGGACTGGACGCCTTCGCAGAACGACACCATTTTCGGCCGGTTCAATTACTTCACACGCACGCGGACCATTCCCGGCTATTTTGGCGGCCTGGCCGACGGCACGGGAACCTCGGCCTGGGGGAACCAGGCCCTGAAGGGCACCAGTTTCGTTCTGGGCTGGACGCGCATTCTAAGCCCCAGCCTGGTCAACGATTTTCGCTTTGGTTGGGTGCGCGACACCTCCTTCGGCAAACAGCAGCCCTTCGACCTGAGCCAAACGGCGGGCCAGTTTGTGCCCGGAATTCCAGCGAATCCCGCCATCGGGGGCGGCGTGCCGCTGACCGCTTTCACCAACCACGGCTACCTCGGTTCGCCGGACTTTCTGCCGAAGTCCCAGGTACCAATGCTCTACCAGTTTGACGATACGCTCTCCTGGACGCGGGGCAAACACAGCCTGAAGTTTGGTGTAAACCTGTTCGCGCCGATGCGCAATATCTTCCAGGATGAACCGGGTACACGCGGCGACCTGTACTTTGCCGGCGTGTTTTCGGGGCTCGGCAATCCGTCGGGGATCACGGACTACGCGGATGGATTGTTTGGCGCGCCCTATTACGCACAGTTGACCAACGTGTTTTTCGTCGACCAGCGTTTGTGGATGGCGGCAGGATTTGCGGAAGACGACTGGAAACTGACGCACAAATTAACGCTGAATTTAGGCCTGCGCTATGACTTTGCGACGCCTCCGTACGAGGGCGGCAACCACATGGCCAACTTCAATCCGGCAGATTCGGGCTCGCTGGTCGACGCCAAGTCGGGCTCGCTCGGAGATCGAGCACTGGTGGACCCCAATACGACAAACTTCGGCCCGCGCATCGGCGTCTCCTATGCGATCGATCCGAACACGGTGATCCATGGCGGCTACGGCGCGTACTACACGCTGTTGGAGCGGATCGGCAGCGAAAACGAGATGGCGCTCAACCCCCCCTTCCTGGTCAACAAGACGCCGTCGAGCACCACAGTGCCTGTCCTCAAGCCCGAGGTTGGTTTCCCTTCCAACTTCCTCGACCCCTCGACCATCGATTACACCGCACTACAGGCGTTCCACATCCGGGCCGTTGATCCCGCGAAAAAAGAACCGATGGTCCAGCAGTGGAGCCTCGGCGCACAGCACGACTTCGGTCACGGGTGGTTAGCCGAGATGGACTATGTAGGCACCAAATCGACCCATCTCGATTTGCTCTACGACTACAACCAGCCATACATCGTAAACAACGCGGTCACTTCCACGGTGCCCTATCCGAACTTTGGACAGGTGGAGTACGCGGCACCGATCGGCTACGGCAACTACAACGGTTTACAGGCCAGCCTGTCGCGCGCCATGTCTCACGGCTTCAACCTGCACGCCGCCTACACCTACTCGCGCACCCTGGACAATACACCCGAGGAACTGGAGAACAATCCTGGCGGTCCGCCGAACGGGCGGAACGAAACAGCCTGGTATGGGCCCAGCGAATTCAACGTGCCGCAGCGTGTCTCAGTGAACTACGTCTATGAACTGCCCTTCGGCCGCGGCAAGACCATGCTGAATTCAGGTCCGCTGTCGTGGGCACTGGGCAATTGGCGCACCTCCGGCGTGTTCACCTTCTACAACGGCTATCCCTTCACGGCCACGTGGAGCAACAACAACAGCCTTCTGGACCCCTACGGGTACGCGACCGATGTGCCCAACGTGGTGGGCAAGCCGCATTACGTGGGCAAACCGACCTGCTGGTTTTACGACAGCGGCACGAGCGGCTGCGGCACCTCCGGTTCCGGCCTCAGCAACGCCTTCGCCAACCCAGGTGTGGGCGAGGTCGGCAACGGATCGCGTAATTCGCTCCGCTCCCCGAACACCATCGTCTTCGATGGCGCAATCATGAAGGACTTCCCGGTTACAGAGAACATCAAGGGGCAATTCCGCTGGGAGGTCTTCAACGCCGCCAATCATCCCCTTTTCGCCGCGCCGGGCGGGGATGTGAGCAATGGGCAGGCAGCGCAGATCACCTCGCTCTCCGGCGATCCGCGCGTGATGCAGTTCGCCTTCCGCATCGACTTCTAAACCAATTCCCCAGGCCGCCGCATTATGCACGACGGCCTGGGGGCTTCGCTTCGGTGCTGTGTTTCCGCGATCATGCTTTGAGGGAATTTCTTGAGAATTGGAAGGCGAAGGGCTTGGATCTATTTGGCGGCGATGCTGGTTGCTGTCGCTTGCGAGCGAACGACTGCGCAAACCGCAACCGCAGACCCGGCTCCCGATCTGGTGCTTTCGGGTGATGTGACCGGCGCGCAGAGCAAGACTTACTTTGAGGTTCCTTTTAAGGTGCCCTCGGGTAAGCATCGCATCAGTGTCGATTTCCGGTATACGGCGCGGGAGCAGCGCTCCGTCCTCGACCTGGGCATCGCCGACCCGATGCGGTTTCGAGGCGCCAGCGGCGGGAACAAGAGCCACTTCACGATCAGCGAGACGGACGCGACTCCCTCCTATCTGCCGGGCGCGATCGTCCCTGGTACCTGGCGCTTACTCATCTCGGTTCCCAACATGCGCCCCCATGTGGTGTCGCATTACACGGCCGAGATCCGCTTCGATGCGCGCAGCGAGGAGACGGGGTTCGCGGATCGACCGTTGGCGATTAGCAAGCGCTGGTATCGCGGCGATCTACATATGCACACCGCGCATAGCGATGGCAGTTGCCTGAGCCAGAGCGGCCGGGAAGTGCCGTGCCCGCTGTTTCTCACCGTGCAGACCGCAGCCGCGCGGGGGCTGGACTTTATCGCCATCACGGACCACAACACCGATTCGCAGTTCGACGACATCCGCGAACTGCAGCCGTTTTACGATCGCCTGCTTCTCATACCGGGACGGGAAATGACCACGTTTCACGGCCACTTCAACGTCTTCGGCGTAACCCAGTTCCTCGATTGGCGGGTAAGTCCGGGACGCCATTCGCTGAATGAGGTCCTGCGCGACGCACTGGCCAAGGGCGGCCTGGCCTCGGTAAACCACGCGCAGGCACCGGAGGGCGAAGACTGCATGGGCTGCGGATGGGCGCCCGCCGCGGACGCCGACATGGGCCTGTTCAGCGCCGTGGAGGTGATCAACTACGGCGTCATCATGTTCTCCAGCGCGAACTACTGGGACTCTCAACTACGGGAGGGGCACAGGCTCGCGGCCGTCGGCGGCAGCGATAACCACAATGCGACAACGCCGCCGGGAGAACCGGGATCGATCGGCTGGCCAACCACAGTGATCGAAGCCGACGAGCTTTCCGTTGCGGCCATCCTCAGCGGCATCCGCTCGGGCCGCACATTCGTCGATCTCACTGCATCCAGGGACAAGACGGTGGATTTTTCGGCGGCTTCGGGTGGGGCTTCGGCGCGGATGGGTGAGACGCTGCAGGTCGCGGAGAATGCCAAAATCCAGGTGAACATCCATGCCGTAGCTGTCCCGGGATCGACGGCGCATCTCTACGTTGATGGCGTGGAGTCGAGCGCAACTCCAACGATGCATCTGGAAGGCGCGGATGCCGACGTGACCACCACATTGACAGCCGCTCCGGGGCGACATTGGCTCCGGGTTGTGGTGCGCGACGACGCTGAGAAGGATCAACTCATCAGCAGTCCACTCTACATCAATTTTGCCGGGAAATAAGCTGAGGAATAAGAGGTCTTACGATGCACGATTCAAGAATCTTGCGGGCAGTTCAGATGGCGCTGGCCATTTTGTTCCTGTCCTTCTCCGTTCATGGCCAGCAATCGCTGCCCGGTTCGCGCACGGTGATGGACGCGCATAACTGTTATCCGTACTTTGAATGGTGGTACGACCGCATCGATCGCGCTCTCTCTGCCGGCACGCCGCTGGCCATCGAACAGGACCTGGCCTGGCATACCGACTCGAAAACCGGACGCAGTTGGTCGGTGGTCACGCACGGCGAGCCCACGTATGGCAACGAGCCGACCATGGATCAGTACTTCTTCGAGAAGGTCCGGCCGATTGTGGAGAAGGCTCTGCGCGACGGCAATCATGGAGACTGGCCTTTGATCACGCTCAACCTGGACTTCAAGGACAACAAGCCGGAGCACCTGGCCGCAGTGCTGGCGCTGCTGCGCAAGTATCAGCCGTGGCTCAGCTCTGCTGTGAAGCGCGGCCCGGGGACGGAGGTGCAACCGCTTGATGTCAAGCCTGTGCTGGTCCTGACCGGGGAAGCAGACGAGCAACAGTCCGTGTTCTACGACCAGTTGCAGGATGGCGATCGTGTACTCGTCTTCGGCGCCATCCACACGGAGGGAAAGGAGCCAACTGCCGCGCCCGAAATTCTAGGCGCGGAAAAGGCGTCCAACTACCGGCGCTGGTGGAACAACCCGTGGGATGTCGTAGAAGCCGCGGGACAGCCGCATGCCGGCGAGTGGACGCCTGAGAAGATGAATCGCCTACGCGCTCTTGTGGAACGGGCCCACGCCAACGGGCTGTGGATTCGTTTCTACACGCTGGATGGCGCAACCGAGGCGGAGTTGAGTTGCCACGGATGGTTTCACGGCTACAACTTCGGCGCGCTGGACGCGGCACGGACGCGGTGGCGTGCCGCCATTGCCGCGCATGTGGACTACCTCGCGTCGGACCAGTACGAACTCGTTGGAAGCGAGGTTCGATCGGCCAAGTGAAAACTCACCGCGATGAAGAGGAGACTTCGAGCTGCCGTGATACCAGGATGAGCAAGCTGCAACCGCTCACCAAGGGTCGCGACGCAGGCAGCCACAAATGGATCATTGCGGCTTGCATTGCCACAATGGTGTGCTGTCTCTCCAACGTGGCGCTGCGGGGCTCGGCACAATCGGGCGTAATGAGCCAGGGAGACTCGGCGCCGCCGGTCACAGCCACATTGCCCAATGGGCGGCAGATCACGCCGTTGGGCGGCTGGATCACGGTCGCCCCGTTCCCCTTCTCTCTCGCCCTGCGCGGAGATGGCAACCAACTGGTTGCTCCCTCGCTGGGATTTCCCTTCGCGCTGAATGTGATCGATCGGCCCGCAAACGCAGGCTATCGCGTGAAGCAGATTCCGCAAGGCTTCCTGAGCAAGCCGGAGACGGAAGTCTACACCGGCGTGGCGTATGCGCCCGATGGCCGACTGCTTTATGTTGCCACGGGTGACAGCGGCGCCATCGATGTGCTTGCGGCGGGGGATTGGCACAAGGTGGCGCGCATCGAGCTGAACGGCACGGTGGGCGGCCATGTTTACAGGGAGAGCTTCGTGGCCGCGCTGGTGCTGTCGACAGACGGTCGCAGGCTGTACGCGATCGACGAAGCCAACTGGCGCGTGGTGATCGTCGATACGGCGACGCACGCGAAGATTGCTTCGCTGGCGACCGGCGTCAATCCCATTGCCCTTTGCTTGAGCCCGGATAACCGGCGTTTATACATCGCCAACTCGGGACTGTTCGAGTACAAGACCATTCCCGGCGCCGATAAGGACGATCGTCTGAATACAGGGTTGCATTTTCCTCCGTTTGGCTATCCGTCTCTAGCGGCACAAAACGGGGTTGTCGCGGAGGGCAAGGCGATTCCCGGGCTGGGGACGGCCAACGATCCGCGCGGAAGCTCGCTGTGGACCTATGATCTGAATGATCCTGGCAAGCAGCGGCTCTCCGCTTCGCTGCGGTTGGGTGCGCCCATCGATTTGAACAAGAACGATGTGGTCGGCGGAGCGGCGCCCTCCGCGCTCGTCGCCAGCGTGGGCGCCGTCTACGTCGCGCTTGCACACGAAGACGCGGTCGCGGTGGTCAACGCGGATGGCGACTCCCTGCAGGCGCAGATTCCGCTGACTCCATTTACGGGGCCGGGTTTTGTCGATGATCGTGGCAATCCGTTGCGCGGTGTGATGCCCAGCGGCCTTGCTCTTGCAAACAACCTCTTATATGTCACGGAAGCCGGTATCAATGCGCTCGCGGTCATCGACACGACCGGTAACCGCATGCTGGGGCATCTGCCTGTCGGCTGGAGCCCGTCCGCTGTTCTCGTCTCCGCAGACGGCAACACACTCTACGTCGCCAACTCCAAGGGAAAAGGCAGCGGCCCGAATGCGGGAAGCAGCTTCAACCCCGCGCTGCATGGAGCCTATATCGGCGAGCTTGAGTTGGGCAGCCTGTCGGTGATTCCGGCGAGCCTGGCCGCGCATCCCGAGGAGTGGACGGAGGCCGTGATTCGGGACAATCGCGCCGCCGATGTGGAGCCCGGAGTGCTGCCCCGACTGAAACATGTTCTGCTGATCATTCGCGAGAACCGCACGTTTGACGATGTCTTCGGCGATCTGGCCGGCGCGGACGGCGATCCGCTGCTGGCGCATTTTGGTGTTCACGGCAAAGTCAAGAACAATCCGGCAATGCAAGACCTGCAGGTGACCCCGAATGCCCACGCGATGGCCGCGCAGTTTGCCACCAGCGACCGCTATTTCACCGACAGCGATGTCTCCGTGGATGGTCACCGCTGGGCGATCGGCATTGCGCCCACGCCGTGGATGGCCCAGGCGTGGCCTTCCACTTATGGCGGGCGCCGGCATGGAAGCCCATTCAGCGAAGCGCCCGGACGGCGTGCCCTGGGCGGTGCCACGGACGGTCCTATGCCGGAAGACGAACCTGAGTTCGGATCGCTTTGGGAGCACGTCGACCACAGCGGCTTGAAGGTGCTTAACTATGGAGAATCGCTGGAACTCGAAGGCATGGATGAGATGGTGGGTTCAGAACCCGAAGGGCAGCGTCTGTTTTTGAACGCGCCTCTGCCGCAGCCTGTCTTTGCCGCCACGGACCGCAACTTCGCTACCGCGAACATGGGCATCCCGGACACGGTGCGGGCCGAGGAATTCATGCGCGACTTCAGCGCGCGCCTTGAGGCGGGCGACGGGCCGGCGATGAGCGTGATGCGTCTGGGCAACGATCACACCGCGGGGCCGCGGCCCGCGGATGGCTACCCGCTGCGCGAATCCTACGTGGCGGACAACGACCTCGCGCTGGGACGGATTCTCGATTTCCTCTCGCATCAGTCCATTTGGAAAGACACGGCTGCCTTCGTCACCGAAGATGACCCACAGAGCGGCGTAGATCACGTCGATGCCCATCGCAGCATCCTGCTGGTAATGAGCCCTTGGGTGCGCGGCGGTTTCCTGTCGCACCGGCACAGTAGCATGGGGAGCATTCAAAAGACGATCTACGAACTGCTCGGCATCGGTCCACTGAACCTGGAAGACGCATTGGCCGCGGACCTGAGCGATATGTTTACAACGCAACCGCAACTCGCCCCATACAAGGCGTTGGCTGTCGACCCGCGCGTCTTTGACCCGGCGCGGGCACGCATCGCCCGGCCAAAAACAGCCAAACAGAAGGCGGACCTTTCGGACATCGACGACAGCCAGAAGATTCGCAAGAGCTTCGCGAAACCAAAGGTCGCCAGCCCCGTGGCGGGTCAATCCGTGACGCCTGCCAACCCGCAATGAACTCCGCAGGCTCTGGACGCCAGACGCAAGCAACCGGAAGAGCCAAAATCCAATTTCAAGCAAGGGAGAATCCCGTGACCACAAGAGGCCGTATCGCATTCGCCGCCACGGTGCTGGCGTTGTATCCTCTTGCCTCCGCGGCTCAGGCTATTTCCACCAGCAACGACATTCCTCCCACGTTCACACCGCCCACGCCTGCCCAGGACTACACCAAGCGCGTGGAAATGGTGCCCACGCGCGACGGGGTAAGACTGTACACCGTCATCGTCATCCCCAAGGGCGCGTCGCATGCCCCGATCCTGCTGACCCGCACGCCGTACAATGCCGCTGAGCGCGCAGCCCGCGTCGAATCCCCGCGCATGATCGAAGAGTTGCCTCTGAGCGACGAGGTCTTCGTCAAGGCCGGCTATATTCGCGTGTATCAGGACGTCCGCGGCAAGTATGGATCGGAGGGACCCTACCTGATGACGCCTCCACCGGTGGGCTCCTTCAATTCCAGCGGCGCCGACGACACGACCGACGGCTATGACACCATCGACTGGTTGACGAAAAACCTTCCCGAAAGCAACGGAAAAGTCGGAATGATTGGTTCCTCCTACGAAGGATTCACCATTGTCATGGCGCTGCTGCATCCCCATCCCGCGCTCAAGGCGGCGGCGCCGGAGAGCCCTATGGTCGATGGCTGGATGGGCGACGACTGGTTCCACTACGGCGCCTTTCGCGAGCACATGTTTTATTACTTCGTCGGTCAGACTTCTGTGCACGGCCACGGCCAATGGATTCCACGCGAACACCGCGACGAGTACATGAACTTTCTGAACATGGGTTCAGCCGGCGATTTCGCGCGATCACAGGGACTGGAACAGTTGCCTTTCTGGCGGAAAGTGGAAGCCCATCCAGCCTACGACGCGTTCTGGCAAAGTCAGGCGCTCGACAAACTCCTGGCCGCGCAGCCGATCCGCGTGCCCACGCTTTGGCTGCAGGGACTCTGGGATCAGGAAGACATGTGGGGCGGCATTCATTGCTACCAGGCCCTGGAACCCAAAGACCAGGGCAACAACATGAACTACCTGGTCATCGGACCTTGGAGGCATAGCCAGATCAATGCGGACGGCCGCTCGCTCGGTCCGCTCCTCTGGAATGAAGACACGGCTGCACACGTTCGCCGCGACATCTTGCTTCCCTTTTTCAATCAGTATCTGAAAGACGATGCGCCGAATGCCGGCACGCCGCCCGTCTATATCTACAACACGGGAGAAGACCATTGGGATCGCTTCTCCTCCTGGCCGCCCAGTTGCGACCAGGGCTGCCCCAACAAGACGAAGCCCCTTTATCTTGGGACTGCCGGCAAGCTGGGGTTCGACGCCCCCAGCGAAGCCGGCGCGAAATTCGACGAGTATATCTCCGACTCCATGAAGCCCGTTCCGTACAGGCCGCAACCCATCAACGTCGATGACTGGGAGGGTTTCGACAACTGGCTGGTGCTCGACCAGCGCTTCGCCGATCACCGTCCGGATGTACTGACCTATGTCACCGAGCCCCTCACCGAACCGCTTCGAGTCAGCGGAGTCCCCGCGGTCCACCTCTACGCCTCTACCAGCGGCACTGACAGCGACTGGGTGGTCAAGCTGATCGACGTGTACCCTGACTCGTACGCGCCCCCGCTCACCATGGATGGCTATGAGCTCCCGATTTCTCTGGACATCTTCCGTGGCCGCTACAGGAGCAGCTTCGAGCGTCCGCAGGCCCTGCATCCGAACGAACCGCTTCTCTTTCGATTTGACCTCCCGGCCGTGAATCACGTGTTTCAGCCTGGGCATCGCATCATGATTCAGGTCCAATCCACGCTTTACCCACTCTACGATCGAAATCCGCAGACGTTTGTGCCGAACATCTTCGACGCTCAACCCACGGACTATCAGAAAGCCACGCAGCGGATCTGGCACACGCCGGGGACAGCCAGTTTCCTCAGCCTGCCTGTGGTTCCGTAAAGGCGGTTTTGCACCTTGCTGTGCGGACGGCCTCGAACACCGGCATGACAAGCCGTGTACTCCAATCCCGATACCACAAGGAACAGAGATGATGTGGAAGAAGCAAAGTTTTCTCCTGCCGTTGTTGCTCTCGACTTCGATCGCGCAGGCACAGCCAGCTCGAAGTGCGAAGGCAGCAGAACCATCGCCAGCCGCCCCGCAGTTGATCGTGGCCATTATCGTGGATCAATTCCGGTATGACTATACGACTCGGTTCGCGGCGCGCTACACCGGTGGCCTGCACACAATGTTGAACGAGGGCGCGGTCTTTCTCGATGCGCACCAGGACCATTTTCCCACGGTTACGGCTCCTGGTCATGCAACGTTCATGACCGGCTCCACGCCTGCGACCAGCGGCATTGTCGCCAATGAATGGTATGACCGCCCCAGCGGCAAGGTCATCACATCGGTCGAAGACGCCGCAACGACCCTGCTTGGCGGGACACCCGGCGCAAAAGGCAGTTCGCCGCATAACCTGCTCGTGAGTACGCTGGGGGACGAGATTAAGATCGCGGACGGCGGAACAACCAAGGTGATCGGAATCTCGATGAAAGACCGCGCAGCGATTTTGCCCGCGGGACCCATGGCGGATGCCGCCTACTGGTTCGATAGTGCAACCGGCCATGTTGTGTCGAGCACGTTCTATCTTCGCGAGCTGCCAACTTGGGTTCAGCGCTTCAACGCCGCCAAGCCTACGGAAAGGGCGCTCGGCCAGACCTGGTACCCGCTGGGAGCTGAAGGAAAAGCAGACAGGGCTTTCCTCACATTACCGGCAACGCCGGACAAGGAATATGCAAGCCGCTGGCAGCAGACGCCCTTTGCCAACGACATGCTGGAGTCCTTTGCGGAATTGGTGCTGACACAGGAGCATTTGGGCCACCATCATGGAACGGATTTGCTGACCGTGAGCTTCTCGGCCAACGATCATCTGGGCCATGCGGTGGGTCCCGACGATCCGGCGGTCGAGGACATGTGTCTGCGTACCGATCAGGCGATTGGCAGACTCCTGGCCGCGGCGGAGCGTGCCGCAGGCGGTCGTCAACATCTTCTTGTTGTCCTGAGCGCCGATCATGGCGTGGCTCCCAAACCGGAAGTGATGGCGGAGAGAAAGATGCCCGGAGGCCGCGCGAGCATGGCGGAGGTGGTGAACACCATCGTGAACGCCCTCAATGCCCGCTGGGGAACGGGCGAATGGATTCTGTCCGCGCAGGAGACCGGCATCTATCTGAACTATGAAACCGTGGCCACCAAGCGGCTGACTTTGGTCGAGGTGGAAGAAGAGGCAGCGCGAGCCGCGGCGACGCTCCCCTTCATGGAACGTACGTACACGCGGGAGCAGTTACTGCGCCATGTTGCCATGGCAGACGAGATTGATTCGTATGTGGCCAGAGGCTTCTATTCCAGCCGCAGCGCCGATGTGTTTGCCATCCAGAAACCCTACTGGCTGTTTACCGCCGAAGGCACATCGCACGGAACCCCGTACAACTACGACACGCATGTGCCGCTCATATTCTGGGGAAACAACGTGAGGCCGGGAGTGTTCCCTGAGAGAGTAGGTGTCACCGATGTAGCCCCGACACTTGCGGCGCTGCTGCGTATCGGCACGCCAACAGGAAGCGTCGGCTCTATCCTTCGCGAGATCGTGCCGGCGCAGAGCAGTCTGAATCGGTAGCCACGTCCGCATGTGATTCGCATCGTTTGTCTCTGCATCCATGAAGCGCCGGCGGATCGAGCATCGGATTGGCGATTCGATGTAGCTCGTCTACTTGGGCTGACCGTCAAGGGCGGAGTAGAGGTAGACCACTGCGCCGGATCGACCCGAATATTGCTTCCTGGTGTACATGACCAGTTGCATCCTTCACGGAATAGCTGATCGTCTCCTTAGAAACTTCTCTTATGCAGCAGCGGGATTGAGTGTGACATCCAGTCCAAGCTCTTTCGCTTTCTTTTGAACGCTGCGGATTTCGTGATCCCGGTACGTTTCCTCGTAGTAGTTCATCCCTTTGTCGACGTATTGTTCTCCATACTTGAGCATGCGATAAACGAGCCGCGCCTGCCTGTGCGCCATTGCCGCGGTGGCTTTGGGGGCACCCAGACGTGCTCGCAACCGGCGGAACTTGGCTCCGAGATAGGTTTTGCTGCGCGACAAGTTGGTTGCGGCCATGCGTAGGGCAGTGGCGGCACGGTTCTCGATATGCCTCGTGCCTGGGCGGAGCACCTTGCCGTCGGTAAATCTGATTGCCCGGACACAAGCCCAGGAAGGAAGCAAAGTGTGCCTCGCTGAAAAACTGGCTCATATCGACACCCACTTCGGAGATGATGGTTTGTGCGTTCACAATGTTGACGCCTTCGATTTGAGTCAGGCCGGTGGCGCTGATAGGTACCCTGAAACGCCGTTTGCACCCACCATGTCTTCATGCCTTCGCTTTGTCGCCGCATTGCGGGCGAAGTGCCCGGTTGTCTGCATGCTTTCTCAACTTGGGGGCTGATTGGGTGTTCAATGTGACCTCGCCTCGGCAGTCAACTCCGGAGACCTGGGTCTGGCTCTCCAGGAACTCCGCTTTGTGGCGCCATGGGCATGTTGGGGAGGCGTATCCCCGAAGCGGCAAAGATTGCGTTGCCAACCGCTGGAGCCAGGCCAACGAGGCCGGTTTCGCCAGCGCCCGCCGAAGGCAAGTCCTTGCGGTCAACGAGCACGATCTCAATCTGCGGAGTGTCACTGAACCGGGGAACGCGGTACTGCGCGAAGTGGGGGTTCAGGATCCGGCCATTGGTAAAGAGGATTCTCTCGAAGAGTGCGCCGCCGATACCCTGAACAATGGCGCCCGTGAGCTGATTGCGCAAGCCGTCGGGATTCACGATGGCGCCGCATTCCCAGGCTTGAACGACACGGCGGATTCGCACTCGCTTGGTGGCGGGATCAATCTCCACCTCGGAGCATGTGGCGACATAGCCTCCTTTGTCCACTCCGCCGGCAATGCCAAAGCCGCGCTCGGGCGTGGATTTCAAGTGGCCCCAAGCGAATTTGGCAGCAGCGGCCCGGAAAACGGCCTGCAACCTGGAGTCCGTCAGGTTCTTCAGGCGAAACTCCAGCGGGTCCATGCCCACGACATGGGCCATGCAGTCCATGTGGGACTCGCGGGCGAAGTGGTTGGCTGTCGAGGCAAGACCGCGATAGGAACCTTGGCGCAAAGGAGACTTGGCCGCGTGGTATTGAATAAGCTGATTCGCCACGTTGTACGGAGTGCCGATGGCGGCGGGGCCCGAGTTGTAGTTGTGATGCTCCCAGGCAACCAGGGTTCCGTCCCGCCGTGCGCCGGCTCTGATCTCGATGAGCCCGGCGGGGCGGAGATACGCCCAGGTGAATTCTTCGCTCCGCGTCCAGACAACCTTGACGGGCTTGCCGGCGGCTTTGGCCAGGCGAGCCGCTTCAATGGCCGCCTCGCCGGTGTGCTTGCCTCCGTAGCCACTGCCCATATCGGGTTGGATCACGCGCACCTGGGCAGGAGGCAAGTGAAACGCCTCCATGAGTTCGTCGCGGACACCGAAGGGACGCTGGGTTCCGGTCCAAACAGTCAGCTTGCCGTCCGTCCACTGGGCCACGGCGGCGCGCGGCTCAAGAGGCGCGTGGGCAATATAGGCGACAGTGTACTGCTCCTCCAGCTTCAGGTCCGCGGCTTCCATGGCCTGCGCCACTGAACCCGAGACATGCTCCGGGCCATCGTTTCGGCTGCTCTCGGGATTGTTCTTCAGGTACGCGAAGAGGCCCTGGTTCGAGGATTGCGCGGGCACATCCCATTTTGCCTGGATTGTCGAAAGCGCCTGTTGCGCGGTGAAAGCATCGGGAGCAACCAGCCCGATGAAATCGCCGTCGCGCACAACATGCACCCCGGGAAGCTTTTCCGCGACGCCGGTCTCGAGCGAGACGAGAGTCGCGTTGAACCCATCCGGACGAAGCACCGTGCCAAACATCATCTCCGGCAAAGAAATGTCAGAGGGATATTTGTGCTTGCCGGTCACGAAGTCGCGCCCCTCGGCTTTGGGAACGGCGGCTCCAGCAACCTTCCATTGCGTTGCAGTCATGAGGCTCTCTGCGCTGGAGACTGTCTTTACCAGCTTTTCGCCGCGGGTCAGTTCACCGTAAGCGAGAGACCGCGAATTCTGGAGATCAGTAACTTTGCCTTCGGCGGCTGTGAGGCTGGCCGGGGCCACATGCCAGCGCTCAGCGGCGACCTCAAGCAGCATCTGGCGAGCGGCAGCGGCCATGGTGCGCAACTGCGGCCCCATGGTTGGAGTCGTGCGGCTTCCAAAGGTACCCATGTCCCAGGGAGTCATATCGGTATCGCCCATCACCATGGTGATGGCATCGAAAGGAACTCTCAGCTCCTCGGCGACCAGTTGGGCCAGCGAGGTTCGGATATTCTGCCCCACCTCGACCTTGCCGGTAAACACTTTCACTCGGCCATCGGAGGCAATATGCAGCCATGCGCTGAGTTCCTTCGGAAGCTCGTGGCCGCCGAATGCCCGCCCCGACTCCTGCGCCCACGAGGAAGTGTGGGTGAAACAAATCAGCAACCCACCTCCCAGGACTTTCAGGAAGTCGCGACGGTCCAATGTGGATGTGCCTGGCCGGGCTGGCGAAATGCTCTGTTCAGATTCTGTTGTGGGTGCATGGCGATGGTTCATTGGCCTACCCCCTGGGCCAGCAATCGGGAAGCTCGCTTGACCGCATCGACAATGCGGGGGTAGGTACCGCATCGGCAGATGTGCCCCTCCATCTCCTCAACGATTTGTTCTTCCGTGGGACTGTGCTGCTCATGCAGCAGAGATGTTGCTCCGAGAATCATCCCCGAGGTGCAGTAGCCGCATTGGAATGCGCCCTCGTCAAGGAATGCCTGCTGAACGGGGCTGAGCTTCCCATCCTGCTCCAGACCCTCGATGGTAACGATCTTTGCCTTCGCCGCCGACTCAACAGAGACTAAGCAGGAACGGGTCGCTCGCCCGTCGAGCAACACCGTGCAGGCTCCGCACTGGCCTTCCCCGCAGCCGTACTTGGTCCCGGTCAGATTCAGTCGGTTGCGCAAGACGGAAAGCAGAGTCTCTTCGGAAGGGGCGCTAACGCGGAGGTGCGCGCCGTTGACGTTGAGATCGAAATCGCTCATCCCGAACTCCAAATCCAACCTGGCAGCGTAAGTGTGCCTATTTCAGATTACTCCAGATCGAATCGCGAACCTCAATTCCTGCCTTAGCTATGCCGAGTGAGCCTTTGGCCTCCATTTCACGCTTCCAGGGATTCTTGGGGATGGCACCGTTGCCCACGTGCGGAGACCACCCAGCCGACCAAGAGACTCCGATACACCAGGAAGCACTCGCCTGTTCGGATTTTCGAATCCTTGCCGTAAGTAACCGGCCAACATCCCCAGATCCGACCATGGAGTCGTTGATTAAGGGGCTATATTTTCTTTCAGTTGGATTTTCATCAGGAGGCGGGGTTCCGCTTCCTACGATTGATCTTGGCGGGTCTTAGACGGAGACGGAACCCCTCAGAGATACGATCCTCTTTGTCTCAGTTTCCGTCGCGCCGGACAGGATTGCAACCGACTGGGCCGAACACTGCGACGAGAACATCATACGCCGATGCCCGTTTTGTGAACGAGATTCTATTGTGGGTCACGGCCGTCGCCGCAAGCAGGCTCACGACGAGCATCACGACTGGATTTGGATTCATCGTGGGCGCTGCATCAGGTGCGGGATGACATTCACCTTCCTCCCCCTGTTTTCTCTCCCTTACACGCATTACAGTTTGCTGGCTCGCAGCCAGGCATTGCAGCGGCGCTTTACAGAGCACTGCAGCTGGGAGAAGGCATTGCCCAGGTTGAAGGATACTGACCGCTTGCCCGATCCGTCGACCGTCCGGCGCTGGTCAAGCGGTCTTGATTGTTTTCAGCCGGCGGTTTCTTTCCTCAGCCGGACCGTCACTCGTATAACTCATTGGCTGACTCGCGAACATCAGCTTGTTGATCAAGCGACGCCGCTGTCGTGGATAAGTCCGACTCTCGAAGTTCTCTGGCCTCTGCGTCTTTGAAAAAAGCCATTTCACCCACCATCCTTGCCTGGGATTGCCGGCATCGCTGTCCTACGCTGGGCTCCGGAGGCGAAAAAGACACCGTGGGTGAAGACGTCGTAACACTCAAGCGGCGGATGCCACTTCTGGACTATCTGCGGCAACATAATTGGACCGGTCATCATGCGGGCCGATTCGAGTTTGTCGGACTCTGTCCGTTGCACGAAGAGAACCAACCCTCGTTCTATGTCAACTCGCGCAAGGATGTCTTCTATTGCCACGGCTGCGGGCAGGGCGGGGACCTGATTCGCTTTATTCAGTTATCACGCCATCTTTCCTTCCGAGAGAGCCTTGCCTGCCTCGATCTGCGGACAAGTCCTTCAGTCGATTCCGCCGCAGTGCTGGAACAGTCTGTTGCTTTCTATCGTCAGCAACTCGAGCACTACCCAGAAGCCGTACGATATCTCAGCCAGCGTGGACTGCGTGATCCTGCTCTGTTCGATGAACTCGGGATTGGCTACGCGCCCGGCGGAAGCCTGCGTCGGTATCTCACTGCACTTGGTCATTCCGTCGACCTGCTGCGGCAACTCGGCCTGCTCAACGTAAACGGCTCCGACTCTTTCTACCAGCGCATCATCTTCCCGCTACGCTTGAGCGGACATCTCATTAACTTCTACGGCCGCAGCATCGGCACCGCCTTTGCCCATCGCTTTCTGCCCGGCACCAAGGGCGGCTTGTATGCATGGGAGAAGGTCCGGAACTGCCCCAAGGTGATTCTTGTCGAGGGACTGATTGATTTTGCTGTATTGCGCCAAGCAGGCTTTACCAACGTCACCTGTTCACTGGGTACACATCTCAACGCCGATCAGTTCCACCAGCTATGCGATGGTTCACGCACCGTCTATCTCACCTTCGATATTGATGCCAACCAGAGCGGTCAGCAAGCCGCCGAGCTACTCGCACAGAGGCTCGCCATGCATGGCATCGATGCCCGCCGCGTCCTCTTGCCACCGGGTCACGATCCCAACTCCTTCTTTGTCCAGGGAGGGGACGCTCAACAGTTCCAAGCTCTCGTGGAGGCGGCAAGGCCATGAAGTTCCGCGTCCTGATTCAGAAGACCACGATGTCCTCGGGCGCACACAGCCCCATCCGGGTCATAGAGCAAGACAGCGGCCGAGAGGTTGGCTGGATTAATCGTTACCTGGACCGCGAGCATGTTCGCCGGCTGGCTCTCACCAGCCTGCGGATCTACGCTTTCAACCTGCTGCATTTCTTGCGCTGGTGGGCCAGCGTTCATCACAGCGACGAAATCGCGCAGGCGGACGTCAACGAATCGACTTTGCTCGATTACATCCGTTTCCAGTCCGCTCAGGAACCGCGTCCTTCCGCCGCCACTATTAATGAACGCGTGGCTGATGTCGATCGCGCCCTGCGTAGCGAGTTTCCCGATGCCCCTTGTCAGATCGCACACGGGTTTCAACAGACTTTCCTGCAGCGCAAGCCCATGGGTCTTGGCCGTTCGCGCGTGGCCATCAGCAGATTGCGCGTGCGCGAGCCCCGGCGTAACATCGTCCCCCTCTCCGTCGATGAAGTGGCACGCTTCTGGCGAAGCTTCCACACCGCACGTGACCTGGCCATCGTCGGCCTCATGCTCATGCACGGGCTTCGCTCCGCTGAAGTATTAGCTCTGAATCCGGAAGATGTGTTGCTTTCCGAAGCCCAGTTGCGCGTTCGTGGCAAGGGCAGCAAGCTTCGCT
>Ga0182013_10003607_pt1 | contig 19193 bp, 15 predicted proteins | sample 612S2MmetaG_FD_120487 | JGI IMG/M metagenome (GOLD analysis project Ga0182013, IMG submission 120487) | Permafrost microbial communities from Stordalen Mire, Sweden - 612S2M metaG | ecosystem: Environmental > Terrestrial > Soil > Wetlands > Permafrost | place: Sweden: Stordalen | collected... | reverse complement strand
GGAACATCATTTCACGGAATACGGCTATTGCGCGTCGCCCCAGGTGTCGCTCGCCGCCGTCGCCGCCCGAACCAAACGCATTCGACTTGGTACCGGCGTCGTCGTGCTGCCGTTCCATAACCCGGTGCGCGTGGCCGAGGATTTCGCGTTTCTCGACCTGATGTCCGATGGACGCGTCGATCTGGGCGTTGGCCGCGGCTACCAGCCCGGCGAATACGCGGGGTTCGGGCTGGCGGACAAACAAGGCGAATCGCGCGCGATGTTCGATGAGGCGATCAACCTGGTACGCAAGTGCTGGACCGAGGAACGGGTGACGTTCAAAGGCAAATACTATCAGGTTGACGATCTGGTCGTGCGGCCGAAACCGTTGCAGCAGCCGCATCCACCCATCTACATGGCCTGCCTGTCGGCCGAAACGTTCCGCCTCGCTGGGCGGTACGGGTTCAACGTGCTGATGTCCGGCGCGTTCGGATTGTCGCCGGAGGGCGCCCGCGCGGGCATCGCGGATTATCGCGCCGGACGGCGGGAAGCGGGGCTGGATCCGGCGACCGGCAAGGTCGCGTTGCTGTTGAAGGTTTACGCAGGCGACACGATGGACGGGGCGCGAAACGATTACGCCGGACCGTGCACCTGGTATTACCGGACGATCGCCAAGTACGTGGCGCCGCCGGCGGGCCACGCGCCGATCAAAAGTTACGAACTGTACACGAAGACCAGAGGTACGGCCGAGACGCTGAACTTCAACGATCTGGCGAGTTCTCCGTTGATGGTGTGCGGCGATGTCGATCATTGCACGGAGAAATTGTCGGCGCTGATCGAGGATTATGGGTTCAATGAGTTGCTGTGCTGGACCCGGATCGGCGGTCTGGAAACCCGGAAAGTGCTGCGGTCGATGGAGTTGATGAGCGGCCTGGTGATGCCTCGGGTGCGGCGGGCGACGGAGAGACTGGCGGCCTGAGATCGGCGTCAGATGGGGGCCCCAATGGGGCGGCCAGTGGAGCGTCCCGGCAGGGCGGCCAGACCTGGGGATTCGGTCTGGCCGTTCTGTTGGGGTGCGTCAGCGATGCTCGCCGGGGTGCCAGATCTGCGCGTAGGCGCGTGGCACGCCGGTTGGCGTCGCGGCGGCGACGGCGGTGATCAGCGCGGCGTTGATGCTGGCTTCGACGGCGGCATCGTTGCTGTGCACCTGTGGGTGCATGCCCGCGGCGGCGCAGGCCGACAATTTGCCGGATATGCAGTCGGCGCGAAGCGTGGCGAAGTGGTCCGAACTACGCTCCGATGCGCAGCCGGCCAGGATCAGCGCGGCGGACAGGACAGAGATGATTGAGGTGTTCACGGGAACTTCCTGTGGTTCGATTGGGGAAAGGCGCAAGAGAGGCTGGTCGGAACGGATCCGGCATGGGGCGATGGTTCCTTGTGTGAGGTGTCGGCATGAGGTGGTGGCTGGTTTCGCGATCGATCCCGGCCGGCCGAAGGCGCGGTTCCTGGGCGATGACCAGGCGCGTTCAACGGCGTGAGCCAGGAGGCCACGATTCAGTCAGATGATTCGTGGCCAGAGCCGAGGACGCGCCTGAAGTAAAGCGATCAATCAGCGCGCGAGATAGAGGAAATCGCTGGGTTCCGCATTCCGATCTCCTTGAAGTCGACCTCGCGGCCGAGGAATTCTGAACAGCCGCACACTACGCCGGAGGTGTTAACGGACCGTTAACGGCGGGACGGTTTTTCTGGGTTTCGTGGTCCCCGCCGGCAGGAGGCGTTGACGGTGCTCGAAGGGGGCGGCGGTACCCACGGACGTGCCGCTTCGAGGTCGCTGGCCGCCGGTCGCCGCCGCCGCCAAACGGCCCGCCAATCCAACTGGCGCCCGCCGCCACATCCCCGCTATAATCGACCTCTATTTCCAGACGATGGGTTGCCTGAGGCTGACGTCATGACATCTTTACCGGAAGAGAATTTCGACGTGCTGGTGGTGGGTGGCGGCCCCGCCGGCTCGACGATCGCAACGTTACTGGCCCGTCGGGGCGAGCGCGTGCTGCTGCTCGAGAAAGAGCATCACCCGCGATTCCACATCGGCGAATCGCTGCTGCCGATGAACATGCCGCTGTTCGACGCACTTGGCGTCTCGGATGAAATCGCCCGCATCGGCATTCCCAAATACGGCGTGGAGTTCGTGTCGCCCTGGCACGACAAGCCATCGACCCTCGACTTCGCGCAGGGATGGGACAATGCCGGCGCCTCGGCGTACGAAGTGCGGCGGTCGGAGTTCGACCACGTGTTGTTGAAGTACGCCGCCGCGACCGGCGCGCGGGTCGTTGAGGGTGTGCGGGTGACCGCGGTGGAATTTCCGGCGGAGGGCGGCGTCGTCGCGCGGGCCCGCGGTGAGGATGGGTCGGACCAACGGTTCCAGGCGAAGTTCCTGGTCGATGCGTCGGGCCGCGACACGTTACTGGCCAATAAACTCGCGACCAAGACCAGTAACAAGCAGCATAACACGGCGGCGGTGTATGGGCATTTCACCAACGCGTTCCGGTGGCCCGGCAAGCAGGCGGGCAACATCACGCTGTTCTGGTTCGATCATGGTTGGTTCTGGTACATTCCGCTGCGCGACGGCACCACCAGCGTTGGCGCGGTGTGCAACGCGAACTTCATGAAGACCCGCCAGACCGACGTGACGGAGTTTTTCAAAAGCGTGATCGCGCTGGTGCCCCCGTTGGCCGAGCGGTTGCAAGACGCCGAAATGACCGGGCCCGCGATCGCGACGGGCAATTATTCGTACAAATCCAGCCGCGCTTATGGGCCGGGATATGTGATGGTCGGGGACGCGTATGGGTTCATCGACCCGGTGTTTTCCTCGGGCGTGCTGATCGCGATGCAAAGCGGGTTTCTCGCCGCCGACGCGGTGACCGCGTGTCTGCATCAACCGAAGGCCGTGGCCGAGCGGGCGTTGCGCCGGTATCAGGCCGACATGGACCGCGCGATGGAGCGGTTCTCGTGGTTCATCTATCGCGTCAACCGGCCGGGCATTCGCGCGCTGTTCATGCGGCACGGCAATCCGTTGCGGCTGCGCGAGGCGGTGATGTCGTTGCTGTCCGGCGACGTGTTCCGGCCGTCGCCGATCCATGCCCGCCTGTGGCTGTTCAAATGTCTGTATTATATCAAGAACACCGCGCTCCGCTGGACCGGCGAGGGCGCGGGTTCCGGCCAGGCCGCGACGAAGGCGGGCAAGGCATGAGCGGTTCGATGCTCGCTGGACGTTCTTGACCCGGAATGAGCGACCATTATCCGGCTCATGTCGTTCTGATCCCGAGTTATAACACCGGCGGCCGTTTGTTTGAAACGATCGCGTCGGTACGTCAGCGCGGACTGAAGGTGATCGTGGTGATCGACGGCAGCACCGACGGCACGAGCGAAACGCTGATCGATGCCGCGGCGCGCGATCCCGCGCTGTTCGCATCGGTCATGCCGCGTAATGAAGGCAAGGGCGCGGCGATCTTGCACGGGCTGCGTCTGGCCGAGAGCAAGGGCTTTACCCACGCTCTGACCATGGACGCGGACGGCCAGCACTCGACGGCGCATATCGGCGAGATGATCGCCATGTCGCTGGCCCGCCCAGGATGCATGGTGTTGGGCTGGCCGTTGTTTGACGCCAGCGCGCCGCGGATTCGCGTGCTTGGCCACCGGCTGGCGAATTTTTGCACCGGGCTGGTGACACCGCGCGGCGCGATCGCGGACTCGCTGTTCGGCTTTCGGGTTTATCCGATCCGGCCGCTGCTTGAGGTGTTCGCCAGCACCTCCGGCATGCGGCGCTTCGATTTCGATTCCGAAGCGGTGATCCGGTTGTGCTGGCGCGGCGTGCGTCCGGTCAATGTCGCGACCCCGGTGCGCTATTATCGCCGCGACGAAGGCGGGATCTCGCATTTCAAGTACCTGCGCGACAACCTGTTGCTGACCCGGATGTATTTTCGGCTTGGCCTGCGACGGTTGGCGCGCGCGTGGCCGCGGCGGATCATGCCGGGGTGCGTCGCGACCGATCCGCCGCCGGTCCATCGCGTCGCCGTCGATGCGAGCGCCGGCATTCAGGAGGACGCCGCCTGACCAACATCTCGCGTGCGAAACGCGCGCATTATGATCGAACGCATGCGAGCCGCCGTTGTGTCCGACTCCCCGGCGGACTTGCCACCGGACCCGAGGTCGGCGACCCTTGGGGGCAAGATCAACTGGTTGGAAACGGACGGTCAGCATGGACTGGGATAAAGCGTTCGCCGGCGTGAAAGTCATCGACCTGACCGGCGGCGTCGCCGGCCCGTCCTGCGCGATGATGCTGGCGCAACATGGCGCGAACGTGATCAAGGTCGAGACTCCGCACGCCGGCGGCGACTGGTCGCGCATCCTCGGCCGCACGTATCAGGATCATTCGGCGTTTTCCGTGTATGGCACTCTGGGCAAGCGCAGCGTCGCGGTCGATCTGAAGACCCCCGAGGGCATCGCGATTCTGTGGCGGTTGATTGAGGGCGCCGACGTGTTCATGGAGGGGCTGCGTCCGGGCACCATGCGACGTTACGGGTTCGGCTATGACGCCGTCAGCGCGAAAGAGCCAGGGATCTTATATTATTCCATCTCCGGCTTCGGCCAGACCGGACCGCTGGCGTCACGCCCGGCGATGGACCCGGTGTTGCAGGCATTCATCGGCATCGTCAACGAAAACCGCGGCGATCGCGACAATCATCCCCATCGCATCGCGATCTCCTTGATCGATATGTTCACCGGGTTGCTGGGGTTTCAGGCCATTTCGACCTCGTTGCATGTGCAGGCGCGGCAAAAAGTGAAGCAAGGTCGGTATCTTGAGGCGAGTCTGATGCAGGGCGGCGCGATGCTGTCGGTCATCCGCATGATCGCGCAATACCTGGAACGCGGCCAGGCCACACGGACCAGCATGCCGAACGGCGTGTTCGATACGGCGGATGGGCAGTTGAACGTAACGATGGTGCGTCCGAACGATTGGAAGCCGTTCTGCGAGGTGATCGAGCGGGCGGACCTGCTGGAAGACCCGCGATTCTCGACGCACGCGGCGCGTGGCGGAAACCTCGATGAACTCTACACAATCGTGCGGCCGGTGTTCAAGGCGAAGTCGACCGAGTGGCTGGCGGCACGATTCACCGAACGCAACATCATGAATTACCGCGTCAATTCCTATGAAGAGTTCCTGCGCGAGGAACAGGTCGCGGCGACCGGGATCATCTCGTGGCTGACGCAGCCTGGTTTCCCCGAGTTGGTGCCGATGCCGAACATTCCGGGTCTGCCACCCTTTGAAAACGGCACCAAACGGGCGCATGCGCCGCGGTTGGGCGAGCACACGCGGGAGGTGTTGCTGGAGCATGGCTATAGCGAGTTCGAGATTGCGACCTTGATCGAAATGAGGGTCGTGGCGGGATAGAAACGGTGAAATTGGCGATTTGGCTGTGCGTCAGTGCGTGCCTGCTCATCGGTTGCGCGACCAATCCGTATCAACAATATTATCGTCCGGTCCGGGGAGTGAGCGAACAGTTGTTGGCGGAGCGCCGGATCGCGCCGCCACCGGCCATGCCGGAACTTTATCACAGCAGTCAGCCGAATATTGACGGTCCGGCGACACTCGCCGACGGGTTCGTCCTGATAGGCACATCTACGTTCAACGGACCGAGCGGAAGCGAGGACGATGCGCTGAAGCAAGGCAACGCCGTGGGAGCGGACCGTATCCTGATCTTCCGCCGATACGCGGGAGCCGTCGAGAAGATGGCGCCGCGATCGGCGCCCGTGACGGTCGGACACATAGCATACGGCTCATCGCCTTCGCGGCCAAACTGCACGCGCACGATTTTCGAGCCGATGATGTTCGACCGTTATGACTTCGCGGCGGCGTACTTTGTCAGAGTGAAACATGTATTCGGTGCGGTCTACCGAAATTTGAACCTATCGGAGACGAAACGGGCTGGCTCGGTGAGTGGTGTCACGATCACAACGGTTGTGCGCGAGTCTCAGGCGGCGGCCTCTGGCTTGCTGCCAGGCGATCTCGTTACAAAAGCCGATGATGAGGCGGTAATCGACGCGCCATGGCTCGTTCGCTGGATCCAACAGCGATACGGGCAGGAAATCAGGCTTTCGGTCATCAGGAACGATCGCAGGTTGACCATACCCGTCAGTCTCGGAACATTCGAATGAACGTCACATGGCATTGGTCTGGAGAATCAGCGCGCCATGCCGCGTCTCCGCCGGCAGACACAGCCCCACCAGCGCCTTCGCCGCGCCTTCGGGCGTTGGCACCGTCGCCGGGTCCTCTCCTGGAAACGCCCCCGCGCGCAGCCGGGTCCGCATCGGCCCTGGATCAAACAGGTTCACCCGCAACCCGGTGAACCCCACCTCCCCGGCCCAGGTCAGCACCAGGTTCGCGGCGGCGGCTTTGGAGGCACCGTAAGGCCCCCAATACGCCAGCGGTTCCCGCGCCCGCACATCGGTGACGAACACCGCGCGTCCCGCGTCGGATCGCCGCAGAGCCGCCTCGCACCCCTGGATCAGCCGCCACGTCGCCAGAGTATTCACAGCCAGTACCTCGGTCCGATCGACCGGCAGCGCGTGGCTGACCGGCGTCAGTTTCCCCAGCACCGCCGCCGCATGCACCAGGATGTCCAGGCGGCCAAACCGGGCAAGAATACTGGGCGCGATCGCCTCCAGCTTCTCCGGCTCCCGCAAATCCAGCGGCAGCAGCGTCGCTGTCCCGCCCACCGCGCGCACCGCGTCGTCGGTATCCTCCAGCCCGCCTTGCGTTCGCGCGGTGATCACCACAAGCGCGCCCAGTCGAGCCAGTTCCACGGCGACGGCCGCGCCAAGCCCGCGACTGGCGCCCGTAATCAGCGCCACCCGGCCGTCCAGCGCTCCGGGTATCAGAGAAGGACTCTCAGCGGAATTCACCGAATCTCGGCGAGCAAACTCAACTGCCGGTCGGCGTTATCCGCCTGATCCGGCAGCGCGATCGGATAATCGCCGGTAAAGCAAGCGTCGCAGTAAAACGGTTGCGCCGGATCGCGTCCCGCCTTGCCGAGCGCCCGGTACAACCCATCCAGCGACACGAACGCCAGGCTGTCGGCGCCGATCAGATGCGCCATCTGCTCGACGCTGTGGCTGGACGCCAGCAGTTGCGAGCGCTCCGGCGTGTCGATCCCGTAAAAACAGGAATGCGTCGTCGGTGGCGAGGAAATCCGCATATGCACTTCCCGCGCTCCGGCCGCGCGCACCATCTCGACGATTTTCTTGCTGGTGGTGCCGCGGACGATCGAATCATCGACCAGGATCACCCGCTTGTCCTTCAAAATCGGCCGATTCGCGGAGTGTTTCAGCTTCACCCCTAAATGCCGGATGTGTTCGGACGGCTCGATGAAGGTGCGGCCGATATATTGGTTGCGGATGATGCCAAGCTCGAACGGGATGCCGCTTTGCGCGGAGTAGGCCAACGCGGCGGGCACGCCCGAGTCCGGCACCGGCACGACCAGGTCGGCGTCGACCGGCGATTCGATCGCCAGCTCGCGGCCGATCCGCTTGCGCGCCTCGTAGACGGACGTGCCTTCCATCAGCGAACTGGGACGGGCGAAATAGATATACTCAAACACGCAGAAGCGTTCCGGCGTGCGGGTGAACGGGCGGATGCTGTGCACGCCCTGATCGTTGATGACGACGATCTCGCCCGGCTCCACGTCGCGCACGAAATCGGCGTTGACGATGTCCAGCGCGCAGGTCTCACTGGCAAGTACCCAGCCACCCGTGCCCTCGGTGCCGATGCGGCCGAGGATCAGCGGGCGCACGCCCATGGGATCGCGAACGCCCATCATCGCCTCGTTCGACAGCGCGACCAGGGAATACGCACCGATCACCTGTTTCAGCGCGTCGATCAGCCGGTCCACCACGGTGGAATACAGGCTGATGGCGATCAGTTGGATGAACACCTCCGAGTCGGTGGTCGACTGGAACAAGCAGCCGCGGCGTACCAGGGTCCGGCGCAACACATGCGCGTTGGTCAGGTTGCCGTTATGCGCCACCGCGAGGCCGCCGAACTCGAAATCCGCGTACAGCGGCTGTACGTTCCGCAGAATCGTGTCACCGGTCGTGGCATAGCGGTTATGCCCGATCGCGATCCGGCCCGGCAGCCGGTCGATTACCTTCTGGTCGCTGAAGTTCTCGGCGACCGAGCCCAGACCGCGATGCGAATGGAACTTGTCGCCGTCGAAGGTGACGATGCCCGCCGATTCCTGCCCCCGATGCTGCAGCGCGTGCAGCCCCAACGTCGTGACGGCGGCGGCGTCGGGCACATTCCAGACGCCGAAGACGCCACACTCCTCGTGAAACGAATCGTCGTCCTCGTTCTGGGCGCGGATCTCGTCAGCCATGCGGAAGATTTCCTGTCACCTGCGAATGGGCGGGTCGATTGCTCGGCCCGAAGGAGCGGTTTTCAGTATGTCATCCACCGACGCTTTCTGCACCGGCGAGGGCGGTGGCGGGACCTGCGGCTGATACTCGGGCGGCATCTGTCGCGCGACCCAGACCGCTCCGCTATAGATATACGGTAAAGAGCGGGACTCAAGGACCCGCGGCGGCCAATGCTCGGGAGGGATCGCCATGCAGGCGACGATGTAGGCGGCGACCGCGATGGCCGCGCCGCGCGCCAGGCCAAACACCAGCCCCAACGTCCGGTCGATGCCGCCGATCGCGGAGGACCGGACCGCGCTGGCGATCGATTTGGCGATCAGCGACAACACGATCAGGGAGATCAGGAACAGCAGGATATAGCCGACCGGATCGGTCCACTCGGGTGACGGCATGTAGGGCGCGATCAGCGGCCGAACGGCGGGCAGAAACTGGATGGCGACCACCGCGGCGCCAACCCAGGCGACGACGCTCAGGACCTCCCGGACGAAACCGCGCATGAAGGCGACCAGCGCGGACAGGAACATCACACCCAATACGACCAGATCGACCGACGTCATGCTGTTCCCATCTCTTGGTCCCCTGCCGGTCTCTTGGTCCTTTGGCGGAGCCGCCCGCCTTTTGCGTGGTTTTGCCGCCGCTGAAAAGCGCCGAATGAGAAATTTGACCGTGCCGCGACGGCGATCAGGATTTCCCGCCGGTTCCCAGGGCGGTTTCCGGGGCGAATCGCGCTACCAGGTCGGCGATGTGGCCAATTTCCTCCAGCGCCAGCCCGTCGGGCGCCGACAGCCGCCGGTTGCCATGAGCGATTCGCCGCGGCAGACACGCCGAGTCGAACCCCAATTTCGCCGCCTCCTTCAACCGGGCCTCCGCCTGGGCCACCTGGCGCACCTCCCCGGACAGCCCGATCTCACCGAAATACACCGTCCCCGGGGCGGTCGGCTTGTCGAACGCGGCGGAGGCGATAGCGGCGGCGACCGCCAGATCGGCCGCTGGCTCGTTCACCCGCAGCCCGCCAGCGACGTTCAGCCAGACGTCGGTCATGTTCAGCCGCACGCCCGCGCGTGTTTCCAGCACCGCCAGCAGCATCGACAGCCGCGAACTGTCCCAGCCGATCACCGCCCGCCGCGGCGCGCCCCCGCTCTGATTGGGCGCCAGCAGCGCCTGGATTTCCAGCAACACCGGCCGCGTGCCCTCCAGGCCCGCGAACACCGCGCTGCCGGCGATGTGGCCGCGGCGCTCGGCGAGGAACAAAGCGGACGGGTTGGCGACCTCGGCGAGGCCCACGTCGGTCATCTCGAACACACCGATCTCGTCGGTGGCGCCGTAGCGGTTCTTCACGGCGCGGAGAATACGGAACTGGTGGCCGCGGTCGCCTTCGAAATACAGCACCGCGTCGACCATGTGCTCCAGCACGCGCGGCCCGGCGATGCCGCCTTCCTTGGTGACGTGGCCGACCAGCACGAGGGCGAAATTGTTCGCCTTGGCGGCGCGGATCAGCTCGAACGAGCACGCCCGCACCTGCGACACGGTCCCCGGCGCGCTGTCGATGGCGTCGAGCCACATGGTCTGGATCGAGTCGATGACCACCAGCGTGGCGTCTTTCGCCCGTTCGATGCTGGCGACGATGTCGCGCACGTTGATCGATGCCGCGAGTTCGATCGGGCAATCGGCGACACCCAGGCGGCGAGCCCGCAGGCGGACCTGCTCGATGGCTTCCTCGCCGGTGATGTAGAGGACGCGTTTTCCCGACTTCGCCAGCCGCGCGGCGGTTTGCAGCAGCAGCGTGGATTTGCCGATACCCGGATCGCCGCCGACCAGCACCGCCGAGGACGGCACGAGCCCGCCGCCAAGCACACGGTCGAGTTCCTCGATCCCCGTGGCGGCGCGCGGCGGAGGAGCGGTTTCGCCGTGCAACCCGACAAAGTTGACGCTGGAGGTGGCGGGCGCTTTCGCCGAGGCGCCGGGACGCGGGGTGATGGTCTCTGGCTCGACAGTGTTCCACTCGCCGCAGGTCTCGCAGCGGCCGGCCCATTTGGGGGTGACGGCGCCACAGGCCTGGCAGACGAAACGGGTGGTGGGCTTGGGCAAGGGGACTCCGAGGGGCGGCGCAGTCATATAAGACGTCTCGCGTTAGCACGGGAAGTCTCCGAGCGGAGCCTGGCTTTCGGTTATGCTTTGGGTCACCGCCAAAATGGTCGCGCCTGATGGGTGCTGCCACGGCGATTCGCTTCTGGTATACGCAGATAATGTGATCAACCAAATGAACGAGATATTGCGCTTCGCGTGGGAGCCGCGGTTCAGCAAATAAATGCTCAGGAGCAGCGGCTCCCAGGTTATCCGATGTTACTCGGTGTCAATTTTATCGCGGCCACACAATGGACCAGGTGGTATCTCCCGTTGCGGAAGTCGTACCCCCCTGCTAGAAAGATTATAATTTTGCTGGCAGAGTTGGCGGCTTGGTCCTTTCGTTTCGACGAGGTACGGCTGTCCCAGTGACCGATGCACCGGGGGGATCGCCGTGGCTGAAAACGAAAGCGCTTTGGGAAGACTTCTAAGCGCGCTGCGATCTCAACGCGTCTATGTACCCAGCACGTTGACCTTTCCGCAACTTAAGGTGGACCCCATCGGTTGTACAGGAATCGGGGTGACTTAAGAGAGAGTCCCACCGCGTTTCCAATGCCCCTCCCGATCCGAGGGGATGCCTGAGGGACAGTATAGACTATGTTCTATACTTGTCAATACATTATTACTTCCTTTTCCTGTTGATGTGCCTGTGAGTATGTGGGCAACGCCGGAGCGTCGCGCAGCGATGCGGAAGCGTTGTCCACATACTCGCAGGCAGCCCCTTCGAACTTTTCGCGCGGCGTCTGATATTCCAACGACTGATGCGGACGCACGTCATTGTAAAACGCCAACCATTCGCCGAGGCTCCGTTCGCCGGGTTCGTAGAACGTCTGCTATTCAGTTGGTGGCGTTGACGGCGCGACGAGAAAATGCGGCAGGTGTGGCTATCGCCCGAAGATAGGCCCGAGCCATTGCTCCCGGATGCTTCACAGAGGCTCGGCCTGCCGCAACACCTTATCGTGGAATCCTGGCGGCAAGCTGTTCGGTCTCAAACCGCTCGCTATCTCCCCAACCGGAGTTCGAACACAATCACCGATAATCGGAGGATGTAAGATTGTTCCAGACCAGGTCCTTGTGCTCCTCGGACAGGGTGACGGCTCGCCGCACCGACATCGCGAGGCGATGCGCCTCCTCCTTCGTCAGGGATCCGAGCGGATTCCTGGGAAGCCGCATCGCGGAGACGACCGCGCCATGGGAGAAACCGCAGAGTTGGCGAAGTTCGACGTAGCTGTCGTGATCCAGAAACTCATTGCGATCAGCCAATAGCTGATGGTGCGGTAGCCACAACGGCTTGCTGTTTATCCTCAGAAACAACCTCCGAGCATCACATACGCATATGTGCCATTTAGGCTTCTTCGGTTCCGTTCTCGGGTCGAAAATCTCAATGACCAGCCCGATGCGCGGCACTCTTAAAAAACCGCGACTCTCGCCGTCTCCGCAAGGTCCGTTGCCTTCTCATCGCGATCAGGATCATCCTCGTCGAGCAGGTCCTCGTATTTCATTCGACCGCCATTGGCCTCGACATAGGCCTTCTCGTCATGGGTCATCCGCACGAGATCGTCGAAGGTGCGACCAACCACCTGCTCCAAGCCATGTGCCAGGGCTTCAATGTCGCTTTCCGACAAAAGCCGAAGGTTCGCTTCCCTGTCCGGGATCACGCGCCACGACCGCTGGATCTTGAACGGAAGCGGCCCGTTCATCTCCAGCGCCAGCATTTCGAGGGGGTTGTCGGTAAGCAACCCATATATGCATTGGGGAAGCGGTCCATAACGATCCGCCTGGTAGTCGTCGCCACTGATCGGACGCCCATATTTGTTCAAATGGTACTTGTCCGCGTAGAAGGCCGCCTTAACCACATGGTAAATGTCGATCCCCGGGTTGGCGTTCGCCAACCAGAGGATCGTCTCGAGGGCCTTGGCTGTTTTGGTTGCGTACCTGGCCACGATCATATTACGTCACCATCCGCTGACGCCCGAGATATTAGCGTGGGCGACAGGATTAACAAGTTCCATGTCTGTTCTATTTTTCTGGAGTCGACAGCGCTTGCCTCAGACAGGCCATCAGTGCCCCGTCCCCGAACCAGCGCGCTGTACTCTCGGCGTGATCGCGGCCGAACGCCCCGTCTTCGCGACGGCTTTGGCCCGCGGCGCCCTGACCGACCCGGACCACCGGACCCGTGGTGGCGGAATCGACTTCGGCAAACTGGCGCGCGACCGTGCCACTCTCGGTCTGACCGAGGACGGTCCGGATTGGACCGAAGCATTGGACGATTCCGCCCTTGGTCGCCGCGTTCTTGAACCGGACCCGGGGTAAAGCTGGCTCACGCGTTGGTGATCCCGCCATCGATCGTGATGGTCTGCCCGGTGATATACGACGCGTCCGGCGAACACAGAAACCGGATCACCGAGGCCACCTCGGCCGGCTGGCCATACCGCCGCAATGGGATTTCCCGCTTGTACGCCTCCCCCCGCTCCGCGATCGTGACCTCCGCCATGCGGGTTTCGATCAGACCGGGGGCGACCGCGTTGACCAGCACCTCTGGCGCCAGCCGCCGCGACAGCGACCGGGTCAACCCGACGACCCCCGCCTTGGCGGCCGCGTATGGCGGATACGCGGCGCTGCCGCGCCGATACGCGACCGAACTGGTCAGCACGATATGCGCCGGTTCCCGCCTGTCGAATCGCGTTGAGAAAGCGACCGCCATGTCATACGCGCTGGTCAGGTTGACCCCGATCGCCCGATCCCAGACGGCATGATCGTCCGCCTCCATCGCGTCCTTCTCGAACAGGCCCGCGAGATGCACGAGCGCCGCGACCGGGCCGCCCGCCGCCTCGATCGCGGCCGCGCAGGCCGCCGGCGATTCCAACGCGGACCGATGGGACACCAACCGCGAGGATCCCAGTTCCATCTGAGCCCCAAGCAACCGGTCCTCGTCGATGTCCACCAACAAGACCTCGCCGCCTTGTCGCAGAAAGGCCCGCGCGGTCTCGACGCCGATGCCGCCGGCCCCGCCGGTGATCACGATGCGCTTGCCGTCAAACCCGGACATGCTCGCTGCCTCCCCACCGTATCATCGCGATCCCCGTGTCGTGCGTCCAGAGCAGAAGCGAGCCGTTGAGGTCAGCGATACGCGCTCACGCCATCGGTCAGTTCAGGCTGGCGCGCACCGGGGCGACGACGCCGTCGATCGCGCTGAGCAGTTTCAGTCCGGCCTCGGCGCCGTCACCCTGCATGCGCTTGTGTGCCACGCGTTTCATCGCCGTCAGCAGCGCGCCCAAGGCGCGGGACACCCCGGCATGCGCTCGCACCGTCGCGCCGGGGTTATGTACCATCGCGTTCACCAGATCCGCCGCCCGCGCGGCCAGCATGACCACCAGGCCATACCCCAGGGTGCGGCCATGTTCGCCGATATCGTCGAGCATGTGCCGCAGCCCTTGCGCCAGGATCACCGCCTCGCGCGGGCGATAATCCAGTCCGTGCACCGCTTCTTCCGCCGCGTGCAACGCCGCCATCAGCCGCGCGTGATGCCGTTCGGCGATCGCCCGGAACTCCGGATCCTGCGACGGCCGCCCGGCCTGGCCGCGCAGATGCAGGACCGTGGTGACCCGTTCCACCAGCGCCTGGGCGGAGATCGGCTTGCCAACCCAGGCGGTGACACCCAGATCCTGCGCATCATGGATCACCGCCGGGTCGGTTTCGGCGCTGAGCATGATCACTGGCCAGCCCTCGCCCAGTCCGGTCTTCGCCAATTCACGCAGAAAATCGAGGCCGGTCATCGGGCTCATCTGAAAATCGCAGATCACCAGATTGAAATTGCGTCCCGAGCAAAGGTCGAGCGCTTCCACCCCGCCATGCGCCTGCACCACGTCGCGGCAACCGTGGTGCTGCAGCGCGAAGCGGATCACCGACCGGATGACCGGATCGTCGTCCACGCACAAGACGCTGATAGAGGAAAGATCGATCATGGCGGATTGGCTCATGCGTCATCCAGTCCGTGTGGGGTGACGCGAAGTGTGGCCTGGATTGCTTAATGCCGGGTTAAGCAATCGCGGGTCGAGGCCCATCGCGCGCACCCATCGCCCGCCGGTTCCACACGCCGCTCCGGTATGCCAGGATGCCTTCCGAGCGGGAGGCAGAACATGGAAATTCAGGCACTCGGCTATATGGGCGTCGGCGCGTCGAACATCGACGAATGGTCCGATTTCGCGACACGCTGGCTCGGCATGCAAATGGTCGAACGCGGCAACACCGGCCGCGCGTTCCGCATGGACGACCGCAAACAACGCCTGGTGATCGACCGCACTTTGGCCGACGGCGAGCGCTATTTCGGCTGGGAGGTCGCGGACGCCGCGGCTTTGCAGTCCCTCGCCGCGCGATTGGAGCAAGCAGGCGTGCCGGTCCGGCGGGAGCCCGCTGCGCTCGCCGACCAACGTTTCGTGGGCGAGTTGATCAGTTTCGCCGATCCCGCGGGCAATCGCCTCGAGGCCTTTCACGGCGCCGACATCGCCTCCGACGCCTTCAAACCTGGGCGTTCCATCTCCGGCTTCCGCACCGGGCCATTGGGCATGGGGCACGCGGTGTTCCACGTGAAGAACATCGACGATTTGTTCGGCTTCTATCACGATCTGCTCGGCTTCGGCGTCAGCGATTACATCACGACTCCGTTCCGGGCTTATTTCATGCACGTCAACCCGCGCCACCACAGCGTGGCGCTGATCGAAACCGGCAAGCAGGACCTGCATCATCTGATGGTGGAACTGTACTCGCTGGACGACGTCGGCCAGGGCTACGACATCGCGTTGGGGGAGCCGGAGAAGATCATGACCACGTTGGGGCGCCATCCCAACGATACGGTGATGTCATATTACCTGAAATCGCCGTCCGGTTTCATGCTGGAATACGGCTGGGGCGGCAAAACCGTGACGCCGGGCGATTGGACCCCATCGGAGATTACCGTCGGTCCCAGCCTGTGGGGCCACGACCGCGCCTGGCTGCCCGACGAGCAGCGCGAGAAAGCCCGCGCGATGCGCCTGAAAGCGGCGGAGGACGGCCAGCGCGAACCGGTTCAGGTGATCAAGGGGAATTTCGCGGTGATGGACGGCGTCTGCCCCTGGTGGGACGGCGTTAAGGGGTAACTGCCATAAGCGCCAGACGGGGTCCCCCTCTCGTCTTGCCCGGGCTCGACCCGAGCATCCGTGGACGCGCGCTGAGCGTTGAAAATCGGGCACGGTGCGTGATGCGAGCGATCCTCGGCTCAAGGCCGAGGATGACGTTTTCACGAGCCGAGGATGCCAGTCTGTCGGCTCGAGCGTGGCGGGACGCGTCCCTAATCCAGCGTCTCCCGATAACTCCACGTCGCGATCACCGCGATCACCAGAGTGAACGCGACCATCGGCCATAACTCCGGCGCGATGTCGGCGATCCCGTTGCCCTTTAGCAACATCCCCCGCACGATGCGCAGGATGTGCGTGACGGGAAACAACTCCCCGGCCCACTGCGCCCACACCGGCATCCCCTTGAACGGGAACATGAATCCGGACAGCAGAAACGACGGCAGCAACGTGAACTGCGCCATCTGGATCGCCTGCATCTGATTGCGCGCGATCGTCGAGAACGTCACGCCCAGAACCAGGTTGCTGGCGATGAACAACCCCAGAGCCAAACTCAACAACGGAATCGACCCGCGCACCGGCAGGCCGAACACCACCGCCGCGATCAGCACGATCAGCACCACCTGCGCGTAGCCGATGAAGATGTACGGCACCACCTTCGCCAGCATGACCTCGATCGGCCGCACCGGCATCGCCAGCAGATTTTCCATCGTGCCGCGCTCGGTTTCCCGGGTGATCGACAAGGTTGTGACGAACAATGTGGAGATTGTCAGCACGATACAGATCAGCCCCGGAACGATATTCAACACCGTGAGCTGCTCCGGATTATACCGCGCGTGGATATCGAACCCAAACGGCGCGCTGGCGGGCGTCGATCGCAGCGACGGCGGCAGATCGCGATCCAGCGCCGACCCCAGCCTGGCCAGCGCCGCCAGAGCGTTCCCCACCGCCGTCGGATCGGTGGCATCCGCGTCCAGCAGAATGGTCGGCTGATCCCCGCGATCGACCGAGCGCTCGAAGTTCGGCGGAATGTCGATCACGAACAGCAACGAGCCGTCGGCCAGACCGTGTTCCGCCTCCGCTTCCGACGACAACAGTCTGAGATCGTAATAACCGGTATTCTTCAATGCCGCCAGCAGGCTCCGTTCGTATTTGGAATGATCCGCCGACAGCAGGCCGGCCGGCAAATGTTTCGGATCGGCGTTGATCGCGTAGCCAAACAAAAACAATTGCATCACCGGCAGCGCGATGATCATGCGCAAGGTGAACGGATCGCGCCGCACCTGGATCCATTCCTTGCGCAGCACCGCCAGGAACCGTTTGAACGAAAATCCGTTCATTTGACCGTCCCGTCCGATCGGCTCAACAAATGGATGAACACGTCTTCCAGACGCGGCGGGACTTCCCGCCAGGTCAGGCCTTCGACGTTCAACGATCGCGTCGCGCCTTCCAACGCCTCGCGGTCCATCCCGGCGATGCGCAGCACGTGGCCGAATACCGCCGCCGCCTCCACGCCCGCCACGCCGCGCAACGCGCGCGCCGCGACATCAAGGTCCGCGCCGGATGCCTCGAACACCGTCAGGCCGCCCCCTTTCGCCACCTCATCCGGTGTGCCCTGCACGACCAGCTTCCCGTCGGAAAGATAGACGATGCGGCCGCAACGCTCGGCCTCATCCATGTAGTGGGTCGAGACCAGAACGGTCATGCCGTCCGCCGCCATGTCATGGATCAGATCCCAGAACTCGCGCCGTGCCTTGGCATCGACACCCGCCGTCGGCTCATCCAACAGCAACAGCTTCGGCTTGTGCAAAACGCAGGCAGCGAGGGCCAGACGCTGCTTCCACCCGCCCGACAACTGGCCGGCCAATTGGTCGGAGCGATCCGCCAGCCCCATCCGCCGCGTGATCTCCGCCACCGCCTCGCGCCGGTTGGGAATGTCGTAGACCGCGGCGACGAAATCCAGATTCTCGAACACCGTCAGGTCCTCGTAGAAGCTGAACCGCTGCGTCATGTAGCCGACCTGAAGCCGGATCTTCGGCGCGTCGCGCGAAATATCCAGACCCAGACAGGTGCCGCCGCCGCCGTCCGGGCGCACGAGGCCGCACAGCATACGGATGGTAGTCGTCTTGCCGCTGCCGTTGGCGCCCAGAAATCCGCAGATTTCGCCACCTTTGACCGCCAACGTCAGCCCATCGACGACCTTCCGCGTGCCATAGGTCTTGTGCAGATCGTGTACGTCGATCACGAGATCGCGGGGATCGTCCGTCGCCAGATCGCGGGATTTGTCCGTCGCCGGATCGCGGGACCCGTCCGTCACCGGATCGCCGGTCATGGCGCGCGCGTCCCGATCGGCCGCACCTCCACCGGCTCGCCCGGATTGAACAGCGGCGCCTTGTCCGGCGGCGGCCGCGCCTCGACCAGAAACACCAGCTTGGACTTGCTGGATTCGCTGTAGATCAGCGGCGGCGTGTATTCCGCCTGAGGCGAAATGAACGAAACCGTCCCCGTCAGGCCGGCGCCGCACCGGTCGCAGGCGAACGCCACCGAATCGCCCTGGTGCAAGCCCGCCAGCGCCGCTTCCGGCACGAAAAATCGCACGAAGATGTTCTCCGGCGGCAACAGCGACACCACGGGAGCCCCCGCCGCCATCGTCTCTCCCGGCCGCGCCAGCACATCCGCCACGCGCGCTCCCGCCGGGGCGATCACATGCCGTTGCGCCAGCCGCCACTCCGCCATCTCCAACGCCGCCCGGAACGCCGCCACGGACGCGCGCTGCGCCTGGATCTCCCCCTCCCGGCCCATCGGCGCCTTCGCCTGGGCCAGCGCCGCCTGCATCCCCGCCACCTTCGCCTGAGCCGACAAATGATCCGCCTTCATCTGATCGACGCTCTGCTTCGACACGCCGCCCGAGGGCAACTGCGCCTCCCCCCGCGCCAGATCGATCACGGTCCGGGCCAGCGTCGCGTTGGCGTCCGCCAGATTGGCCTCGGCCTGAGCGATTTCAGTCGGCTTCGCGCTCTGCTCGAGGTTCGCCCACTGACGCTCCGCCTGCGCCAGTTGTTGGGCCGCCTGGTCCCGCGCCGCCAGATCGTCCACGTCGTCCTGGGTGAACAGCAACGCCCCCGCCGCGACCGCGTCACCGCGCGCGACCTTCACCGACGTCAGCAGCCCGGACTGGGTCGGCCCAACCTTGACGAAATCGGCCTCGGCATACCCCTGCCACATTACCGGCTGGGGTCGCCGCGCCGACCACCACCAGAACGCCGAGCCCGCCGCGGCCACCAGAAACAGCACGACGAACAGCCCCACACGCCGCGTCACGCCGCACTGTCCTTTTGCCTTTGGTACCCCCGTCGACCGCGCATTCCCAACGACCTCTTGTGATACCAGTTATTTCAGCACATATTGAAATAGCTAGCATCATATGAGAGCGAATGCCACCACCGACAACCGCCGATCAGGCCCGCGTCAACGATTGGGTGGAACGTGTCGCCGCCGCCTTCGCGC